>Ga0187778_10000624_pt1 | contig 25058 bp, 28 predicted proteins | sample 1015_Q2_SP5_20_M_FD_132418 | JGI IMG/M metagenome (GOLD analysis project Ga0187778, IMG submission 132418) | Tropical peat soil microbial communities from peatlands in Department of Meta, Colombia - 1015_Q2_SP5_20_MG | ecosystem: Environmental > Terrestrial > Soil > Wetlands > Peat | place... | reverse complement strand
GACGTCGCCGTGTGGAGCAGCACGTTGCGAGCCACGCTGCCGAGCAGCAGGCGCGTCAGGCCGGTGTGGCCGCGGCTGCCCATCACGATCAGGCCCGAGTCGAAGTTCTCGGCGGCCAGGATGATCTCGTGCGCCGCGTCGCCCGTGCCGATCGACCAGCGAACGGCGTAGCCGCTCTCATCGAGGCGGCGTGCGGCGTTGGCCGCGGTCGCTTCGGCCCGCCAGCGGTCCTCGACCAGCCGGGCCTCGGCCGTCTCGACCGGGCGGTCGGCCCCTTCCGACAGGGGCAGGGTCATGGGCAGGTCAGGGCCGGGGGCGACGCTGAGGACCTCGATCGGGTGCCCGGCTAGGAAGCGGTTGGCGATGAGGTAGCTGACCGCCCCGTCGGCGGAGGGAGAGCCGTCGACGGCCACGAGCACTGATCCCGCCGCGGCGCGCCGCACGACCAGCACGGGGCACGGCGCGTGGTCCACGACCTCCGCCGAGACCGACCCCAGCAGCATCGAGCGCAATCGCCCCCGCCCGCGGCTGCCGACGATGACGAGCTCGGCTCGCAGGTCGGCGGCCAGCTCGACCAGGACGGTACCGGGGCGGCCCGCCGGGGTCGTGCGCCGCACGATCCGCGAATCGCCGGCCAGGGAGGCGGCCGCGGCATCGAGCATGCCCTCGAACTGGTGGCGCGCGGGGCCGGCATCGGTGGCGGAGGCGACCACGCCGACGACGTCGATGATCGAGCCACTCGGCCAGGCGAGCGATGCCGCGAGCTCGCTTGCGGCGAGGGATGAGGGTGACCCATCGAGGGCCAGCAGGGCACGCATCGAAGGCTCCTTCCAACGGGCCGGTTCGACCGGCCATCGCGAGCATGGGCGCCGGACGGCCCGCGAACGACCGCCGAGGGTCACCGGGACGCGTGACCAATGGCCCTCGATGCGCTCCGGCGCGGCCCGCAGGATGGGCCCATGAGTTCTTCCACACGTGCCCTGCTCAGCAAGACGCGCTTCGCCGCAGGTATGTCGCCCGATGTGTGCAAGCGCCTGGCGGCGCTGGCCGAGGTGGCGGACGTGCCCGCGGGCAGCCAGGTCATCCGGGAAGGCGAGCCGATCGCCGCCCTCGGCGTCGTCGTCAGCGGGCGGATCGCGCTTCGGCTGAACGTGCCCGGCGTCGGCCCGCAGACGATCCTGACCGTCGACGACGGCGATGTCTTCGGCTGGTCGGCGGTCATGCCCGGCTCGCGCTCCACGTCGACGGGCACGGCGCTCGTCCCCACCCAGGCCCTCATGTTCGAGCGCGAGCGCCTGCTGGCCGCCATGGCCGAGGACTGCGAACTCGCCAGTGCCGTCTACCAGCGCATGCTCAAGGTCGTCGCGCGGCGGCTTGCCGCGACGCGGGTCCAGCTGCTGGACCTCTATCGCGTCGGTCACGCCTCATGACGCTCGACACCGGGCGGTTCCTGCCGCGCGACGAACTGGAACATCTCTTCACCGCTCTCCAGGCCGACGGGCGGCGCGTCGTCGGGCCGACCGTCGTCGACGGGGCCGTGGTCTACGACGAGTTGACCTCGCCCGCCCAGCTGCCGGTGGGCTGGGAGTCCGACACGGCCCCTGGCAAGTACCGCCTTCGGGAGCGGGGCGGCGAGCGGGCCTTCGACTACACGATCCCCGTCACCAGCTGGAAGCGCTTCACGCATCCGGCGATCGTGCCGCTGACACGCGGCCGGCGCGATGAGGGTCAGGTCCTTGTGGAGTCGGTCGTCCCCGAAGCGCCGCGCCTGGCCTTCGTGGGCGTCCGGGCGTGCGAAGTGGCGGCCCTCGCCATCCAGACCCGCGCGATGCGGGCCGGTCCCCTCGGCGACGCCGATCACGCGGCTCGCGACGAGGCGGCCCTCGTGGTGGCGGTCGAATGCGCTACTTCCACCAGCACCTGCTTCTGCACGTCGATGGGCACCGGTCCGGAAGTCAGGGAGGGCGTCGACATCGTCCTCTCCGAGCTCGATGACGGGTACGTGGTGCGCAGCGGGACGCCCGCCGGGGCGCGACTGGTCCAGGGCCTCGGGCTGCGACCGGCCGCGGCGGCCGAGACGGCCCGCGCCACGGCGCAGGTGGCCGCCGTGCGCCAGGCCATCGGTGACCCGGTAGCGGCGGAAGGCCTGCCCGGGCGCCTGCGCGCCGCCCTCGATCATCCGCGCTGGGACCAGGTGGCCGAGCGGTGCTTGGCGTGCGCCAACTGCACCCTCGTCTGCCCCACGTGCTTCTGCACCAGCGTGGCCGTGGCCTCCGATCTCGACGGGGTCGATGGCAGCACGACCCGCACCTGGGACAGCTGCTTCAGCCTGGGCTTCGGCCGGGTGGCCGGTGAGGCGAACTTCCGGCCCCGGGTCCGCGACCGCTATCGCCAGTGGCTGACCCACAAGTTCTCGACCTGGTGGGACCAGTTCGGCTCGACCGGCTGCGTCGGCTGCGGCCGCTGCATCGCCTGGTGCCCGGTGGGCATCGACGTGCGCGAGGAGCTGCGCGCCATCGCCCCGGCCGACGCCCCGGTCGGACCCATCCCCTGGCCGCGGTCGCCGGCCGCCGGCCGCGCCCCGGCGTCGCTGGCGACGGTGCTGCCAGCCACGCACGCGGTGGCCACGGTGCGGGCCCTCGCGGCGGAGACGGCCGACACCACCACGCTCCGCCTCGCCTGCAGCGACCCGGCGATCCTGGCTGCCCAGCCCGGCCAGTTCGTGATGGTCGAATTGCCTGCCTTCGCCGTCCCACCCATCTCGATCTCCCGGATGCTGCCCGATGGACTCGAACTGACCGTCCGGGCCGTCGGCCCGGCCACGTCCGCCATCACCAGCCTGCCGCTCGGGGCCGAGATCTCGCTGCGCGGACCGATGGGCCGCGGCTGGCCGGTCGCCGAGGCATACGGGCGCGACGTCGTGATCGTGGCCGGCGGCATCGGCCTGGCTCCGCTCCGCCCGCTGATCGACCGGATCCTGACCGAGCGGCCGCGGTTCGGCGCCGTGCGCCTCTACCTGGGGGCGCGGACGCCGCAGGACCGCCTCTTCGTGCATGAGATGCATGCGCTGGCCGGTCGCGCCGACCTGCAGGTCACCGAGATCGTCGATCGGGCCGGGCCGGAGTGGACCGGTCGCGTCGGCGTCGTGACGCAGCTCTTCGACCAGGCCACCTGGAACGGCGCCCGGGTCACCGCCTACGTCTGCGGGCCGGAGCGGATGATGCAGGCCACGGCCGCGACGCTGGGTCGCCTCGGCGTCCGGCCCGCGGCGACCTGGCTGACCCTCGAGCGCAACATGGCCTGCGGCGTCGGCACGTGCGGTCACTGCCAGCTGGGGCCGTTCTTCGTCTGCCGTGACGGGCCCGTCTTCTCGCTGGCCGGACTCGGTGACGCATTCGGCCGGGAGGGCCTCTGATGACCAGCCAACCGTGGGCTGCACCGGTCCGCCACTCGCCCCGCGCCACGGCGCCCCGGCGGCCGCGCATCGGCGTGGTCAAGTTCGCCTCGTGCGACGGCTGCCAGCTGACGCTCCTGGACCTGGAGGACGAACTGCTCGCCATCGCCGAGCGGGTGGACGTGGTGGAGTTCGCCGAGGCCACCTCGCGCCGCTCCGCCGGCCCCTTCGACGTCCTGTTCGTGGAGGGCTCCATCAGCACCGAGGAGCAAGCCGAGGAGATCGTCCGGCTGCGGGCCGTGAGCACGCGGCTCATCACCATCGGCGCGTGCGCCACCGCCGGCGGCATCCAGGCCATCCGCAACTGGTTCGACCATGACGCGATCCGCTCCGCGGTCTACCCGCAGGCGGAGTTCGTGGAGTCGCTGGCCATGGCCCGGCCGGTGGCGGACTTCGTGGCCGTGGACGGCGAACTGCGCGGCTGCCCCATCTCGCCGGCCCAGCTCCGCGAGTTCCTCATCGCCCTGGTGACCGGCCGTCGGCCACAGCTGCCCGACGAGGCGGTGTGCCTCGAGTGCAAGCGGCGGGGTGTCGTGTGCGTCGCGGTGGCCAGGGGCGTGCCCTGCCTGGGCCCGGTCACCCGGACCGGCTGCGGCGCGATCTGCCCGGCCTACGGCCGCGGCTGCTACGGCTGCTTCGGCCCCCGGGAGGCGGCCAACACCGCCTCGCTCGCGGCCTGGTTCTCCGACGACCGGTCGGCCCACGAGGTGGCTCGCCTGTTCTCGGGCTTCACCGCCTGGTCAGGCCCGTTCCGCGCGCAGATCGACGCTCACGGCGGCCCGCCCGGTCCCGGGGAGCCCCAGCGGGAGCTGCAGGATGCATGACACCGGCCTGCCCACCGGCACGAGCGGCGACCTCGTCGTCGACATCGCCGGCCTGACCCGCGTCGAAGGCGAGGGGTCACTCCGCCTGCGCGTCCGTGACGGAGCCGTCGAGGAGGCGCATCTCGAGATCTTCGAGGCGCCCCGCTACTTCGAGCGGCTCGTCGTGGGCCGAACCCCCGACGAGGTCATCGACATCGTCGCCCGGATCTGCGGCATCTGCCCGGTCGCCTACCAGATGACCGCCGTGCACGCCTTCGAGCACGGCCTGGGCATCCCCATCGACCCCCAGGTGCGAGCCCTCCGCCGCCTGCTCTACTGCGGCGAGTGGATCGAGAGCCACGCCCTCCACGTCTATCTGCTGCACCTGCCTGACTTCCTGGGCTACGCCAGCGCGCTCGAGCTGGCGCGGGATCATCGCGCCGCGGTGGAGGCCGGCCTCAACCTCAAGAAGGCCGGCAACCGCATCGTGGAGCTCATCGGCGGCCGGGCCATCCACCCGGTCTCGGTCCGCGTGGGCGGCTTCTCCCGCACGTTCCGCAAGACCGAGATCACGTCGCTCCGCGAGCCGCTGGCCGCGGCCCTGGAGATCGCCCTGGCGACGGTCGACCTGGTGGCCGGCCTGGTCCCGCCCGACTTCCAGCGAGAAGCCCGCATGGTGGCCCTGCGCCACCCCACCGAGTACCCCATGAACGAGGGGCACATCGTCTCGACGGACGGTCTCGACCTCGACCCGACCGACTGGACCAGTGAGTTCCACGAGGGCCAGGTCGCCTGGTCGCATGCCCTCCAGGCCCGCAGCCGCGACGGCCGCCCCTATCTCCTGGGACCAGGCTCGCGGCTCACCCTCGCGGCCGACCAGCTGCACCCCACCGCCGCCGCCGCCCTGGCGCGCACGGGCCTGGCCGGTGAGATCCGCACCAACCCGTACCGCAGCATCGTGGCCCGCGCCATCGAGCTCGTCGACGCGGTCGCCGAAGCGCTCGACATCGTCGAGGCGTACCAGCCCCCGGACCGGGCCGCCACGCCGTGGACCCCGGGTCCGGGCAGGGCGGCCTGGGCCACCGAGGCGCCCCGCGGCATGATCTTCCACGCCTACCAGCTCGACGAGCGCGGCCTCATCGCCGACGCGCGCATCGTGCCCCCGACCAGCCAGAACCAGGCCGCCATCGAGGCCGACCTGACGATCTTCGCGCCGCAGGTCCTGGGCCTGCCCTCCGACCAGGCCACCCACCGCATCGAACAGCTCATCCGCAGTTATGACCCCTGCATCAGCTGCGCCACGCACTTCCTGCAGCTGCACATCGAGGACGTGGGCTGATGACCCGACCCGCCGTCGTCGAGGTCCTCGTCTGCGGCTCTCCGGATCGGGGTGATGACGGCGCCGCGATGACCGCCTGCGAGGCGGTGGTCCGCGGCACGCTGCCGCCCGGCGTGCACCTCCGCGCGGTCGGGCAGCTCGACGTGGAAGACTTGCTGGCGGTGCCACCTGAGGCCCAGGTCGTCATCGTCGACGTGGCCACGGGCGTCGAGCCGGGTGCCGTCGTGGAGCTGCCGCTGGCCGACCTGGTGGAGCGCGGCACGATGCGTCCCCGTTCCTCGCACGCACTGGCCGTTTCCAGCACGGTGGCCCTGGCCGAGCTCATCCGCCAGCGGCCGCTGTCGGGCCGGGTGGTGGCCCTCGGAGGCGCGCACTTCGCCATGGGGGACGTCCTCAGCACGCCCGTCGCGGCAGCCATGCCCCGCTTCACCGCGGCCATCCGCGAGGCCGTCGATCACGCTCGCGCCGACGGGGTCGCCAGCCGGGGGGCCGCCCCGTGTGCCTGATGGCGCCCGGCCGGATCACCGCGATCCACGGCCCCGAGGCGACCGTCGAGGTGGCCGGCCGGCGCCGCGTCGCCTCCCTCCTGGTCGAGCCCGACGTCCGGATCGGCGAATGGGTTATCGTGGCCGGCAGCCTCATCATCCGCCGGCTCGCTGCCGACGCCGCTGACGCGATCACCGATGCCGTCGAGCTGGCCTCGGCGGCCCCGCCCACCGAGCCGTTCCAACAGATGGGAGCCCTCCGATGAACGATCACCCCACGAGATCGTCACGTTTCGCGGTGAGCCTGCCCGAGACGCCCGGCTGGGGGCTCGCGCTGGCCGTCGTGGCCGCGTGCATCAGCGGCCTCGCCATCTGGCTCAACGCCTTCGCCGTCAAGCAGGTCCCGGACGCCGCCGTGTACACGACGCTCAAGAACGGGGTCGCGGCGGCCGTGCTGCTGCTCCTCGCTGCGGCAGCGGTCCGCCCGGCCCAGGTCCGCGAAGTCGGGCGCACGAGCTGGCTGGCCCTGACGGTCGTGGGCCTGGTCGGCGGCGGGATCGCCTTCCTGCTCTTCTTCACCGGCCTGGCGATGGCCAGCGCGCCGTCCGCCGCATTCATCCAGAAGACCCTCTTCGTGTGGGTCGCCATGCTTGCCGTGCCCTTCCTCGGGGAGCGGCTGGGGTGGACCCAGATCGCGGCCCTCATCGTCCTCGCGGTCGGCCAGTTCCTCGTCCTGCCGCCGCGCGGGATCGTGTGGGGCACCGGGGAGACCCTGATCCTCCTGGCCACGTTGTGCTGGGCCGGCGAGGTGATCGTCGTGCGGCGCTACCTGCGCTCGACGGCGACCCCCATCGTGGCCGTCGGACGGCTGGGCATCGGCCTGGTGGCACTCGTGGGCTTCGTCCTCCTGACCGGCAAGGCCGGCGGCATCGCGGCCCTCGCCCCGAGCGCGTGGGGCTGGGTGCTGCTGACGGGCCTCGTGCTCGCCGGCTACGTGGCGACATGGTTCGGCGCGCTCCGCCGGGCTCCGGCCACCGTCGTCACGAGCGTCCTCGTGGGCGGCGCGGTCATCACGGGCACCCTCCAGGCCCTGAGCAACGGCGGTGCACCGTCGTTCGATCTCGTCGCCGGCTACGTCCTGATCACCGCCGCCGTCGGCCTCACCGCGCTCGCCGGCGCCCGGGCGGGGGCACTCGTCGGGTCCACCACGGAAGGCGCAGCGGCCGGCCTCACCCTCGATGCCTGAGGCGGGCCCGGCGGGCACGCCGCCGGTCCCCGGACCGCTCCTCTTCGCCCGGTACGCCTTCGGCCCGAACCGACTCGGCTACTGCGGCCCCGGTGACGCGCGCGAGCTGTTCGAGGCCGCCATCGACGGCCACCACGAGGGCGACGTCCGCGCCCTGGCACGCCAGTTCGACGGCGCCTGGCCCTACCTGGAGCTGATCGCCCGCGCCAACGGCCGACCGGACCCGCTCGACCCGCAGGTGGTCGAGGCCTACTGGCTTGGCAATCCGCTCCTCGACCAGGTCGAGCCGGTGGCGGTCGGGTCCTCCCTCCAGGCGCGATTCCGGCCGCGCCTGCGGGCCGACGCCTGGCGCTGGCTGGCCGACACGCCACGAGTCGGGGCGAAGCCGGTCCACGCCTTCCACGTCATGGACGTCTTTCCCCGCACCGGCCTGATGCGTGACGACCACGTCGCCGACGTCCTCAAGGTCATCGACGACTGCCGCATCCGCTGGGGCCGTGTCATGGCCGTCGAGGGTGACTGGCTGGTGGCATCGGTGGTGCCGATCCGGCTCGTCGACGGCAAGCTGGCCCTCGTCGAGCCGCAGGTCGAACGGGTACAGGCCTGGCGCGATGGCACCGGCTTCATCGACCAGGTCGAGCCCGGCGACACCGTCTCCATCCACTGGAACTGGGCCTGCGAGCGGCTCGACAGCCGCCGCCTGGCCAACCTGATGGGCTGGACGAAGCACCAGCTCGAGATCGCCAACCTCACCGTCTGAGGTCCGCCGCCGCCGGAAGGTGTCGGACGGCCCGCCCGATCATGACTTTCGTGACTGCCCCGCTGCGGCCGCCGCGGCGATGGTAGAGGCGCCGGCAGATCGCCGCGACGACGGTCCCGGCGGGAGGGCGGAACGATGGCTGACAGGACAGGTGCTCCCCGAGCGATCTGGGCCTTCACCGAGCACGAGCATCGGGAGTTGGCCCGCGGCATCGAGCGGATCCATGACGTCGCCTGCGGCATCGGTGGGTGGGTGGAGCCCGAGCTGTCCGGCCACCTCCTGGAGATCCTGGGCTGGCTGGATCGCGACCTTGAGCCGCACATCGCCTGGGAGGAGTCGTGGCTCTATCCCCAGATCGAGACCCGCACCGGCTCGCCATGGGTGACCCGCTTCGCCCGCTTCGACCATCAGCAGATCCGCGACATGGCGGCCCGCGTGGGGGCGGACCAGCAGGCGCTGCATGGCGAGTCGGCGAGCAGCCGCCTGCTCGACCTCAAGTGCCATCTCTTCGGGCTGGAAGCGCTCGTGCGAGCGCATCTCGAGCGCGAGGAGCGCTACCTGATCCCGTTGCTGGAGGACGAGACGACGTCGGTCGCCCCGGCCACCACCGGCAGGTAGTCCGGCCACCAGATCGCCCGGTCCACGGCGGGCTCGATCTCCTCGTCCCGGAACTGGCGTCCGTAGCCCGTGTCGCGCAGGTGGCGTACGACCGCCACGGCGATCCCGCGCGCGGCGTGGCGCAGCTCGCTGATGGGCGGGTAGATCGCCCCCGAGGCCAACCGCTCGGCCGACACGCGGTTCGCCAGCTCCTGGGCGGCCACGCCGAAGGCCCCGTCGGTGACCTCGCGAGCCTCGGCCACGATCGCGCCAAGGCCGACGCCGGGGAAGATGAAGACGTTGTTGGCCTGACCCACCGTGCGGCACGTGCCGTTGAACCGGACCGGCGGGCACGGGCTGCCGGTGGCCACGATGGCCCGGCCGTCCGTCCATGCGGCGATGTCCTCCGGCTGCGCCTCGGCCTTGTCACCGGGGTTGGAGAGCGGCAGGATGAGCGGTCGCTCGACGTGGCTGGCCACCTCGCGGACCAGGGCCTCCGTGAACGCCCCGCGGCACCCGGTCGTGCCGACCAGGATGGTCGGCTTGAGCACACGGGCGATCGCGACGGGGTCGTTCAGGTCCTCGGGCGTCAGGCCGGCGTCGGTGAACCAGCGCGGGTCGACGGCGAAGGGGCGCTGGTCACCCGGCAGCCCGGGCCGCTCGAGGTGGACGAGCCCGATGTGGTCCATGAGAGCCGCCGTGGGTTCGTCACCGGCGGGGGTCACGCCCTCGCTCGCTACCTGGCGGCGGAGCTGGCCGGCGATGCCGATCGCGGCCGCGCCGGCCCCCAGGAAGAGGACGCGCTCACCGGCCAGTCCACCCTTCTCCCGACGGGCGGCGAGCATCCCGGCGACGACGACCGCACCGGTGCCCTGGACGTCGTCGTTGAAGCTCGGCAGGCGGTGGCGGTAGCGTTCCAGGATCCGCAGGGCGTTGTGCTGCTTGAAGTCCTCCCACTGGACGACGGCCGCGGGATAGACGCGCCCGACGGCCTCGACGAACGCCTCGATCACCTCGTCGTACGCCGCGCCGCGCAGGCGCGGGGCGCGGTAGCCCAGGTACAGCGGGTCGTGGAGGGCGTCCTCACGGTCGGTCCCCACGTCGAGCGAGATCGGCAGCGTCCAGGCGGGGTAGATGCCGGCCGCGGCCGTGTAAAGGGCGAGCTTGCCGACCGGGATGGCCATGCCCCCGGCCCCCTGGTCGCCCAGGCCCAGGATGCGCTCGTTGTCGGTGACCACGATCAAGCGGATCGGCTCGCTGGTGGCCGCGCGGAGGATCTCGTCGATGTGGCCGACGTCGTCGGGCGTGATCCACACACCGCGCGGGCGCCGCAGGATATGGCTGAACTCCTGGCAGGCCCGGCCCACGGTCGGCGTGTAGACGATCGGCAGGAACTCCTCCAGGTTCTCGGCGAGGACGCGATAGAAGAGCGTCTCGTTGCGGTCCTGCAGGGCCGCCAGGCCGATGTAGCGCTCCAGGTCGTCCGGCTTGCGACGGACGTGTTCGAGCTCCAGGGCGACCTGCTCGCCGATGGGCGTGATGCGCGCTGGCACCAGCCCGCGCAGGCCGAGCGCGTCGCGCTCGTCCTCGGTGAAGGCGGTGCCCTTGTTGAGCAGTGGCTGAGCGATCAGCTCGCGCCCGCGACGATGGGCCACGAACCTGGTGCGCGGCGCTTCAAGCATCGATCCCCTTTCCCGGTGGCGGAGGCCACGTGGGCCTCGGGGCCGCGGTCCGATCCCGTCCCGCCCGGCCAGTGTCCCTGCTCGACGGGCGCCCGTCGAGGGCCGTCCGGCCCACCCCGGAGTGACGCTCGGATCGTCCGTCCCGTTCGCCCGGTTTGGGGCCGTTCGTCATGCCGCCCGGCATCCAATGGCCGGTGCGGCAGATGGGTCGCGCGGCACATCCTCTGGCGGCGAGCCCGAGTGACGCTCCGCGCCCGCAGCAGACGCATGATCGGATAGGAGTGGACATGGACCGCACGCGAGTCGTCATCATGGGCGCCGCAGGGCGCGACTTCCATGACTTCAACGTCGTCTTCCGTGACGATCCCACGAGCGACGTGGTGGCCTTCACCGCGACGCAGATCCCGGGCATCGCCGGCCGTGTCTATCCGGCCGAGCTGGCGGGGCCGCTCTATCCGCAGGGCATCCCCATCGTGGCCGAGACGGAGCTCGAGCGCGTCATCCGTGACGAGCGGGCCGCGCGGGTCGTGTTCGCCTACAGCGACGTCAGCCATGAGACGGTCATGCATGCGGCGTCGCGCGTCCTGGCGACCGGCGCCGACTTCATGCTGCTCGGACCCGACCGCACGATGCTCAAGAGCCGTCGGCCGGTGATCGCGGTGGGGGCGACGCGCACGGGATCCGGCAAGAGCCAGACGACGCGCTACCTGGCCGGCCTGCTCACCGGGCGCGGCCTGACCCCGGTGGTCGTCCGTCACCCCATGCCGTATGGCGACCTCGTGGCGCAGCGGGTGCAGCGCTACGCGACCTACGCCGACCTCGACCGCTACGAGACCTCGATCGAGGAACGGGAGGAGTATGAGCCGCACCTCGACGCCGGGACGGTCGTCTATGCCGGAGTGGACTACGAGGCGATCCTGCGCCAGGCCGAGCAGGAGGCGGACGTCGTCCTGTGGGACGGCGGCAACAACGACTTCCCCTTCTACCGCCCGGATCTCTTCATCGTGGTCGCCGACCCGCTGCGCCAGGGCGATGAGCGCCGGTACCACCCGGGCGAGACCAACGTCCGGATGGCCGATGTGGTCGTCATCAACAAGGTGGATACGGCCGACCCGGCCGACGTGGCCGCCGTGCGGGCCTCGATCGCCGAGCTGAACCCCACCGCCGAGGTGCTGGCAGCCCGCTCCGACCTGACCCTGGAGGGTCCGCCCATCGAGGGCCGCCGGGTGGTCGTGGTCGAGGATGGCCCGACCCTCACCCACGGCGGGATGGCCTACGGTGCGGGCGTCGTCGCCGCCCGCCGGTTCGGCGCCGCCCGGCTGGTCGATCCACGGCCGGCGGCCGTGGGCTCCATCCACGACGTGCTGGAGCGCTACCCGCGGCTCGAGCCGCTCGTGCCCGCCATGGGCTACGGCACGACGCAGGTGCATGAGCTCGAGGCGACCCTCAACGCCGTGGATGCCGACCTGGTCCTCGCCGCGACCCCCATCGACCTGACCAGGGTCCTGAAGCTCGACAAGCCGATCACCCGGGTGCGCTACGACCTGGTCCAGGTGGACGGGATGCCGCTCAGCCAGGTCATCGAGCCCGTGGCCCGCATGGCCCGCCCTCCCGTGCTGGCCGGGGTGTGATGCCATGACGACGATGCTTGAGCAGGCGGCGGCACCCGTGGCGCCGCCGCGCCACTTCCTGACCCTGGCCGACCTGGGACCGGCCGGCCTGCGCTCGCTGCTCGACCTGACGGCCCGCCTCAAGCGGGAACCGGCCGCCTTCCGCGACTGCCTCGCCGGCGGGCGCATCGGCATGATCTTCGACAAGCCCTCGACCCGCACTCGCGTCAGCTTCGAGGCGGCCGCCTGGATGCTCGGCATGCTGCCCATCGTGCTGCGTCCCGACGAGCTGCAGCTGGGCAGGGGCGAGACGATCGCCGACACGGCGCGCGCGCTGTCGCTCTACCTGGACGGCCTCACCGTCCGCACCTTCGCCCAGGCCTCCGTGGAAGAGCTGGCCGGGGCCGCCTCGATCCCCGTCCTCAACGCCCTGACCAACGAGCACCATCCCTGCCAGGCACTGGCCGACGTGATGACGCTGGAAGAGGAGTTCGGCGCGCTGGCCGGCCTCCAGCTGGCCTTCGTGGGGGACGGCGATAACGTCTGCCACTCCCTCATCCAGGCTGCCGGCCTGGGCGGTTTCACCCTGCGCATCGCCACGCCCGAGGGCTACGAGCCGGCCGCGGACGTGCTCGCGGCGGCGCGTGACGAGGCGCTCGCCACCGGCGGCACGATCACCCTGACCAACGATCCCGCGGAGGCCGTCGCCGGTGCCGACGCGGTCTATGCCGACGTCTGGACGTCGATGGGTCACGAGGCGGAGCGCGCCGCGCGCCTAGCCGCCTTCGCCGGCTACCGCGTCGACGCGCCCATGATGCGGCTCGCCGCCCCGTCCGCCATCTTCCTGCACTGCCTGCCCGCCCATCGCGGCGAGGAAGTGACGGACGAGGTCATCGACGGCCCGGCCTCCCGCGTCTGGCCGCAGGCGGCCAACCGCCTCCACACGGAGACGGCCCTCCTGTACACCGTGCTCACGGGCGACGCCGACGGCGGACGACGCCCATGACGCGCGTCGTCGTCGCGCTGGGCGGCAACGCCCTGATCCGCCGCGGCGAGGCCGGCTCGATCGAGGTCCAGCACCACAACCTGCTGGGGGCAGCTCGTGCCCTGGTGGACCTGGTTGGTCTGGGTCACGAGCTCGTGCTGACCCACGGGAACGGCCCGCAGGTCGGCTTCCTGGCCATCGAGGCCGATGCGGCCGCCGCGACCGTCCCACCACCGCCGCTCGACGTGCTCGTGGCGGAATCCATGGGCCAGATCGGCTACCTGCTGGCGCAGGCGCTCACGGAGCGCCTCCACGCCGAAGGACGGGACCGGCCGGTCGCCGTGATCCTGACGCGCACCGTCGTGGACCCCGCGGATACGGCCTTCGCGGCTCCCTCCAAACCGGTCGGGCCGGTCTATGACGAGGCGACCGCGGGCGACTTGGCGCGTACGCGCGGCTGGACGGTCGCCCGGGACGGCACCGGCTGGCGACGGGTCGTGCCGTCGCCGCGACCGCTCGAGATCGTGGAGGCGGCCAGCCTCCGCGCCCTCGTCGACAGCGGGGCCATCGTCATCGCCTCGGGCGGGGGCGGCATCCCCGTCGCGCGGGATCCGGATGGCGCCTTCACCGGCCTCGAGGCCGTGGTCGACAAGGATCTCGCCGCCGTCCTGCTCGCCGAGGCCGTGGGCGCCCAGGCACTGCTCCTCCTGACCGATGTTCCCGCGGTCCGCCTGGGCCGCGGCACGGCCGGCGAGTCGGGCGTTGCCGGGCTGACGCTGGCCGAAGCGGCGGCCGGCGTCGCCGACGGGACGTTCCCCGGCGGATCCATGGGCCCCAAGGTGACCGCGGCCGCGGCCTTCGTCCGGCGCACCGGGGGCTTCGCCGCCATCGGCGCGCTCGAGGACGCCGTGGCCGTGCTCGCCGGCCGCGCCGGCACCCGCCTCGTGGCCGATGGCGCCGCCGCACCTCCGTCCGCACCCGTCGGCGTGGCGGCGCGATGAGCGACCCCGTGGCGGGCCACCACGTCGAGCTTGCCGCGCCCGGGGCGCTCACCCGAAGCCGCCTGCACCTGACCCGGGCCGAGTGGGGCGGCCCGGACGCCGGGGAGCTGCTCATCAAGGTCGCCGCCTGTGCCGTCTGCCGGACCGACCTCCAGCTCGTCATGGGCGACCTGCCGGCGCACCGCCTGCCGGTCGTGCCCGGCCATCAGGCGGTCGGCCACATCGTGGCCCTCGGCGCAGGCGTCACTGGCTGGGCCATCGGCGAGCGCGTCGGCGTGCCGTGGGTCGCGGACGTCGACGGCACGTGCCGGGCCTGCCGGACCGGGCACGAGAACCTCTGCCCGGCCGCCCGGTTCACGGGCTGGGATCGTGACGGCGGCTTCGCCGACTACCTAACAGCCGCCGCCGACCATGTCTATCAGCTGCCCGCGTCGTTCGGCGATGTGGAGGCCGCGCCGCTCCTCTGCGGCGGCATCATCGGCTACCGGGCGCTGAAGCTCTGCGGCATCGAGCCGGGTGGGCGCCTGGGCCTGTTCGGCTTCGGGGCATCGGCCCGCCTGGCGCTCCAGGTGGCCCGTCACTGGGGCTGCGACGTCTCCGTCTTCACCCGTTCGCCGGCGGAACGGTCGCGCGCCGAGGCCCTGGGGGCGGCCTGGGTGGGCGGCTATGCGGAGCAGCCACCTGCGCCCCTCGATGGCGCGGTCACCTTCGCGCCCGCCGGGAGCGTCGTCGTGGCCGCGCTCGGGACCCTGGCCCGCGGGGCCACGCTGGCCATCAACGCCATCCACCTCGACGCGGTGCCGGCCTTCGACTACGACCGGCTGTGGTGGGAACGCGGCATCCGCAGCGTGGCCAACTTCACGCGCCACGACGGGCGCGAATTCCTGGACCTGGCCCACCGCATCCCCCTGCAGACCGACCCGCAGCCCTTCCCCCTGGCGGACGCGGTCGTGGCCCTCAAGCGGTTGCGGGCCGGCACCCTGCAGGGCACCGCCGTGCTCGTGCCGTGACCGTCGCCACACGAGCGGCGATCACGCCCTCCCTCCCGGGGGTCGGCGTGCGGCCCGTCAGCCGTGGCGACGCGGCCGATCTGCAGCGCTTCTACGCCGAGTTGTCGCCGGAGGCCCGGCACCACCGCTTCATGGCCACCCGCGCCGGGATCTCACCGGCGGAGGCGACCTCCTATGCTTTGGTCGACCACGAGCACCGCGAGGGATTCGTGGCCGTCGTGGCCGATGGGGACCAGCCCGGCCGCATCGTGGGCCACCTCTGCCTGGAGCCCCGCGGCGACCAGCGGGTGGAGTTCGCCATCGTGGTGGCCGACGCGGCGCAGCGCCATCACGTGGGTACCGCGCTCCTGGAGGCGGGCCTGGCGTGGGCGAAGGCGCGCGGCATCGTCGACCTGGAGGCGGTCACCGAGCTCGACAACGTGGCCCTGCTGGAGCTGGTCATGGCCTGCGACCCCTGGACCAGGGTCGGCCCGGCCGCCGCCGGCACGGTCCCCCTGACCCTGCCCACCAACCGCTGAACCGGCGGCCCCGGTCAGGGCCGGCCGAAGTCGACGACCCAGCGGCTCGGCCCAGTCAGGCCGAACACCCGCGGGCAAACCCCTGCCGCGAGACCCACGATCCAGCTCTGCTGGCCCTCGTATTCACCCATCCGCTCCACGTCGACGATGAACGGGCCCCCGGGCTGGAAGCTCGTGGCCCCGGGATAGCCGACGACGACGCCGTTGAGTCGGATCCGCATGAATTGGGTGCCCTCGACTGCCAGCGGCAGCCCGCTCGGGTCAAGGCTGAAGGGCGGTGTCACCACGTCGATGATGAACTGGGGTCGCCGCCCGCCGGCATACTCGAACACGAGCCGGTCGTAGCCCGGGTGGAGCCCCACGCGGACGCTCGTGGTGACGCCCTGCCCGGTGCCGACGGCGGCCAGGGTGATGGGGCTGCCGCAGACGAACGGCCCCAGGGCATCGGTCGGCTCAGGCGAGGTGCTGGCCGTCGGGGTGGCGGTCGCGGACGGGACGGGCGACGAGGTGGCTGTGGCCCGTGCGGTCACGGTGCCCGTGGGTGCCGGCGACACCGTGGTCGCTGGCGGCGGGGTCGGCGTGGCGGTGCAGGCCGCGACCAGCGACGCGGCGAAGACGAAGGCGAGTACGGCTGGAAAGCGCGACATGACGACACCTCCCGGTGACCAGCCCATCGTGACGGCCGGGCGGCGCCGCCACCAGTGCCGAACGGCTCATGCGGACCGCCGCGCTGAAGCCCTTCCCGACCGGCGGCGCGCGGTTCGTCACCACGCTGCCCGCCGCATCCGTTCGCACGGCGATGTGACCTGCGGCCCGCCGGGAGGGGCCGTCCGGCACTCATCAGCACGTGCGCATATGTCGATAGTCGCGGCATGGACGACATCACGATCCTGCAGGCCGAGGTCCTCCGGACCCTGGCCAGCCCCAGGCGCCTGGAGATCCTGCACGCCCTGGCCGCCGGCCCGCTCGAGGTCGGGCACCTGGCCGAAGCCATGGGCATGAGCCAGCCGAACGCCTCACAGCACCTGGCGGTCCTGCGTGCCGCGGGGGTCGTGGAGGCCGAACGGGACGGCCGCGAGGTCCGCTACCGGCTCGTCGACCCCGATGTGATGGTCGCCTGCGACCTCATGCGTGCGGTGCTCCGGCGGCGTCTCAACCGCCTCGGGGCGATCGCCGCGGAAGGCGGCCTGCCCTCGCTCCCAGTCTCGTCGCTCGCGAGGTGAACCTCGGTGGATGACTCCAGCCAGCCCCTCAACCTCGTCCTCTTCTCCGGCACGGACGACAAGCTCCAGGCAGCCGCGGTCCTCACGGCCGGCGCGGCCGCGCTCGGTCGACCGGTCAACATCTTCCTGCAGTACTGGGCGCTCGACGCCTTCCGCACGGCGCGGATCGCCGACGACCATGGCCTGGCTCCCGAGGCCGGCCCGGCCGGCCGTGCCGCGGTCGACGCCCTTCGCGAGGCGGGTCAGGCGCCCTGGGCCGAGACCCTCCGGCAGGCCAAGGAGCTCGGCGGCGTGGACATCCAGGCCTGCTCGCTCTCCATGGACCTGCTGCACCTTGACGCGCCCGACCTGGATCCCCTGGTCGACGGCGTGGAGGGCGTGGCGGCGTTCCTGATCACGGCCAGTGAGGGCCCCGTCGTCTTCATCTGAGCCACCTGGAGGTACATCCCATGGCGACCCTCGAGATCACCACCCACGTCGACGCCCGCGGCCTGAGCTGCCCGATGCCGATCGTCAAGACCGCGCAGGCGATCAAGCCGCTGGCGTCCGGCGCCCTGCTGGAGGTCCTCGCCACCGACGCCGGGTCGGTCAAGGACTTCGCCGCCTGGACACGCACGACCGGCCATGAACTCGTCGAACAGAGCGTCGACGGCGCGGTCTACCGCTTCGTCATCCGCCACAAGTGAGGCACCCACGATGACCCTTCTCGCCGAGCCGATCGCGCCGCCCATCCCCGTCGAGCCGTCGCCCGCCGCGGCCCCCCAGCCGGAAGGCGAGGTCAAGACGAAGGAACTCATCATCGTCAACTGGAGCGGCGAGCTGGACAAGGTCTGGCCCGTCATGATCCTCTCCTCGACCGCCGCGGCCAGCGGCGTCCGCTGCAAGGTCTTCGTGACGTTCTGGGGTCTGCTGCCGTTCGTCAAGGACCAGAAGCGCATCGTCGGCGAAAACTGGATGCAGAAGATGCTGACGCTCATGCAGCGGCCCGGCATCGACCACCTGAAGCTCAGCAAGATGAACTTCATGGGCATGGGCCCGTGGATGATGGGTGTCCTCAGCAAGAAGTACCACGTGGCCAGCCCGCGCGAGCTGCTGGAAGCCGCGACGACGCTGGGCGTCGAATTCATCCCCTGCCAGATGACGATGGACATGTTCGGCCTCAAGCGCGAGGACCTCATCGACGAGATGGGCGAGCCCGCCGGTGCCGCCACGGCCATCGCGATGATGACCGAGGCCGACGCCAGCCTCTTCATCTAGACCGGAAAGGACCCTCCGTCATGCTCGAGACCATCCCGGGCCCCGCCGTGACCCGCACCATCGATGCCCGCGGCAGCTACTGCCCGGGCCCTCTCATGGAGCTCATCCGCGCCATCCGTGAAGCCCAGGTGGGCGACGTGCTGGCCGTCCTCTCGTCGGACAGCGGCTCCAAGCTGGACATCCCCAAGTGGGTCGCCAAGGCCGGCCATCGCCTCGTCGGCGTCGAAGCCCGGGACGGCTATGACGAGATCATCGTCGAGAAGCTGCGGTAGGCGACCGTGGACCGCATCGTCATCCTGGGAGGCGGGGTCGGCGGGACGCTGACCGCCAACCTCCTCGTCAAGCGCCTGGGTGAGCGCCTGGACAACGACCACACCACGATCACGCTCATCGACGCGACCGGCCGGCACACCTACCAGCCGGGGTTCATGTACATCGCCATGGGCGGCGAGCGGGCCAGTCACCTGTCGCGGCCGGAGACATCACTCCTCGATCCGCGCGTCCATCTGGTGGTGGGCGACGTCGAGAAGGTCGACCCGGTGCAGCAGACGGTCACCCTGAAGTGGGGCGAGACCGTGCCCTACAACGAGCTCGTGATCGCCACCGGCTGCCGCATCGTGCCCGAGGCCATCGACCACTTCGACACCGAGGCCCATCACTTCTACACGGCCGAGGCGGCGCTGGACCTGCGGCACGCGCTCGATGCGTTCACCGGTGGCCGCATAGTCATCGGCATCGCCGGCATGCCCTACAAGTGCCCGCCGGCGCCACTGGAGGTGGCCCTCCTCATCGAGGCCGAGCTGCGCCAGCGCCACCTGCGCGAACGGTCGGAGCTGCACTTCTGCTCGCCGATCGGCCGCGCCTTCACCATCGAGTCGGTCAGCGAGATGGTCACCCCGATCCTGGAGGAGAAGGGCATCGAGTTGCACACGTTCTTCAACGTCGAGAGCATCGACGCGGACCGCAAGGTCGTGCAGAGTCTCGAGGGCGAGGAGCTGGGCTACGACCTGCTGATCCTCGTACCGCCGCACACCGGCCAGCCGTTCCTCATCGCCAGCGGCCTCGCCAGTGCCCCCGGGGGGTGGCTGCCGACCGACAAGGCGACCCTGCAGGTGGCCGGCCAGCCCCACATCCACGCCCTCGGCGATGCGACCGACCTGCCGCTGTCGAAGGCGGGGTCCACGGCCCACTTCGAGGCGCCGGTCGTGGCCGAGCGCGTGGCCGCGGCCATCGAAGGCCGCCAGCCGAGTGGCAAGCACGCCGATTACGCCGGCAAGGTCATGTGCTTCTTCGAGGTCGGCGACGGCAAGGGCACGCTGCTGCAGTTCGACTACGCCCATCCGCCCAAGCCGCCGCGGCCGAACCGCTTCTGGCACCTGGGCAAGATCGTCTTGAACAAGACCTATTGGCACACCGTGCCCAAGGGCCGCGTCTAGCGTCCCGAGCCGGCCGCCGGCGTCGTCGGCCGGACTCGGAGCCTGTGAATGAACTGGGCGACCCGATGACCTTCAGGGCCTTGCGCCGCCCCACTCGGCCGCTGACGATGAGGCCGTGAACCGACCTCGCCTCTATCTCGTCCGCCACGGCGAGACGGACTGGAACGCCGAAGAGCGGCTCTTGTCCTTCACCGACCGGCCCCTCAGCGAGCGAGGTGAGCGTCAGGTCGCGATCCTCGCTGGAGACCTATCCCCTGTTCGCTGGGACCGCGCCTATGCCTCGCCGCTCCGCCGTGCCCGCCGCACGGCGGAGCTCGTGCTCGCCGCCCGACCGGACGCCCCGCCCCTCGTCATCGACGACCGGCTGCGGGAGATGGACTTCGGGCCATACGAGGGCTGGTCCGAGTCGGAACTCGAAGCCGACCCCCTCGCGGCCACCCGGCGACGGGACGGGGCGCAGATCCCGGGGGTCGAGCCGGAGGAGGCGGTCGCCGAGCGCGCCCGGTCCTTCCTCGCCTCGCTGGGCGATGCGGGCGGCACCACCCTCATCGTCGGCCACGGTCGGATGCTTCGGATCCTGCTGGCGACGGCGCTCGGCCTGCCGCCGTCGTTCGCGCAGTCGCTGCGCATGCGCAACTGCCGTCCCGCCGTGATGGAGCCGGGCGCGAGGCCGCTCCTCCTGGCGTTCAACGCCGGCGACCCCTCGTTCGAGGTGCGCCCCGCGCCCTGATCAGGTCACCCGCGGACGCGCGAAGGCGTGTTTGATCCGGTAGAGCGGGCGATCGGCGTGAAGCCGCTCGTGTCCTTCGGCGGTGCCTTGATGGGCGGGCACGTTCATGGCGGATCGACGACGCTCGCCAGCGTCGCCTCGCGCAGGCGTCCCAGCAGCGCCTCCTGGGCGGCGAAGAAGACGTCGTGCACGTCGCACCGCCCCTGCGCCCGGCACGGCCCGCCGCGAAGCACGCAGGTCTGCCGGCGGCCTGCCCCGTCAGCGGCCTCGACCACGTCGAGGATCGAGATCCGGTCGGCGGGCCGCGCCAGCTGGTAGCCCCCGCTCCGCCCGGCTCGTGAGGTCAGCAGGCCAGCTCGCACCAGCGCACCGGTGATCTGGGGCAGGAAGCGCGCCGGCACACCCATCTGGGCCGCGATGGCCGGCCCCGACATGGGCCGGCCGGCGGGGGCTCGCGCGACCGCCAGCATGGCCCGCACGGCGTAGTCGCCGCGGTGGCCCAGCTCGAGTTTCATCCGCCACCCCCGTGACGGTCCCGGCCGTCCACGACCGAACGGCCCCCCGATTCGGGACCTTCGGCCCTCTGTCGCCTCATCGCTAAATCATAACCTGCTAACTAAGCATTTAGCAAGTGCGCTCAACCGAAGAGGTGGACGATGCAACGCCTGATGATGGCAAGGTTCGTGGCCATCCTCGTCATGATCATGGTGGTCGGCATGGGCTGCGCGGCGGGTGGGCCCGGCTGGACCTTCACGCCGAGCGGGTCGCCGACGGCCCCATCGGCGGTCGCGGCGGCCTCCACCTCGACCATGGCCGGCATGTCCGACATGCCAGGCATGAGCAGCTCGACCGCGCCTGCCATGGCGTCGAATGTCAGTGCGGTCGGGTCCACCCTGGAGATCCACGCCTTCGACCTCGGCTTCCGGCCGAACGCCGTGGCGGTGGCCGCCGCCGGGACCTACGCCGTCAAGTTCGTCAACGACGGAGCGGTGCAGCACAACCTGACCTTCGCCGACGGCACCAAGCTCGTCGCCGACCCGGGCCAGACGACCGCTGGCTCCATCACCGTGCCCGCGACCGGCATCACCTTCCTGTGCGACGTCCCAGGCCACGCGCAGGCCGGCATGACCGGCGCCATCACGGTCGCCGCGCCGTCGGTCGCCGCCTCCCCGGCCGCCGGCAGCGGGACCGCCGCCACGAGCTCGACGCTTCCGGCGCCCGACCCGAATGCACCGCCGTACACCCTCTACAACCCGATCGCGCCGGCCGTGCTGCCGGGCACGTCGCATGACGTCTACCTGCCCATCGTCGAGCGCAAGATGACCGTCGCCACGGGCTACGTGATGGACGTCTGGACCTTCGGTGGCACCGTGCCCGGCCCGACCATCCGGGTCCACCTCGGCGACACCGTGCGCGTCCACCTGACCAATACGACGACCATGAGCCACTCCATCGACTTCCACGCCAGCCAGACGGCGATGAATGACCAGATGGTCGAGATCCCCGCCGGCGGCACGTGGACTTACACCTTCCAAGCCGACTACGCGGGAGTCTGGATGTACCACTGCGGCACCCCGCCGGCCCTCCAGCACATCGCCGACGGCATGTTCGGCATGGTCATCGTCGAGCCGCGCGGCGGCCTGGCACCGGTGGGCGAGGAACTGGCCATCGTGCAGAACGAGTGGTACTTCGGTGGCCAGGGCCAGATCGCCGATTACGCCAAGGCCGACTCGACCGACCCGGCGCCCGACTGGGTCGTCTTCAACGGCGTGGCCAACCAGTACAAGGACCATCCCATCCAGGTCCAGCCCGGCGAGCGCATCCGCCTGTTCGTCCTGGACGTCGGGCCCAACGAGTCCAGCTCGTTCCACATCGTGGGCACGATCTTCGACACGGTGATCAGCGAGGGCGTGGCCCTCCTCCCGGGCAACTCCGGTGGCTGGGGCAGCCAGGCTGTCGCCCTCTTGCCGGCCCAGGCCGCCATCATCGAACTCACCATCCCGGAGAGCGGCATGTACACGATGGTCACGCACGCCTTCAACTTCGTGGGCCATGGGGCGGTCGGCTCCCTGATGGCCGGCGACGGCAAGCCGCCGACGCACTGACCGCGGCACGCCCGGCGGGGTACCCTGCCGGGCGTGAGCGGCACCTTCACGATCGAGCCGCGCGGTCCGTTCTCGCTGGCCCTCGCCGCCAGCCACGTGTTCGGGCCGCGCGAGCCCGCGCCGGTGGTGCCGGTGATGCGCCTGGCCTTCTGCGTGGATGGCTTCCACGAGCTGGCGGGGGTGGTCCTCAGAGAAGACCCGGCCGGGTCCGTGGTCGGCGAGGTGCACGGCGCGACTGACGTGGCGGCCGTGCGCGACCAGGTGGCCCGCATCGTGTCCCTCGATCACGACGGCCGGGGATGGCCGGCCGTCGGCGAGCGCGACCCCTTGATCGGCCGCCTCCAGGGCCGGTACCCCGGGTTCCGCCCGGTCCTGCACTACTCCCCGTACGAAGCCGCGGCGTGGGCCATCCTGGCCGGCCACCGCTCGGGGCGGCAGGCCAACACCCTCCGCCGCCGGCTGGGCGAGGCGCTGGGGGCGACTTTCGACCTGGCCGGCACGCGCCTCAGCGCCTTCCCGACGCCCCTGGCGATCCTGGAGGCCACGTCGCTGCCGGTGCCGTCCATCGAGCAGGACCGCCGCCTCCGCGCGGTGGCCAGAGCGGCGCTCGACGGTTTGCTGGATCCGGCCCGGCTGCGGGCGCTCGACCCGGAGGTGGCGCGCGCGGAGGTACAGGCGCTGCCCGGCCTGGGGCCGTTCTACTCGGGCCTGGTGGCCATCCGTGCGGTCGGCCCGACCGACGCGGCGAGCGTGGAGGAGCCCCGCCTCCTGGCGGCCCTGCGCCACTACCTGGGCGCCGAGGCACCGGCCGATGCGGCCGCCTTGACGCGGCGGATGGACGTGTGGCGGCCGTTCCGGACGTGGGCCGTGGTGCTGATCCGGCGAGCGGCCTACGAGGACGGGGTGGGCTGAGTGGCGACCTCGACCGGCGCGGTCGCGGTGCCGGCCGGGCCAAGCTCCAGGCGCACGTCCAACGGGACGTCGGCCAGGAGATCGGTGCGGTGTGACAGCAGGAGCAGCGTGCGCCCTCGGGACAGCGCGAGGATGTCGGTCATGAGCGCGCGGGCGGTCGCCTCGTCGAGGTGCTCGGTGGGCTCGTCCAGGATCAGGACCGGCGCATCGGCCAGCAGCGCGCGGGCCAGGGCCAGCCGCTGGAGCTGGCCGCCCGACAGGCGTGCCCCATGCTCGCCGACCGGCGTCGCCAGGGCCGCCGGGAGCGCTTCCACCCAGGCGGCCAGGCGGACCGTCGCGAGAACCTCCCAGAGCTGCGCCTCGGTCGCGTCCGGGCGCGCCACACGCAGGTTGTCGGCGAGCGTCGTGTCGAAGACGTGGGGATCCTGATCGCAGGATTTGACGACCCGCCGCACGTCGTCCCCGGTCAGGCGACGCACGTCGCAGGGGCCGGCCGGGGCGAGCAGCTCGACCGATCCGGCGACCGGATCCAGGAAGCGCAGGAGGACCGCCGCAAGGGTGGTCTTGCCGCACCCGCTGGGCCCGCTGACAAGGGCCGTCCAACCCGGCGGGACCTCCAGGTCCACCGCCCGGAGCACGGGCGGGCCGTTCCCGTACCTGGCCGCCAAGCCTGCCACGCGGATGCCCCATGGTCCGGCCGGCAGGGCCGCCGGCTCGGCCGGCTCGGTCACGGGGTCCGGCTGGTGGAGCACCTCCTCGACGCGGGCCGCGGCCACTGCCAGGCCGGGTAGGTGCTGTGCGGCGGGCACCAGGCCCGCGGCCAGTTCGTGCGCGGCGATGGGTGTCAGCACCACGACCGCCAGAGCCACCCCGTCGAGCGCACCCGAGCGGAGCGCGCCGACGCCGGCCACGAGGGCGAACCACGTGGCCGCTCCCGCCGCCAGGCCGGCGGCGAGGGCACCAAGGCCGACTGCGGCACCGGCCGTACGCTCGGCGGCGATCAGGGCGCCGTCCATGCGGTCGAGGACCTCGAGCTGCTGCACGCTCGTGCCGTGCACTAACAGCTCGGGCCCCCCGGCCAGCAGGTCGGTCGCGGCGGCGGCCAGGGCGCCTCGTGCCGGCGCCACCCGTCGCTCGGCCCCGCGACCGCTCGCCCCCGCCAGGAGCGGCACAAGGAACACGACCACGAGGAGCGTCGCCCCGAGCACGACACCCGCGGCCGGCACCAGCAAGCCGACCAACAGGGTCGCGACGGCCGCCGCCGCGACGACGATCGTGTACGGCAGCAGGACGCGCAGCCAGAGGTCGGCCAGGCCGTCGACATCGGCCACCAGACGGGCCAGCAGGTCCCCCGAGCGATAGGCGGCCAGGCCCGCCGGCGCCAGGCGCTCGAGGCGCCCGTAGACGTGGCCCCGCAGGCGGGCAAGGACCCGGAAGGCAGAGTCGTGGGCCGCGAGGCGCTCCCCGTACCGCAGCACCCCACGGCTGATTCCGAAGGCCTGGACGGCGGTGATGGCGACCATCAGGTACAGGACGGGTGGCTGCTGGGCCGCGCGCGAGATGAGCCAGGCCGACGTGGCGGTCAGCCCGACGGCGGCCATGGCGGCGCCGAGGCCGAGCAGCACCGCCAGGGCGAGCCGCCCGCTGACGGGCCGGCCGAGCCGCGCGATGGCGAGGAGGGCGTGCATCGTCGGCCTACGCGGCGCCCGGCAGCCGCGACGCGACGTCGACGATCCGGTCGGCGATGGCGATGGCCGCCGGCCGGTGAGCCGCGACGACGACGGCGCGGTGCTGCTGGTGGGCCGTCGCCCGGATCCGGTCGAGCAGATCGGCTTCCGTGACGGCGTCGAGGCCGGCGGTCGGTTCGTCGAGCAGCACCAGCGGCGCGTCGCGGAGCAGCGCCCG
>Ga0187778_10000623_pt1 | contig 25079 bp, 26 predicted proteins | sample 1015_Q2_SP5_20_M_FD_132418 | JGI IMG/M metagenome (GOLD analysis project Ga0187778, IMG submission 132418) | Tropical peat soil microbial communities from peatlands in Department of Meta, Colombia - 1015_Q2_SP5_20_MG | ecosystem: Environmental > Terrestrial > Soil > Wetlands > Peat | place... | reverse complement strand
CGGCGTGCGCGCCGAGGGATACGGCTTCCAGATCGAGATGGTCCTCGAGGTCCTCGAGCACGGCGGGCGCGTGGCCGAGGTCCCCATCCGCTTCGTCGACCGGGTCCGGGGCAAGTCCAAGATGTCGGTGACCATCGTCGTCGAGGCGCTGGCCCTGGTGACCTGGTGGGGCCTGTGCCGCCTGGGCCGGCGCCTGGCCGGACGCGGCCGCCGTCGGGGGCGGGTCGAGCCCGCGTCGGAGCATTCGGCCCGGGGCGGTTCCAGGCCCCCGGTCTGAGAGAATGGGGTGGTGAGCGCCCCGCGGATCCTCGTCGTCGACGACGAGCCCTACATCACCGACCTCCTCGGGGCCGCCCTGCGCTTCGAGGGCTTCGAGGTCGAGACCGCGGCCTCCGGGGCGGAGGCTCTCGCCCTCGCCCACCAGGGGAGCCACGACCTGATGCTCCTCGACGTCATGCTCCCCGACGTCACGGGGACCGAGGTCTGCCGGCGTCTGCGCGACGAGGGCTATCCCACCCCCGTGCTCTTCCTCACGGCGCGCGACGCCACGGAGGACAAGGTGGTCGGGCTGCGTGCCGGGGGCGACGACTACGTGAGCAAGCCCTTCAGCCTCGACGAGCTGGTGGCGCGCATCCAGGCGATCCTGCGGCGCACGGCTCGGGTCAACGGCTCGGCCGGGCCCCTGCGCTTTGCGGACCTGGTGCTCGACGACGAGACCCACGAGGTCTCGCGCGCCGGCGAGCCCATCGACCTCACCGCCACCGAGTTCAACCTCCTGCGCTACCTGCTCGAGAACGCACGGCGCGTGTTGTCGAAGTCCGAGATCCTCGACCACGTCTGGGACTACGACTTCGAAGGCGACCCGAGCATCGTCGAGACCTACATCAGCTATTTGCGCAAGAAGGTGGACTGCTACTCGCCGCCGCTCATCCACACCATCCGCGGCGTGGGCTACAGCCTCCGGCTGCCAAAGGACCGGGAGTGACGCGGTGTCGCTGAGGCGCCGTCTCGTGGTGGGGGTGCTGGCCCTGCTCGTCGCCGCGCTGGTGGCGACCGACGTGATCACGTCGTCGGCCCTGCGGTCGTTCCTGGTGGGGCGCCTCGACGAGCAGCTCGACGTCGCCCAGGCCCAGGCCTACCGCTACATCGTGACCACGTACGCGCGTGACCAGAGCGCGGATCCCTCGCAGGTCCGCGACCCGGCCACCTGGCTCGCCACCTTGGCGACCTCTCCGCCCGTGAGCACCGACCCCGAGACGGGGCTGGCGACCACGCCGACGGGCAAGGGCCCCCGACTCAACGCCGCCATCCTGGGGGCGCGCCTGAGCCCCGACATCTACGTCGAGGTCCTCGACGCCTCGGGCACTGTCGTCTTCGACGATCCCTCCGGCCTCGTGAGCGCCAACGACCACGATCCCGCGCCGCAGCTGCCCGCCGACCTCCCCGTGGAGAGGCAGCCCCCGCCGCACAGCTTCGGGCAGGGCCACGGTCCCTACGTGCCGGACCGGCCCTCGTTCGAGGTGCGCGCCGTGGGGTCCTCGGGCCTGCGCTATCGGGCGCAGGCGGTGGCGGTGCCGGGCGGCACCCTGGTGACCGCGGTGGCACTGGCGCCGACCCAGGCCACGCTGAACTCGCTCACCCATGACGAGCTCATCGTCACCGGCGTCGTCGTCCTGGCGCTCGTGCTCCTCGTGCTTTGGATCGTCCGCCTCGGGCTCCGCCCCCTGGAGGACATGACCGCCACGGCGGGGGCCATCGCGGCGGGCGATCTCACCCGGCGCGTGCGGCGCAGCGACGAGGACAGCGAGGTGGGACGGCTCGGCCAGGCGCTCAACGGCATGCTGAGCCAGATCCAGGCCGCCTTCGACGAGCGGTCCCGGTCCGAGGCACGGCTGCGACGCTTCATCGCCGACGCCTCACACGAGCTGCGCACGCCGCTCACCTCGATCCGGGGCTACGCCGAGCTCTTGCGCAAGGGCGCGCTGCGCGACGAGGGCGGCCGGCGTCGTGCCGCCGAGCGCATCGAGCACGAGTCCGAGCGCATGGGCGTCCTCGTCGACGACCTGCTCCTGCTCGCCCGGCTCGACCAGGGCCGGCCGGTCGGGCGCGAGCCGGTGGAGCTCGGCGCGTTGGTGGCGGAGGCGGTGGAATCCGCGCGGGCCGTCGACCGCGAGCGACACATCTCCCTGGCGCGTGCCGGGGACGTCAACGTCCTCGGCGACGCGGCCCGGCTTCGGCAGGTGGTGGACAACCTGCTGCGCAACGCCCTCGTGCACACCCCGGCGGGCACCGCGGTGCACGCAAGCGTCCAACGCCAGGGGACCAGGGCGGTGATCACCGTGGCCGACGAGGGTCCGGGACTGGACCCCGAGCAGCGGACGCGTGTGTTCGACCGCTTCTACCAGGGCAGCGAGGCACGGACGGGATCGGGCAGCGGCCTCGGGCTGTCGATCGTCGCCGCCCTCGCCCACGCGCACGGGGGACGGGCCTTCGCCGAGGCCTCTCCCAGCGGCGGCGCGTCCTTCGTGGTCGAGCTGCCCCTGAACATGCGCGCCGGCAGCCAGGGGCAGGCTGCGGCGGAGACGAGGCAGGAAGATGCGGCACCGGCCGCGGCCGACGCCGGAGCGACGGACACGGCCGCGGCAGGGGAAATGGCGGGAGCCGACGGCGGGCGACGGGCCGAGGGCGACGGTGCGATCCTCCGACCTCTTCGTCGCTGAACGGGGCCAGGGCCCGCCGGTCGTCTTCGTCCACGGCCAGCCCGGGCGGGGCAGCGACTGGGAGGCCGTCGCCGCCCGCCTGCAGGACGACCATCGCGTCGTGCTCCCCGACCGCCCCGGGTACGGGGGCAGCGGCACCGAGGCGTGCTCCATGGAGGAGAACGCGCGCCTCGTCGGCGATCTCGTCGAGACCCGGCTCGGGCGCCCGGCGGTCGTCGTCGCCCACAGCTACGGCGGCGGTATCGCCCTCCTGCTCGCGGCGCGCCGTCCGGCGCTGGTGGCGGGACTGGTCCTGGCCGGGAGCATCGGGCGCGGCGACAGCATCGGGGCCGTCGATCGGGTCCTGGCGCTGCCGGGCGTGGGGGAGGTGATGACGGCAGCGGGGCTCGTCACCCTCGGCCGGGTCCTCCCGCACATGCGCCGGCTGGTCGGGCGGGCCCCCGGTGACATCGGCCCCCGCCTGGCGGCCGCGCTCCCCGACGAGGGCTTCCTCGAGGTGGCGATCTCCCAGGGGCACTGGGTCTGGCGCAGCGTGGTCGCCGAGCAGCGGTACCTGCTGCGCGAGATCGCCCTGGTCGAGGACGCCGTGGACCGAGTGCAGGCCCCCTCGGTGGTGATCACGGGCACCCACGACGTGGTCGTCGCGCCCCGCGTGGCCGTCGGCCTGGCCGTGGCCATGCCCGGCTCCCAGCTGGTGGCGGTGGCGCGCACCGGGCACTTCGTGCCCCGCGACGCACCCGGGGTGGTGGCCGCGGCGGTGCGCCGGGTGGAGTCGGTGGCCGATGGGCCCGGCGCGCACGAGGCCGCCGAGGACGACCCGGACGCCCGGGAGGCGGAAGCCTGATCAGATCAGGGGCGCGCCTCGGCCGCCCCGCCGGCGCCGAGGTTGCCGAGGGCGCCGAGGGCCGTGCGGAGCTTGAGCGACGTCTCGGCCAGTTCCTCGTCGGGGTCGGAGCCGGCCACGATGCCCGCGCCGGCGTGGACCACGGCGCGCCGTCCGACGACGGTTGCGCCGCGGATGGCCACCACGAAGTCACCGTCGCCGCGCCCGTCGACCCAGCCGGCGGGGCCCGCGTAGGCGCCGCGCCCGTGGGGCTCGAGCGCACCGAGCAGCTCGAGCGCGGCGCCCGTGGGAGTGCCCGCCACGGCCGGGGTGGGGTGCAGGAGGGCGGCGAGGCTGAGGACGTCGACGTCCCCGACCAGGGTGCCGGCCACCCGGGTGGCGAGATGGGCCACCCCCCGCAACCGCGCCACCGACGGCGCACCGTGGCACGGCCGGGCCTCGCACAGCGGCGCCAGCGCGTCGACCACGGCGTCGACCACCTGGCCGTGCTCCCGGGCGTCCTTGTCGGAGGCCGCCAGGCGGGCGGCGGCCAGTGCGTCGCCGGCCTCGTCGCCGGGCAGCCCGACGGTGCCGGCCAGCGGCCAGGACTCGACGTGGCGCCCGCGTCGGGTCACGAGCACCTCGGGGCTCGCGCCCAGGAACGAGCCCGTGGCGCCGACCACCCCGTAGACGGTGGCCGCCGGTTCGCGCCGCTGGAGCCGGCGCATGGCGTCGACGGCGTCGAGCGGCACGTCGAAGGCGGCCACCACGCGCCGGGCCAGGACGACCTTGGAGACGGTGCCGGCGGCGATGGACTCCAGGGCGCGGCGCACTCCCGAGGTGAACACCTCGGGCGCGGGGCCCTCCAGCGCGACCAGGCGGCGCGCCGGCGGGGCGTCGGCCCAGGGCCCGTGGACGTCGGTCGCGCCCGCGCCGCCGACACCGGCGAGTGCCTCGAGACAGCGGCGGACCTCGGCGGGGTCGCGCGCCGCCCGCCCGATCCCGCCCGGTGAGCTCACCACCGTGGCCCACTCGCGCCCGCCGGCGCGTCCGTAGAGCAGCTCGGGCACGACCAGCGAGCCCGGTTCCTGCGCGGCGAAGGGCAGGGCACCCAGGGCGACCGGCCCGTGGGGAGCGCCGGGGACGGCCTCGTGGCCACCGGGCGCCGGCGACAGTGCGGCCAGCCACTCGCACAGCGCCCGGCGGTCACCGGCCTCCGCCATCCCCGACGGCAGGGTGAGGCGGGCGGCCACGCCGTGGCCCGCCAGCGCGAGGTGCTTGGAGACGAGGACGACGCCGGGCCCGTTGCCGTGGGGGCCGCACGCCAACGCGAAGGGGTCGATGGCGGGGCCGGGCGGCAGCTCGACGGTGCGCCAGACGAACGACGCCGGGTCGGGCCACACCCGCGCCCGGGCGGGCGCGCGGAGGGCGTGGGGCGGCGTCACGACGCCCCCGACGGGTGGCCGGCGCGCGTGGCCGTCAGGAGCTGGGCCGCGCCGGCGCCGAAGGTCCGCCGGCCCACCGTGCGGAACCCGGCGTCGTGCACCATGGCGCGCAGGCGCTCCGGGGCGGGGAGATAGGCCACCGACTGGGGCAGGTACCGGTAGGCGGCGGCGTCGGAGAGCAGTGCGCCGATGAGGGGCACGCCCCGGCGGAACCACAGCGCATGGCCGGCGCGCAGGACGGGGGACGCCGGCTGGTGCACCTCGAGCAGCGCGATGCGGCCCCCCGGCCGGACGACGCGGGCGAGCTCCGCCAACAGCGCAGCCAGGTCGGTGACGTTGCGCAGGGCGAAGCCGCACGTGGCGCCGTCGACCGCGCCGGCGCGCAGCGGCAGCGCCAGCGCGTCCGCCTGCACGCACGGGGTGCGGTGGCGCCCGGCGCGCAGCATCCCGAGGGAGAGGTCGACCCCCAGTGCCTCGATGCCGGCGTCGGCGAGAAGACGGCAGAAGTCGCCGGTCCCGCAGGCGACGTCGACGACGCGAGACCCTCGGGGGAGCCCGAGGGCACGCACCGCGACCCGCCGCCACCGGACGTCGAGGCCGAAGGTCATGAGCCGGTTCACGAGGTCGTAGCGGGACGCGATGGTGTCGAACATGGCGCGCACCATGGCGGCCTTGGCCGGTCCCTCGGGGAGCGTGCCGCGCTCGGCGAGCGCGTCGGTCGCGGACGATGTGGTGCTCACGACGCGGTGCTCACGATGTCGCGCGCACGATCGCGCGCACGGTCGCGCTCACGAGGTGGCGACGGCCCGGACCGCGGAGAGCTCCACGGGCGACCCGACGTGCTCGATGTGCTCCAGGGCGCACTGCAGCAGGACCCGGGTGAAGTGGTGGGCGACGAGGGTGCTCGTCGCCGGCAGCAGCGACTGGAACGCCTCCACCAGGCGCCTCGCCGCTTCGTCGTCCCCGTCGTCGCCGTGCGCGGCGCGCATCGGCTCGCGCACGTGCGCGTCGAACAGCGCCACGGCCCGGTGGGCCGTCGCCAGCGTGGCCTCGTGGTGGGCGCGGGCCAGGTCGAGGAGATCGCTCAACGGGATGCCGTGCTCGAGCAGGATGAGCCCGGCGCGGGCCACGGCGACGTCGTCGGCCGTATACCCCTCCGTCTCGCCGACACGGGTCGGGACGAGGAGGCCCTCGCCGGCGATGGCGCGAAGCAGTGGCTCGGGGATCCCGGTGCGCGTCGCGAGGTCCTCGATGGAGAGGAGGGTGGCCTCGTCGTGGAGGCTCTCGGCGGCCATGGCGCCGACCAGGGCCTCGTCGGCCGCGTCGAGCTCCCCGGCCACCACCCGGGCGATGGTGGCCAGGGTGAAGCCGCGGGCCTGCAGCGCACGGATGCGCTCGATCCGGGCCAGGTGCCCGTCGTCGTACAGGGCGACCCGGCCCTGGCGCCGCGGCGCGGGCAGCAGGCCTTTGGCCTGGTAGTAGCGGACGGTGTCCACGGTCACCCCGCTGCGGGCGGCCAGCTCCTCGACGCGCATCTCCATGCACATACTCTAGGAGTGATCGCTCGCAAGGTCGGCGCTCCCCCGCGGGAAGGGGCGCTCCCCGTGGGGGTGGGAGAACGGGACCGCTGGCCTGCCAGAATGCGGCCCCATGGCCATCGATTTCACCTTCCCGCCCGACGTCGAGGACGCCCGCCGGCGCATGCGGGCCTTCGTCGACGAGGACGTCCGCCCGACCGAGGAGCGGCTCATGTCCGACGGGTCGGGGCGAGCCGACTGGCGGGCCGAGCTGGACCGCCTGCGGGGCACGGCCCGGGAGCTGGGCCTGTGGAACCCGCACATGCCGGAGGCGTGGGGCGGACCCGGGTTCGGCCCCACCGCCCTGGCCGCCGTGTCGGCCGAGGCGGCCAAGGCCCGCTTCGGGTCCTACGTCGTCAACTGCTACGCGCCCGACGAGGGCAACATGCACACGCTGTTGCACTGGGGCACCGAGGAGCAGAAGGAGAAGTACCTGCGCCCCATGTGCGAGGGCCGGCTGCGCTCCTGCTTCGCCATGACGGAGCCGGAGGTGGCGGGATCGGACCCGACCCTCATGCAGACCCGCGCCGAGCTGCACGGCGACGAGTGGGTCGTCAACGGGCACAAGTGGTTCATCAGCGGGGCGCGCGGCGCGGGGTTCGCCATCCTGCTGGCGCGCACCGAGGAGGACCCCGAGGTCCCGCAGGCGGCGACGTCGGCCTTCATCGTCGACATCCCCTCCGGGGGGTGGGAGCTCGTGCGCGACGTGGAGACCATGGCCGGCGGGCACAACCACTGCGAGATCCGTATCACCGACCTCCGGCTGCCAGCCGACGCCCTGCTCGGCGGGCGCGGCCAGGGGCACCGGCTCGGCCAGGCCCGGCTCGGCCCCGCGCGCCTGGCCCACTGCATGCGCTGGCTCGGTCAGATCGAGACCGCGTTGGACCTGATGGTGGCGCGCTCGCTGGCGCGCTACGCCCACGGGTCGTACCTGTCGGAGAAACAGGGCATCCAGTGGCTCATCAGCGAGTCGGCCATCGAGCTGTACCAGGCGAAGCTGATGGTGCTGCACGCCGCGTACCTCATCGAGCGCGGGCTTCCCTTCGCAACACAGGTCTCCATGGCCAAGCACCACGTGGCCAACACGCTCTGGCGGGTGGTCGACCGTGCCGTGCAGGTGCACGGGGCGCTGGGCTACTCCAAGGACTCGCCGTTGTCGGACATGCTCCTCCAGGCCCGCTGGAGCCGGTTCGCCGACGGTGCCGACGAGGTGCACAAATGGCGCGTGGCGGAGTCGGTCATCGACGCCTATCGCGACCACGGCACGACGCGTCCCGCCACCGGGGACCTGCCCTTGTGAGTGGGTGGCCGCCTACGTGCGCGGGGTGAGCGACGACATCGTCCACGAGCCGTTCTCGGTGTAGGTGATCGCACCGAGCGGCGAGTTGGTGTGGATCACGATGTGGCGCTGCACCTGCAGCGGCAGCCCGGTCGACGTCGAGAACCACCAGTCCTCGGTCACGGCGCCCTTCTGGGCACCGGTCACCGTCGTCTTCTGCTGCTCGTGCACGGCCGTCACCGCGGTGCCCCCGATCTGCAGGGTCCCGGTGCCGACGATGGTCGCCGTGGTGGTCGAGCGCCCGGACCCGGCCACGGTGTTGACCTCGGGGCACGACCAGTGCAGCGTGGTCCCCGCCCGGGGGTCGGGGGGCAGGACGACGGTGGTGGAGGGGCACGTGAGCGTGGCCTGGTTCGAGATCTTCAAGGCCCCGAAGTCCCAGGACTGGGAGTTGCGGTTGACCGGCTGCCCCAGGCCGGCCGCGGTGGGGCAGAAGTCGAACTCCTCCCAGTGCGCCACGTTGTAGTCGATGTGCCAGCGCCAGCACCCCGACGACAGGTACTGCACGGTGGCCGGCATCACCGCGCCGTCGTTCTGGGTGTTGGGGGGGAAGGAGATCTGCTCGTGGCCCTGGCCCCCGAGCGTGTACACGCCGGCGGCGGGCTGCGCGTAGGGCGACCCGTTGGCGGTCACGTCCGGGCCGCTGTGGAAGGCGTGGACGGCCGAGCCCACCGACTTGGCCCCCGGATGGCTCCGCAGCTCGTAGCGCACGAAGCCGAAGGCGAACGTGCTCAGCACCACCACGGCGACGACGCCGATCCCGAGGAGCACCCACCGGCGCCTCCGATGGGCACGGGGACGGCTCGGCATGGGGGGGAGCGGGGGAGGGAAGGCCTCGGTCTCCAACGCCGATCTCTCGTCGTGGACGACGGCCATGGTGATCGCCTCCACGTCTCACCATGGGCGGCGCCCGGTGCCCGGGACAGTGCCGAAGGTCACCGTCGACCGGGGTCTCCCGCCGGCCAAGGGCGGGGGCGGCGCTACGTGAAGTAGCGGTAGACGACCTGCGCCACGCAGCTCGGCTTCTCGGCGCCCTCGGTCTCGAAGGTGAGGTCGAGGCACACCTGCACGCCGCCGGGCACGTCCTCCACGGTGGCCACCGCCGCACCGAGGCGCAGCTTCGCGCCCACCTTCACCGGGGCGGGGAAGCGGACCTTGTTGCAGCCGTAGTTCACGCCGAAGGCCATGCCCTCGACCTTGAGCACCTCGCCCAGGAGGACGGGGGCGAGCGACAGGGTCAGGTACCCGTGGGCGATGGCGCCGCCGAAGGGGCCGGTGGCGGCGCGCTCGGGGTCGACGTGGATCCACTGGTGGTCCCCGGTGGCGTCCGCGAAGAGGTTGACCCGCTCCTGGTCGATGAGGTGCCAGTCGGACCAGCCGATGTGCTCGCCCGCCAGCTTGTGGAACTCCTCGATGCCGTGCACGGTCGTTGTCATGGTCGCACGCTACCTAGTGCGTCCGGACCTAGTGGAACCAGATGCGCTGGTACTCGCGGCTCTGGGGGTGGAGCAACAGCGCCGCCAGGACCACGGCGAAGAGGAGGTTGAGGATGCCGATGCCGTGGCCCAGCACGAACACCCAGATGCTGAGGGCCAGGATGACGAGGGCCGCCCCGACGGCCAGCCGGTACCCCCATCGCCTCTCGTTGGCGATCCCGTAGGCGCCGACCCCCTCCGCCGCGGTGACCAGGAGGAGGAGCCCGAAGATGCCGCCGACGAGGAGGAAGAGCAGCGCGAAGGCGACGTTCAGGTAGCTGAGCATCACGGCACCCTGCAGGGTCTGGGGCTGCGAGCCGTCGAAGAAGTGGCGCTCGGGTCGATCCGGCACGCCGAACATTCTGGCAGGTCGGCAGCGGCTCGCCTGCTCGGGGCCTCGGTAGGCTGATGCCGTGGACGAGAGGCAGCACCCGTTCCCCGAGCTCCACCAGCGGGACCACCACCATCGCAGCATCGGGACGGGTGGGGCCCGGGCGGCCGTCTTCGGGGTGAGCGACGGCCTCGTGACCAACGTCTCGCTCATCCTCGGAATGGCCGGCGCCCACTCGCCCCAGTCGGTGGTCCGCCTGGCGGGCGTGGCCGGGATGATCGCCGGGGCCTTCTCCATGGCGGCGGGGGAGTACGTGTCGATGCGCGCCCAGAGCGAGCTGCTCGAGCGGGAGCTGGCCCTGGAGCGCCGCGAGATCCTCCGCCGGCCCGAGGGCGAGCGTCGGGAGCTGGTGCGGATCTACGAGAACCGCGGCGTGGAGCCCGAGGCGGCGCGCCGGCTGGCCGAGGAGATGATGCGCACGCCGGAGCTCGCCCTGGAGACCCACGCCCGCGAGGAGCTCGGCATCAACCCCAGCGCCCTGGGCTCGCCGGTGGTGGCGTCGTCGTCGTCGTTCGCCACCTTCGCGCTGGGCGCGCTCCTCCCGCTGCTGCCGTGGCTCTTCACCGGGGGGACGGTGGCCATCGTCGCCTCGGTGGTCATCGGCGTGGTCGCCTCCCTCGGTGTGGGCATCGCCCTGGCGGTGTTCACCGGCCGGCCGTGGTGGTACTCGGCGCTGCGCCAGCTGCTCATCTCGTCGGTGGCCGCGGCGGTGACCTTCGGCATCGCACGCGCCGTCGGGGTCTCCGGGATCCGCTGAGGACGCGCGCTCAGGACGCGGCGACGTCGCCCGTGTAGGCGCGATCGACGTGGTCGACGTCGAAGCCCATCGACCGGTACAGGCCCATGGCGGGCTCGTTGGCCGAGTCGACGTAGAGCATGGCGACGGTGAGGCCCTTGGAGGCCATGTAGTCCAGCCCGGCCAGCACCAGCGCGCGCCCGAGCCCCGTGCCCTGCGCGTCCGGGTCGACCGAGATGACGTAGATCTCGCCCAGGGGCGGGTCGTCGTCGAGGTGGATCTTGGTCCAGCACGAGGCCACCAGGCGCCCGTCGCGCTCGTGGAGGAGGAACCCGTCGGGGTCGAACCACGGCTCGGCCTCGCGCTCGATGAGCGTGTCGAGCGACCAGTCGCCCTGCTCCGGATGGGCCGCGAAGGCGCGGTTGTTGACGTCGAGCCACGCCGCCTCGTCCGAGCCGGGGACGAAGGCGCGCGTCTCGACACGCGGGGAGGGGTCGTCGAGGGGCAACGGCCGGCGCATCTGGTACAGGTCACGGCCCCGGGCCAGGCCCGCCTGCTCGGCCATGGCATCGGTCTCGGGGGTGGGCTTCGGCACCCAGAGGTGGACGTGGCCACCGCCGAGGTGGGCGATCTCGCCCAGGGCGGCCTGCAACAGGTCCGTGCCCACGCGGTGCCCCTCGCCCCGGTGGTCGGGGTGGACGACCACCTCCAACCCCCACGTGCGGTGGCCCCGGCTCACCTGGGCGTAGCCGACCAGGGGGCCGCGCGTCCCCTCGCGGGCCACGAACCCGGCGAACCCGGTCCTGCCGCCGTGGACGAGGTCGAGCCACTTGTGCTCGCCCAGCGGGCGGTGGCGGTCGGCGGCGGTGACGTCGTGGAGCAGCTGGGAGACCTCGGCGATGTCGGCCTCGCCCATCCGCCGCTTGACCTCGACGTGGTGCATCCGGCGAGGCTAGTGCGCGCCTCGGCCCCGTCGTCCGGGGTCGGCGCGCCCAGACGTGCTGGCTAGCCTGGACCGATGCCCGCCCGCCGACGACCCAAGTCCGCCCCGGTGGCGGTGGTCGTCGAGCGCCTGGCCGCGCTCTACCCCGGGACGGCCAAGGAGTTGTGCGCCTTGCGCCACGAAACGCCCTACCAGCTGCTGGTGGCCACCATCCTCTCCGCCCAGTGCACCGACGAGCGGGTGAACATGGTCACGCCCGAGGTCTTCACCGCCTATCCCACGCCCGCCGCTCTGGCCGCGGCCGTGCCCGCCGAGCTCGAGGAGATGATCCGCTCGACCGGGTTCTTCCGCGCCAAGACGGCCAGCCTCGTCGGCATGGCCGCCGGCGTGGTCGAGCGCTTCGGGGGCGACGTCCCCTCGGCCATGGAGGACCTGGTGACGCTGCCGGGCGTGGGGCGCAAGACGGCGAACGTGGTCCGCAGCGTCGCCTTCGGCCTGCCCGGGCTCCCCGTCGACACCCACGTGGGCCGGCTGGCCAGGCGCCTCGGGCTCACCACCGAGACCGACCCGGTCAAGGTGGAGGCGGATCTCGACGCCGAGATCGACCCGGACGAGCGGGGCGCGCTCAGCCTGCGGCTGATCCTCCACGGCCGGGCGGTGTGCAAGGCACGCGCTCCCCGCTGCGACGCCTGCGTCCTGGCCGACGTGTGCCCGTCGGCGGGGACGGCGGCGCCGCCCCCCCGGCGCGATTCCATCGCGAAGCGAGCCACTGCGGGCCGGCGCCGGTCGACCTGAAGGCGCCTCGGGTCCCCTGACCGCGCGACGTCCCCGGATCGTCACAACGAGTACGGGGACCTCCACGAATGCGCCCGGGTTTGGCGCGAGTTGGGCGGATGTTTTCCAAGAGTGATTGGAATCCACCGAGGGGCCCGTGCTGTTGTAGTAGGCATCGGAACCGGTTCCCGCCACCTGGTTCCGTACTGAGCGGTGTCCGGGATCCGCCGCCTGGCCCGCTCGAGGCGACGGCGCCCGTCAGGGCGCCGTCGTCGCGTCGGGACCGGTTGCGGCACCGGATCAGGCCCGGCGCGTCGGCGGCGTCACGACCCGGCCCAGACGACGACGTGCCCCGGTCAGGGCCCGTTCGACGGCGAAGAGCTCGGTCGCCGTGTCGTCGTCGTGCGCCGATGCCGACTCGTCGGCGATGGCGCCCACCCGGCGGATGAGCTCGTCGAGGGCGGTGACGACGGACGACAGCTCGGCGCGGGCGGAGGGCACGGCCCGATCATGGCCGCGGCGGGCCGTCGCACGCCATGGGGCCAGTGAAAGCCCAGGTACGATCGTGTGCTCGTGTCGCTCACTCTCCTGGACCTCCGCGGCGTCCCCCGGGCCGACCTGGCCGGCCGCCTGCCGCGTCCGCCGGCCGCCGAGGTGTTCCCCGCCGAGGCCGTCGCCGCCATCCTGGCCGAGGTCCGGGCCGGGGGAGACGGGGCCCTGCGGGAGCTGACCAAGCGCTTCGACGGGGTGGAGATCGGCGAGCTGCGGGTGGCGCCCGAGGAGGTCGAAGCGGCGCGGCGACGTGTGCCCGCCGGCCTGCGCGCCAGCCTGGAGGAGGCGTGGGCTCGCATCGTCGCCTACCACCGCCACGAGCCCGCACCGGTGGGCGACTACGGCGACGGCACGGTGCGGATCCGGCACTTCGCCCACGGCGTCGACCGGGCCGGCCTCTACGCCCCGGGGGGCCGGGCCCGCTACCCCTCGACCGTCCTCATGTGCGCGGCACCGGCCGCAGTGGCCGGCGTGGGCGCCACGGTGCTGTGCGTGCCGCCGGGCCCCGACGGCGCCGTGGCCGACGAGACCCTGGCCGCGGCCGCCATCGCCGAGGTCGACGAGGTCTATCGCGTCGGCGGCGCCCAGGCGATCGGCGCCATGGCCTTCGGCACCGAGTCGATCGCGCCGGTGGACGTGATCGCGGGGCCAGGGAACCGGTACGTGGCGGAGGCGAAGCGGCAGGTCGCCGGCATGGTCGGCGTGCCCTCGGCGTTCGCGGGGCCCTCCGAGGTGGTCGTGGTGGCCGACGAGTCCACGCCCGTGACCTACGCGGCCGTGGACCTGCTCGTCCAGGCCGAGCACGGGCCCGACGGGCTGGCCTGGCTGGTGACCTGGTCGCCGGCCTTGGCCGAGGCCGTGACGGCCGAGGTCGACCGGCAGGTGTCGCGCTCGGCGCGCCGGGCAGACCTGGAGGCCACGCTGGGCTCGGGCGGCTACGCCGTGATCGTGGACGGCCCGGCCGAGGCGCTGGCGGTCGCCAACGCGGTGGCGCCCGAGCACCTCGAGCTGCTCGTGGCCGACGCCGAGGACCTGGTCGAAGGTGTGCGCCGGGCCGGTGCCGTCTTCCTCGGACCGGGTGTCCCCGCCAGCGTGGGCGACTACATCGCCGGGCCGAACCACGTCCTGCCCACCGCCCGCACCGCCCGCTTCGCCTCCGCCCTGCGGGTGGACGACTTCCGCACCCACGTGCACGCGGTCGCCCTGGAGGCCGGGGCCCTCGAGCGCCTCGGCCCCCACGTCGTGACCCTGGCGGAGGCCGAAGGGCTCCCCGCACACGCCGACTCGATCCGCCGACGGCTGGCCGGCGCCGGCGAGGGTGCCGTGGGTGACGGTGACGACGGCGAGGTGGGCCCGTGATCCCGGCGGGCGTGCCCATCCGCCCCGACCTCGACGCGCTCGACGGCTACCACTCGCCCCAGGTGGACGTGGCCGTGCGCCTCAACACCAACGAGTCGCCCCTGCCGCCGCCCGAGGAGTGGCTGGCCGAGCTGCGCGACGGCATCGGCGCGTTGGCGTTCAACCGTTACCCGGACCGGCGCGCCACCGACCTGCGCCGTGCGCTGGCGGAGTTCCACGGCGTGGGGGAGGCGCAGGTGTTCTGTGCCAACGGCTCCAACGAGGTGCTCCAGTGCCTCTTGCTCGCCTACGGCGGCGCCGGCCGGTGCGCCGCGCTGTTCGAGCCCACGTACGCGCTGCACCGGCACATCGCCTCGCTCACGGCTACCACCGTGGTGACCGGATGGCGCGGCGCCGACCACCGCCTGGATCGCGCCGAGGTCGACCGGGTGCTGGCCGAGTCGTCGCCCACCGTCACCTTCGTCTGCTCGCCCAACAACCCGACGGGCCGGGCCGAGACGGCCGGGACCGTCGCCCACGTGCTCGAGCGCGCGCCGGGACTGGTCGTGGTGGACGAGGCCTACGGGCAGTTCGCCCCGTGGAGCGCGCTGGAACTCGTCGGGGGCGCCGCACCCGGGGCCAACCGGTTGGTGGTGGTGCGGACCTTCTCCAAGACCTGGTCCATGGCGGCGTGCCGGCTCGGCTACCTGGTGGCCGCGCCCGACGTGGTCGAGGCCTGCGAGGCGGTGAGCCTCCCGTATCACCTCGACGCCGTGACGCAGCTGGCGGGCCGCCTCGCCCTGCGCCACGTCGACGCCATGGAACGACGGGTGGCAACGATCACCGAGGAGCGCGGGCGGATCGCCGCGGCCCTGGCCGACATGGCCGTGGAGGCGTGGCCGTCGGACGCCAACTTCATCCTGTTCCGGCCGATCGGCCGCGCCGCGCGCGACGTCTGGCAGCGGCTCCTCGACTCCTCGGTGCTCGTGCGAGACTGCTCGACGTGGCCCGGGCTCGACGAGTGCCTCCGGGTCACGGTGGGCACGGCGCAGGAGAACGACCGGTTCATCGCCGCGCTGAGCGCCGCACTCGAGGAGGGATGATGGCCGAAGGCTCGGACCGCTCCGCGCGCCGGGAGCGCCGGACCAAGGAGACCGCGGTGCGGGTGGTGCTCGTGCTCGACGGCACCGGTGCGGTCGAGGTGGCGACGGGGCTGCCCTTCTTCGACCACATGCTCAGCCAGCTCGGGCGCCACGGCGGGTTCGACCTGGAGGTGGTGGCCAGCGGCGACCTGCAGGTGGACGCCCACCACACGGTGGAGGACGTCGGGATCGTGCTCGGCGAGGCCCTCACCGCCGCGCTGGGGCCGAAGACGGGCGTGCGGCGCTTCGCCTCCATCGCCCTGCCCCTGGACGAGGCCCTCGTCGAGGTGGCCCTGGACCTCTCGGGGCGTCCGTATCTCGCCTACGAGGTGCCCTTCGCGCCCGACGCCGCGCCGTTGGGGTCGCCGGGCTTCGATCCCCAGCTGGCCGAGGAGTTCTGGCGCGCCTTGGTGACGGCGGCGGGCATCACGCTGCACGTGCGCCTGGTGACGGGCAAGAACACCCACCACGTGCTGGAGGCCTCGTTCAAGGCGGTGGCGCGTTGTTTGCGCGACGCCGTGCGCGTGGAGGGCGGCGGGGTGCCGTCGACCAAGGGCACCCTGTAGTGCCGGGCCGGATCGCCGTACTGGACTACGGCATCGGCAACCTGCGCTCCGCGCAGAAAGCGCTCGTGCATCTCGGCGCGGACGCGCGGCTGGTGACGGACCCGGCGGACGCCACCGGTGCGGCCGGGGTGGTGCTCCCGGGCGTGGGGGCGTTCGGCCGGTGCGCCGAGGCCCTGCGGGCCAGCGGGCTCGACGCGGTGGCGCTCGAGGCCGTGGCGCTGGGGACGCCGTTCCTCGGGATCTGCGTGGGGTTCCAGCTCCTCTACGACGGGTCGGAGGAGTCGCCCGGTGCCGCGGGCCTCGGGGTGCTGCCGGGGACGGTGCGCGCCTTGCGGGGCGACGTCAAGCGGCCCCAGATGCAGTGGAACCGCCTCGTCCGGCGCCCCGGGCGCGCGGCGCGGATGCTGGAGCGCCTGCCCGAGTCGCCGTGGGTGTACTTCGTCCACTCCTATGCCCCGGAGTGGACGGACGACACCGTGGCCAGCTGCGACTACGGCGGCGCCGTGGTGGCGGCGGCCGAGCGCGGCGCGGTGTGGGGCACGCAGTTCCACCCGGAGAAGTCCGGACGATGGGGCCTCGCCATCCTGTCGAACTTCGTCGACGCCTGTGTGACCACGCGCGTGGGCGGCGGCTGATCCATGGAGCTGTACCCGGCGGTCGACCTCCAGCAGGGGGCGGCGGTCCGTCTCGTCCAGGGGGACTTCGACCGGCGCCACGACTACGGCGACCCGGTGGCGCTGGCCGAGCGCTATGCCGCGGCCGGCGCCCGCTGGATCCACGTCGTCGATCTCGACGCGGCCCGCACCGGCGTGGCCCACAACCGCGAGCTGGTCCTCGAGATCGCCCGCCGGGTCCCGGCCGCCGTCCAGGCGGGCGGCGGCATCCGGCGCATCGAGGACGCCGATGCGCTCCTCGGTGCGGGTGTGGCCCGTGTCGTGGTGGGGACGGCGGCCATGCGCGACGCGGCCTTCCTGGCGGAGGTGACGTCGCGGCACCCGGGGCGGGTGGCCGTGGGCCTGGACCACCGCGGCCAGGGGGCGGAGGTGGCGGTGTCGGGCTGGGAGGCCTCCAGTGCGCTGACCCTCGACGACGCCCTGGCCCGGCTCGACGAGGTCGCCGTGGCCGCCGTGGTCGTCACCGCCATCGAGCGCGACGGCATGCTGGCCGGCCCCGACGTCGACGGGCTGGCCCGGGTCCTCGCCGCCACGCGCCATCCGGTCGTCGCCTCGGGCGGGGTGCGCTCCGTCGAGGATCTCCACGACCTGGCCTCGTTGCGCGTCGAGGGGCGCGGGCTCGACGGTGCCATCGTGGGCAAGGCGCTCGTGGACGGGGTGCTCGGGATCGAGGAGGCGTTGCACGCGTGCGCAGCGTCCGGGTGATCCCCTGCCTCGACGTCGACGCCGGCCGGGTGGTCAAGGGCGTGCGCTTCGTCGACCTCGTCGACGCGGGCGATCCCGTCGAGCTCGCCGCCCGCTACGACGAGCAGGGGGCCGACGAGCTCGTCTTCCTCGACATCACGGCATCGGCCCACGAGCGCGACACGATGGTCGACGTCGTGGCCAGGACGGCCGAGGAGGTCTTCATCCCCTTCACCGTCGGCGGCGGGGTGCGCACCCCCGACGACGCCCGCCGGCTCCTTCGGGCCGGGGCGGACAAGGTCGCGCTCAACACGGCCGCGGTGGCCGACCCCTCGTCGGTCTCCGCCATCGCCGACGAGTTCGGCGCGCAGTGCGTGGTCGTCGCCGTCGACGCCCGCCGTCGTGCCGACGCGGGGGGCTGGGAGGTGTACACGCACGGGGGGCGCAACCCGACAGGTCTCGACGCCGTGGGCTGGGCCGTGCGGTGCGCAACGCTGGGCGCGGGCGAGATCCTGCTCACCTCGATGGACCGGGACGGGACACGTGACGGCTTCGACCTGGAGCTGACCCGAGCGGTCGTCGACGCCGTGCCCGTCCCTGTGATCGCGTCGGGCGGGGTGGGGACGCTGGCCCACCTGGTCGAGGGAGCGCAGGTGGGGGGTGCGGACGCGGTGCTGGCCGCCTCGATCTTCCACCTCGGGGAGCACACCGTGGCCGAGGCCAAGGCCTATCTGGCGGCCAACGGCGTGCTGGTGCGGCCCGTGGAGGAGCCGGGCACGGGTGTGCCGGCCCCTGCGACCTCCTGAGGTACCGTGCCGCTGTGAGCCCCGATCTGCCGACGCCCAAGACGCCCAAGACGCCGAAGACGCCCAAGGCGTCCAAGCACGCTACGACCGACGAGCCATCGGCAAACGCCAAGGCCGCCGACGGCAAGGCGACCCGGGGCGCGGGTCGCGCCGCCAGGGCCGGCGACCCGAAGCAGCCGATCACCATGCTGGCCGACCGGGTCCTGGCCCAGCAGTCCCAGGCGGAGGGCGAGCGCCGCTCACGGGCGGGCATCCTCATCCCCGCCACCGCCCAGGTCTCCCGGCGCCTCCTGTGGGCGGAGGTGGTGGCCGTCGGGCCCCACGTCCGCACCGTCAAGGTGGGGGACAAGGTGCTGTTCAACCCCGAGGACCGCTTCGAGGTCGAGGTCCACGGCGACGAGTACGTCATCCTGCGCGAGCGCGACATCCACGCGGTGGCCTCCGAGCGCATCGACAGCGGCACGGGGCTCTATCTCTAACCCCCGCTGGATCAGATCGCGACCGGTGGGGTCGGGGGCCCGACCTCAGGGCTCGACCAGTCCACGGCCTGCCGGCGCCAGGGACCCCGCCCGGCCACAGCCGGGCCCACGGCGCGCAACGACGTGAGCTCCTCGCCGTTCATCCCTGCAGCACCGGTTCGAGATCGGGGGGCGGGGGGGCGGCAATGCGCGCGCCGGCGTCTGGCGGTGGCGGCATGTCGACCCGATCGGTCGCCTGGGGTGGGGCGAGGTGCGGTCGCTCGAACTCGTAGTAGCGGGGCAGCGGTTTGATGAGCCCCCGCGACACCCACCCGCGGGCGTCCGCCCACACCAGGACCGGCGGGAGCACGACCAGCGCGCTCAGCAGCGCCACGGCGACGTTCATGGCCACGATGAGGCCGAAGTCGCGGAGCATGGGCATCGAGGACGTGGCGATGACACCGATGCCCGCCACCGCGGTCATCGCCGAGACCATGAAGGCGCGGCCGGTCCTGGCCGCGGTCACCGTCATCGCGTCGCGCGGGTTGAGGCCACGGGCACGTTCCTCCACGAAGCGCAGCAGGATCAGCGACGTGAACTCGGTGCACACTGCGACCACCAACGGCCCGCTGACCGCGGTGACGGGACTCAGCTTGATGTTGCCCGCCACGGCGATGATCGACACCGCGCCCACGGCGACGAGCACCGGCACGAGCGACAGGAGCGAGCGGATGAGGCTCCGGAGCCGGACGGCGAGGAAGGCGCCGACGAAGAGCAGTGCCAGGTACGTCATGAGCGTGCGGGACTTGTCGAGGTTGTGGAGCAGTCCGACGCCGACGACGCCGATCCCGCCGGCCGCCACCGTGATCCCCGGTGGCGGCGGGTTGTCCTTGACCAGGTTGTCGATCATCGGCTGCAGGGTCGAGAGCTCGTTGGAGCGGGCCAGGAAGATGACGTTCAGGTCGTGCCCGTTGTCGGCGACCATGGTCTTGCGGAGTGCCTCCGGGGCCAGCAGGTAGATCGCCTCCATCTGTGCGCCCGTCGGGTGGACGTCGACGGTGCCCGGCACCGTCAGGAACTCGTCGATGCTGGCCACGAGCCCCGCTCCGGGGAAGATCACGGCGCCGTATTTCTTGGACTCCGTGTCGGCCAGCTTGGCCACGTAGTCGATGGTCTGCTGGCTGAAGGGGTGGTCGGTGGAGACGACCACGCCGATCTGGTTCGTCGACCCGGTGGCGGCCTTCAGGGTCTCGATCTGCTGCACGGCGTGGTTGTCCGGGTTCAGCCATTGGATGGGGTCGGTCTGCAGGGTGAGCTTCCCTTCCACCGCCACCCCGCCGAGGAAGATCACTGCCGCGGCCAATGCCAAGGGGATGGCCGACTTGGCCGGCAGGCTGCCGAGCCAGACGACCAGCCGGCTCATCCGGCCCTTGGAGAAGTCCTTGCCCTGGGTGGGGGACTTGTACTCCCTGATGCCCAGGACGGCCAGGGTGAGCATGATGCTGCACACGCACACGGCGATGATCCCGATGACCATCAACGATCCGAATTGGCGGACGGCCGGCGTCTTGGCGAACCACAGGGCCATGAAGGCGAAGACCGCGTCGAAGGTGACGACGAGGAGGGCGGGGCCCAGCCCCCGGGCGGCGGCCTGGATGGGGTGCGCGGCCCGGTCGAGGACGACCTCTTCCTCGATGCGCGAATGCATCTGGATCGAGTAGTCCATGCCCACGCCCATGAGCACCGGCAAGGCGGTGATGGTTGCCAGCGTCAGGGGGACGCCCAAGTACCCCACGAGCCCGAACGCCCAGACGAGGCCGATGGCGACGACCAGGAAGGGCAGCAGCCGCCAGCGCACGCTGAAGGTCAGGAGCAGGATGACCACCATGAGGATGCCGGCGATGAGGCCGAGGCGCTTGATGCCGCCTCGCAGGTAGCTGTTGATGACTTTGAGGATCTCTGGAACACCCGTGGTGAACGTGGTGGCGTTCTCGTAGCGGGCGCCGTTGGTGATCTTCTCGACGGTCGCCGCCGCGGCGGTCTCCTGGTTGATGTCGAGGTTTGGCTTGAGGTAGATGGCCATCAGCGCGTGGCTCGGGTTCGGGACGAACGCCGTCACCGATTTGCGGACAGAGCCGTCCGGTTCGTGCGTGACGAAGTGGACCCACGCCGGGTTGGAGAGCACCTGCTCGTCGGTGGTGAACTTCCCGATCCCACGGGCCGAGGCGATGAGGTAGTTCCAGCGGTTCTGCGCCGACGTCGGATTGGTGTCACGCCGGTACGCGGACAGGAAGAGCGTGGCGGCCGGGCTGTCGAGCACGCTCCCGTCCGGGCTCTTGAGCAGGATCGACGAGAACGACATGGCGTCGTAGGGCGTGATGACGTTGTACACCCACTTGTCGTTGCGGAGCGCCGTGGCGACGTTCTGCATCTCCGCCGTGTTCTTCGGGGTGAACAGGTCGTCGACGGTCTTGCCCTTGTCCATGGTGAAGAGGACGGCCATCGGGTCCCCGCCGAAGAGCTGGGTGTAGCGCTGGTTGTTGACGGCCAGGGCGTCGTTCTTGTTGAGGTAGTCGGAGTTGCTGGTCGAGAACTTCAGCTGGACGACGCCGAGCCCGAGCACGAAGGTGAGGGCGAGGCCCACGATGGCGACGACGCCCGCGTGCTTCCCGAGGTTGAGCCCCAGCCATTCCCAGAACCGTCGCATCGCCCCCCCAGGCAGTGTGACCACTTCCCGACGCGCTGGCCGGGCGGTTCGCTGCCAGCATCGTACGATGTTCCGCGGCGCCTGGAAAAGGCGGATTCCCGTTCTCCGATGGCCCCCGTCCGGCCCGTCGGTGGGCACCGGTATCGTTGAAGGACCATGAACGAGCCGCCGGCACGCCAGGCCACGCCGATCTCCTATCGCGAGGAGGAGCTCGGTGTAGTCAGATTTGACGACGACGGACTGGTGACAGCCGTCGTCCAGGACGCGAGCGACGGGGCCGTGCTGATGGTGGCGTACATGGACGAGGTGGCGCTCCGACGGACCCTCGACACCGGTCGGACGTGGTTCTGGAGCCGGAGCCGCCGGGAGTACTGGTGCAAGGGCGAGACGTCGGGTGACCGTCAGTGGGTTCGGGCCGTGCGCTACGACTGCGACGGGGATGCCTTGCTCGTCACGGTGGACCAGGACGGCCGCGGGGCCTGCCACACCGGGAACCGGTCGTGCTTCTACCGCGCCTTCGGCGAACCGGACGCGTGATCGGCTCGGGGACCCGCTCCCACGACTGGCTCGGGCGGGAGGAATTCGGCGAGCTGGCCCGCGCGCACCGGATCGTCCCCGTGTGGCGCGAGGTCGTGGCCGACACGGTGACACCCGTGGGGGCCTTCATCCAGGTCGTCGGGGCCGAGCCGGGCTTCCTCCTCGAATCGGTGGAGGGCGGTGAGCGCTGGGGCCGATACTCGTTCGTGGGCCGCCGGATGCTGGCCACCCTGGTCGCCGCCGACGGCGAGGTCGCCGTGCGCGGCGACCTGGCACTGCCCGAGGGCGTGGCCGGGCCGGGCGGGGTGCTGGCGGCCATCGAGGCCCTGCTGGCCGGGTTCCGCGCACCGGTCATCCCCTCGCTGCCGCCGCTCCACAGCGGCATCGTGGGGTACCTCGGCTACGACGTGGTGCGCGAGGTGGAGCGGCTGCCGCGCGTGCCGCCCGACGACCAGGGGTTCCCCGACGCCGTGCTCGGCGTGATCGGCCAGCTGTGCGCGTTCGACCGTTGGCGGCAGCGGGCGGTCCTGGTGGACAACGTGGTGACGGAAGCAGGGTGGACGCGGTCCGAGACCGACGTCGCCTATGAGGAGGCGTGCGGCCGCCTCGACGAGCTGGCGGCCGACCTGGCCCAGCCGCTGCACGAGGCGCCCCTGGAGCCGCCGTACGAGGACGACCGGCCCCCCGAGGTGCGGCGCACCATGTCCTCGGCGCATTTCACCGCTGCCGTGGAGGTCGCCAAGGAGCACATCCGGGCCGGCGACATCTTCCAGGTCGTCCTGGCCCAGCGCTTCGACCTCGAGCTGGGCGCCGATCCCTTCGACCTGTACCGGGTCCTGCGCCTGGTGAACCCGAGCCCCTATCTCTACTTCCTCCGATCGGAGCACGGCGCGGTCGTCGGCTCGTCGCCCGAGCCCATGGTGCGCCTGCGCGACGGGGTGGTGGTGTCGCGGCCCATCGCCGGGACCCGTCCGCGTGGGGCGACGGACGCCGAGGACCGGCGACTCGCCGCCGAACTGGTGGAGCACCCGAAGGAGCTGGCGGAGCACGTGATGCTCGTGGACCTGGCGCGCAACGACGTGGGCCGTGTGGTCGACTTCGGCACCGAGAAGGTCGAGGAGCTCATGACCCTCGAGCGCTACAGCCACGTCATGCACCTCACGTCCCAGGTCACGGGGAGGCTGGCACCGGGCAAGGGCCCGATCGACGTGCTGCGCGCCACCCTGCCGGCGGGGACCCTGTCGGGCGCGCCCAAGGTCCGGGCCATGCAGATCATCGATGACCTCGAGCCGACCAAGCGGGGCGTCTACGGCGGGGTCGTCGGCTATCTCGACTTCTCGGGCAACCTGGACACCGCCATCGCCATCCGCACCATGGTCGTGTCCCCCGACGGCCGGGCGTCGGTCCAGGCGGGCGCGGGCATCGTGGCCGACAGCGTGCCCGAGGAGGAGGACGTGGAGTGCGTCAACAAGGCGGCCGCCCTCCTCGCCGCCGTCCCGGCTGCTCGCCGCACTGCCGCCGCCCGGGCGGCGCGCCGGGCCCATGGGTGAGCGGGTGACGACCCCCTCGTCGGTGCCCCCGGTCGGCGACCTCGACGCCCTGGAGCGACACGTGGGCGCGCTCTGGCTCGCGCGCGACGTCGTGCGCGTGCACGGTGCGGATGCCACGAGCTACCTCCAAGGACAATGCAGCCAGGACGTCGAGACGCTCGATGCCGGCGCGGCGGCCGATGCCCTGCTCCTCAGCCCGCAGGGCAAGATCGACGCCTTGGTGCGCGTCGTCCGCGTGGGCGACGACGACTTCCTCCTCGACACCGAAGGCGGCTTCGGGCCGGCCGTGGTGGCTCGCTTGGAGCGCTTCAAGCTCCGCGTCCGGGTCGAGGTGGACCCGCTCCCGTGGCGAGCCCTGGCCCTGCGAGGAGACCGGGCGGACCCGGCGGTGTTCGGGGGATCTCCTGGCGCGTCCGGGGGCGACGGTCTCGGTGGTCGGACAGCGCCCGGCCCCGAGGTGACGGTCGCCGTCCCGTACTCCTGGAACGGCGTGCGAGGCGTGGATCTGCTCGGCCCCGCGCCCGCTGTGCCGGCGGGCGTGCGCGTGTGCGCGCCGGCCGCCCTGGAGGTCCTGCGGATCAAGGCCGGGATCCCGAGGGCGGGCGCCGAGATCGACGAGCGGACCATCCCGGCGGAGGTCGGCTTGGTCGGGCGCTGCGTGAGCTTCACCAAGGGGTGCTACACGGGCCAAGAGCTCGTCGCCCGCCTCGATGCCCGGGGGACCAACGTCGCCCGTCGACTGAGCCGAGTGGTGGTGGACGGGCCGGCCGTGCACGGCGACGCGGCGGCCCTGTGGCACGCCACGGTCGTCGTGGACGGCGCCGACGTGGGCACGGTCACCTCGGCGGCGCTCGATCCACGCGACGGCACCGTCACGGCGCTCGCCTTCCTCCACCGGCGCGTCACCCCGCCGTGCGAGGTCACGCTGCGAAGCCCCACCGCCGCCGACAGGCCAGAGGATCCGCCCGCGAGCATCCGGGCCCGGGCGTTCCCGATCGAGCTGGCCACGGATTGACCCCACGCGCCACGTGCCCGAACCGGGCATGCGGCTTCAGCCGTCGTTGGCGACGGCCTCCTGATGGACGCCATTGGCGATGGCAACGGCCGCGAGCTGCGAGCTCACCCCGAGCTTGCGAAGGATCGAGCGGATGTGCGAGCGCACCGTGGCGATCGACACCACCAGCTGTTGCGCGATGTCACTGGCCGCGTCCCCGCGCATCATCTGGTACAGCACCCGGTGCTCGCTGGCGGTCAATTCGAGCAGCCCCTCGTACGGGTGCGGGAGGGAGGGCCGGGCCGTGTCGCGGACCTCGTTGCGGGCATGGTCGCCGCCGACGAGCCGCTGGCTGTCAAGGTTGGCGTGGAGCTTGTCGAGCTCCTCGGCGAACTCCCAGAGGTCGAGGACGCCGTGCGCGCCTTCGCGGACGCAGGCGGCGATGGCGGCCACCGTCGCCCCCACGCCGACGGCGAGGACGGTGGCGCCCGCCTGGACGAGCGCGCGCGTCATCTGCGCGGCCAGCTCCCATGGCATGGCCAGCTCCGCAGTGGTCCGCACCAGGTGGCTGGGCGAGCGAAGCGGTATGACCACCACGTCGGGCGCCAGGTTCCGGTACTGGCCGACGGCCTCCGCGGCCTCCGTGGTGGCGGTGACGTGTGGTGTCACACCGACGCGTCCGGCCACGGCGAGGACGCCCGCGACGGCCGGGCCGTGATGGTGGCCGTCCGCGGTTCTCGCTGGGCCGATGACGAGCAGCGAGAGGTCCGATCGACGCGGGTCCTGCTCGATCGCGGGAGCGGACACGAGCGGCGAATCGCCGTCGTCCCACGCGAGACGGTAGGTGG
>Ga0187778_10000622_pt1 | contig 25093 bp, 24 predicted proteins | sample 1015_Q2_SP5_20_M_FD_132418 | JGI IMG/M metagenome (GOLD analysis project Ga0187778, IMG submission 132418) | Tropical peat soil microbial communities from peatlands in Department of Meta, Colombia - 1015_Q2_SP5_20_MG | ecosystem: Environmental > Terrestrial > Soil > Wetlands > Peat | place... | reverse complement strand
TGTATATCTCCCCCGAGAAGACGTTCACGACCCGCCCGCCACTCAGGACAAGGTCTGCCTTCCTGATGCCGCGCGCGACGGCTATCCTGTCTTTGAGGTCGTTTTCCATAAGTTCCTTGATTTACAAAGAAATGGGGATAGATACATGCCGAACAGACCCCTGTTTTTCGTCATCGTAAAAATCATGATTACCCGGAAATGTTGGTCCAACATTGATCTGTAAAGATCATATCAAAGATCACATAAATCAGCATCGAAGGTATTGATTTCATATGCGGCCTACTTGAAAAAGATACAGCATATTGTTAAAATTGTAAAGGGAGACAATATGGGGAGGTGAATGCCATGAAAAAGGAAGCCCTTCTTGTTATCGACATGTTGAATGATTTCGTGCTGCCAGGCGCTCCTCTTGAGGTGCATGATGCAAGGACGATCATCCCTGTTGTTCAGAAAGAGATCGGGAGAGCCCGCACCGCCGGCATTCCCGTTATCTATGTATGCGATTCGCATGCTGCCGACGACAAGGAGTTCAGGAAATTCGGCTGGCCCGCCCATGCGGTGAAGGGGACAGCGGGAGCCGCGATCATCGATGATCTAAAGCCTGCACTGAGTGATTACGTGATACCGAAAGACACATACTCCGGATTTTACGGCACCAGGCTCGACGAAACCTTGAAAAGCCTGGGCGTGAACTCCCTGAGGCTCACGGGTTGCGTGACGCACATCTGCATCATGTTTACCGCCTCTGACGCCGTTCTGCGGGACTACGAGGTCTTGGTGGTGGAGAACGGGGTGGCCGGCCTCGCGAGGGAGGATCATGACGCCGCGCTCCGGATCATGAAGCAGGTGATGGGGGTTGAAATCGTAAAATCGGGGACAGAGGTATCTGGCAGGAAGGCAGCTTAGTAAGCGTTAAATGAGGATTTTCCCCCTTGCTCATTGATGCGGCCCCTGGACCTAATGGGAGGTTACATGTTCATCACCGCTGATCCAAACGACATCCTCAACGGCAAGATCACGGACGTCTATTTCGATCGCGCCCTCAAGATACTAAAGGCCAGGAATATAAACCCCATGGTAAAGGCGGAGTTCATCGCCAAAAACCTTCCGAACAATTGGCCCTGGGCGCTCTATACCGGTGTGGGAGAGGCCATGGAACTCATGCAGCATCTGAAGGTAAAGGTCAGGACGATGCGGGAGGGCTCAGTCTTTTATCCCTTCGAGCCGGTCATGGAGATCGAAGGAAGATACCAGGATTTCTGCGTGTACGAGACCGCTATCCTTGGGCTCATTTGCCAGGCTTCGGGTGTTTCCACCCGGGCTTCACGCATGAAGAAGCTCGCCGGAGACCGGCTCATCATGAGCTTCGGCGCCCGCAGGATGCATCCCATCCTGGCCCCAATGATCGAGCGGAACGCTTATGTGGGCGGGTGTGACGGCGTCGCCGTGGTGAAGTCCGGCGAGGTCATCGGCGAGGACCCCATGGGCACGATGCCGCATGCCCTGATCCTGTGCCTGGGATCGACGGTAGAGGCGATCAAAGCATACGACGAGGTGCTCGATCCGAAGCTAAAAAGGGTTGCGCTCATTGACACGTTCCAGGATGAGAAATTCGAGGTGCTGAATGTGGCTGAGGCCCTCGGGAAACGGCTTTATGCCGTTCGGTTCGATACACCAGGATCGCGGCGCGGCACTTTTTACCGAATCCTCGAAGAAGCGAGGTGGGAACTTGAGCTCAGGGGACAGGGGCACGTGAAGTTCTTCGTGAGCGGCGGCATCAATGAAGAAGACATCCCGATCCTGAATCCCGTCGTACACGGATACGGTATCGGCACCGCGATCAGCAACGCTCCGGTCGTTGACTTCGCAATGGACATAGTCGAAGTCGACGGGAAACCGTTCGCGAAGCGGGGCAAGTGGTCCGGCAGCAAGCGTGTGATCGTTTGCGCCCGCTGCGGGGAGAGAAAGATCGTGCCGAACAATGGCGGCGAAAATGCATCCTGTTCCTGCGGCGGCGTGGAGAATGATATACTTGTTCCGGCGCTCGATAACGGGAAGCAACTTATCGCACAGCAGACGCCCACAAGAATCAGGGAGGCGGTGCTGCAGAGCGTGAAGAATCTGCCCATGTAGCAATGAGTCAAAAGGATTTCCAAAAGCAGGTCGCACATTAAGACCGATTGCCAAGGAACCTTCTCTCATCTATAATGCCTTGACAATGAGGGACGAACGACAACAGGACTTTTTCTAGAAAGGGAGAAACATGAACATTAATCAGAGGCGGTTCTGGGCTTCGGTGGTTGCAGCATCGATTGTGGTTACAGGATGTAATGCGACAAAATTCAAAGCTGTTTGGGTGGATGAGACCTATCAGGCGAATCCGGTCAAAATCCTGGTCATCGGCGTTTCGAACACGCCGGCGACCAAGAGGCTCTTCGAAGACGAATTCGTGAAAGAGCTGCAGGACCGCGGGACCGACGCCGTCGCGGGATACACAATACTGCCCGATCAACCCCAGGCCGACATGGCAGTGATTCTTGCGAAGGCGGCCGAGGCCGGTGCTGACGCAGTGCTCATTTCGGTGCCTATCGGCAGAAGGAGCGAACCCTCAGCATCTCCCTTCGGGACCTATGATGACCAATTCGTGGATACGCAGACGAACATCTATGACGTGAAGTCGGGCAAAATGATCTGGACCGCCACGACGGAGACCTGGATAATGAACTACGCATCGAATAAGAGTCAAATCCGATCGTTCGCCAAGGTTATTGTAAAGGAACTGTCGAAGCAGAAAATTCTTAAGGAGGCGGTGTCTGAGACCAGCAAAAGGGGGTGACCAGGGTCATGAGAGGGACTGCATTCCTCGTGAGACTGATATCGCCCTGCCTACCTTAAGCACAAGATCGACATGCCGGAGCTCATCCTGAACCGGTAGTAGAGGCGGCTGCTGTTTCGGTAAACGATCGAGAGAAAAACGTTGACAAATGTAACGGTCGGCTTTACATTATGCAGGAGAGGCATCCGTTTATTTCCACAGGAGATAGGACGATGTCGGCTGCCAAGACCGAGAAGAGGCAAGAACAGCGCTATTCTCTTCATTCGACCATAGACTATATCTTGATTCACGGGGCAGCCGCTGAAGTCCACAAAGGCATTACGACGGATATCAGCGACAAGGGGCTTGGTCTTTACTTATTTGATCCACTTCCGGAGGGGCAGACGATACTCATTCAGACCGCTCTCCCCGCCGGCGGCAGGACCGCGAAGGTCTGCTGGATAAAAAAAGAGAGCGAGGATTTCTATAAATCAGGACTCACGTTCGTATGACATTGTGACGGTGCTTGTGATCCGGTTCCTCGACAGTGTCCATCTTTTGTCAGGTCCTCTCCTTCCCATCTTTGCACGGAGTGCGGCTCCGGGAGTCGTTGCCGGCGGTTCACCGGATTCGACGGCGTAGATTCTCCGGCGGCGCTGCACTGATAATCCAAATCGCCATCTCCTTTTCCCCTTGAAATCCTCAGTAAACTTCAAAGAAGTTCGCCTGCCTGGTCGGTTTCCTCTCGATTACGGCGTGCCATATGGTCTGGGCTGCCAATCTAGCCTTCACGTGGAGAATGGAATTTCCGCCGCATTCATAGAAAAACTTCGCGGACAACCGTTCGTTTGGCATACCTTCCGTAGGCGATGAACTAATGAGAACAAAGAAGGCAATTGCGGAGAAGCACATTATGCCTCAAGTCGAACCGTGAAAATCACGGCCTTCACGGCGGGAAGGATGTCAATCAATGAAGGTCACCCGGTTAATCTCCTTAAGGGTCGTTTCATTTGCCAGTAACTTGGCGAGAGCAGACTGGCGGAGGGTTGTCATGCCTTCGGCGATGGCAGCGTTTCTGATCTCGGAAGAAGGCCTTTTTCGGAGGATCATCTCCCGGATATGATCGGAAAGATCCAGCAACTCCGTGACCGCCTTTCTGCCCCGATAGCCGGTATAGTTGCACTCATTGCATGCTCCGGCCTCGCAGAACGCGTGATCCTTGTATTGTTCGTACGAAACTGCCGATTTCTCGAGTTCTTCGCGAGAGAGCCTGACCTGCTTTTTACAACGCGGACAGAGGATCCGCACGAGACGCTGGGTGAGGATGCAATTAAGGGATGACACGAGGTTATAAGGTTCGATGCCCATATTCAGGAAGCAGCCGAGCGTGTCGGAGGCGTTGTTCGCGTGAACCGTGGTTAAGACAAGGTGACCGGTCAGGGCGGCCTGGACGGCGATCTGGGCTGTCTCTGCGTCGCGGATCTCGCCTACCATGATCTTGTCGGTATCGTGACGGAGAATGGACCGAAGCCCTGTCGAGAAGGTGAGGCCCATCTTTTCGTTCACTTGCATCTGCACGACGCCCCGGAGCCGGTGTTCCACGGGATCCTCTATGGTGATCATCTTGCCTTCGCCCGTATTGATTTCGGACATGGCGGCATAGAGGGTGGTGGTCTTGCCGCTGCGTGCGGGTCCGGTCACGAGGATCATGCCGTAGGGCCTCAGGATGCTCTTCCTGAAACGGCGAAGGTCATCAGCTTCGAAACCCAGGCTGTCGAGCTTGAAAGTGTCAGCGCCGGCGGCGATAGATTCCTTGTCTAGGATCCGGATGGCCACGTCCTCACCGAAGGCGCTAGGAAGGATCGATACTCTGAAATCGACGGTTCTCCCGCCGCTCTGCAACTTGAAACGGCCGTCCTGGGGCACTCGGCGGTCTGCGGTATCTATGTCGCTGATGACCTTGATGCGCGATACGATGGCGCTGTGGAATTTAATGTCAACGGGCTCGGATGCAGCATGAAGGACGCCGTCGATGCGGTACTTGAACAAGACGTTTTTGTCAGTTGTCTCGATGTGGATGTCGCTTGCCCGCCGTTTGATAGCTTCAAAAATGGTGGTGTATAAGAGCTCGATGACAGGGCTATCATCCTTGTCGATGGTATCGAGCGAGAGGGCCAGTTGGACGCCTGCATCACGATCACTGCCGCAGACCGTTTCGCCGTCCTCCTCCTCTTTAATGATATGAGACTCGAAGTCCTGGGAAACTGTCTGAAGGCCCTCTTTCGAAGTCTCGGCACGTTTCAAGACCTTATGGATCGCCGAGAGGGTACTCACGCTGATTTCGATCGAACGGCTGAGGATCATCTCAAGGTCGTCGATGGCTGGAATGTTATTGGGGTCGGTGATGGCGATGAGGAGGTTGCCTTCGTCCGTGTCCTCGATAGGCACGAACTGGTACCGCTGCATAAGATCCAGCGGTATCATGTCGGTGAACTTCGGGTTGATGCGGAATTCTTTAAGATCGAGATACCTGAGGCCGCGCTGTTCAGCGAGTGCCATAGCGAGGCCCTCTTCGCTCACGAGGCTTTCGCCAGCGAGTAGCTCGCCGATCCGCTTTCCTCGGTCGGTCTTTGCGAGGAGCTCATTGATTTGATCTTGAGTAACGACGCCTTTGGCCGTGAGAATCTCGCCTAGCCGTCTTCTTCTGAATGAGGTCATTTCGGCCGTGCCCCCATTTTGAAGCTTGGCAGGCAGAGTGCCACTCCAACCGCATTCATGATTCCTGTGGTGAGCATGAGCGCCGGTTCGATCATGTTCGCTAGAACGGTCAGTCGTTCTCACTGCCTCCTGATCATAGAATTCCGCCACGCCCTCAGGCACCTACGCCGGTCCCTGCCTCATGAACAGCCGTGCTTTCAAGCCGAGGCATGATTTGATAATAGCAGAATGCGGAGACACAAGTCAATAAACGTCTCTCTCGTGCATAGGTGCGAGGTCCCAATCCGAAACCACGCCATACAGGCGATATCGACCGACAGAACAACAATTAATCGATAGTATGAATTCATTTGAACGGGACCGGCAGTTTATGTCAGAATCCTCCAATATTTTCTGTGTACCTTGATGATTTTTTCTATCACCTGTTCTGCCTTGGAAGAAGGGACAGGGATATCAGGCAGGTTCTGTTTTCCGAGAAGGGTAAGCAACACAGCCCTGACGCCGTCCCGTAATCCTTCTTTATGATAACCTCCTTCGAGCGTGATCAGGATCCTGCCAGGGCACGTCTCCTGCGCTATGTCCAGCACGATGCAGGCTAGGGCGCCAAATCCCACGCCGGTGACGCCCATGCCGCCCAGGGGGTCTCTGACAAAGGGGTCGAAGCCGGCAGAGACAAGGATAAGCTCAGGCCGGTATTCGATGGCGATGGGTTTCAGAATCCTGTCATAGACATGGATGTATTCTGCATCCCCGAATCCCGTCGGAAAAGGGGCATTTACGGTGAATCCCTCACCATCGCCTCTCCCGACTTCGTCGTAGCCTCCCGATCCGGGATAGTAGGGATACTGGTGTGATGAGAAGAAGAGCACGTCAGGATCACCGTAGAAAGCGCGCTGGGTGCCGTTGCCATGGTGCAGGTCCCAATCCACAATGAGGATCTTTTTCAATCCGTACTTTTCTTTTGCATATTCCGCAGCAATCGCCACATTGTTGAAGATACAGAACCCCATGCCACGCGCCGGTTCTGCATGGTGCCCGGGCGGGCGGACCAGAGCGAATACAGGATCCGGCGCCCGTCGTTCAGGCGTCTGGTGAATCGAATCGAGAGCCTGGAGCAGGCCACCGACCGCCAGCCTCGCGATCTCATACGACCGGGCTGACAGGCCGGTGTCGGGATCGAGTCTCGAGAAGGGCTTGCCTTCGGTTTCCGAAACGGTCTTTATATAGAGAGGATCATGGATGAGGGCAAGCTCGCTTTCCGAGGCGAGGCGGGGAGTAATGTGCGGAAGGCCGGCGAATTCTTTCTCGATGAGGTCGTAGATCACCCGGAGCCGGTTCGGGCTTTCGGGATGGCCGTCACCCGGATTATGCTGCATATAGCGGTCATCTTTAATGAGTGCGATGGATGACATTATTGCAACCTTCGGGAGCAGCGGTCGGGCTTCCTGAAAGGCCAGATCCTTTTGAGCGGCCTGTGAAGCTTCAGTTGCTGTCTTGTTCCTGCTTTCTCGCGATTGGCGGCGGCGCCGCTGCCTTGTAATCTTTTACACTCAGGGACTCAAGAAACTTTTGCATCGCCGGTGGGTTCGGAAGCTTGTCCGGAAGCTTTGCTTCGGGAGCGCAAACGGTCATGACCGTTTGAATCAGATCCTTGACGCTGAACTCCAGTATCTGCTCGATGGCCCTGGGAGAGGCCTCGTCGATCATGAGGGCATTCTCGCGGTACCAGCCGTCGCCGTGGGGAGACATGGGGCCGCAGGGGACGTTTTCGGCATTTTTGACTTGGACGCCTATCTTTTTCGCAAAGGCCGAGACATCAGCCCGCAGAAGTTGGAGCCCTTTGAACGCGGGGTTCGAACAGATGCCGGCCTTACCCCAACAGATGGGATCGAACCGGGAGATATTGATCCCGCAGCAGTATAGGTACGCATTCGGACCTTGTTCCGGCGTCTGGCGAATGATGATGTAAAGGAAATCGTTCTTGTATTCATAGGAACGTACGGTCTGAGGTTTCGTCACAGTGGCCTCCAGTCTTCGGCATTGCCACACGGTAGCGGTGTGTATGCATCGGGTTTGCGACCGGAACGCATGACACATTTGTGAACCGGACGCCTCTTGCTGTTTCCTGCGTTAAAAGCGGGTTTGGGCTACTTGTTTTTGGTGGATTTCGATGACTTCTTGCTTTTGGAAGCTGCCTTCTTTTTTACCGCTGGTTTTGCCTTCGCCTTTGCCTCGAGCTGCTGGATTTGCTTCTTGAGAGCGTCGATCTCCTGGCTCTGGTCCTTGAGCATTTGTTCGAGCTTGGCGTTGTCCTGCTTTACTGCCTCGAGCTCCTGGCGGGCGGCGTTCCGCTCGGTCCGCGCCTTGCTTGCGTACACGAAGGTAACAATCAAGAGGACCGTCACCAGTGCGGCGAGCGTTATGAAAATGAGTTTTGCCCTTTGTGCATCGTCTTTCTCATTCCTGTCCGTTCTCTCCATTCCGTCTTCCTGACCTCCTTTTTTTCAACGCACTATCTGTTGTTAGTGATATCGGTTCACTTCAAATCTGAAGAGCTGTACCGGCGTCCCCGGAGGGATCCCGGCTTTTTGCATCGCGATGCTGATCTGCAAGTCCACGGAATCCAATCCTTCCAGATCCGGCAGGAGAAGTCCCCGCCTTCCTCCGGCCTGGACGATCACACCGTAGCGCTTCGGATCGAGCTCGCTTCTGTCTGTGACCGGTTCGGGCGGCGTGAGAACATCCACGGTATATTCGATGGCGTCCAACTCATCAGCGCGCACACAGGCAAAGCGCGGGTCGCAGGTCGCGGCGCTGATAGCGTTTCGAACGGTCTCGTGAGCTATCGTGGGCTCAGCGGGCTGGAATGTGCCGATACACCCCCTGAGATTGCCGTCTATTTTCAGACAGACGAAAACACCCGCCCGCTGATCGAGACCCGGAGTGAGATCATCTTCCCGGACATCTCGTATTTTGCCTTCCCTGATGTAGATCTCGACGGTTTCCTTTGCCAGCTTCACGAGGTGATGCATTACATCTCCCGCTGCACCACGTAATCCGCGAGCGCCATGAGCGCTTGGCGCGGCATCGAATCGGGGAACACGGCCAAGGCCGCCTTCGACTCGTTCGAAAGTGACTGAGCCAAGCCGAGCGCCTCTTCGACGGCTCCGTACTTCTCCATCAAACCAAGCGTATAGGTAAGGTCGTTTTCTGTGACTGCATCAGCCTCGAGGATGCCCCGGATACGTGCATGCTCTTCGGGATTCGCCTTGCGGATCGCGTAGATGAGCGGGAGGGTGACCTTGCCTTCGTCCAGGTCCTTGCCAAGGACCTTGCCGAGCTGTTTCTGGTTCGCGGCGTAATCGAGAGTGTCATCAGTGATCTGGAAAGCGAGCCCGAGCTTTTTCCCGTATGCCGTGAGAGCGTCTTCTTGGGAAAGCGGGGCCTTGCTGATGATGGCGCCGAGGCGGCAGGAGGCCGAAATAAGCACACCGGTCTTGCATTCTACGAGCCTGAAATAATCGGCCTCGGTGATCTCTGCGTTCTGGATCTGCATGAGCTGGAGAACCTCTCCCTCGGACATCATCGTGGTGGTTTCGGAAAGGACATCCATGACGCGCTGGTTCTGGAGCCGGACAGCATGGTAGAGCGCCTTGGAGTACAGGTAGTCACCGACGAGTATGCTGGCCTGGTTGCCCCAGAGCGAATTCGCCGATGACCTGCCCCTCCGGATCTTGGCCTCATCGACGACGTCATCGTGAAGGAGAGAGGCCGTGTGGATGTATTCCACCACGCTGCCAAGAAGGTATTCGGAAGTGTGGTCCCGGTATCCGCAGAGCCGTGCTGAAAGCAGATGAAGGAGGGGACGGAACCTTTTGCCGCCTGCGCCGAGGATATATTTGCTGACATGCTGGATGAGTGGAACGTCGGTGCCCAAGCTCTCATGGATCCTGTGCTCCATGCGTTCCATGTCGGACTTGTATTCTTTGAGGACGTCCTGAAGTGTTGTTATCATGAGGTCGATACCTGAAAAGCTTTACGAGAATAATAGGGGAGATGTCCAATATTGTCAAGGTTTTTTCTGTTTCACGGATGTTCAGTGCAGAGCTGGAGGAGAAGGCGTAAAGGCATAAAACGGAGTTGCATCGAAGGGGTTAACGCGCTGCCCCGGAGTCAGCACCTTAGTATTAGCATATGGTTGCAGCGAATGTGCCATGAGTAAATGAAGGCAGGGAAACCTTTATTATCCGATTCGGGATTCATTTTGGACGGGTCCTCCGCAGCTCGCGTAATCAGGTCTTGATGATACGATGTCCTTTTCGTTCGGACATACGCGATTCTCGAGGGACGGCGCTACAGTTTCATCGACTTGTTGACCTCGGACAGCGTCTGTGTAGCTACGACTCGGGCGCGGCTTGAACCTTCTTTAATGATAGTGGTGATTTTCTGTGGTTCGGCTGCAAGCGCCTTTCTCCGCTCCTGCATGGGCGCGAGGTAGGCGAGGAGGTGTTTGAGGAGTTCCTTCTTGTCGTCCACGCAGCCTATGCCCGCTCGGCGGCATTCCAGATTCACGTAATTCACCCACTCCTTTGGCGCGAATATCTGGTCGAGTGCAAAGAGGGGGCAGACGTCGGGGTTACCGGGATCCTGCCTCCGCTTCCGGGCCGGGTCTGTTACCATCTGCATAACTTTCTTGGTGATTTCCTCAGTGCTGTCCGAGAGGTAGAGGCAGTTGTTATAGCTCTTGCTCATCTTTCGGCCGTCTGTGCCCGGGAGCTTGGGGTACTCGGTCATGAGCGGCTGGGGTTCGGGGAATACCTCGCCGTAGAACGCGTTGAAGCGGCGGCAGATCTCGCGCGTGAGTTCCAGGTGCGGGAGCTGGTCGATGCCGACTGGCACGAAGTTGGCCTTGTAGATGAGGATGTCCGCGGCCTGGAGCACGGGGTATCCGAGGAACCCGTAGGTATGCAGGTCCTTGTCCTGGATCTGTTCTATCTTTTCCTTGTAGGTCGGCACGCGTTCGAGCCAAGGAAGCGGTGTGGACATGGACAGGAGCACGTGGAGCACGGCGTGCTCGGGCACGAGCGACTGCTGGAAGAGCACGGATTTCTCCGGGTCGAGTCCGGCAGCGATCCAGTCAATGACCATCTCTGTGACATACATGCGGATATTGGAAGTGTCCGCGTAGTTGGTGGTCAGCGCATGCCAATCGGCGATGAAGTAGTAGCACTCATACTGGTCCTGGAGTTTCCTCCAGTTGTCGAGGGCGCCCATGAGGTTCCCAAGGTGGAGAAGTCCGCTCGGCTGCATCCCGCTTAAGACGCGTTGTTTTGCCATAAAGAATCCTTAGTTATCTACAGTTGAACTCGTTTAAATGATAAAGCTTGCGTTATCTTTAATTTAACCTTTAAGAAAATACGTTGCAAGGAAGACAAGGATGTCTTGGCCGAGAAGAAGGTACAGTATAGAGACTATGATAGGCCAAATAATCGTTCCAAGTATTCTAAAAGATAATAATGCAATTAGGATAAAAATGCCGTAAGGTTCAAGTCGGTAGTACAGTGCAGCTTGCTTATCGGGCAAGAGCCAGTAAAGGATTCTACTTCCATCAAGAGGCGGAATAGGAATCATATTAAATATCGCAAGGATAATATTAATGACGGCACCGACGCCAATCATTAGTGCAACGGGGAGAGCAACCGGTTTCCATATTGCAATTGGAACAATACCTTCCACGATGGGGATGATGATCCTTAAAAGGAAAGCAAACAATATAGCCATGAGAATATTTACGCTTGGACCTGCTAGTGAAGAAAGCGCCATATCTCGCTTAGGATTCTTAAAGTTATATGGATTAATCGGCACGGGTTTTGCGCCACCAACTACAAATCCTGTCGTAAAATAGAGTAAAAGAGGCATTATGATGGTCCAGACCAAGTCGATGTGTGGGATAGGATTGAGGGTAAGTCTTCCAGCATTACGAGCTGTAGAATCGCCGAGTTTCTCCGCTATCCAGCCGTGCATTACTTCATGAAGAATCACGGAAAAAACGAATGGCGGAGCAATAACCGCGAATTTCTGTATTGTGTTGAGATTTTCCATAAGAAGTTGCTATTGAAAATCGAAGTCCCAAGTCGGAAAATGCAGGTGAATATCTAAATTTAGATTTAAGAAGCAGTTATAAGAGCCGTTATTTTTGTGAAATTTGATACTAAGGGAAAATCAAGGGTGTGTCAAGGAAAAATAAAATAAGGCATGAGAGCTAATTCATGCTGCTCGTCAGGACAAATCTGCCGTTTTCGACCTTGATGAGATACAGCTTTTTATGCGCCTCGGTGCTTCCCTCGAATGTGGTGGCTCCGGTTATGCCGGGATAGTCTTTCAGCGCCTGGAGGCCGTCCCTTATTGCCAGAGGGGTGTTTCTGCGCTGCTTCAGGAGCGAAAAGATCATCATGGCGGCATCATAGGCCTGCGCGGAGAGGATATCTGGCTCTTCCTGGTAAGCAGAGCGGTAAGTGTCGACGAAGGACCTGACCGCCTGGTCGGTGCTTTCCGGGAAGAATCCGTCGACAAAGACCGCCCCGTCGGCATACCGTCCTGCCCGCTCGATCAGGTCAGGGGAGTGCCAGTTGTCCGAACCGATCATTGTTTTTCCGGTAATGTTGTAGAACGCGAGTTGGGGGATGAGCAGCCCGACCCGCTCGGCGTATCCGGGGAGATAGAGCGCGTCAAAGCTCGGGGCGTATTCGAGGAACAGCTTCTTCCTCTCCGCATCATCGTCGGGAATGGGTATCTTGCGGGAACGGAGGTCGATCTCGATGACTTTCCGTATGTACGGACCGAAGTCCTTGGTCTCCGGAGGGTAAGCTATCGTGGCGAGAATCTCGGCCTTCCGCTCCAGTTCATTGGCGAAGAGGTGCGAAAGATCCCTGCCGTAGGGTTCGTCGGGATACATGATGACGAACTTCTTCAGCTTGAGGTTGAGCGCATATTGCGTGGCCGTTTGCGCCTGACTGTCAATCGTAAGGGCATTCCTGAATATCCACGGGCTCTTTACCATGAATCCCGCGCGCGATGCAGCTGGCCTCATCACGGGGATCTTAAGTTTTTCGAGTACGGGCACAAGCGCTTCTTCATCTCTGGTGGTCACGGGGCCGATGGCGGCTACAATGCCCTGTGAAGCGAGCTCGCCCATTGCGACGGCGGCCTTCTCCGGAGAACCCTCGGTGTCCTTCACGAGCAGTTCCACGCGGTTGTCGGGATCCTGAAGATTATAGATGTGAACGGCGAGTTGAATTCCTTTGAGTACGCGGTCCCCGAAAAAGGCGAGTTGGCCGGACTGGGGCACGAGCGCCCCGATGGTGTACCGGGGCGCGGAAAGCCTAGAGGTGGCCTCGTTCAAGATCATTTCTGCCCGCGTTTTTTCCGGGTGATTGGGAAAGCGATCGAGAAAGCCTTTGCTGATCTTGATGGCTTCGTTGTAGCTCTTCTGCTCAATCAGGAGGCTGCCGTACCGAAGCGTGGCGATGTCGGCGGGATAAGCTGTCCCGCCGGCAAGGCTTTTAAGCTCATCTTCGGAAAGGTTTTTATCGACGATCTCCCGGACACGGTCCCGGTAGCCGGCCTTTTGTTTGTCATTCTGGGCGGTTTCGGCGAGATAGGCGTATTCCTTGACCGCCTGGAGGTAGTTCTTTTTGGCCAAGTACGAGGCGGAGAGCATCTCCGAAATTCGCCTGAGCCGCGCCGCATCGGTAATTTTGCCCCGGTCCTCCAGGTTGGAAATGGCCAGATCATACTCTTTAAGCTCGAAGTAGCACAGACCGAGCTTATATTTTGATTCGACAATAAAAGTTGAGGCTGGAAATCTCTCGATGAGATCCTTATAGTAGCTGAGCGCCTGACGATAGTCACGCCCGGCCAGGCGAATTTCTCCCATGAGGAAGAGAGCATGGTCTGTTTGCCTGCTCTTAGGGTACAGGGCGAAGAATTCATCTAGGGTTTTTGAGGCCCGGTCGTACTCTCTCCTGGCAAAAAGTCCATCTGCATGGTCAAGCAGCAGGCGTGCGTCGTTTTCCCACTCGGGCTCGGGTGGGAGCTTGGGGGCGCAGCCTGCAGGCAGGAGCACGGCCAGACATGCAAGTACGGTTAGGATAACGGTTGCTGAGGACAGCACACGCCTGAGGGGCATCCGTTATTTCCCTTTCTTGGTAGCAGCTTCGGCCCTGGCTGCTTTTCGCTTTGACTTCAGGGTCTCTTCTTTCCGTTTGCGCCTGCGGCGCAGTTCACGCTGTCTCTCACGCACGGGAAGGTCTCTCCTTTCAAAGTGGTCCGGCTTATGTTTCAGACTGCATACTATATCTAAGATGGACTAATTTGTCAATAATATAGAAGGCTAAAGGCAATGGAGAAGGCAGGTGTATCTGGTCAGGAAGTGAATGCGCTTTTTCGTCCTTCTTCTGGAGTCCGCTCTGATTTTTTTCTTGATTTATTTCATCCGATAGATTAGATTATAGCCGCGTTTACGGCAGGGGCGAGTAGCTCAGCTGGGAGAGCACCGCGTTCGCAATGCGGGGGTCGAGGGTTCGAATCCCTTCTCGTCCACCATTCAGTTTTCTTTCCTTTCAAACAGATAAATCCCAAAAACAATCCATTTTTTTACACGATTGGTACACGAAAAGGTGCCCTCGCAAATGCGAGGGCCTTCTTGTCTTGCGGAACCAAAAAGGTTACAGTCAAAAACAGTAGAGAGGATACAAGAATGAGGCCCATGGCAACGAGGGCTTCTCAAAATACCTCTCTGCCGAATTTGTGGTAGCGAACTTTGCCATTTCAATGGCTCGATCATGCTGACGATGTAACTAGTAGGCCCCCGGGAAACCGGGGGCATTAATAGGGCGGTTTATTTAGACAGCTTGAAGGCAGGAGGGATATATGAAAAAAATCCGCTTTTAAAGTTAGCAGTCACGAACAAATAATCCAGAGATCAACTTATTTTTTTTACAGATAACCGGCGCCGTAGCCATCGGGGTCAAAAAGTAAGGCCCTAAAACTCGTTCAAGTGGGCGAGAACAAGTATTTAGGGCCATAGCGATATATGGGGCGCGGAATGGTTCCCTTTTAGGGTGCCCTTAAAAGAATCTTTGAGGGGCTTGATACTCCGGCGCTCCAGTTACACATCTTTTATTTGATAATACCAAAAAAACATGATTTAGTCAAGGTTTTTCGCACAGGAGGGTCTTGGTACGCAAGGGGTGTGCAAATCGAAAATAGCAGAAATTAAACCATTGAAATAATTGGGCAATAAGTCTAAGAGTCGAGGGGTCGAATCCGTTCTCGTCCATTAAGTCATTTCCCCTGGCTGAGACAACCAGTTTCTCCCGCAGTCTCAGCGCGACGCCGTCCGGCGTGAAAGCCGGAGTGTTGAGAGTGCTGGCAGCCCCCGTATTTTTGGATATTGACAGTAATCGACATCCACGTTACAATATCGGAGCGATTCTATCGACTTATATCAAGGAATATTCGACAAAAATCCACCAGACATGAGAAACAGCTTGATGATATCGTTCGAAATGTGCTCCATGCAGCGCTTCTGGCCATGCCGAAAGACGCGGCAGGCGCCGAGAAGTAGAAAGACCCCGGGGTGCGTCTGTTCACGTGAGCAGAGGCAGTGTTTTCATACCCGGACATGAGCATGCCGGGCGTTCTGCCTGGAGTTTCATGCCGAAACACGCCCATTTAAGATGAAGAAGAAGATCATCATAGTCCTGAGCATTGTTTCCGTGCTCTTGCTCCTCGGCGGCATCTTTCTCATCAGGGCAATCGATGCCAACGCATCGAAGTTCGATGAGATAATCATGTTCCACGGGGTTGAGAACCTGAGAGAAAACCTCCTGCTGAGTATCCGCGATGTAGAAGCAGACCTGTATTCGCAAAGCACACGACAATCAGAGAGCGCAGAAGCGGTCGAGAGCCACGTCATAGTAATGGGGGACAGGATAAACACCTGTTTTAATTGTCACCATGTGGAGAGCGTGCTGGAGCGGCTCCACGATCTGCGTCATCAGATCGACCAGTACGGTGATGCAGTAAACAAGGTGTTGACCCTCAAGGGGAGTGCCGGCCAGTTTCAGGCGGAACAGGAGAGGGCCCATCTCATCGGGGATTCGCTCATCAATAAAGTCAATACCATGATCGTCATGACCAGCAGGAGGCTCGCCGAACAGACTGAAGACGCCAGAGAACAGGTCCACCGTACAAGGATATTCCTGATCATGCTTGTTGCCACCGGTCCGCTGCTTGTAGCTGTATTGGCCTTTACAGTGGTGCGGGGCGTCACGGGGCCGATCAATGTTCTGCTCGATGCGACGAGAAAATTGAAAACAGGCAATCTGGAGCACCGTATAGAGGGGCTGCGGGATGAGTTCGGCGAGCTGGCTGTCGGATTTAATACAATGGCAAGCTCGTTGAAGGAACAGGTGCAAAAAATAGAGGAAAGCGAGAAGCGTTACCGTCTTTTGTTCGAAAGCGCGGGAGATGCTATTTTCATTCTGGATGCCGAAGGGGATCGGCAGGGGAACATCGTTGCTGCCAATCAGGCCGCGGTAGCGATGCATGGCTATTCCCATGACGAACTGCTGAAATTAAATATACGAGACATTGATACCGCCGAAGAAGCTGCAAAAGTTGCTGATCGGTTTCGGCGAATATTCGCCGGAGAATGGATCAAGGCGGAGATCAACCATGTCAGGAAAGACGGCACGGTATTCCCTCTTGAAGTAAACGCCGGGCTGCTCGAATTTGGCAACCACCGCTATATTCTAGCCATCGATCGTGACATCACTGAGCGGAAACAGGCTGAAGAAACGCTTCAACGAACTGAACAGCTCAAGGTGGCAGGAGAGCTGGCAACGGGACTCGCGCACGAGATCAAGAACCCCCTTGCCGGCATCAAGGCATCGATCGAGGTCCTCTCCACGGTACCGTATCTGCCGGAAGACGACAAGGGGATTCTCATGCAAGTGATCGGAGAGATCAAGCGGATAGAATCTTTGATAAAGGGTCTCCTCAATTTTGCCAGGCCGTCCCGGCCCCGGTTCGACGAGACGGATGTGAATGCCGTCCTCGACGCAGTCGCATACCTGGTGCTGCAAAGCCCGTCTCGCGTGCCGGGAATGCTGCGGGGGATCACGATCGTGAAGGATTTCGACCGCAACCTTCCGGTAATCACGGCCGATCCTATGCAGCTGAAGCAGGTATTCATGAACCTGCTCCTGAATGCCGTTGACGCCATGCAGGACGGCGGCATCTTGATCATGAAAACCCGGTTCGACACGGCAACTCAGGCCGTATGGGTGGAAATATCCAATACCGGCAGGGAACTGGACGCAGCGGTGATCGACAAGATCTTCCAGCCCTTCTTCACGACAAAACCGAAGGGAACTGGGTTGGGACTGGCGATATCGAAACGGCTGGTCGAGGAACACGGAGGAAGAATCGGCGTTGCACGGAACCCGGGCGGAGGCGCCATATTTAACATAAGCCTGCCCGTAATCCAGTCCGAACGAGTGCACTCATTTTGACGGGCTTGCGCCCGATTTCTTGCCCAATCAAGCTCAGAGGAAGAGAAAAAATTTTTCTCCCGGTTCCATCCGCTCAAGAGCTGTTTTCTCATGGATTCATCAGGGAAGCGTCTCCCGCGTTCCCTGCGTCGGACACCAGAACTCTTCTACCCTCAATCTTCAGCCGTCCCTCAGAAAAAAGCTTGATTGCGCGCGAGTAGATCTTGTGTTCCTGTCTGAGGATACGTTCAGACAGGCTGTCTTCGGTATCGCTGTCCAGAATCGGCACGACAGCCTGGATGATGATCGGACCTGTGTCCATTCCTTCATCGACGAAGTGTACGGTGCAACCCGAGAACTTCGCCCCATGGGTTAGCGCTTTTTTCTGCACGTGGAGGCCGGGGAAGGCCGGCAGGAGAGAGGGGTGGATGTTCAGGACCCGGTTGGGAAAGGCCTTGATGAGCACGGGAGTTATGATTCGCATGAAACCTGCAAGACAGACGAGATCGACGTTCCGCTGCCGGAGTTCCTTTACGAGCAGGGCGTCATATTCCCCCCTCTTGTCCTTATAGCCCTTTGCGCTCACGTGGACAGCCGGGATGTTGTGCTCCCGTGCGCGCTCGAGTGCGAAGGCATCGGGCTGATCGCTGATTACGACGGCGAGATCGGCGGGGAGTTCACCTTCTTCGATATTGTCTATGATGGCCTGAAGGTTCGAGCCACGACCGGATACGAGAACGGCGATTCGCACTTTCTTCATCGGGAAGACCTCACGTGCGTGTCCAGGATCAAGGCTGAGGATTAGGAATCAAAGTGGCCGCAGACAATCGGACCGCCACTCTTGTCTTTCTTCGTACTTCACGATCTGTTTGCCCTTGACTATTTCACCGATACAGTATGCTTTTTCACCGAGCCGGCCGGCTTTTTTCACGACGGCTTCGGCATGTTTCGCAGGCACGACGAGGATCATCCCGATGCCCATGTTGAAGTCGCGATACATTTCCTTATCGTCCACGCCAGCCTTCTTCTGAAGCAGCTTGAAGACGGGGTGAATGTCCCAGGTCCCCTTGCCGATGAGGGCTTGAGCGCCTTTCGGGAGCATGCGCGGCGTATTCTCGGTGATCCCGCCGCCTGTTATGTGCGCCATTCCACGGATGTCGAATTCCTTCAGCAGGGTCATTATCGTTTTCGCGTAGATTCGCGTGGGCGTGAGCAGCACCTCGCCAAGCGGTTTCCCGAGCTCAGGCAGTATGTCGTTCACCGTATAACCCGAAGCTTCGAGCAGGACTTTGCGTACGAGGGAGTATCCGTTGCTGTGCAGGCCCGAGGATGCAAGCCCTATGAGCTTGTCTCCGGGTTTTATCTTTGATCCGTCGATGATCTTCCTTTTCTCTACGATGCCTACGGCAAACCCTGCCAGATCATATTCGTCCTCGCCGTAGAATGACGGCATCTCGGCGGTCTCACCGCCGATGAGCGCGCAACCCGCCTGTTTGCAGCCTGTGGCGATGCCCTTGACGATGTCCGCATGCTCCAGAGGTTTCAATTTGCCTGTGGCGAGATAGTCGAGAAAGAATAGCGGCTCTGCACCCTGGACGATGATGTCATTCACGCACATAGCCACGAGGTCAATGCCAACGGAATCATGACGGCCAGTAAGGAATGCGATCTTGAGCTTCGTTCCCACGCCGTCAGTGCCGGATACGAGGACCGGGTCTTTATATTTTTTGAGTGCGAAAAGCCCGCCGAACCCGCCAATGTGCGTCATGACCTCGGGCCTGAAAGTAGATTTTACATACGGCTTTATCTTCTGGACGAAGAGGTCACCGGCGTCGATATCAACGCCTGCATCTTTGTAGGTTATGGACATACCGTATCCCTCGGAAATTTTCCACGATAGTACCCGTAACACGGGGTGATGTCAATATGTTTGCCCGGCGCTGTACCCTGTGCCGTAACGAATGATGTGCGTTCATGCTGATGCCTGCACCAGTTGACGGAACGACGGGTGGTATGGCCCTTTCACGATAGCGCCCGGTTTTAAAAGCTCCTCGGTGGGCTGGAGGCCCACCCGTATGACCCTGATCCCGGATTGCTCGAATCTCCCCAGTGCTACCTTACACCACTTTACCGCCTCTTCGAGCGAGAGGGGGGCATACTGGCCGGCATAAAATAACTCTTCGAGGGGCGTATCCCTGATGACAAGGGCGGGATAGATGCGGACGACGTCCGGCCTTAAATCCATTGTCCTGTCGACGGTCGTGAAGAACCGTTCACGCGAATCCCCGGGAAGACCCGGCATAAGCTGGATGCCGATGGAAAAAGCACGTTTCCTGAGGAGGGCGACCGCATCAACCGTATCGGCTGCAGTGTGGCCTCTGCCGGAGCGTGAAAGGACGTAATCATCCATGGATTGGGCCCCGAGTTCCACGGTCGACACCCGGTGATCCCTAAGAAGGGATAGGATCTCCTCGGTTATGCAGTCCGGCCGCGTCGAGACGCGGATGCTTTCAACCTTTCCCGCTTCGATGAACGGTTTGACGGCCGCGAGATACCTTCTCTGTATCTCAAGAGGGAGGGCGGTAAATGTTCCGCCGTAGAACGCGACCTGGACGGGCTTTTTCTTATTGTCGGTTTTCAGGTAATTGGCGATCTTTGCGGGAATCGATTCCGGGACCGGTGGATTATGCTCGCCCGTTATCCTTTTCTGGTTACAGAACACGCACTGGTGCGGGCAGCCTGCGTGAGGGATGAAAAAGGGGATGATCATAAGTCGGAAGAAAGATGTCAGCTTGAAGACAGCAGACTTTGAGCGTTGAGCGAACGCTGATCAGTGCCTGTCCAGCTTTCTCTCTCCTTTGCTCTCAATTAGTTTTTTCAGCGCTTCCTTCGCAGCGCGCTGCTCTGCTTCTTTCTTGCTCCTGCCGATGCCGCGGCCGCACAATATGCCCTTGATCCACACCTCTACTTCAAACTGCTTCTGGTGATCGGGGCCGGTCTCAGACACGATTTTGTACTCCGGGAGCCGTTTGATCCGCTCCTGGCAAAGCTCCTGGAGTTCCGTTTTGTTGTCGAGGGCACCGCGCGAGGCGCAGGTCCGCTTGATCATGTCTTCGAAGAACCGGACAACAAAAGCAGCTGCCGCTTCCTTGCCCGTGTCGAGGTAAATGGATGCAATGAGCGCTTCGAGGCAATTGGCGAGAAGTGAATCTTTATCTCTGCCACCTGTCTGTTCTTCTCCTCGGCCCAGCAGGATATAGTCGCCGAGCCCTATCTTGCGGGCAACTGCGGAGAGGGCAGATTCGCTCACGACAGCCGCGCGGAGCTTCGACATGTCCCCCTCGGTCGAATCAGGGCATGCCGTCATGAGATATTCGCTCACCGCGAGATTGAGGACGGCGTCCCCGAGGAACTCCATCCGCTCATTGTGATAGGAGACCCTGTATTCGTTTGCGTAGGACTTGTGCGTCAAGGCCCGCTCGAGAAGCGCGATGTTGCTGAATTGATAAGCGATCCGCTCCTGAATTTCCGAGAGGGGAGGCATATTACGTCCGGAATTTCTTGAATACCAGACAGGCGTTCGTACCGCCAAAGCCGAAGGAGTTCGACATGGCCACATCTACCTGCACCGTTCTCGCGGTGTTCGGGATATAGTCCAGGTCGCACTCCGGGTCCGGGTTTTCGAGGTTGATGGTTGGCGGAAGGACTCCCCGGTCCAGGGCAAGGACCGAGATGACAGCTTCCACGCCTCCCGCGGCGCCGAGCAGATGGCCGGTCATCGATTTTGTGGAGCTGACTGGTATCTTATACGCATAATCGCCGAAAACGGTCTTGATGGCAGTGCTTTCGAGCTCGTCGCCGAACTTGGTCGAAGTTCCGTGGGCATTGATGTATCCCATCTCCGTTGGAGCGATACCTGCGTCCTGAATCGCCATCTTCATGCATCGTGCAGCTCCCTCGCCTTTCGGGGCTGGCGCGGTTATATGATAGGCATCACCCGAGGCCCCATAGCCGATCACCTCTGCGTAGATGCGAGCGCCGCGCTTCACTGCGGATTCCATTTCCTCGAGGATGACGACCCCCGAGCCTTCGCCCATTATGAACCCGTCGCGGTCAGCATCGAAGGGGCGGCTGGCGCGCTGCGGCTCCTCGTTTCGTGTTGACAGCGCCTTCATGGCGTTGAACCCTCCGACGCCGAGGGCGCAGATGCAGGATTCCGTGCCGCCGGCAATCATTGCATCAGCATCGCCACGCTGGATCCATTTGAAGGCATCACCGATGGAGTGGGTCCCCGTGGCACAGGCCGTGACGACACAGATATTGGGTCCCTTGGCGCCATAACGCATGGAAAGGTTCCCTGCGGCCTCGTTGACGATGAGCATGGGGATGAAGAATGGCGTTATTTTGCGGAAACCCCTCTCCAGGTAAATCTTGTGGTATTTTTCTATGGCGGGGAGACCGCCCATCCCGGCGCTCACTATGACGCCCACGCGATCGGCGTTCTCAGGGGTGATCTTGAGGCCGGAATCATCCATGGCCATCTGGCTTGCCGCGATCGCCAAATGAATGAAGCGGTCCATCTTCTTGATCTCTTTCTGATCGATGTACAGCGCAGGGTCGAAGCCGTGTATCTCACCTGCGATTTGGGTTGGAATGGTCTTGTCATCGAACTGCGTGATAGGACCGATGCCCGACTTGCCCTTGACAAGTCCATTCCATGTCTTCTCCGTATCGAGTCCGACCGGGGTGACCATCCCGACGCCGGTGACCGCCACTCTTCTCTTCAAAAGGGAGCACCTCCTGCCAAAAAAATCCGAAAAGCCAAAAAACCCTTTTCCAGCGATTGCGTGAAAGGTTCTCTGGCTTTTGGAATTACCTGTGTTTCTGAAATTTGACTTCGTGTATGACGCCGTTACTTGGACTTTGCTTTGATATAGTCGATGGCGTTCTGAACGGTGGCGATCTTTTCGGCGTCTTCATCGGGGATCTCCACGCCGAACTCCTCCTCGAGGGCCATCACGAGCTCCACCGTATCGAGTGAATCAGCGCCCAGGTCGTTTACAAACGATGACTCTGGCTTCACATCACCTTCGGGTACGCCGAGTTGCTCAGAAATGATCTTTTTCACTTTTGCGTCAACATCTGCCATTGGTATCCTCCTGTGGTTGCGTTCATTTCGCTGAACTTGATTCTCTATTTTGAATTCTGGACGAGAAGCGTGATAAAGCCCTTACATGTACATGCCGCCGTTCACGTGGATCACCTGGCCGGATATGTACGATGCCCACGGCGATGCGAGGAACCGCACTGCGTTCGCAACGTCCCCGGGCGTACCGAGCTTGCCCATGGGTATCTGTTTTGCGAGCTCGGCCCGTACATTCTCGGAGAGGGCCTGCGTCATGGCTGTGTCGATGAATCCGGGCGCTACCGCGTTCGCCGTGATGCCGCGATTCGCGTACTCCCGGGCAATGGTCTTTGTGAGGCCGATGAGACCGGCTTTGGACGCGACGTAATTCGCCTGACCGGCATTGCCCATGGCGCCGACGATCGAGGCGATATTGATGATTGTTCCGCCGCGCTGCTTGGCCATATGCTTAAGCGCCGCTTTGGAGCAGTTGAAAGCGCCCTTCAAGTTAATGCTGAGCACCAGGTCCCAATCCTCTTCTTTCATCCGAAGGATGAGGCCGTCCCTGGTGATGCCTGCGTTGTTCACGAGGATGTCGATCCTGCCGAGCCTCTCGACCACCTGATCGACCATCATCGTCACTTCGGCTGACATGGCAACATTGGCCTTAAGTGCCGCGGATTTCCTTCCCTTGGCTTCGATGTCCGATGCCGTCTTCTGCGCGGACTCGAGGTTGACGTCGCAGACGGCGACGTCGGCTCCGTCGGTTGCGAGCGCGAGCGCGATTTCCCTCCCGATACCCTGTGCTGCGCCAGTAACGAGTGCTATCTTGCCAGATAAGGTCATTATCTCTCCGAAATTAATCCAAGCAGGTTGACATGCAGGCAGGAGCGCAAGGACGCCTCGGAAACCGAAATTTCCGACTCCTGCATTGGCATCTTCCGCGATGCGAAATGCCGCTTATTTATATTCCCAGCGCGCTGAGTGTTTCGCTCATGCTTTTCTGGTCTTCGACGTTCAACACTGTTGCTTCCTTGACGATACGCCTCACGAGGCCCGAGAGTACTTTGCCCGGCCCTATCTCGATGAAGGTGTCGCAGCCGTCTGCGGCCATGTTCCTGATCGAATCTTCCCAGTAGAGCGGGGAACCGATCTGCTTGACGAGCGACGGTCTGATCTCCGATGCCGTACGCAAAAACCTTGCATCTGCATTGTTTACGATCGGCATGCTCAGGTCGCTGATATTCACTTTTGCAAGTTCTAGCGCCAATCGGTCACCGGCCCGTTTCATCATGCTGCAGTGTGATGGAACGCTCACCGGCAGGGGAATTGCTCTTTTTGCGCCCGCAACCTTCGCCAGCTCCATGGCCTTTTCCACAGCTTGCTTCTCACCGGCGATCACGATTTGCCCTGGGGAGTTGTAATTGGCAGGGGCAACTATACCATTTTTGGCCGCTTCATGGCAAGTTTTTTCTACATCTTTGCGCTCCATGCCGATAATGGCTGCCATGAGCCCTGTTCCTTCGGGAACAGCCTCCTGCATATATCGTCCGCGCTTCTGGACTAGCCCGATGACGTCTTTGAGATCGAAGCCGCCGGCAGCTGTTATCGCGGTATATTCGCCGAGGCTATGGCCCGCCGCGGCGCTTGCGGTGAGCCCGCGCCGTTCAAGGGGACGAAGGATGGCTATGCTCGCAGCAAGAATGGCCGGCTGCGTATGCTCCGTGAGATTCAGCTTATCAACGGGGCCGTGCAAGCAGAGTTGTGCCAGATCGTAACCGAGAACAGAACTCGCGGCATCAAAGACATCCTTCGACTCTTGAAAATTCTCCATGAACTCCTTGCCCATGCCCGGGTACTGAGATCCTTGGCCTGGAAAGATGAAGGCGATTTTCATTGTTATCCCCGCAGTTCCCTGAGTTTCTTTATCATGATAGGAACGACTTCGTGGACGTCGCCAACGATGCCGTAGGTAGCGACGTTGAAGATAGGCGCATCGGGATCCTTATTGATCGCAACGATCACTTCCGAAGACTGCATGCCGGCGACATGCTGGATCGCACCGGATATGCCGCAGGCAATGTAGAGCTTGGGACAGACAGTCTTTCCGGTCTGCCCCACCTGGTGGGAGTAGGGGATCCACCCTTCGTCAACGGCGCCACGAGTTGCCGCAACAGCGCCGCCGAGCACTTTCGCCAGTTCCTCCAGCAGCTGGAAATTCTTGGCTCCGCCGAGCCCGCGGCCGCCGGCCACTATTATGTCCGCTTCGCATATGTTCACCGTCTCGCCCAGTTCTTCGATGGTCTTGATGACCTTGGTGCGGAGGTCGCCGGATTGCGTGTACTTGACTTCGATGATGTCTCCGGTCCGGGAGTCATCGCGGGGGGCTGGTTTCATGACCTTGTGCCGGACTGTTGCCATCTGGGGCCGGTGGTTTGGCGTCACGATAGTGGCCATGATGTTGCCGCCAAAGGCCGGACGGGTCTGGTGAAGGTGGCCGGTCTCTGCGTCGATGTCGAGCGCCGTACAGTCAGCGGTCAGGCCTGTATAAAGCGCTGACGCGACCTTAGGAAAGAACGATCTGCCGATGGCCGTTGCGCCTGCAAGAATGATCTCAGGCTTGTGCTGCTTCGCAAGCGTCGTCAGAATAGCCGCGTAGGAATCATCGTTGAAGTCTTTGAGCGCGGGATCGTCGGCAATGTATACGATGTCCGCGCCGTAGGCTATGAGCACTTTTGCCTTTTCTCTTATGCCATGTCCGATGAATACTGCTGATAGCTTGGTATTCTTTTTATCGGCGAGCTTCCTGCCTTCACCGAGAAGTTCAATCGCTACACTGGAAACGCTGCCCTTGTGCTGCTCGGCAAAGACCCATAC
>Ga0187778_10000621_pt1 | contig 25095 bp, 23 predicted proteins | sample 1015_Q2_SP5_20_M_FD_132418 | JGI IMG/M metagenome (GOLD analysis project Ga0187778, IMG submission 132418) | Tropical peat soil microbial communities from peatlands in Department of Meta, Colombia - 1015_Q2_SP5_20_MG | ecosystem: Environmental > Terrestrial > Soil > Wetlands > Peat | place... | reverse complement strand
TAGTCGACAACGTCAATTGATCGAGCAGATGCAGCCCGCACTCGATCGCCTTCGCGATATCCTCAACCGCAACCGCCTCCTTCGGGTCGTGACTGATCCCGCCAGGGGTTCGCAGAAAAATCATTGCCGCCGGGATCTTTTCGGCGAGGACCATGGCATCATGTCCAGCCCCGCTAACCATGCGATGCGGCTTCGAACCTGTCTTCCCGATCGCCGCTTCGATTTGATGGCTGAGAAATGGATCCATGGCCACCGCTGGCTGGTTCAGCAGAGTCTTCCAGTGTGCCGAAAGCCTGCGGCGCAGGGCAATCTGCTCTGCCTGATCCCGAAAATGCTGAACTGCACGCAGCCGATGCTCGTCGGCAGCGTGACGCACATCCAGGCTCAGGGTCGCTTTCCCGGCAATCACATTGGCTACCCCCGGTTCGGCCCGTACTGCGCCCACGGTTGCCACCAACCCGGCAACGGCTTGCCCAATGCTTTCGACCGCGGTAATCCACTCCGCGGCACCCGCGATCGCGTCGCTGCGAAGATCCATGGGTGTCGTTCCCGCGTGATTGGCACGCCCCACAAACGTAACCTCCATCCGACTCTGACCCGCGATCGTATCAACCACCGCGAGCGGGAGTCCCAGCCTTTCGAGCACCGGCCCTTGTTCGATGTGAAACTCAATGTACCCGTAAACGTTATCTTCGACCGCTGCCGATTCGATCTCCGCCGGCTTCAGTCCAAACTCCTCAATGGCCTTCCGCACCGACACCCCTTCGACGTCCACCGTGCCTAACAAGTCCTCATCGAGGCGCCCCACGAGCGCGCGGCTGCCGATGAAGGGCGTGCCAAAACGAACTCCCTCTTCATCGGAAAATCCGACGACCTCAACGGCGTAAGGCAGCTTTCTTCCACCCAGTCCTTCGAGCAGTGCAACGGCCAGCACTACGCCAAGAATACCGTCGTAAGCGCCGGCGTTCGGAACGGTGTCGAGATGAGAGCCGACCAGCAATCGTGGCCCCGAAGCTTCGAGCGCGGGATACAATCCCCGCAGGTTCCCTGCTGCATCGATTCGCACTTTGGCCCCAAGCGGTTCCATCCAACCCGCGATCTCCTGATGAACCCGGTGCATCGGCGGCGACAAAAATGTCCGCCGGGTGCCGTGCGAGTCCTGCGAAAAGGAGGCCAGTCGACGGCATCGCACCATTACTTCCTGCGCGAGATGTGCGATCGAAGTCGTTCCCTGCCCCTGATTCTGAGTCTCAGCGAACATACTCCTCGTTTAGCACGTGACCTAAGCTGCGCGAATCAGTTTCGCCGCCATCCAGCCGACGACGACGAGCACGACCAGCACCGGCCAGCCATACCGATTCCCGTAGGTCGCAACCGGGTAATGATTGCTCACCATCAAAAACACAACCGGAACGGCCAAGAACGTGTTGTGCTTCGAGCGCAGCTTGGCCTCGGCGCCGAGGGCAGGATCGAACTCCGCGCCGGCCACGGCTGCGGCCAACATGCTGCGTTGTGCGGGCAGGATCCGCAGCCAGACGTTGGCGGTCATGATCGTCCCGAAGATCGCTCCCATGTGGATGTAGGCAGCCCGCCCGCTAAACACATGCATCAGACCCCAGGAAATCGCCGCCGTCATCGCGAGGGCAAAGACGGCAAATGCGGCCTCGGACTCCCCCAGCCGAGATCGTGCTGCGGTGTCGTAAATCAGCCAGCCCGCCGCCAGCACCCCCACGCCGATGGCGACGCCCGCGGCCTGGGAAATGTCCACCACATCCGGATCAATCAGGCCACTGCCGAGGTAATAGACGAGAATCAGCAGGACCATGCCACCGAGCCATGTCGTCAATGCTTCCCAGCGAAACCAGCGTACTCGCTCTGCGCCGACGCCGAGCGATTTCTGCCTTTCGACCGTATAAAAGCCTCCGCTGTGAACCATCCACACCGCCGGGCCCGGGGCGTTCGCTGCCGCCTTCACGCTCTTGCCAAATTGGCCGTCGAGCCACGTGAAGTAGTAGGTCTGGCCCACCCACATGATCCCGGCGAACACGTGGAACCATCGCACGCTGAGGTTCAACCATTCCCGGACGGAAGAACTCACCCGACCCCCCGATACGTCGTATACCCATTTGCGCTCAGCAGCAGCGGCATATGCAACTGCGATTCTTGCGCGCGTACCTGGAAGGTTATTTCGACGACCGGATACCGTCCCTCGATCTTCAGTCTGCCGAAATAACTCGCCGTATCGAACACCAGGCGATAGAAACCCGGTGGCAATTCATCGGCTGGCAGCGCGAGCGTGCAGCGTCCGTCCCCGTCCGTGCGCGCCGCGTTCAGCACTCGCCAGTTCCCGGGCGAAGCTTCGCTTTCCAAGCGTACCGGCACGTCGGATGCCGGCTGGCCACGAGACATATCCAAAATGTGCGTCGAAATGCGGCTCATCCCCAAAGCCATTTCTGCAAGCGGACCTCCGTGATCTTCCGCTGTTCCTCCGCCGCTTGGCGCAACTCGGTTCCGTCGTCATTGCGCAAGCGCCGCCGGAGAATTTCGAGGATCTCCGAAGCCGATTTTCCGGTGGCACATACGATAAACACCCGGCCGAATCTTGCTTCGTATTCCTGATTCGCGTCCCGCAGGGCCCGCACGAGCTCCTCTCCTGCCGCCCCAGCGTCTTGCTGCTCTTCTGCCGACCAAGCGCGCGATTGCGCCGAGGCCGCCGGCGACGATTTCTTCTCGCCAATCCGCGGGTGCTTCGAAAACGCCTCCATCCAATCATCCCTCCCCAAGTGATTCCAAATCTCGTCGGCAGCGGCGCGGAGCGAAGCCTCGGTGGGGAACGGTCTGCGCAGCGCCAACTCGCGTGCCCAGGCGGAAGAACCGCAACAGGCCTCGATGTCTCGCGCGGCTTCCTCCGCGGGGCGCTGATTCCAGCGCACCAGCACCTCGCTCTCCGGGCTCCCTCTCTCCCGGCGCAATCGGAACAGAAATTCCGCGACCAGGTTCGCCACTACGGCCGAGCGATAGCTTGCCATCGATCGAATGTCGTCAATCGGACGAATCTCTTGCACGGCAGCCTGCCGGGCGTGCGACACCAGGGCAGCGTCGTTCACTTGCCCTCTCACGCAGCGTTCTGTCTCCCACAAACGCAGCGGTACGGGGGCGACACTCCCAACCGCCATGCGAACATCCTCGACCACACCGCTCGCCATCCGCCCCAACGCGGCCATCGCAACCTTGGCGATCGCTTGGGCACGGCGCGCACCGACCTTGCGTGCATAGGAAACATATCCTCGAAATCGCCTCGCCAGGCAAACCGCCCGAATCAGTTCCCCCGGCGCCAGCAGCGTGGTCTTGTATCCAGAGTGGAAATCGACGTAGCGGACGCGCCGCTCCCCGCGCGCCGAAACCAGAACCAGCTCTGCCTCATAAACCAGCAATGCCGGGAGGGAATCGGCGGCCGGTGAAGCATTGACGATGTTCCCGCCCAGCGTGCCACGATTCTGGTTTGCGATTCCTCCCGTCCAGCGCGCCGCGCTTACGAGCAGGGGAAACTCGCGCGCTACCACCTCGTGCTCCTGCACCTCAGTGTAGGTGCAGCCCGCACCGATGCTAACCTCGCCCGGGGAAGCCTCGATTCGACGGAGTTCGGGAAGATTCCACAGGCTCACCAGTTTTCGCGCCCCTAATTTGCCGGCAGCATATTGCACCATGATGTCGGTTCCACCCGCGATGGGCAGCCACTCGCCCGGCTGGGTTTCGAGCAGCGACACCACGGCCTGCAAACTCCCGGGCACCACCAGTTCGTACTCGGCCGGATCGGATCTCATTCCCTGTCCCCCTGGGCTGCCGCTGCCGCGACTGCTTCACAAATCTGCGCATACCCCGTACACCGGCAAAGGTTGCCCGCTAATCCGTCCTTGATTTCGCGCGCCGTGGGCCGTGGTTTTTTGGTCAAGAGATGATAAGCCGCCATGATCATTCCCGGTGTGCAGATGCCGCACTGCGCGCCTCCACAGTCCAGAAACGCCTGCTGCATCGGGTGCAAGTGCGATGGTAGAGCCAGTCCTTCGATGGTGACGACCTGCGCGCCCTGCGCTTGCAAGACCGGCACCAAGCAACTGGTCACCAGTTCCCCATTCATGAGCACCGAACACGAGCCACACTCGCCTTCCCCGCAGCCCTCTTTGGTGCCGGTCAGTCCAAGCTGCTGTCGCAAAACATCGAGCAAGCGTTCCATGGGATAGACAAGTAGCGTCTGAGACTTGCCGTTTACCGTAAGCGAGACTTCACATTGCAAGCGGGAGGTGGTCATCGCAATCCCTGCGCCGCTCCCCCCTGGGACTCGGTCTGGGCATAGCGGGCCACCGCCTCGAAGATATTTTCCGGAAGCAGGGGGATCGAATCGAAGTTAATCCCGAGCGCATCCACAATGGCATTCACGATGGCCGGCGCCGGCCCATCGATCGGCAGCTCGCCGATCCCCTTGGCGCCAAACGCACCGTGGTCGTTCCCTAACTGCTCGAAGTACACGCGAATCGTTGGCACGTCCACTGATGTGGGCATGATGTAGTTCGTCATCTGGGCATTTTGCATGCGGCCTTGTTGCCACACCACTTTCTCATACAGTGCATATCCAATTCCTTGCGCGACCCCCCCCGCAATCTGCCCCCGCGCCAGCACCGGGTGCAACACTCGCCCTACTTCCTGCAGGGCAACGAAGTCGTCGACGCTCACGCTGTAACTTGTCAGATCGACGGTAACCTCGGCAATGTATACCGCCCATGCGAAGGCCGCGTAGGCTTCGCCGCGATATTTCTCGTCGTCCCAAACAATACCAGGGGGTGCCTGGTATTGCGCCCAAGACTTGAGCGCTCCATGTTCGGCGACATAGTTCGCGCATGCCTCGCGAAACTCCTCCCGCGAGTGCCCGGCTCGAAGCAACCCCGACGCGATGAGCGTCTGATCGAGTCCTCGCGCCGCCGACTCGACCAGCTTGCCGACCACCATAACCGTGCGTGAAGCTACGGTCGGTCCACTGTTCGGTACTTGCTGCGTATCCGCCGGCGCAATATCGGCGTCCTCGTAGGACAGCCCGAGCGTTTCCGCCGCAATCTGGCACAGTACGGTTTTCGTCCCCTGTCCGAATTCCGTGCTCGAGACTAACACCCGCACGCCTCCGTCTCGACAACCTTCCACCCCCACGACCGAACCCAAGGTGCGTTCTCCGGATCCGGTGAAACCCGCTCCATGCAGAAACGCTGCGACACCGATTCCCTTTTTCCACCCCTCCGACGCATTCTCTGCTCGAAAACACTCTTTCTTACGGTGATAGTCCGCCAGCCCAAGTGCTCGATCCAGAAGCTTGTCGAGATCAATCGGATCACGAATCACCTGCCCGGTGGTTGTGGTCTGCCCCGTTTTCAGGAAATTTCTCCGCCGTAACTCCAGCGCTGAGATCCCCAGGGTGAGGGCGATGCGGTCCATGTGCCGCTCCATGGCAAACAGGCTTTGGGGCGCTCCAAACCCACGAAAGGCGCCGTGGGGGGGCGCATTGGTAGCCACCGCCTTGGCGTGAATCCGGATATTCGGCCAATAATAAGGACCGCCGGCATGAATCGTGCCCCGCGACAATACCACTGGGGTTAGCGTCGTATACGCTCCGCCGTCGACCACGAATTCGATTTCCCCGCCCAGGATCTTGCCCTCCCGGCTTACCGCCGTCCGATGCCGGGTTCGCGAGGGATGGCGCTTGGTCGTCGCTACCATGTCTTCCATCCGGTCATAGACGATCTTTACCGGGTGCCCCGACTTCATCGCCAGCAACGCCGCGTGTCCGGCAATCATCGACGGATATTCTTCCTTCCCTCCGAAAGCGCCTCCGGTCTCCGTCTGCACCACCCGCACCTTGTGCTCGGGCAAGTCACACAACTTCATGAGCGCTTTGTGAACGTAATAGGGACACTGCAACGAGCCCCATAGCGTGATCCCCCGCTCGCGGTCGAAACTGGCGATCACACCATTGTTCTCGATGTACAACTGCTCCTGTGCCTCGGTCGTATATTCCCCTTCGACGACGAAATCGGCCTGCGCCCACACCGGCTCGAGATCGCCCTGTTCGATCAGATAACGTTTGAAGATGTTATCCGTTCCCCAGATGATTGCCGCCTGTCGCTCGCTCTCCTCAATCGAGAACACCGCCGGCAGAGGTTCGTAATCAATCGCCACTGCCTCCACCGCCTTGGGAAGGATGTGCTGGTCCCGGTGCGCCAACAGCAGAATCGGCTCTTCCGGATGGTTGACGATGGCCTCCACCAGGCATGGCTGGTCGTCCACGATCAACGCGACACAGTTCTTCCCAGGAATGTCTTTCGCCGAGACGATCACGAACTCGTCCCAAGGGATGCCGGCGTCGAATGTGATCCTCTTGATTCTCCCGCGCGGAATGCTGCTGCGCACGGTGGCACCCCACAGCATGTTCGGCAACGACATGTCGTCGATGTATTGCACACGGCCCGTGACCTTGTCCCATCCCTCCTTCCGTGGAACCCCCACCCCGACAATGTGCTCCGTCTTCACGCAACCCCATTGGGAAACCGGCGGAACTCCCGTCCTATTGCCGTGCCGGGAAACTCGCCGTCACAAAATACCATCTGGCCTCGCAAGTACGTCCTCTTCACTACACCTCGCAGCGTTTCGCCCAAGTAGGGCGACACAGGATGGCGCTGGTGCAATCGGTCCTCGGTCACCGTGAACTGTTGCTCTGGATCAAACACGACGAAGTCCGCATCCCACCCTGCCGCAATTCGTCCCTTTTCGAACTCGCAGTTGGCCAGTCGTGCCGGTGCTTCCGCCATCCAACGCGCAAGGTTCGTCAGTGCGAACCCGCGTGCCTGCGCCTCAGTCCAGAGGAGCGGAAGCGCCAGCGAAAGACTAGCAATCCCTCCCCAGGCAGTCTGGAAATTCCCTTCCTGCAGGCGTTTCATCTCCGGCGGACAAGGCGAATGGTCGGTCACAACCAAATCAATGATTCCGTCTCTCAGACCCTGCCAAAGCTGATCCCGATTCGCCCGGCTGCGAACCGGGGGTGCGCACTTCGCGAGCGTCGCTCCATCGGCAATCGTCTCTGCCTCCAGATGCAGGTAGTGGGGGCAGGTCTCCACGCTGACGGGCAGGCCTTCAGCCCGCGCTCGACCTAACTCCTCGAGGGCCAAGCCCGTCGCCAGGTGCACGATGTGAAGCCGGAATCGATATTCGCGGCACAGGGATAGCATCAACCGGATCGCTGCCAGTTCCGCCTCGTCGGGCCGAGACCGCAAATAGGTCGAGTAACATCCCCAATCCGCATCCCGCAACCGTCGAGTCGCCGCGTCCAGCTGGGGGGGAAGCTCGGCATGCACCAGCAGCGGCAGGCCGGTGTCAGCCACGTAGGGCAGGGCGGCCCGCAAATCCGGCTCCGAGACCATGGGGAACTCCTCGATTCCAGCATGCACCAGAAAGCACTTGAATCCCAGCACACCCGCCTTCGCAAGGGGCTCAACGTCTTTCGCGTTGCCCGGAACCACTCCGCCCCAAGCCGCCCAATCAACCCGACACTGACCTCGCGCCGCCCGCCGCTTCGCCGTAAGCGCGGCCACATTGGTCGTCGCGGGCACACAGTTCAGTGGCATGTCCACCAGCATGGTGTAGCCGCCGGCGGCGGCAGCCCGCGTTGCCGTCGAAAAACCTTCCCACTCGGTTCGCCCCGGCTCGTTGATGTGCACGTGGGAGTCCACCAGTCCGGGCAACAACACCGCGTTCTCGAAATCCTCTCGCGACGCCTCGCTCGGCACTTCCGCTGGAGAGGCCACGCCACGGATGCGTTCACCCTCCACCAGCACGGCTGCTGGCCGGATACCTTCCGGCGTCACCACCCGGCGCGCAAGAAAAGCCTGCAATCGGTGCTCCTGCCGACCCCTAGCGGGAATGACAAAGCCTATCCGGAAGCACTGCCGTTTTCAACCCACTTAGGAAGGCCCTTAAGGACCTTACCTGGTGCGGACCGGCGAAATCGTGGAATGGGGAGGAAACGATGGTGGGGAGCGCTAGTTACCGCCCGGCGCCGCGAGGCGCTGAGAAAGCCGGAAAAACGATGCACTACTCTGACGTCACCGCCTTCAAATACCGGTAATAGAAGTCGACTCCATCATAATAGGACTGAATGCCCAGCCTCTCATCCCGTCCGTGGGCACGGATATCATCGCGGTCGATGGCGATACCTGCAATTCCATAGGTAGGCATGCCCACACCCATGGTGTAGATCCCATCGGAAGCGCCGGTTGCCATCTCCGGAACTACCGGCGTGCCCGGCCACATCTCGGAGGTAATTCTCTCGAGCGGCCGAAACACGTCGGGGCGCAACGGCGGAGGCGGAAAACTCTTTCGGTCGGGCGCCGTGTCGAAAATATTCCCGAAGTTATTCATGGAGCGCACGGTGATCTTCGGGTCGGCCAATACCCGAATCAGCTCCTGCCGAATCTCCTCGGCAGAATGTCCCGGCAGAATCCGGCAATTCACATTGGCCTCGGCACGCTGTGGCAAGGCGTTGTTGGCATGTCCGGCGTTCAAACGCGTGGCCACGCATGTGGTGTGCAGGGTGGAGTTGTCGATGGGATCTTGCGAAAGTCGGGCAATGGCTGCCTCATCCGGCGGATTTCTGAGAATTGCTCTCATGTCGGCCGCGCGCGCCGGGGTTTCCACCTTGGCCATCTGTTCGTAGTAAGCACGCGTCACTTCGTTGAGTTCAAAAGCAAAATGGTAGCGCTCCAGCCGCGCCAACCCGTCGGCAAGGTGGTAAATGGCATTGTCCGGAGTAGGCAGCGAGCTGTGGCCTCCGGGGTTTGTCACCAAGAGCCGGAAATCGGCGTACAACTTTTCCGTCGCATCCACCGTCATCATCACCGGTTTGCCGTGGTCGCTCAAGAGGCCGCCACCATCGTGATTGAAAACGAACTCGGCGTCCATCAGATCGCGATGGTTCTTGAGCAGCCAATCGACTCCGTTCGACTTGCCGCCCTCCTCGTCGGCGGTGAGCGCCAGAATGATGTCGCGCTGAGGAGTGTAGCCTTCTTTTTTGAAGCGGATCAGCGTGGTGACCATAATGGCGTCGCCACTCTTCATGTCCTGGGTGCCGCGCCCGTAATAGAAGCCGTCCTTCTCCACAAACTGAAAAGGATTTGTGCTCCAGTCCTCCTGGTGCGCCTCGACCACATCGAGGTGTCCAATCAGCAGGAGCGGCTTGTGTTTGCCCGTCCCGTGCAGCCGCACGACCAAATTCTTTTTGCGCTCGTTGGGACCGAGGATCTGAAGGTCGGAAGCCGCAAACCCGGCATCGCGGAACCGTTGTGCCATCGCCTCGGAAGCTTGCGTCACGCTGCCAATGGAGTCGGTGGAATTAATCTCAATGAGTTGCTGGAAAATGTCGTGCGATAACTTCCTGGTTGCCTCGTCGAGTTGCGCTGGCGATACCCCGAGGAAGAAGCACAAGGCCAAGGGCAGTGAAACCCACCACTTGCTTCGATCCAATTGTGGAGTCCTCCGGGTTACTGAGTCGGAACCTTCTGGGGCTGGTTCGCGAATTGCCTATCTTATCCTAGAAGGTCTCCGCTGCGGGAGGAGGGCAAACGGTAGCGGCGGTCAGCGATGTCCCCGGAGACGATTCCTCGCGAGGTGGCACAATATGGGGATGATACGTTCTCGATGCTTGCTTGTGGTGCCCGTGGTGTGTTTCGCAGCCATTCCCGGCGTGAGGGCGGTTCAGAACCCACCGGCGCCCTCCGGCCACCATATTAAGACCGTGTGGGTCATCGTGATGGAGAACCAGGACTGGTCTTCCATCAAGGGCAGCAAGTTCGCCCCTTACAGCAACGGGACGCTATTGCCACAGGCATCCCATACGTAGCAGTATTTCAATCCTCTCCGCATCCATCCCAGTTTGCCCAATTACCTTTGGATGGAAGCCGGCACCAATTTCGGCGTTGCCAACGATCGCTCTCCTTTGACCAACAGTCCGTCCACCAGCCAGCATCTGGTGACTCTTTTGAAAAATGCGCCCGGGGGAGGAATCGAGTGGCGGGCCTACCAGGAGAATATTTCGGGAAAGGAACGCCCTCTTTCCGACAGGTACCCCTACGCGGTGAAACATGATCCGTTCATGTACTTCGATGACGTCACCGATCGCAGGAAGCCGAACTCGGCCTACTGCATCGCGCATGTACGCCCGTACGAGGAACTCAGCAAGGACCTGACCATTCCGTGGCCCCCTACAACTTCATCACCCCCAATCTTTGCAACGATATGCACGACAGTTGCAGTCCACTTCGCAATCGCGTCGCCCAGGGCGATACGTGGTTGGCACAGCATCTCCCCGAAATTCTGAATTCCCAGGCCTTCGGCGACGGAGGGGCAGTGTTCCTCACTTGGGATGAAGGCGACAAAGCAGACGGCCCCATGGGAATGATCGGTCGCCCCCGGCTAAGGGCAAGGGTTACAGCAACGCGCCGCACTACGCTCATGGGGCCTTGCTTCGAACCCTGGAAGAAATCTTTCGAGTCGAGCCTTATCTTGGCAATGCCGCGGTTCAGCCCGACTTGAAGGACTTGTTCTCGGCTTTTCCGTAAGGGAAATCTCCCGATCGGACTAGGCAGCAGACCGATGGTTGCCCTGTTCGTCTCCGGACATCTAAGCTCGCGGGTGGACACCTTTGAAGACCCTAGTTCGGCGGCCGTATTCTCTTTTCCTTTACCATCACGGGGTTACACTTGCCGCTAGATTGGTAAGATTCTTGCAATAAGAGGAACCAACTACAGCTGGCGTGACGGTTTCGCCTTGGGACCGACGCATCGCGGCACTGGTGGCGAGCAGGAGGACGAAACCTGAGATGAGCGGACTGGGACAAGACCTTCGTTACGCCCAGCGGCAGTTGCGCAAGGGTCCGGGGTTCACCATCGTCTCGTTGCTGACCCTTGCTATCGGAATTGGAGTGAATACGGCGGTCTTCAGCCTGGCCGATTTGATTATCCGCAAGCCGGTGGCCTTGCCCGAGATGGATCGGCTGAGCGTAGTCGAAGAGCAGCTGCCGGGCAGCGAGAACACCGGAATATCGCCCGCGAATTATCTCGACATGCAGAGCGAGTTGAAGAGTTTTGATCAACTGGCGGCCTACCAATATTGGAGTGCCAGTGCGAGCGGTCAAGGACAGGCAGAAGAACTCTACGGGGTCCGAGTTTCCCTAAATTTCTTTTCTGTGGTGAGGGTTCGGCCGATGCTTGGCCACAACTTTTCAAGCGAACAAAATTCCTTCGGCACAGGCGATCAGATTGTCATCAGCAATGCCCTCTGGAGGCAGTATTTTGGGTCGGATGCTTCTGCAGTAGGCGCGACGCTGAAACTGGACGGCAAACCCTATACCGTAATCGGCATCATGCCTGCCAGGGCTACGTTCCCGCTCGGAGCACCGTCATTCTGGATGCCTCTAACCCAGGACTCGCGAATGCGTGGCGAGCGTCGCGATCTCGAACTGCACACCGTCGGGCGTTTACAAAACGGCGTGAGTCTAAAACAGGCGCGAGCCGAAGTTGAGACTTTCTGGAAGCATCTGGCGGAGTTGTACCCACAGGCCAATCAGAACCGTTCCATTCAGCTTGTCAGCCTGCACGATCACATCGTTCTCGACTACAACCGCCAATTTGCCCTGCTGATGACCGGGGTTGTGGGGATGGTTCTACTGATTACCTGCGTGAATATTTCAGCGATTCAATTTGCACGCGCGGCGAAGCGGCGGTCTGAGATCGCAGTTCGCGCAGCCCTCGGTGCAGGCCGACGACCGTTGTTTCGTCAGTTGCTACTGGAGAGCATGCTGTTGGGCATCATGGGAGGTGCCATCGGGGTGGTGTTCGGTGTCGGCGGAGTAGCTTTTCTTCGCGGGACGTTGCCGAATGATGTCCGCTGGTTTTGCGACGTGGACAGCCTCTCGATCAACACGCGCAGCCTGTTGTTCACCACGGTAGTCGCACTTGCGTGCGGCCTGTTCTCGGGATTGGCCCCTGCATGGCAGGCTTCGAAGGCGCAAATCAGCGCCGGCTTGGCGGAGTCTGCGGTTCGCGTGGCCGGACGGCGCAGCCATTTCTGGCGTGCAGCCCTCATCTTGAGTGAAACCACGCTCGCAACGATTCTGCTGATCGCGGCTACACTAATGGCGAAGGGCTTCGCCCTGCTTGCAACCGGGCAACAAGGTCTCGCGCCGGCATCACTGTTGACCTTTCACGTCGACTTGCCGCAGGATCGCTATCCCGAAGCGCAACAAGTCAGAGCATTCAACAGCCGCCTTCTGGATCAACTGCAGGCGTTGCCCAACGTTCAGTCGGCTGCATTGGCGAGCGGCATTCCTTACAGTTCGTATGAAAACAGCTCGGATCTGATTGTGCGAGACTTGCCGCCAATCGAGACCCAAGGTCCGGTGGCCATGGTTGATTCCGTCAGCAAGCATTACTTCCAGAGCATGCACATTTCGTTGCGTGCCGGCCGCGAGTTCGATGCGACCGATTCCAGCGGAAGCCTGCCCGTATGTATCGTGAGCCAGAGTATGGCGCAGCGACTCTGGCCCGGACGGAGCGCGGTCGGCCAGCAGATCAGGTTCTCTGGATCTCCCGATACGGAAAACTGGATTACCATCGTTGGCGTGGTTGCCGACGTCCAGCACGAAATCTATGATCGCTCGTTCCGCTCGATTGTGTATTTGTCCGCGGAACAGAACCCGACGCGCTCGGTGGATTTTGTGATCCGCAGCGAAGGCGATCCGATGCAGCTCGCCGCGGTGGTTCGCTCGGAACTCCGCCGCATCGATCCGGATCTGCCACTTGAAAATCTTCAGTCGCTTCGCGAACTCATTCGCAGCCAGGCAAGGGCTCTGCAATATGTAGCGGGATTGATGTCTGTGTTCGCTTTTCTTGGCTTGATCCTGGCGTGCGTAGGAGTGTACGGAGTAATGGCACATTCCGTGACCGAACGCTGGCGCGATCTGGCCGTTCGCATGGCGCTCGGTGCGCACTCCTGGAAATTGCTGGCCGCGGTCATGGGGCGAGCTTTTCTGCTCTCGACGATTGGCATGGGCACGGGGCTGCTTATGTCTTTGGGCCTGGCTCGGTTGCTTTCAAACCTCATCTATGGCGTGAGTGCCTGGGATGGCGCCACCTTTCTGACGGTCCCCCTCTTGTTGACAGCAGTTGCGTTGCTGGCATGTTATGTGCCCGCCCGCCGGGCGATCCGTATGGATCCCGTGGTGGCGCTGCGGTACGAGTAGTCGCTCATCAATACGACTTGTGCCTAGGGGCTGCTGCCCCATTGCCTAGGCTGCCCGTTCATCGCACAGGGCCTGAAAATACTCCCGGCCGCGCCGATAGCCGCGCGTAAAAGGCTCCTCGATCTCAGCATCCGGGTACTGCTGCTCGAGATCTTCCAGTCGGCTGTCCATCTCGGCTGATACCTGATCGAATTCCATGCAGCGTGTTCGGGCATGAAGGGCAGCCTCGAATCCCAGACGATAAAACTTCTCGTCCTGGGTAAAGCTTCTGCCAGAGGCGGAGTAGTGTTCTCGTTCGAGGTCTCGCAACTCCATCCACCACTGTTGCCGTTGAGTGTCGGTCGCTTCGGCTCCCCGTTCGAGGAGCGCTTTCCGGATGGGCTCGGCGGTCGCATCGTCAGCCATAGCGATCACGACGCTGCGACCGTCGCGAAGAGCGTCTTCATACACGAAGATTTCGTCCTCCGGCAAAGCCTCGACCAGGGCATCTTTCGGCGATCCGCCAGCAGCCGCATCGATCCTCGCTCCCGCGGCTCGAAGAATGGCGATAGCGAGCGGTCCGGCTCCCGTCACCCAGCCGACACCCGGCAAGAAAGCCGACATCAGCACAGGCTGCCCTTTGCCCGTGCCCGCTGATTCTGCCGCGTCGAAACGAATCCATTCCGATTGCTTGCTCATGTCACCCGGGGTGAGGAGAGAGGCCTTGGTGTCGGGAACTCCGATGGAGCCCAAGGCTGCCAGAGCCCGCCGCGCGTCGTCGCGAGACGAGAATACTCCGCTCATCGCTTGCAATTTGCACCTTCTTTCCTGGCCTCTAGCGCGTGCGCAAGCCAGTTCGCTCCGTCATTATCCATAATTTCTTCCCCTGGGAAAAGTTCGCGCTGGGCAGATAAAGATGCCTTCTCGACCGGGGTGGCAGTCAGCTCGCCCATCTTGACTAGCCCGACGCTTCCGACAGCGGCAGCCACACTTGAAAACGCGTGTCTCCCGGCTCGGAGATGACTTGAATCGTTCCCCGGTGCTTCTTGACAATTCGCTGCACGGTGTCCAGACCGAGCCCGGTTCCCTGTCCCACCGCCTTGGTGGTAAAGAAGGGTTCGAAGATGTGGGCTTTGATGGGGGGGGGAATTCCTGGACCGTTGTCGGCGATCTCCACCACCACGCAGGAATCATCGCGATAGGTTCGCACCCTGAGCTCCCCTTTGCCGGACATGGCGTCAATGGCGTTGTCGATGAGATTGGTCCAGACTTGATTGAGTTCACTGCCGAAGGAATTTACCAGAAGAGGAATCCGCTGGTAATCGCGTTTCACTACCACTCCCCGTTTCAGCTTGTGGTTCAGGATGGTCAGCGTGTTCTCCAGGCTCTTGATGATGTCGACATTCTGCACCGGCGCCTGATCCATGAAGGTATATTCCTTGATGGCGAGCACCAGGTCAGAGATGCGCGAGGCACTGCTCTCAATCTCGTTCAACAGGTTCGCGACTTCGACCGAGGCAGCGAGCCTGACGAGCGCGGCACGGGCGGTCTCAGCGCCCAGTTTCGCAAACAGGGATTCCAAAACTTCGCGCTTGGTGCCGCGTTTTGCCAAGTCCGCGGAAAGCTGCCACAGATCATTTTGTCCGTGGCTGCGGAACAAGGAGTCGATTTGTTCCTCGAGATCACTGGCTGCCAAGGTGTCGAGCGGCGGCTGATCGCTGCGAAGGATGGAGGCTTCGAGGTTATCGATTTCCGCTTTCTGGGCCGACGTCAGCTCTCGGCGACCCAGCTCGTGACTGGCGTCCTTGATGCGTTTCAGGATGTCGCGTAACTGGCTGGCAGCCCGCTTGGCCGCGGACGCGGGGTTGTTGAGCTCGTGCGCCAGCCCCGCCGAAAGCTTTCCTAGCGCCGCCAGCCGGTCGCGCTGTTGCTCAAATCGGGTAGCTTCCCGAATCCGGTCGGACATCACGCCCACCAGGCGCTTGGCCAACTCAGGCATCTTCTGCACGAGCTCGGGAAAGAGCGACGCCGGAAAGCGTAAAACTCGGCCGTCGGTGATGGCTCTTCCCGTGACGGTAAACTGCTTCATCCTGGAAAATGGCAAAGCCCCGGTGACATCGCCGGGCTTAAGGGCAAACATGATGGTCTCGCCTGCCAGTTCCCCTCGGGCCTGGAACTGGCCGTCGAGCATCACGAACATCGCGTCCGCAGGATCGCCTTCGCGCGCGTAGATCTCGCCGGCTTTGAGCTGGATCTCCTTCGCCTGCGCGAGGAACCACTCCTTCTGTTCCCCCGGCAAGTCAGCAAAGATCGGGAATCGCCCGAGTTCCGATTGGTCTGCCATCCAAGCTCAGCTCAAGTACTGGTGAATGAACTGTACCGCCACGGATCCTTCACCGACGCCCGAAGCCACCCGCTTGACCGAACTATGCCGCACATCTCCCACGGCAAAGACTCCGGGAATATTGGTTTCCAGGTGAAAGGGATCGCGGTCGAGCATCCACCCCTTGGGACGTTTGCCGTCGCGAAGGAGATCTCGTCCGGTGAGGATGAATCCGCGCTCATCGCGCTCGACCAGATCTCCCAGCCATCCCGTCTCGGGCTCGGCGCCTATAAAAATGAACATGGAGCTGGCGGGTACTCGCTCGACCTTGGCGGTGTCGCTACAGAGAACGGAGACCTCCTCGAGATGGGACTCACCGTGCACTTCGGCCACGCTGGCGTGCGTCCACAACTCGATGTTGCCGGTTTGCTGAATCTGGTCGATCAGATACTTGGACATGGTGCTCGACAGAGAATCCCCACGCACCAGGATGTACACCCGCTCCGCGTACTTGGCGAAGTTCATGGCCGCCTGCCCGGCAGAATTGGCTCCGCCCACCACATAGACGATTTCCCCCTTACAGGACACAGCCTCCGAAGCACCCCCGCCGTAGTAGACACCGGCACCCTGCAGCCGCTCGACTCCCGCAACGTCCAGGCGCCGCCATTGCACTCCGGTAGAAATCATCAGGGCGTTGCAGGAAATCTCGCTGCCGTCGGCCATGGTCAGGATCCGGTACGGACCGTTGGTCCGCAATCCGGTAACCTCCTGCGGAGCGAGAATCTCCACCCCGAACCGTTTTGCCTGGGCCACCGCACGCCGGGCGAGGTCCGCCCCACTTAGACCGCTCGGAAAGCCGAGATAATTCTCAATGCGCGAGCTCATTCCCGCCTGGCCGCCAGGCGCGTCCCGTTCGATCATCACCGTGCGCAGCCCTTCGGAAGCACCGTAAACAGCGCCTGCCAAGCCAGCAGGTCCGCCGCCCACAATGGCCAGGTCGTAGGACGTGGTCTGAGCGTGTCTCCGCAAGCCGACCTTCTCTGCCACCTCAGCCGGCTGGCTTTCTAGAAGCCTAGCTCCATCGGGAAGAATCACGACGGGCAGCTTGTTGACGTCAGGCCCCAAGGCATCCACGCGCCGTTTGGTCTCCGGATCGTTGCTCGGGAGCTCAACGTCGATCCAGTTGTAAGGAACCTGGTTACGGGCCAGGAAATCTCGCAGTTCGTAAGAACGCCGGGACCAACGCGTTCCAAAGACGGTCATTCCCTCAAATTTCGGGTGGTAGGACGCCTTCCAATCGTCCAGCAGATCGTCCAGCTGGGGATACAGGCGCTCGGCCGGCGGATCCCAGGGTTTCAGGAAGAAATAATTGATGCTGGCTTCGTTGATGGCGCTGATGGCCGCATTCGTGTCGGCGTAAGCCGTGAGCAATGCCCTCTTGGCATCGGGATAGACGTGCATCGCCTCCTGCAAGAAATGCACTCCGTCCATGCGTGGCATGCGCTGATCGGCCAGCAGCAGGGCTACGCTGTCATCCCGTACCTTCAACTGTTTCAGCAGGTCCAGCGCCTGCTCGGGGGAATCGCTGCCCATCACCCGGTAGTCGCCACCATACTTCGTGCGCAGATCGCGCTCGATGGCCCGCAAGACATCGGTATCATCATCCACGCTCAACAAGATTGGCTTTGCCATGAGGGTCTCACAACAGACTTTTAAGAGCTTGATTGCCAAGCTCGGCAAATGGATACAAAAAACTTCTTGCACGGATCAGGGGCCCGCATTAGGCGTGGCAGTCAAACCTGGCAAAACCGGTTGTGTCCTCATCGACCTAGGCTTTACTTTAAACTCTGGGTTACACCTTTTTCTGGAGGCTCATTTGCCGGGCTTGCTTAAGATCTCTCCCGCGCTCAAAAAACGCGCCGCGAAGATTACGGTGTTGCTCATGGATGTAGACGGAACCATGACGGACGGAAGTGTCACGCTGCTTTCCGAAAACGATGGCACAGCGCTCGAGATCAAGACCTTTAGCGCCCACGACGGGTTGGGGCTCACGCTGGCGCAGACTGCCGGCCTGCGTACCGGCTGCATCACGGGACGAGAGAGTTCGGCCCTGGTTCGCCGCGCCCGGGAGACCAAGATGGAGTTCATTTATATGAAACAACCGCTGAAGATGCCGGCTTATGAGGAAATTCTCGCGAAGGCGGGAGTCTCGGATCCCGCGGTCGCGTTCATCGGCGACGATCTTCCCGACCTTCCCTTGCTGCGCCGTGCCGGGCTCGCCGTGGCGGTGGGCGATGCCGTCCCTGAAGTAAAACAGGCCGCGCACTACGTTACCAGGGCGCTCGGTGGCCATGGCGCGGTCCGTGAAACCGTGGAACTCATCCTCAAATCCAAGGGCGTTTGGGCAGAGATGATCGAGCAAGCCCGTGCCTGATGAGGTCCTCTCGGTCGCCGGGCGAGAAGAGCTCACCCTCGACACCGGCCGCGAGGGCGGGGAGCGCCTCGCCCCGACACGGTTGGCAGGCCCTTCCCCTCGGTTTCTCCGCCCCGCTACCAGCCAGGTTTAGTCCTCATGATCCAGGTATTCCGGAGGGACATCATCTTCCGGAACTTCGTGGGTCGTGACCTCGGAAACATCCGGGTCTTTGGCATTCTCGACCCCGTACACGGCTTCGGCCTCGAACGCGTTACCTTCCTCCTCCAGTTCCTCGATGCTCTCGGAGTCAGCGCTGGCGAAACTCGAGAGTTGCTGAGTGTCACCCGACTGGCCTGCCGAATCCGGGTCATTCTCTTTCTCTTTCCGCTTGGTTTTTCGCATCATAACCTCCGCACCTTTGGATGCCTTCGTCGCCACGCCTGACACTCAAGCGGCACGCGCCACTTGTCCGGGCAGGGGCAGGTTGCGGATCGCCAGCGCCAACATGACGTACGACCAGCCGCGCAGTATCAACGAGACCCCGACCGCCAGCCCCAGGAACCACAACCCCGACCACGGCCACTCCGCCCACAGAAGGATGCCCAGCCCCACGGTAATGAGGCTATCGAACACGGCCCAACCCCAGTGGGGAAACTTGAGGCTGATCGCCGTAACCAGCCGACAAACACCGATCACAATGAAGAACGAGGCGAAGAGCAAAGTCCACGCCAGCGCGCCCGCCACGGGATGCGTGACGACCAGAAGGCCGATGAAGATTCCCAGAATTCCACCAATCAGGTGGAGAAAGAATCCTCCCCACCGTCGCACTCGGAAGGCGTAAATCGACTCCACCAGGCCGCTGATGACCAATAGCCAGCCGAGTACCAACACGGTGCCGATCGTAGCCGCAGGCATGATGAACAGCGCGACGGCACCGAGAACGACCATCACGATCCCCAGGGTCAACAACCATCCCCAATGGTGACGCAGGTTGGCGGCGTCATGAAACAGTACGCTGGTGCTCATGGTTTTCCTCCACAATGTTTTGCCATTGTCCGAAGCTGCTTCTTTATTTGCGTTTCTCCTTGAGAAATGTCCCTTCTTGAAGTTCGGTGAATGCCTGTCGCAACTGCTCTTGGGTATTCATTACGATGGGCCCGTACCAGGCGACCGGTTCCTCGAGCGGCTTTCCTGAGACCAGCAAGAAGCGAATGCCGTCGTCGCCGGCCTGGACGGTCACCTCGTCGCCGCGATCAAAAAGAATGAGCGAGCGGTTCTCGGCCTCCACCGGAGGAGACATATCCAACCACTGGATCGCCTCCGTCGGCACGGCGAGTGGACCCGATGCATTGCAGAATTTTCCACTTCCTGCAAACACATAGGCGAAAGCATGGCGGGTGGTCTCAACCGGAAGCGTCTTTCTCCTGCCGGGAGAAACCGATACGTCGAGGTAGATGGGGTCGGCGGCAACTCCCTCCACCGGACCGGTTTTTCCCCAGAACGTTCCACACACCACACGCACGTGCGTGCCGTCGTCATCCTTGATTTCCGGAAGGTCGCGGGACTTGACCTCTTGATAGCGCGGGGTCGTCATTTTGAGTGACGACGGGAGATTGCCCCACAGCTGAAAGCCATGCATCCGACCTGCGGGATCACCCTTCGGCATTTCCTGGTGAATGATTCCGCTGCCGGCAGTCATCCATTGTACATCCCCGGCGCCGATCGCTCCCTTGTTGCCCAGGCTGTCGCCGTGCTCAACGGTCCCCGCCAATACGTAGGTGATGGTCTCGATTCCGCGATGCGGATGCCAAGGAAAACCGGCCAGGTAATCCTCCGGTACATCATTGCGGAAATCATCCAGCAGTAAGAAGGGATCGAAATCCTTGGTGTTGCCAAAGCCAAAGGCCCGGCGGAGATGAACCCCTGCACCTTCGAGAGTCGGCTTAGACTTGATCAAACGTTTAACAGGTCGAATCGACATAGTCAGCTCCCTCGCACCAACGGCAGTAATCAATCAGCACGTGCATGAGGATGGTCCGGCTCAGACCCACTGAGCTTGAGATAGTTCAGGACTCATACTTCCAAACGCCACCTACCATGGTACGCTCCACCTGGATCTTGATCAGTTCGGAGGGATCGGTCTTAAACGGATCCCGATCGAGCACAACCAGGTCAGCGAGTTGCCCCGGCCGAACGGAGCCTTTCAGATGTTCCTCGAAGGAGGCATAGGCGCCATGCACTGTGCCGCAGCGGATCGCCTCTGGCAGAGAAATTCGTTGATTGGCGCCCCAGACGTTCCCTTTCATGTCGGTCCGTGTGAGCTGCGACTGCAACCACATCATGGGTTCGGAGGGACTGGCCGTGTAGTCGGACGAATCGGTGGGACGCAGTCCGGCATCGAGGAAGCTGCGCATGGGAAACATCTGTTGGGTGCGTTCTTGACCGTAATAGTGCATAACGTCGCCATGGAAGTAGACGTAGCAGGAAAACGGCGCGGGAATCGCTTGCAGTTGCCGCATCCGCCGGATGAGCTCGTCGTTCAGCAGGGTGCAATGCTCCAGGCGGAAACGCGAGTCGGTTTTCGGCATTTCCTTCTGAATTTGCTCGTACACTCCGAGGATACGATCGATGGCTAGGTCGCCGTTGGCATGGGTAGCCAGCTGCCAGCCAGCCCTGTGCGCCTTGGACCCGACTTCGTAAAGCTGCTCGCGACTGGAAAGCTGCAATCCGACATAATTGTTGGGAATCCCGATGTAGGGCTTCGAGAGCCATGCGGTTCGTTCCGAGATGGAACCGTCGGCGTATTGCTTTACCCCCCCGATGCGCACCCATTCGTCACCGAAACCCGTATGAATTCCGGCAGCCATGAAATGATCGAGAGAAGCGCCGGAGACGTGGCAGTAGAGACGCATCCGAAGTTCCCCGGCGTCACGCGCATCCTGGTAGCCTTCGACGTCTTCGGGCGATGCGTCGGCATCGCACGCCGACGTGACTCCCTTGCTGGTAAACAGTTTGGAGATCAGTGCCGCACCTTGGCGGTAGTCCTGGCGGGTATCGGTCTGTGGAATCAGCTTGCGAAAGATTTGCGCTGCGGCATCGCCCACGAAGCCGGTGAGCTGGCCTGAGGAATCGTGCTCGAAGCGACCGCCTGGGGGATCGGGCGTTTGGTCGGTGATCTTTGCCAGCTCGAATGCCATGGAGTTCACGAATGCCGTGTGGCCGCCACGGTGCTGCACCAGCACCGGATGATCGCCCACCGCCGCGTCGAGATCATGCCGATTGATAGGCCGTGGAGTTTTGCCGTCGTCATAGAGAAACCCGACCACCCATTCCCCGGGCGGAGTCTGCAAGGCGCGCTCGTGCAGGGCGGCTTGTATTTTTTCAATGGAGTCCTTATCGCAGGCTACTTTGTGCAGATGTTCGAGGCCTGATTGCGCAGGATGGGCATGCGCGTCGTTGAAACCGGGAAGGACGCTGGCGAAGGCGAGGTCCACCTTTCGCGTGCTCGCGGTGGCCAGCGGCAGAACGTCGTCATTGGAGCCCACGACCAAGAACCGCCCGCCGCCGATCGCCACAGCTTGCGCCCGCGGCTGGACTTCATCGACCGTCCAGATATTTCCGTTATACAAGATGATTTCCGGCTCTTCTCGGCGCAGAAGCGGCAGCGCCAGCAGGCTGCTCATGCCGAGCATGAAATTCCGGCGAGAAATTGATCGCACTGCGTCACCTCTCAATTCAGGATGGTCCGTCGTGATCAGCTTTGCCTGGAAGGCGAATGCTTGCCAGTTTCGACGTGTCGTTGTCGTAGAGTCGGCAGATGTGCGGATAGTTCAGCGACCCGAGGAAAGGCGCCTCCCGTTCGAAGCAGGCTTTTACTTCGCCGCTCGAGGAAAGTTGCGCTGCGAGAACCTGGACGGCAACCGTGCGGTCGAGGCGGGTGTCACGCCCATTGCCGCACGCATTGAGAACGGACTCGATCTCATAAGGTCCGAGATTGACGCCGGGTGAAAGCGCCATGCCGCGCCACATTATATAATCGCGCCGGCAACAGGAGGCTGAGTCCGGTCCGCCTCGGTCAACCGATCCCTCGCGGGAATTGGACCGGCATCTAGTGTAAACTTGTGGCCTGGCCAAGTTCCGATATGTAGTCCCTTTCCACGAAAGACATGAGCGTGTCCCAATCCGGAGTGCGCCGATGGCCCCGATACAGAATTGAGGTACGCCTGAAGGTCTTGGTGCTAGAGAAGGCAAAGCCGACCCCGGTATTCGGTCGCAGCAGCAGTCTTAGCCAGGGCGGCATGGGTGCCTACATTCCATGCGAGCTCCCAGTGGGAGCCGCTGTTCTTCTGGAGTTGACGTTTCCCGGTTCAGCCAAGGAGGTCAGAATCAGCGCCGTCGTCCGTAATGCCGAAGGCTTCCGGTACGGGCTGGAGTTCGAGCACTTGTCGGAAGATATCCGCGCCCTGATTGCCAAGAGCTGTGAAGGCTCCAGTTTGCTCTGACGCCCGCATCCTCAACCTTTCACCGTTGTGAAGACCCGGCTCAACGCCGGCATCCCAAGCGACCATCTGTTGACCTGTCAGTGATGACAGTGTACTGTACTCGCTCATCCGCACTAGATTAGCGAATTCAGTCGAGAATTCGGAGATCAAAAGCCGGCATTCTTTTTACTATTCAGGAGGAATAGATGATCACGCCACGCCCACTCGCAGTCGTTTTGTCATTGTCGATAGGACTGCTCGCCAGCAACCTGGCGTCGCCTCAGACAAGTTCATCGCAGACGCAAACCTCGAGCCAGCAAGCTCAGAGTGCGACGGACCAGGACATCGATCTGCTTCGTAAAGACATCCGCTCTCAGAAGAAGCAGATGATCGCCGCCAATATGAAACTGACCGATAAGGAGGCTGAGCAGTTCTGGCCGGTTTACGATCAGTACACCGCCGAACTGGTCAAAATCAACGATCAGAAGTACGCGGTGATCAAACAATATGCTCAGAACTATGACACGCTGACCGATGATCAAGCCGTGACTCTCACCCGGCAAGCGCTCGAGGTCGATGGGTCGGTTGCCCAATTGAGGATGAAATATATCCCTTTGTTTCGCAAGGTGATTTCTGGCAAAAAGACGGCCATGTTCTTTCAACTCGATCGCAGACTGGTCATGCTGATCGACCTGCAACTGGCATCTCAAATTCCTCTGGTCGAGCCCTAGGAAACATGGTAGGACGGCCCCTCAGGTGTGAGCATTCCCTCCTGGGCGTGACGCGAGGCCGGGCGAACATTCAGCCCACGGCACGAGCCGGTACCAAGATGTTCCTGGTGGCGTGGTAGTGCAGATGCCGTCATCCTGAGGCTCTGCTCGAGATCCAGGCTGCGGTCCGACTGTCAAAATTGCTAGGTGACTTTGCGAGGGACATCCGCCACCCTGCAGATCACGCAAACCCGCGTCGAATTGTGGGGGCGGCAGAGACAAGATCTTTTGTCGCGTACGATCTGGGACTCTGACTCAAAATCGCAGTCAAGGAGGAGACGATGGGATTTCTAGCTTGGATCGTGGTAGGACTCATTGCCGGATGGCTGGCCGGGAAGGTGATGAAGGGTGGAGGCTACGGGATCATAGCCGACATCATTCTCGGAATCCTCGGTGGTCTTCTGGGAGGCTGGATTTTTGGGCTTTTGGGAATTTGGCAGGGTGGCGGAATGATCGGATCCACCCTGGTCGCATTTGTAGGCGCAGTAATTCTGGTGTGGATCACCCGCTTGTTAAAAAGGGCTTAGCGCTGATTTCTTGAGGAACCACGCCCACGGTTGCGATGGCAGACAGGGTCGTACCCATGACCACCATGGATAGGGCGCTCGCATCGACCCCAGGGCGTGGTGCCTCAACCGATGGCTAGCTCTCATCTTTTGGTTTGTACTGCGGTAGCTCTCCCTCTAGGAAGGCGGATCTCGCGATCTACCCGAGCGGCGGTGCCCTGGCTCAGATCCGCGGGGATGCGCATGTTCGCAACTTCAAGGCCCCAAACGGGTGCCTCGTCTTCGGCACCCATGACGTCTGCCTTTACTTAGAACCCTGATACTACCTCCGTCGATGGGTGGGTCACCTAGAATCGGAAGCCCATTCGAGGCGATCGAAAAACCTTCGGTGAAGTACACTGACCCACTGCCAAGGACCACGAAATCTTTCGGCAATTGGACACGGCCGGATTCAGGTTGTGCGGACCACAGCACACCGGGTTCGCGATAGGTCAATCCCGGTCGGCATGACTTTCCGCTGCTTGGGAGCCAACGCTCCGTCCCTCGGTACACCTGGAGGTGCACGATGTTTCGTCTCGTATCCCAAACAACCTTCTTGCTCGCTTTTTCCTTGATGGTAGCCTCGCCCAGTCGCGGACAATATCCACCGACGGTGCTCGCCCAGCAGGCAAACACCCCAGGCGTTCGCCGGGAAGACAGTTCCGCTCGTCCCCGGTTGAAAATCGGAGTCGCCCTCGAAGGTGGGGGTGCCTTGGGGGTCGCGCACATCGGCGTGCTGCGATGGTTTCGCGACAACCACATCCCCATCGATTACATCGCCGGGACAAGCATGGGCGGGCTGGTGGCAGGATTGTACGCCACGGGAAAAACTCCCGAGGAACTGGAGCAACTGGCGAAGGAACAGAACTGGGATGTCATTATCGCCGGCCAGACCTCGTATCGCGATCTTTCCTACCGCCGCAAAGAAGACGCCCGCGATTTCCAGAACTCGATCAGCCTCGGCCTCAAGCACGGCCTTTCCGCTCCCTCCGGGCTGAATGCCGGACGCGACATCAGCCTGCTCATCGACCGCGAAACCCTACCTTATTCCCAGCTCGAATCCTTTGATGATCTGCCGATTCCGTTCCGCTGCGTCGCGACCGAGGTGGTATCGGGCAAAGCAGCAGTTTTTTCTAGCGGCTCCTTGCAGCAGGCCCTGCGTGCGACGATGTCGATCCCCGGCCTGTTTTCTCCGGTTCGCGACGACGGCAAGGTCTACGTCGACGGTGGATTAGTGGCCAATCTGCC
>Ga0187778_10000620_pt1 | contig 25108 bp, 26 predicted proteins | sample 1015_Q2_SP5_20_M_FD_132418 | JGI IMG/M metagenome (GOLD analysis project Ga0187778, IMG submission 132418) | Tropical peat soil microbial communities from peatlands in Department of Meta, Colombia - 1015_Q2_SP5_20_MG | ecosystem: Environmental > Terrestrial > Soil > Wetlands > Peat | place... | reverse complement strand
TCCTGCTGCAGTTCTTGATCGAGGCGATCATGCTGAGCGTCGTCGGCGGCGCAGCGGGCATCGTCGCAGGGATGGTTGCGTCGAGCCTGATCTCGAGCATCGCGCACTGGCCCACCCAACTGTCGACCGCCGCCGTGCTAGGCGGATTTGCTTTTTCGGCCGCCGTCGGCATCTTCTTCGGCTACTACCCCGCACGCAAGGCGTCGCACCTCGACCCGATCGAGGCGTTGCGCTACGAGTGAGCTACATGCCTCATGTACGCCGTCGAACCGCGTCGCTTCGGTGGATGTTCGCCGGCGTCGCAGCGGTGTCGCTGACCGGCTGCGCGGTCGGGCCGAACTTCACGCGCCCCGAAGCACCGTCGGACCAGGGTTACACGGCCACCAGCGTCGAACTGCCGTCGGCGGGCAAGAGCGATGTACGGCAGACGTTGGCGCCTGGGGAGGCAGTTGTGGCGAAGTGGTGGGCGCTCTTCGAGTCCACGGCCCTCGATGAGGTGCTCACGATTGCGATCGCAGGCAGCCCGACGCTCGAAGCCGCCAATGCGACGCTCGCGCAGTCCGAGCAGCTCGTTGTTGCGGCGCGAGGCGCCCTCTATCCTCAGGCCGACATCAACGCATCAGCCGCAAGACAAACAGCGACTGTGCTCTCGTCGGTCGGCGTTCCCCATCTCATTACCGACGTCTACAGCGTCGGTCCTAGCGTAAGCTTCAACCCGGACGTCTTCGGGGGAAGCCGACGCGCAATCGAACAGCAGACCGCGCTCGCCGACTACCAGCGCTATCAGCTTGCCGCGGCCTATCTCACGCTCTCCGGAAATGCAGTCATTCAGGCGATCAACATCGCAGCGGCGCGCGAGCAGATCCAGGCGGTGGCGGAGATCATCGCCATCGACCGACGCAACCTCGAGCTGGTTCAAATCGCTGAGGAGGCCGGCAAGGCCGCACACGTCGATGTGCTCAACGCGCAGAGCCAGCTCGCGAGCGACGAGGCCCTGTTGCCGCCGGTCAGGCAGCAGCTCAGCATCGCGCGCCATGCGCTTTCCGTGCTCGCGGGCAAGTCGCCCCACGATTGGACCCCGCCGGATTTCGATTTCTCCGTGCTCAAGCTGCCAACGGAGATCCCGGTGAGCCTCCCTTCCTCGCTGGTACGCGAGCGGCCGGACATCCTGGCCTCCGAAGAGCAGCTGCACGCTGCAAGCGCCGCCATCGGTGTCGCGACGGCGCAACTGTATCCGAGCATCACGCTATCGGCATCGTGGACCGAGCAGTCTGCGTCACTCGGTCAGCTGTTTAGCGGCCCGAGCGGCTTGTGGAGCATCGTCGCCACGCTTGCGGCGCCGATCTTTCACGGCGGAACGCTGGAGGCACAAAGGCAGGCGGCACTGGACGCCTACTCCGCGCAGCTCGCCACCTACCGCGCGACGGTGCTGCTGGCGTTCGGCCAGGTCGCGGATACCCTGCGGGCACTTCAGCACGATGCCGAAGCGCTCGCCGCTCAACAGGCCGCGCTCGCTACCGCGCAGGCTTCTCTCGAGCTCACACAGGAGAGCTATGCCGAAGGACAGGCAAGCTTTCTGCAACTTCTTCAGGCGCAGCGCTTGTTTCAGCAGGCGCGGTTGGGCTATGCCAAGGCCAAGGGTCAGCGGTATCTCGATACGGCGCAGCTATTCGTTGCGATGGGCGGTGCGTGGAAGTCCTGGATGGAACAGAACGCTGCGTCCGCGGCGCGGTGACTCCCCGCGCCCGGCATATCGAGAAGGGTGAAACGGAGACCTTCGATGGTCGGTGCGGATTGCGCGGGATCAACGGCATAGATGGAACCAACCCGCAGAACCGTGTGTCGTCGTCTTGGGGCTGGCGCGATGGTTGACATGCGTCAATGTCTGCACCGACCAGGGCCATTACCTTTTGGATTGGGTCGCGATAACCCCTCCGTGACTGTGCACGAGGTCTCTCAAAGCACTCTGCGATTCGCGTTTCTGCGCGCCGCGCGTACGGCCACCTTGCTGCTTGCGCTGCTGCCACCGCTCGCGGGCTGCGACGTCTCCTGGCCCTGGAGCAACAGCGGCAAGCAGGCAACGATCGAGCTGTCCGGAACGGTCGATGCGCACGAAGTGGACCTTTCGTTTCAAGTAGGTGGCCGCATCCTGCGGCTGGATACCGACGAAGGAAGGTCGGTCAACGTCGGCGATACGCTGGCCGAGCTCGACCCGCGCGACCTTGAGCTCGCGCTCGCCCGGGCGAGGGCCCAGGCAGCATCCGCAGAAAAGGCGCTTGCGGTGCTCAAAGCCGGCTCCCGTGTGCAGGACATCAAGGCGGCCGAGGCCGCCCTGCGGCAGGCCGAGGCCGATCTGCGCTTCGCCCAGGCGCAACAGGAACGCACCGCGAAACTCGTCGCCGATCATTTCGCGCCCCCGCAGCAGCTCGATACGGCGAACGATCAGGTCGATGTCGGCGTGGCGAAAGTCGAGCAGGCGCGGCAGAACCTGTCGCTGCTGCGGGAGGGGGCACGCAAGGAAGACATCGAGCGGGCGAGCGCCGATCTCGACGCGGCGAAAGCTGCGGCGGCGACAGCCGAGCAGCAGCTCACCTATGCGCGGCTGACAAGCACGGTGGCGGGCGTGGTCAGCGTTCGCTTGGCTGAGCAAGGGCAGAACGTGACGGCAGGTCAGCCGGTGTTCCGTGTCGCCGAGCTCGACCGACCTTGGGTGCGCATCTATCTCGACGAGAAGGAATTGGCGCGGGTCAGGCTCGGGCAACCAGCAACGGTCACGGTCGACGGTCTGCCGGGAAGGACGCTCGCCGGGCATCTGAGCTTCATCTCTCCCGAAGCCGAATTCACCCCGAAGACGGTCGAGACGCGCGCACTGCGTGTCGATCTCGTCTATCGCGCCAGGGTCGATGTCGAGAACGCGGCGGGGCAGCTCAAGATCGGCATGCCGGCCGACGTTCGCCTTGGCGTCGAGCGATGAGCGATGCCGCGGTTGTCCGCGCACAAGGCGTGTCGTTCGCGTACCAGACGCGGCCGGTGCTGCGCGACGTCGATCTCGAGCTCAAACCTGGAGAAGTATTTGGGGTTGTCGGCCCCGACGGTGCCGGAAAAAGCACGCTGCTCAAGCTGCTGATCGGCCAGCTTGTCCCCGCCTCGGGAAACGTATCGGTGCTCGGGCTGCCGGCGACAGATGCATCGCTGCGCCGTCGCATCGCGTACATGCCCCAAGGCTTCGGACAGTACCTCGACCTTTCGGTGGAGGAGAACCTCGAGTTCTTCGCCGACCTGCACGCGCTCGATCACGCTGCCGCCGAGGCGCTGATCGCCGATCTTCTGAACCGGACCGGCCTCGCTGAGTTCAGACAACGGCGCGCCGGCCAGCTCTCCGGCGGAATGATGCAGAAGCTCGCGCTTGCGTGTGCGCTGGTGAGTCGGCCGGAAGTCATGTTCCTCGACGAGCCAACGACCGGTGTCGACCCGGTGTCGCGTCGAGCTTTTTGGCAGTTGCTCGACCAGGTTCGCGCGGACAATGTGGCGATCGTCTACGCCACGGCCAACATGGACGAAGCCGAGCGATGCGACCGCGTCGGCATGCTCATCGACGGCCGGTTCATCCATCAGGGATCGCCGCTCGAGCTCATTCGACGAGCCGAGGCTCCGCTCTTCGAGCTGAGCGGCGCGGAGGCTCGCGCGAAGCGGCGCGAGGTTCGGGCGTTGCCAGCGGTGCGGCTCGTGTTCCCCGTGGGTGAGACGCTGAAGGTGTGGCTGGGCAGCGCCGGCGACGAAGACGCCTTTCGCGCCGCGATGACGAAGGTGGCTCCGACGCTTGGCGTGCGCCCGTTGCGCTCGTCGCTGCACGACGTCGCCTTGCGCGATCTCGCGCTTGCCGAGGGAATCGATGACGGAAGGCCGACCCGACAGCGCCATTGAGGCACGCGGACTGACGCGCCGCTTCGACGACTTCGTCGCTGTCGCCGGAATCGATCTCTCCGTGCGTCATGGCGAGGTGTTCGGCCTGCTGGGCGCCAACGGTGCCGGCAAGACGACCGCGATTCGCATGTTGTGCGGAACGCTCGCTCCGACCAGCGGTGCGATCCAGATCGCGGGCATCGACATGGTTCGCAGCGCCCGCGAGGCACGGGGGCGAATCGGCTACGTCGCGCAGCGCTTCGCGCTCTACGGCGATCTCACCGTTCACGAGAATCTGGCACTGCAGGCGGGCCTCTACGGGCTCGATCAGGCCAGAAAACGGGAGCGGATCGACTGGGCGCTTGAGCGGCTCGATCTCGCAGATGAGTCCTCCGCCCGGGCCGGCGGAATTCCGCTCGGCCATCAGCGCCGGCTGGCCATCGCCGCGGCGCTGCTCCATGAGCCCGACGTGCTGTTTCTCGACGAGCCGACATCGGGCCTCGATCCGCTGGCGCGCGGCGAGTTCTGGGAGCTGGTCTACGAGCTCGCCGAGCGTAGCGTCGGAGTGCTGGTCACGACTCACTACATGGACGAGGCGATGTTCTGCGACCGGCTGGCGTTGATGCATGCCGGCCGCATCGTCGTCGAAAGCACGCCGCGTGCGCTGCTTGGCCGGGGCGTCGGCACGCCGATTCTCGAGATCCAGAGCGCCCGGATCGGTGCCTGCCTGCCATTGCTCACGCAAGACGCCGACGTGATGGAGCTCGTCCCTTACGCAGGGCGTCTGCGCGCGCGGCTTCGCGCGGGCAGCGACGCCGCGGCAGCCGCGCAGCGAATCGTCGCTCAGGCGGCGGCTGCCGGCATGCCGATCGATCGCGTCACGCCCGCCAGCGCCGAGCTGGAGGATGTCATCGTCGCGCTGCTCGAAGAGACGGCGGGGGCCGCGTGAGGTGGCGCAACGTTCGCGCCATGGCGCGCAAGGAGACCCGCCACTTGCTGCGTGACGCACGGAGCCTCGCGCTCATGTTCCTCATGCCGACGATCATGCTGTTCCTGTACGGCTACGCGATCCGGCTGGACATCATGCACGCACCGATCGGCATCCTGCAGGAATCGACCGATGTGGCCTCGAACGATCTGGCTGCGCACTTTGCAGGGAGCCGCGCCTTCGAGGTCGCGGCGCGATACCTCGATCGGCACGAGCTCGCGGCGTCGATTCAGAGCGGCAAGGTCTGGGCTGCGCTGGTCATCCCGCACGACTTTGCGAGCGATCTTCGCCGTGGCCAGGCGAGCGTCCAATTGATCCTGGATGGTACCGACGCCAATACGGCACGACTCGTGCGCAACTATGCCCTCGCGATCGTCAACGCGTACGCCTTGTCGGTCAGCGGCACGACACCGTACATCGAAGTGGACGCCCGCACCTGGTTCAACGAAACCAACGAGAGCCGCTACGCGATCGTCCCCGGAGTGATCGTCCTGGTGATGTCGGTCGTGGGCGCGCTGATGACTGCGCTCACCATCGCCCGGGAGATGGAGCTCGGCAATATCGTCATGCTCAGGACCACGCCGCTTTCGCGCAGCGAGTTCCTCGTCGGCAAGCTGATCCCGTATTTCTTCGTCGGAATGATCGATGTTCTCGCCGCTATCGCTGCGGCGGTTCTGATCTTCGACATACCGCTGCGCGGGTCGCTCGCCGCAATCGCTTCGGCTTCGGCGCTTTTCCTTCTCGTGGTCATGTGCCAGGGGGCTCTGATCTCCATCGTCGCGGGCAATCAGATGCTCTCCAGCCAGCTCGTCCAGATCACGACCTTCCTGCCTTCGTTCCTTCTCTCCGGCGCGATCTATGCGATCGGCAACATGCCGCTGTGGCTGCAGTACGCGACGCTGGTGTTTCCCGCCCGCTATTTCGTGACGCTGTCCAAGGGCATCTTCCTCAAGGGGGTGTCGCCGTTGGTGCTTTGGCCCAACGTGGTCGCGCTTGCCCTCTTGCTGTGCGCGCTCGCCGCGCTGCTCTACCGCCGGGCAGGACGATTGGGGCTCGCGACATGAGGTCGCGGTTACGCGCCTCGTGGAGGCGACTCTCGGCGCTGCTCGCCAAGGAATTCGTGCAGCTCTTGCGCGATCCGCGCATGCGCTTCACATTGTTCGTGCCGCCCCTTCTTCAGCTGGTCGTCTTTGGCTATGCCGCGACCTTCGACGTCCGCCATGCCAATGTCGCGGTCGTGAATCACGACGACGGGCAGCAGAGCCGCGAGCTTCTATCCGCCGTCGTGGCGACGGGGCACTACACGCTGGGCTTCGTGCCATCGCTGAAAGCCGCGAGCGCCGAAATGGACGAAGGCAGGGTCGGCGTCATCATGCAGATTCCGGCACGCTTCGCAACGCAGCGGCAAGTCGAGCTGATCGCGGACGGCTCCGATCCGAATACGGCGCAGCTTGTCATGGCCGAGCTTGTCCAGGTCATCGGGCAGTACGCGGCGACCCAGGCGCGCTACGTGCCGCCGCTGACGGTCGAGGAGCGCGCATGGTTCAACCCGAACTTGGAGGACCGGTGGTTCTTCATTCCGGGCATCATGGCCAACGTGCTGTTCATCAGCACCGTGATGCTGACGGCGATGATGGTCGTGCGCGAGCGCGAGATCGGCACACTGGAGCGGCTGATGGTGACGCCGGTAGGACGCCTCGAATTCCTCATCGGGAAAATGATTCCGGTCGCTTGCGTAGGGCTGTTCGACGTCGCGCTCATCACGACGGTGGCGCTCGCATGGTTCGGGATCCCCTTGCGCGGAGCGGTTGTCGCGCTGGTACTGGCAACTCTCGTGCTGCTCGCCAGCACCCAGGGGCTCGGTCTCCTCATCTCGAGCTATGCCGGCACGCAGCAGCAGGCGATGCTCTCGGCTATGTTCTTCATCATGCCCATGACGATTCTGTCGGGATTCGCCTTCCCGATACGAAACATGCCCGAGGCCGTGCAGCTCCTAACCTGGGTCGATCCGCTGCGCTACTACCTCGTCGTCGTCCGCGACATCTTTCTCAAGGGCACGGGGATCGCCGATCACCTGTTCGAGTTCGCGATGATGCTGCTGCTGGGGGTCGCCGCGCTGGGCGTGAGCGCAGGTCGGATCCGGTGAGCCCTCAGGAGCTTGCCACGCCTAGCCTTGTCGGAGCGCCGTTCACCGCCGGGGCGTAACCCGCCATGCGGGGCTCTGCAGTCAAAGCATTGATATTGATCAACAATCGAACGTGTCTACGTGGTTACCATGGTAGGCGGGGTTCGAGCATTCCCTGGGTCAACGCCGGCGTATGAGGAGCAGATGCCTAACGATGCGATCACCAAGGCGCTCGGCGATCTGCGCATAGCCCCCAACCTGCGCGACTACGAGTCGTTTCGTCGCGGCTTTTCCTGGGATCAGGCGCGCGCGGAGCTCGACGGGCTTCCGGGCGGGCACGGCCTGAACATCGCTCACGAAGCCGTCGACCGCCACGCAGTCGGAGCGCGGCGCGATCAGATCGCGATCCGTTGGCTCGGTCGAGACGGCGCCATCGAGAATTACTCGTTCGGTCAGCTCGCGCAGCTCTCCAATCGCTTTGCCAACGTGCTTGCCAGATTGGGGGTCGGGGCGGGCGATCGGGTCTATGCGCTGACCGGCCGCATCCCGGCTCTCTACATCGCCGCTCTGGGATCGTGGAAGCGCCGCGCGGTGTTCTGCACGTTGTTCTCGGCATTCGGGCCAGAGCCACTCCGCGCCCGGATCGTCAAAGGGGAAGCCAGGGTTCTGATCACGACCCGGGCACTCTATGACAAGAAGATCGCAGCGCTGCGCGCATCGCTTCCTTCGCTCGAGCACGTGCTCATCGTCGGCGACGGTCCTCTCGATGGCACGCGCAGTTTCGACGAGCTTCTGCAGAGCGCGAGCGACGCGTTCACGATCGCGCCGACCGATCCCGAGGACATGGCGCTGCTCCACTTCACCAGCGGAACGACCGGGACTCCGAAAGGCGCGGTGCACGTGCACCAGGCGGTCGTGGCGCACCATATCACCGGCAAGCTTGCCCTCGATCTGCATCCCGAGGACATCTTCTGGTGCACCGCCGACCCGGGATGGGTGACGGGCACGTCGTACGGGATCATCGCGCCGCTGACCAACGGCGTCACGAGCATCGTGGACGAGGCGGACTTCGAAGCCGAGCGCTGGTACGACATCCTCGCGCAGCACAAGGTGAGCGTCTGGTATACGGCCCCAACGGCGATTCGCATGATGATGAAAGCCGGGATCGATCCGGCTCGCCGAAGCGCCATGCCGGCATTGCGCTTCCTGGCGAGCGTTGGTGAGCCGCTCAATCCAGAGGCGGTGCTCTGGGGTGTCGAGGCGTTCGGATTGCCGTTTCATGACAACTGGTGGCAGACCGAGACCGGCGGGATCATGGTCGCGAACTATGCGTCGATGGACGTTCGCCCGGGATCGATGGGCCGTCCCCTGCCGGGAATCGATGCGGAGATCGTGCGCGGCAACGACGACGGCAGCGTCGCGGTGATCGACGCACCCGATGAGCAGGGAGAGCTCGCGCTCAAGGCCGGCTGGCCGTCGATGTTCCGCGGCTATCTCAACGAGCCGGAGCGCTACCGCAAGTGCTTTGCAGGGGAGTGGTACTTGACCGGCGATCTCGCGCGGCGTGACCGCGACGGCTACTTCTGGTTCGTCGGTCGCAAGGACGACGTGATCAAGACCTCCGGCCATCTGATCGGACCATTCGAGGTCGAAAGCGTGCTGATGGAACACCCGGCGGTCGCGGAAGCCGGTGTGATCGGAAAGCCGGATCCCGTGGCGCTGGAAGTCGTCAAGGCATTCGTGTCGCTCAAGAGCGGCAACGCGCCGGAAGAGACTTTGAGGAAAGCGCTGCTGGCTCATGCGCGCAAGCGCCTGGGCGCAGTCGTCGCGCCCAAGGAAATCGAATTCGTCGCCTCGCTGCCGAAGACGCGCAGCGGCAAGATCATGCGGCGCCTGCTCAAAGCGCGGGAGCTCGGACTTCCCGAAGGCGACACCTCCACACTGGAGAGTGGATGATGGCCACCGAACTGCTCGCTCTACCGGAATTGCAGCGCGATCACGCGCTCAAGCTGTTGCGGCAGATGCTGCTGATCCGTCGCTTCGAGGAGAAATCCGCCGAGGTCTATACGCTGGGCAAGATCCGCGGGTTCCTGCATCTGTATATCGGCGAAGAGGCCGTGGCCGTGGGGGCGATGCCTGCGTTCGCTCCCGATGACGCGATCGTCGCCACCTACCGCGAGCACGGGCACGCGATCGCCCGCGGTATCCCGGCGGGCGCGGTAATGGCCGAGATGTACGGCAAAGCCAACGGAACCAGCCGTGGCCGGGGCGGATCGATGCACATCTTCGACGCGAGCCGGCGCTTCTACGGAGGCTATGCGATCGTCGGCGGCGGTCTGCCGATCGCGGTGGGACTCGCGCTCGCCGACAAAATGCTCAACCGCCCGCGCATCACAGCCTGCTTCTTCGGCGAGGGTGCGGTGGCCGAGGGGGAATTCCACGAATCGATGAACCTGGCGGCGCTCTGGCAGCTGCCTGTCTTGTTTCTCTGCGAGAACAACCGCTACGCCATGGGGACCGCGCTCGCGCGCTCCGAATCGGAGACCGATCTGCACCTCAAAGCGCAGGGTTACCACATCGAGTCGCGGGCTGTGGACGGGATGGATGTTCTGGCGGTCGAATCAGCGGTGAGTGAAGCCGCAGCGGCAGTGCGCCGCGATGGGCTGCCGCGCTTCATCGAATTCCGCACCTACCGGTTTCGCGCGCATTCGATGGCAGACCCGGATCTCTACCGCAGCAAGGCCGAGGTCGAGGAGTGGAAACATCGCTGTCCGATCGAAACCTTCGCGGCGATGCTGCGTTCGGAAGGTTTGCTCTCCGATGCGGAGCGGCAAGCAATGGAGGCCGACGTCGCGGCCGAAATCGCGGAAGCGATCGCCGTCGCGGATGCTGGTCCCTGGGAGCCAACGGAGGATCTCACTCGGGACGTCTACACGCCTCGTCAAACGAGGGCTTCGCCATGACCAAGATGACCTACAGGGAAGCGGTTCGCGGCGCGATGCGCGATGCGATGCGCGCCGATCCGCGGGTGTTTCTCATGGGCGAGGATGTCGGCCGCTACGGCGGGGCGTTCGCCGTAAGCCTGGGGCTTCTCAAGGAATTCGGACCCGAACGCATTCGCGACACGCCGCTCTCCGAATCGACGTTCGTCGGTGCGGGCATCGGCGCGGCGCTCGGCGGAATGCGGCCGATCGTCGAGGTGATGACCATCAATTTCAGCCTCCTGGCGCTGGACCAGATCGTCAACAACGCAGCGACCCTGCGCCACATGTCGGGCGGTCAGTTCAGCGTGCCCATGGTGGTTCGCATGGCCAGCGGCGGCGGGCGCGGGATGGCCGCCCAACACTCGCACAGCTTCGAGTGCTGGTACGCTCACGTGCCCGGGATCAAGTCGGTCGCGCCGGCCACGGTCGCCGACGCCCGTGGGTTGCTCCTGGCGGCGCTCGAAGAGCCCGATCCCGTGTTCATCTTCGAGCACGCTCTGCTCTATGCGCTGGAAGGCGACACCGAGGATGGGACGCCGATGCGGATCGGCGAGGCGGCGGTGCGGCGCAAGGGGCGCGATGTCACTCTCATCACCTACGGCGGCACGCTGGGCAAGACGCTGCAGGCGGCCGAAGCTCTGGCGGCAGAGCAAATCGACGCCGAGGTCATCGACTTGCGTACGCTGCGGCCGCTTGACACTGCGACCATCCTCGACTCGGTGAGCCGCACCCACCGCGCGGTCGTCATCGACGAGGGTTGGCGCACCGGGAGCCTCGCTGCGGAAGTGAGCGCGCAAATCATGGAGGGTGCTTTCGACTCGCTCGATGCGCCGGTTGCGCGAGTGTGCAGCGCCGAAGTGCCGATGCCATACGCCAAGCACCTGGAAGACGCTGCGATGCCCCAAGCCGCCATGATCGCGGCCACGGTACGTTCGCTGCTCTAGGGCCGAAGCAATGGTTCAATTCATCATGCCCAAGCTCGGCGCCGACATGACGCAGGGCAAGCTGGTGGAATGGTGCAAGAAGCCGGGTCAGCCGATTAGGCGCGGCGAAATCATCGCGGTGATCGAAACCGACAAAGCAAATGTCGATACCGAGTCATTCGTCGACGGCGTGTTCGAGAGCGCGCTGGTCGAACCACATGACGAATGGCTGCCCGTCGGAACTCCACTGGCGGTGATTCGCGTCGAAGGCGAGGCGCCGCCCCAAGTCGCGCCCGCTGTGCAACCGACCGCCGCTGCACCTGCGGTGGCCGCACTGGCCCCGGGTCCTGCTCCAGCGATGCGCGTGCCGGTCGCCGAGGCGGCTCTGGAGCGTCCGAAAATCTCTCCTGCCGCGCGCAAGCATGTGCTCGACCTCGGCATCGATCCTGCGCGGATCTCTGGTACCGGTCCCGGTGGTCGTATCACGTTGGAGGATGTGGACCGCGCCGCCGCAGCGGTGCCGCCAGCACCGGCACCGGCACCGGCGCCGACCGAAGTACCCGACAAGGTGCTGCGCATGCGCGACGCAATCGCTGCGACCATGGCGCGGTCGAAACGGGAGATTCCGCACTACTACCTGGCCACCACCATCGTCATGGCCAAGGCGCTCGGCTGGCTGGAGGCGCGCAACAATGAACGGCCGGTGACCGAGCGGCTGCTTCCTGGCGTGCTGCTCATCAAGGCAACCGCCTTGGCGCTGCGCCGGGTGCCGGAGCTCAACGGCTTCTGGCTCAATGGCCGAGCCGAGCCGAGCCGTGCGATTCACGTCGGAGTCGCGATCTCGTTGCGCGGAGGAGGGCTGGTGGCTCCCGCGCTGCACGACGCGGAGCAGTGCAGCCTCGACGAGCTGATGCGCCGACTCCAGGATCTCACCAAGCGGGCCCGTGCGAATTCGCTCCGCAGCTCGGAAATGACCGATCCGACGATTACCGTGACCAGCCTGGGCGAGCGCGGCGTCGAGTCGGTCTTCGGCATCATCTATCCGCCGCAACTCGCGCTGGTCGGCTTCGGCAAGCTCGTCGAGCGGCCATGGGTGGTCGACGACGGGATCGTGACGCAGCCGGTTGTGACCGCCACGCTGTCGGGCGACCACCGCGCTACGGACGGCCACCGCGGTGCACTGCTCCTCGATGCCATCGATCGTCTGTTGCAGGAGCCGGAAAAGCTATGAGTCCAGAGCAAATCACAAGCGCCGTACTTGCCGCACTGAGCGATGTCGCTCCTGAGCTTGATGCGCAGACCATCGACCCGAAAGCGCAATTGCGCGATCAGCTCGATCTCGACTCGATGGACTTTCTTAACTTCGTGCTCGGGCTGCACAAGGCATTTGGCGTGGAGATTCCCGAGCCCGATTATCGGAAGATCGGCACGCTCGATGGCTGCGTGGCGTACCTGGCCGAAAAGATGGTGGCGGCGTAGCCGATGCCGAGCAGCCAGCGCACCGTCGTCACCGAGCAGCGCCGTCGCCTGGCGGGCCGGCAGGTGGTTCGCGGCCGCGAGCCGGAGCGCCGCTCCTATTACGAGACGCGGGAGGCGATTGCCATATGAGTCGAGTCGCAGTGCTCCTATTGCTTGCGCTGTTCGCCATCGACCCCGCGGCAACCGCGCAACCGTCGTCGAAGCAGATGAACGAGCTCGCTGAGGAGAAGGGCTGTTATCTGTGCCACCAGGCGGAGCCCGGCAAGCCCGGGCTCAACGAGCTTTTGCCCCCCGCGCCATCGTGGAGGGAAATCGCCCGGAAGTACCGCGGTCAGAAGGATGCACAGGATCGGCTTACCGAGGTCGTCCTCTCGGGATCCGGTCGAGGCGGCAAGGAGCGCCACTGGCAGGGCAAGGTGCGCGACGCGGGCATGCTGCCTAACGTCAAGGAGCTCGACGAGGATCAGGCGAGGCAACTCGTGCATTGGATCCTTTCGTTCACGCCATAAGCTTGCTTGACACGGCATTGCGCTGCGGGAGATGAAGCCCCATCAAGGATTGCGGAGGTGATATGAAAGCCAAAGATGTGATGACGCACTGTCTGGTCAGCGTCGCGCCCGATGCACCCATTCTGGAGGCGATCGCTCACATGATCAGCCATCAGGTAAGCGGCATGCCGGTCCTCGATACCGAAGGCAAGTTGGTAGGCGTCGTGACAGAAGGCGACTTCTTGCGCCGATCTGAAACCCACACCGAGGCACCGAGGCGGCGATGGCTCGAGCTGCTGCTCGGGCCCGGCTCGGGTGCTGACGAATATGCGCGCAGCCATGGGCGCACGGTCCGAGAGGTGATGTCGACCAAGCTGGTTACCGTCGACGAGAACACACCCTTGAGGGACGTGGCAGGACTCATGGAGGAATACGGCGTAAAGCGCATTCCGGTCGTCGATGATGGCGACAAGGTCGTCGGCATCGTGAGTCGCGCCGATCTGATGTCGGCGCTGGCCGAGGTCTTGAGCAAATCGAAGAAGCTGCCTGCCGACGATGAATCGATCCGGAGGGTGATCGTGGCCGAGATGAAGCGACAGCCATGGTGCCCCGTCCAGTCGTTGAGCATCCGCGTGCGGGGTGGTTACGTTGATCTCAATGGGACGATCTTCGACGAGCGGCAGCGCCGGGCGCTCCACGTGCTGATTGAGAACGTTCAAGGCGTGAAGGGTGTCCACGATCACCTGGGCGAGTTCGTGGCCAGCCCGGACCGCGAGTCGGGAAAGAAGGGTGCCGCGAAGCAGGGTGGCCGAGCCGCCCTCTAGGTCGAATCACGGCCACGGGAAGAAAGGATACGCACATGTTCCGCAGGATCATGGTACCCATTGATGGAAGCCCGACGTCGAACCAGGGGCTCAAGGAAGCGATTGCGTTGGCAACGGATCCGTCCGCGCGCCTCTGTCTGCTGCACGTAGTCGACGAGCTCGTAGTCACACAGGGCTTTGACGGCGCCGCGTACATCCCGGAGAACTACATCGACGAATTCATCGAGGCGTTGCGCAAGGACGGCAAGAAGCTGCTGGCCAGAGCCGAGGAGCGGGTGAAGAAGAGCAAGGTGAAGGTCGAGACGGTGCTGCTGGAGACCCTCGGGCACAGGGTCGCCGAGCTGATCATCAGGCAAGCCAAGAAATGGCACGCCGACGTCATCGTGCTCGGCACCCATGGTCGCCGCGGACTTTCCCGCTTGTTGATGGGAAGCGACGCGGAAATGGTGGTGCGGGAAGCGCCGGTGCCGGTGCTGCTGGTGCGCTCTCCGAAGCGGCCTCAGCGAAAAGGCGTGCGGCGCAGCTGACCCTTCGGCAGTCGCAATCGGTCAGGACTTTGCCGCCGCAGTCGGCTCACGGCGAGGTTGCAAGCGTTGGTACACGCGGAGCGTTGTCCGGTCCTCCTTCATCGGTTCGATTTCGAACCCGAGGGCGTGTGCGAAATGCAGCATCGGTGCGTTGCTGGCGAGCACCAGACCCTCCATCTCGGCAAGCCCCTGATCGCGCGCTCCTTCTATCAACGCCTCCATCATGAGGCCGGCGATCCCGGTCTTGGTCCATGAATCCTCGATCATCAGTCCGAATTCGCAGCTCTTGCCGTCGCGACTCACGATGTAGCGCGCCTCTCCGACGATGTCCTCGTCGGCGCCATGCGGGACGGTGCATACCAGTGCCAGGCATTTCTCATAGTCGACGTCGGTGAGGAAATGAACGAGGTTGTTCGACGGCGTGCCAACCCATTTCTGGAAACGTCTATAGCGGCTTTCTTCCGAGCTTGCGGTCAAGAAATTGCGAATGCGATTAGCATCGTCCGCTCTGATTGGGCGAATTGTCGCGATCGTGCCGTCGGGTAGCTGGTGCTGGCCGACCAGGGTGGCTGGATAGCGAGGCTTGGTCCGGTGACGCTTCTCAAGATAGGCGAGCAGGTCGTTGAGCGTAACCAGCTTTCGATACTCGGCCTCGGCAATGCCGACGCCGAGTTTCTCATTGAGCGCCGTAAGGAAATTCAGCCAATCCATCGAATCGAGATTTACCTGGTCGCGCAGCGCAACTGCGGGATTCAAGGCGCCAGGCGAGCACTCCGGCGCGATCCGCTGCAGCGTATCGAATACCGCTTGGCGCACCTTTGCCGAATGCTCAGCGCGATTCATCGGTTTATGCGACCGCCGCCGTTGCGGGTCTTCCATGGCTCGCTCGATGGCTGCGTCGCGTACCTGGCTGAAAAGATGGTGGCAACATCGCCGGCGTCGAGCCGATCGCCGCGCCCCTCAAGCCGGCACCGTCTCGCGCAGCAGCCTGCGCAGCAGCTTTCCGACGTTGCTCTTCGGCAGCGGCTCCTCCCGGAATTCGACGATCTTGGGAACCTTGTAGGCGGTCAGGTTCTTCCTGCAGTGCTCGAGAATCGCCTCTTCGGTGAGCTGAGGATCCTTCCGCACGACGACGAGTCTGACAATCTCGCCAGACTTCGGATCGGGTGCCCCCACCGCACCCGCCTCGAGCACGCCGGGATGCATCATCACGACGTCCTCGATCTCGTTCGGAAAGACCTTGAAGCCGGACACGATGATCATGTCCTTCTTGCGGTCGGTGATCCGGAAGGAGCCGTGCGCGTCCATGAAGCCCATGTCCCCGGTGCGCAGCCATCCGTCCTTGGTGATCACCCTGGCGGTTTCGTCGGGCCGATTCCAGTAGCCTGCCATCACCTGTGGCCCGCGAATGCATAGTTCACCGAGCTCGCCGATTGGCAGTTCGCGACCCTCCTCGTCGAGGATCGCAGCCTCCGTTGAAGGCATCGGTACGCCGATGGTGCCGGTCCACTCCTTGATGTCGATTGGATTGCAGATGGCGAACGGTGAGGTTTCGGTGAGCCCGTACCCTTCGATGATCGGTGTGCCAGTCGCTTGCTTCCACTTCTCGGCCACTGCACGCTGCACCGCCATGCCGCCGGCGCTGGCCACCTTGAGGCTGTTCAGGGAGACACTGGCGAAGCCCGGTGCATTCAGGAGTGCGTTATAGAGCGTGTTGATCCCGACGATGGCCGTAAACCGATGCTTCTTGAGCTCGTCGATGAAGGCCGGCGTGTCTCTGGGATTGGTAATCAGGATGGTGTGCGCACCAATCTTCATGAAGGTGAGATTCGAGGTCAGCGCGTAGACATGATAAAGGGGGAGCGGTAGCATGGCGACTTCCTGGCCGTCCCGCAGATTGCGGCCGATCCAGGCGTGCATCTGCTGCACATTCGCCACCATATTGCCGTGGGTGAGCATGGCTCCCTTGGCGACTCCGGTGGTGCCCCCGGTGTACTGCAGAAAGGCGACGTCGCGGGGACCGAGCCGCACGTCGTCAAGCGTCCTTGCGCGGCCCTCACGCAGCGCCGCCTTGAATTCGATCGCATCCGGGATGCGCCAGTCGGGAACCATCTTTTTCACGTACTTCACCGCGAGATTGGTAAGCAGCCCTTTGGGCTCCGGAAACAGATCGCCGACCTGCGTCGTGATGACGCTCTTGACCGCCGTCTTCGAGAGCACCTCCTGCAGCGTATGCGCGAAATTCTCCAGGACCACGATTCCTTCGGCGCCCGAGTCCTTGAGCTGATGCTCGAGCTCCCGCGCCGTATACATGGGATTGACGTTGACCACGGTCATGCCGGCACGCAGCACGCCGAAAAGGGCAACCGGATACTGCAGAAGGTTCGGCAGCATGATGGCGACGCGCGCGCCTGGCTTGAAACCGAGAGCCTTTTGCAGAAACGCCCCGAAGGCACGACTTGCTCGATCGAGCTGGCCGTAGGTGATGGACACGCCCATGTTGCCGTACGCGGGCAGCGCGTCGAACCTTTCATGGCTTCGCTCGAGGATGTCCTTGAGCGAGGCGTACTCGCCGGCATTGATTTCGCTCGGGGTACCTTGCGGATATTGCCTAAGCCAGAGTTTGTTCATGGTCACTCCCGGATACGCGGTTCTCCAGACCATGTGCGCACTCGAATGATCATGCTTGCAACGTACGCTTGCGGAGGCCGCATGGCCTTGACGTGGCTCAACCATTCCTTGCGTCTTCCGGTGACGTAGGTCGCGCGCGGCAGAGCCGATCCCACAATCTTGTTCGCCGCCGCGCAAAGCGAGCTCGAGTGGCGCCCCAGAGCAAACGAAACCCGATCGCTTCCGATCACCGTTCAACGCCTCGACCCCTTTCCTACCACGCTATGGTCCATGGTCGTTTGGCCGAACTATCGGCCGCCCCCAGGATGGGGTAGAAATCGAAGTTTGCGGGTTCAGGAAACGTTTCATTGAGGGACCTTTATGGCGGCTCGCGATAATCGTTCAGCACGTTCCCCAAAACGCACTCTTCCCCAGCCGGCCAAGGCTGACCGGCGCTCCCCTCTGCCATGGCATCGGCCCAAGTCGGTCGACGACGACGTCGAGGCTCCGGAGCGGGTGCGGGCGCTCCTTGAAAGCCCGAGTTACCGCCTGGCCGATGAGGACATCGCCTTCCTGCAGCAGCCCGAGATGCGCGGCGTTCGCCTGCAACTCGACTTCTGGAAGGCGGAGGACCTGCTGGCAGCGCACGGCGTAGAACACACCATCGTTGTCTTTGGCAGTACCCGCATTCCGGAGCCGGCAGAGGCACTCCGGCGACTGGAGGACGCCCGCCGGTCACTCGCCGCGTTGCCGGAAGATACGGATCGCAAGCGCAGCGTGAAGATTGCCGAACGCGTTTGCGCCCAGAGCCACTACTACGACGTGGCGCGCGCATTCGGGCGGATTGTCGGCGAGTCGAGCGCCGGGGATCATGCGCTGCGGCTTGTCATCATGACCGGCGGCGGACCCGGCATCATGGAAGCCGCCAACCGCGGTGCCTTCGACGTGAGGGCGAAGACGGTCGGGCTCAACGTCGCACTTCCGAATCCGCAGTTTCCCAACCCCTACATCACGCCGGAACTATGCTTCAGGTTCCACTACTTCGCCATGCGGAAGCTGCACTTTATGCAGCGAGCCCGGGCGCTGGTCGTATTTCCAGGCGGCTACGGCACCATGGACGAGCTCTTCGAGGTACTCGCCCTGGTGCAGACCCGCAAGATCGCTCCGGTGCCGGTTGTTTTGGTCGGAGAACGGTACTGGCGCCGGGCCGTGGACTTCGATTTCCTGACCGACGAGGGGACCATCGATCCGGAAGACGTGGAGCTGTTTTGGTTCGCGGAAACCGCCGAGGAGATATGGGCCAGCATCAGTGAGTGGTATGCAAGCAAAGGCGACCCACTCCCGACGCAGACAACGAAGGGCGGGCCGTGAAGCTTTCCTTTCATGGTGCCGCCCAGGCGGTGACGGGCTCCTGCCACCTGCTCGAAGCGGGTGGGCTGAACCTTCTGGTCGACTGCGGGCTCTCCAGCTGGACTGACTCCACGTCACGCTCTTATTGTCGATGGCAACCGCCGGCTCGAGCCTTGCAAAGGAGTCATCTGATTCTCGCAGGGGACTAGCTAACCATCATCAGCTCGATTTCCTCGATGATTTCCTCCTGGCGCAAGCGATTAAGCTGCCGCTTGAGTTCGTCACGCCCGCGATCGAGATGCTGCATGGCATTTTCCATCTGCAGGAGCCGCATGTGGTTCTCGACGCGAATCGATCGGAGCATGAGCGCGAGCAGCGTGTGAAACAAATAGTGCTCGGCGACTCCGGCAGACACGCGCTCAGGCGGCTCGTTGGTGAGTGGGATCTCCTGGGCAGAGCCATCGCTTGAAATCGTAAGCGGTAGCAGGCGCTGCACCCACGGGCCGGCGTCCTCCCGCACACAGGCCACCAGTCCGGCTTCGCGCGAGAGCGAACGGGTCGCCGCGCTGACCGCCGCGAGAATGCGATCGATCGCGCTCGCCGCATCCACCGCTCCTGTGGCCCCGCGCACCGGAAACAAGGAGCCTTGCCTCGGGAGCAGGCTTTGCAGACGTTCGCCCACCGCTACTACCGGGCTGGTGACGCTTCCTGCTGCCTGCCAGGCACGAAGGATGTCCTCGTTGAAGCTGCCGCAGAAGCCGCGCACAGAGCCGAACAGAACCCAGACATCGCTCGCCGGAAGCTGTGGTGCCGGAAGTGCGGGCGCGACGTCGCGGAGGGTCTCCGAGAGCGTGCCCACGAGCTGTTGCTGCGCGGCTTCTCTGCGCGCGACCCGATGCAATTCGACCAGCGCAAAGCTGCGCATCGCGCCGAGGATGCCGGACAGGTCGTCGTACAGAGCGAGGCGAGCCTCGACCTCCCGTCGCTGCGTCATGGCGTCCTCGCTAAGGCGTCGCGCAGCACCGCGAGCCAGCGTTCCTTCGGCTCGTCGAGCTGGAGACCGGCACTTGCGACGGCGGCGAGCAGCCGCGGCAATATAGCGGCAGAGGCGGCGGGATCGAGCGCGACCAAGAGTCCCTCGCCGTACGCGAGCAGCCATGCGAGGTGCGCCTGCTCAGGCAGCGGCGCCAATCGGTCCTGCTTGAGCATTTCGCGCAGGAGGCGGCCGCGACGCAACTTTTCCTCGACGGACGCTTCCATCCGCGTTCCGAACCGCGCGAAGAGCTCGAGCTCCAGGAACTGCAGGTAATCGAGCCGGATATGCGCCGCCGCAGCCTTGATCGCGGGATGCTGCGCATTGCCACCAATGCGCGAGACGGACCGGCCGATGTCGATCGCGGGCAGGTTCCCGGCCGCGAACAGCCGGCTGTCAAAATAAATCTGCCCATCGGTGATCGAGATCAGGTTGGTCGGAATGTAAGCGGCAATCTCGCCCTGCCGTGTCTCAATGATCGGAAAGGCGGTCATGCTGCCGCCGCCATACCCGGGCCCGAGCACCGCCGAGCGTTCGAGCAGGCGCGCGTGCAGATAGAAGATATCGCCGGGGTAGGCCTCGCGCCCTGGTGGTCGGTGCATGAGGAGCGAGAGCTCGCGGTACGACTGAGCGTGCCGCGTGAGATCGTCGTACACCACCAGTGTGTCCCGCCCGGCGCGCATCCAGTGCTCCGCGATCGCGCAGCCTGCGAAAGGCGCCAAGTAGCGAAAGCCGGGAAGGGCATTCGCCTCGGCGACCACCACGACAGTGTGGGCGCGCGCGCGGGCGCTCTCCAGCGCTTCCACCGTGGCCGCTACCGCGGCGCGCGGCTGCCCGATCAGCACGATGACACACAAGACGTCGCGCCCCTGTTGATTGATGACCGCATCGAGCGCAAGCGCGCTCTTGCCCACGCTGTCGTCGCCGATAATGAGCTGACGCTGTCCTTTGCCGATCGGGATAAGCGCGTCGACGATCTTGCAACCCGTGTACAGTGGCTCGCGAACGAAATCCCGCTCGAGGATGGTGGGCGCCGCAGCTTCGAGCAGATGAAGCTCCCGCGTTTCCGGAGGTGGCTCGCCGTCGAGCGGGTTGCCCAGCGGATCGATCACCCGGCCGAGCAGAGCGTCGCCCACGCCAAGCGCCAGTCGGCGGCCCGTACGGTGCGCCGTTACGCCTGCCATGAGCTCGTGCGTCTGCGCGAGGAGAATGGCTCCGAGGAGATCCCTGTCGAGCTGGAAGACGAGGCCCGTACTGGCGTCATCGAAGCCGATCAGCTCATCGAGACGCGCTGAAGGCAAGCCGCGCACCCAGGCGATGCCGTCGCCAACGCCGCTTACCGTGCCGCGCTCGGAGACGCGCAGCGCGAAGCTATACCCCTCATCGAGCCCCGCATTCGCTGTCATCACACGATCAGCCATGCGGGTTCTCGCCGCTGAAGAACGCCAGCTCGTCGGCAAGGTTGGCATGCAGCAGACACTCTCCTACCGTAGCGCGGACTCCGGCGATGAGCTCGGGAGCCTCTTTGAAGGTTACTGGCAGCGAGCGGTCCGCCGCCTGTACCAGAGCGGCGCTGAGCAGCGCCTGTTCGGGACCGGCGAGCCGATGGGCGACCGCGATGTCGACCGTCGCGCTGACGCCAAGCGCCTGCGCGGCATTACGCAGCACGGTGCGCCGCTCATCCGGCAAAGTGGCGACATCCTCGCGAAAAACTTCCGCGATCCGCTCGGTGAGCTCCGGGATGGCGAGCCGCTTGAGCATCGCAGCCGTCGCCCGATACGCGTCCCGCAAAGCCTCGCGTCTTAGAGTCCCTTCACGTGAGGCGGCGAGCGCTTCGGCGCGAGCACGCGCCTTCGCCTCCTCGTCGGCGAGCCGCTTCTTGAGACTCTCCATGGCCGAGGTCCGCGCTTGGGTCAGTTGGTTGTCCAGCAGGCGGCGTGACTGTTCGCGCTCGCGCTGCCAGTCTGCCAAGCGCGCTTCGTACTGGCTCTTCAGTGCGGCGGCATCGTTGCGCATCTGTTCCGCTTGCTGCCGTTCGGCGGAGAGTCGAGCCTGGCGCTCATCGAGCACCGCCAGCACGGGGCGATAGAAGAAATGCTTGAGGATCCACACCAGCACGAAGAAGTTCAGCACCTCGAGCGCGAATGTCGTCCAGTCGAATGGCATGACTATACCCCTCGTGGTTGATCACTTTAGGAAATACTCGAGGAGCGGATTGCGGAACAACACGATCAGTGCGATGACCAGGCAGTAGATGGCGAGCGACTCGATCATCGCCAGGCCGATGAAGAGCGTCCGCGTGATCGTGCGCTCGGCTTCCGGCTGACGCGCAAGCGCCTCGAGCGAGGCGGCGATCGCCCGCCCCATCGCGAGCGCCGGCAACATGGTGCCTAGCGCGATGACCAGGCCGGCGACGATCGTGGACAAGATGCTGAACAAGTGCAGGTCGCTCATTGTCTCTCCTTCGAAGGCGGAGTGCCGCGCGGCGCGTCAGTCGCGCTTTCGGTGGGCTCGAGCGCGCCAGCGATATAGATGAGCGCGAGCATGCCGAAGATGTATGCCTGAACCAGCGCCTCGATCACATGGAGCATGAGCAATGGCACCGGAACCAGAAAGCCGGCGATGAGCAGAACGAGTAGCGCAACCATCTCGAGGCTCATCATGTTGCCGAAGAGCCGAATCGCCAACGCCAGGGTTCGGGTGAGCTCGCTCACCACGTGAAAGGGGAGCAGCATCACATTCGGTTCGACATAGTGGCGCAGATAGCTGCGCAGGCCCTTGGCGCGGATGCCGAACCAATGCGTGGAGAGAAACACGAGGACAGCCAAGGCCGCCGTGGCAGACAGATCGCGGGTAGGCGCGTGAACGCCCGGTATGAGACCGGCGAGATTCGCGGTGAGAATGAAAATCCACAGCGTAGCCACGAAGGGAAGGACGCGGCGCGTGGCGGCGCCGGGGAGCACCTCGGCGATCGCCGCTTCGATCGTCGCGACGATGCCCTCGACGGCGGTTTGCCACCGTCCGGGCTTGGAGCTCCGGCGGCGCGTGACGACGAAGCCCACCAGCGCCAAGCCGAGCATGATCCACCACGTGGTGACCACCGTGTCCGTGATCGTCAAGCTTCCCAGCCGGATCACGATGTTCGCGCCGAGTGCGCCGTCGTTCATGTCTTGTGCTTAATGAAGCGCACTACGTTGTAGGCGCCTACCGCGATGCCGATGACGATCAGGCTCACGGTCCACCGAACCGAGTAGCCGGAGGCGAGCGAATCGAGCCACCGCCCGAGATAGGCGCCGGCGACGATCGGCACGACGAACAGCAGGCCCAGAGTGCCGCCGTAGAACACGACGCCGATCCAGGTGGCCGGACGGCGCTCTTTTTGCTCGAGGCGCTCCACGTCGCGTTTCGTGTCTTCGGCGAGTTGCTTGTTCTGCTCGCTCATATCGCTGGGACCGGCCGACCGCGCGCGCTGAGCTCGATCAGCCGCCGCATGAGCGAGTGCTCGATCTCGTTCAAAGTCGTGCGCGCCTTGCTCATGTCGGAGTCGGCTCGCGCCATTTCGTTCGCCAGTCGCTCGACGATCTTGCCGCGGTCGTCGCCGAGGAAATAGCGAACGGTGGTCAGCCTGAGATGGTTGTCGGCAAACCTTAGCACCCCGCCCGGCATCGAGACGTAGCGCCATCGGCTGCCATTGTCGAGGAATCGCGCGAGGCCGTAGCGCAGTACGGACACAAACCTCGCATGACCGGCGAGCAGTCCGAAGCTGCCGCTCGCATCCGCGCCGATAAACTCGACGACACTATCGAAGCGCTCGGCGCCCCGACCGTCGAGAAGTGTGACCGCAAACGTTCTCATGCCGGCATGCCGCCGCGCATGTAGCACTCGGCTTCGCTTGACCCGTCGAACCGCCCGTCGATGAACCCTTCGCAGTCGACAATGGTCTGATCGAGCGGCACGCGCACCCCAGCCATGCCGGTATGCGCCGCCACCACACTGAACGGTTGCGTCAGATAGCGCTGCAGGCGGCGCGCGCGCTCGACGGTGCGGCGGTCTTCGGGGGAGAGCTCTTCGATGCCGAGCATGGCGATGATGTCTTCGAGCTCGCGGTAGCGGGCGAGATGCTCGCGAACGGCCCGAGCGGTGCGGTAATGACGATCGCCGAGAATGCGATGGTCCATGACGCGACTGCTCGAGCGCAGCGGGTCGACAGCCGGGTAGATGCCTCGCGCGGCCTGCTGGCGGGAGAGGATGACGACACTGTCGAGATGGCCGAGCACGGTCGCCACGGCCGGGTCGCTCATGTCGTCTGCGGGGACGTAGACCGCCTGCACCGCCGTGATCGCACCCGCGCGGGTCGACACAATGCGCTCCTCCAGCGACGCGACCTCCGTGAGCAGGGTAGGCTGGTACCCCACCGTGGCCGGCATGCGACCGAGCAGCCCCGATATCTCGCTGCCCGCCTGCACGAAGCGGAAGACGTTATCCATCAGGAACAGCACTTCCGCCTCGAGGTTGTCGCGCAGATACTCTGCATAGGCAAGCGCGCTATAGCCGACGTGCAGGCGTACGCCAGGTGATTCGTCCATCTGGCCGAAGACGAGAACCGCACGCGATAGCACGCCAGCCTCGCTCATCTGGTGCCACAGCTCGTGGCCTTCTCGCATGCGCTCGCCGACGCCTGCGAACACCGATACGCCCTGCATCGCGGCGCTCACGGCGTGCATGAACTCCATCATCAGCACCGTCTTGCCGACGCCTGCACCGCCGAACAATCCGGTCTTGCCGCCGCGTACGAAAGGGCACAGCAGGTCGATAGCTTTGATCCCAGTTTCCAGAATCTGCGTCGCAGGAAGTATCTCGGGAAGGAGCGCGGGCGGAGCAAGGATGTTGCGGAATGTTTTCGCGGGCAACGGCGCTCCACCGTCCAGTGGCTCTCCGAAGACGTTGAGCATTCGCCCAAGGCAGCTCGGGTCGACCGGCACATGAAGCGGTGTGCCGCGGTCGTAGACTGCCATACCGCGATAAAGCCCCGATGCCGAGTGCAAGGCGATGGCGCGGATCAGGTTCGGAGCGAGGTGTTGGTGCACCACCAAGACGTAGCGCCCCTCGCCATCGGCGATGTCGAGCGCCTGGCCGAGCGGGGGCAGGTAGCTGCAGCGGACGTCGACCACCGGACCGTGCGCTGCCTCGACGCGTCCGACGGGCTGTGAGACTGAAGTCACGGATCAACTCGTGCAGAAAGCCGACTCCTCCCGCGAGTACGTGACCGCGTTGAGGCTGCGCAAAGGCAGCGTCGCCTGCATGCGGACTCTCTCTAACGGTTCCGGTCACCGACCGAAGAGTCAGACTCATTCACTGGGGCTTCGGTTCATGCTCACTGATCCACGCCGCGACCTCGGGCCATGCGAGCTGCCACGTACGAGCGCCCATGAATAACCCGATGTGCCCGCCCGGTGCAGACCTCTTCCCGCGCGTCGCGATGAAACTTGAGGAGCTTTGCAGCCATGGCTACTCTCCAAAGAACGGGCCGCGTTCGAGGACGTGTCGCGATCGTCCAGGGGCCACACCCCCTTGCCCCAGGAGACAACATTGAGATCGGTGCCGGGGGACGCGTAGGTCCAGGTCGGCTGCTCTCGATCGAAGCGATGCAGCTGCGGTGCCCGGACATTGACTGACTGCACAGGTAGGGCGAGCATCCGATACTCACTCGGGGCGATCCCTTCGAGAAATCGCCAGGCCACGCCAAAGCCTCGTTAGCAGTTCGTTGAAATTATGGGCGACTTGAACAACCTTGGTCCTTCGCGATGATGCGTCTTGATATGAATCGGCGACGAGGAGAGGGATCGCGTGGGTTTGTGCCTTGGCTTATGCCCG
>Ga0187778_10000618_pt1 | contig 25116 bp, 17 predicted proteins | sample 1015_Q2_SP5_20_M_FD_132418 | JGI IMG/M metagenome (GOLD analysis project Ga0187778, IMG submission 132418) | Tropical peat soil microbial communities from peatlands in Department of Meta, Colombia - 1015_Q2_SP5_20_MG | ecosystem: Environmental > Terrestrial > Soil > Wetlands > Peat | place... | reverse complement strand
GACCTTCAAGAAGGCGCAGACGATGCCCGTGTCCTGGCAGATCGGCCGGTGCCCTTCAGCGCACATCCGCGAGTTGGTGAGGATCTGAGCGATGGCGTCCTTCGCCGCCGGCGACTGTTCGAGACGGTACGCCTCAGCCAGCGCCTCGATGTAGTCGACCGGGTGGTAATAGGACATGAACTGCAAGGCGTCGGCTACGCTCTGGATAAGATGTTCCTGTTTGATCGTGGTCATGGTCTGCGCCAGGGTTACGGGCTAGAGTCTGGTGCCAGCGGCGGCACGAAGGCACGGCTGGGCCATCGCGGAGAGACGCGCGGGATACGGATGAGATGCAGCCTATGGGGCCGCCGCCACGCGGCGTCGCAAACGAATGGCCAGCGGGTCATTCTACCACCGCCGGCGCGGGTCCTGCCCCCCGGCCCGCTCGGTATTGCGCGAGGCGTGCCCGACTCGTTAGACTGAATGTAGAACGTCCGGAAAGTCCTGCGGTTTCTCAACGGAGCCCCTAATATGTCCAACATCGAGTCCGTATCGCACGAAACACGCAAGTTCGAGCCAACGCGCGAATTCGTCGCGCAGGCTACGATCAAGAAGGCCGATTTCGACCGGCTCAATGCGGCCGCAGCCGCCGATTACCCCGGCTTCTGGGCGAAGTTCGCCCGCGAGACCCTGCTGTGGCACAAGCCGTTCACGAGGACGCTCGACGAGTCCAAGGCGCCCTTCGTCAAGTGGTTCGAGGACGGCGAGCTCAACGTCTCGTACAACTGCCTCGAGCGCAACCTGGAAAACGGCAACACCAACAAGGTTGCGATCATCTTCGAAGCCGACGACGGGGCGGTCACCAAAGTCACCTACCAGGAGCTCTATCACCGGGTGTGCAGGTTCGCGAACGGCCTGAAATCGCTGGGAATCAAGAAAGGCGACCGCGTCCTGATCTACATGCCAATGTCGATCGAGCTGGTCGCCGCGATGCAGGCTTGCGCGCGAATCGGCGCGACGCATTCGGTCGTATTTGGCGGCTTTTCGGCGAAGTCGCTGCAGGAGCGGATCATCGACGCGGGCGCGATCCTGGTGATCACCGCCGATGAGCAGGCGCGCGGCGGCAAGCACCTGCCGCTTAAGGCTATCGTCGACGAGGCGCTCGGCATGGGCGGCTGCGAAGCCATCCGCCGTGTCATCGTGTACCGACGTACCGGCGGGAAGATCCCGTTCAATGCCGGACGCGATCTCTGGCTGCACGATCTGGTGGCCAAGCAGGCCGACACCTGTCCGCCGGAGTGGGTGGGTGCCGAGCACCCGCTGTTCATCCTGTATACGTCGGGATCGACGGGCAAGCCGAAGGGCGTGCAGCACTGCTCCGCCGGGTACCTGCTCTGGGCGATGCTCACCATGCGCTGGGTGTTCGACATCAAACCCAGCGACGTCTTCTGGTGCACGGCTGACATCGGTTGGGTGACGGGACACACCTACATCAACTACGGGCCGCTCGCGGTCGGCGCGACCGAGATCGTCTTCGAAGGCATTCCAACCTTTCCCGACGCTGGCCGGTTCTGGCAAACGGTCGCCAAGCACAAGGTGAACGTCTTCTACACCGCGCCCACGGCGATCCGCTCGCTGATCAAGGCTTCCGGCGTCACTCCGCAATGCGCCCCGAAGAACTACGACCTTTCCAGCCTGCGACTGCTCGGCACGGTCGGCGAGCCGATCAATCCGGAAGCGTGGATGTGGTACCACGAGAACGTCGGGCGCGGTCGCTGCCCGATCGTCGACACCTGGTGGCAAACCGAGACCGGCGGCATCCTGATCTCGCCACTCCCCGGCGTGACTTCGACGGTGCCGGGTTCATGCACCCTGCCGCTGCCGGGCATCGTTGCCGCGATCGTCGACGAGACCGGACATGACGTGCCCAACGGCCAGGGAGGCCTTCTCGTCATCAAGCGGCCGTGGCCGGCAATGATCCGCACCATCTGGGGCGATCCCGACCGTTACGTGAAGTCGTACTATCCCGCGGAGCTCGGAGGCAAGCTGTACCTCGCGGGGGACGGGTCCGTGCGCGACAAGGAAACGAGCTACTTCACCATCATGGGCCGCATCGACGACGTGCTCAACGTGTCGGGCCACAGGCTGGGGACCATGGAGATCGAGTCGGCGCTGGTCGCGAACCCGCTGGTCGCGGAGGCCGCGGTCGTCGGGCGTCCGGACGAAATGACCGGCGAAGCCGTGTGCGCTTTCGTCGTGCTCAAGCAGGCACGGCCCAATGGATCCGAAGCCGACAAAATCGCCAAGCAGCTGCGCGATTGGGTGGGCAAGGAAATCGGTCCGATCGCCAAGCCCAAGGACATCCGATTTGGCGACAACCTGCCCAAGACGCGCTCGGGCAAGATCATGCGGCGGCTACTGCGCTCCATCGCCAAGGGCGAGAACATTACACAGGACGTCTCGACGTTGGAGAACCCTGCGATACTGGAGCAGCTAAAGCAAGCCCTGTAGCCCGGGTAGAGGCGAAGCCGAAACCCGGGGCCGACGCGAGTTTGCAACGCCGTCCCGGGTCTCGCGGTGCTCGACCCAGGCTACTCGCTTTGATACTGCGTATAGCGCGACGAGGGGAAACGTTCGGAGGGGCGTGAGGCTGATGCGATACGGTTGATGCTTGTCGTCGATTATAGCATCGCCCCGCCGCGGAGCGCGACGAAGCGTTGTGCTAGACTTTCGCGGCTCGCACGACCATGGCCCACGCCGACGCGCTCACGCCGCTCACAGCCCTGTCTCCACTCGACGGGCGCTATCGGGGCAGGATCGCTGCACTGGCCGAGCTGTTCAGCGAATACGGACTCATCCGCGAGCGAATCAAGGTCGAGCTCGCCTGGCTGGAAGCGCTATCCGACGAGCCGGGCATCGTCGAGTTTCCCCCGCTCTCCGCTTCGGCGCGCGCGCGGCTCGGCTCGGTTGCCGATGAATTCGCAGTCGTTGAAGCTGAGCGCGTCAAGGCGATCGAGCGCGCGACCAATCACGACGTCAAGGCGATCGAATACTGGCTGAGGGATCGCTTCGCCGGGAACGAGGAGATCGGGCGGGCGATGGCGTTCATTCACTTCGCCTGCACCTCGGAGGACATCAACAATCTCGCCTACGGGCGGATGCTGGACACGGCCAGGCGCGACATCCTATTGCCGGCGCTGAGAGCCCTGATCGCCGATCTGCGAGCGCTCGCGCATGCGCACGCCGCGCTGCCCATGCTCGCGCGCACGCATGGGCAGCCGGCGACTCCGACCACGCTCGGCAAGGAGCTCGCCAACGTGGTGGCGCGTCTCGAGCGCGCACATGCCGCGGTCGCGTCTGCACCGATGCCGGGGAAGGTGAACGGCGCGGTCGGCAACTACAATGCGCACCTGGTTGCCTACCCCGATGTCGACTGGGAGGCTCTGTCCCGCCGTGTCGTCACTGCGCTGGGGCTCGAATTCAACGCGTACACCACGCAGATCGAGCCGCACGACGGCCTCGCCGCGCTGTTCGACGCGCTGGCGCGCACCAACAGCATCGTGATCGATCTCGACCGTGACCTCTGGGGCTACATTTCTCTGGGTTACTTCCGGCAGAGGGCGGGAGAAGGCGAGGTGGGATCGTCGACCATGCCGCACAAGGTCAACCCCATCGATTTCGAGAACTCCGAGGGGAATCTCGGCGTCGCCAACGCGCTGCTGCGCCACTTCGCGGAAAAGCTGCCGATATCGCGCTGGCAGCGCGATCTCTCGGACTCCACCGTTCTGCGCAATGTCGGAGTCGCGCTCGGGCACACTTTGCTCGGATGGTCGAACTGCAGGCAAGGCTTTGCCAGGCTCGCCACCGATCCGGTGCGCCTCGCCGCCGATCTCGACGCCAACTGGGAAGTGCTCGCCGAGGCGATCCAGACCGTGTCGCGCCGCTATGGCGTTCCGGATGCATACGAGCAGCTCAAGGATCTGACGCGCGGCAAGGACGGCATCTCGCGGCAATCGCTGCACGCCTTTATCGACGCGCTCAAGATTCCGTCGGAAGCGAAGGCGCGTCTCAAAGCGTTGACGCCGGGGACGTACGTCGGCAAGGCCGCCGAGCTTGCGCGGCGCGTTTAACCCGGGCAACGAGCTTGCCGATGTTCCCCTGATGTCACGGCAGGGCGTCAGACCGTGTCTTCTCGCCCACCGCTTTGAAGAAGGTGTAGCAGAAAACCCCGTCCGGCTCGGCCGTACGGTAGAGAGCTCGGATTCCCGCGTCGAAGGTCTCGGCGTCGATCATGCCGGCGTTGATCGCTCGAGCGCGGACGCCTTCGACCATTGCGGTGAACGTCTTCCTGGTAAAGCCGTCGACGAGGTGCGGGCGGCTCGAATCCACGTATACCATCCGCGGCGACACGCGGACCGCGTCAAAGCCCGCGTTCACTAACAGCGGATGGAGTTGCCGGCCGATCATCGCATCGCCGCCGCTCGTGCGCTGCAACTCGACCAGACAGTCGATCGCCTGCCGGGCAGCAGCACTGTCGGGGTGGAAATACGCCGACCCGTGGTCCCCCTCGATGACCGTGATGGTGCCGCCTGGCTTGAGCAGCACCTTGAGTCGCAGGAGGGCTTCCGACGGACGGGCGAGGTGCTCGAGGACGAAGCAAACAAAGATGTGATCAAAGGCTTCGGGGCCGAAAGGCAGCGCGAAGATGTCCGCTTGTCGGAATTGCACATTGGTGATGCCCGCGCCGTCGACCCTCGCCCTTGCCTCCTCGAGCGAATCTGCGGAGATGTCGACCGAGGTGATGCGGGCGCCGGGGCTGTTGCGGGCGAGGGTCGTGGTCTGAGCGCCGGTTCCGCATCCCGCCTCGAGCACGAGGCTGCCAGGCGGGTACGAAGTGTCCGAGTGGAGCAAGTCCACCAAGGTGTCGGCTTGGTCGCGCAGGCGCTCGCTTTCGCGCAATTGGTAGCCATGGACGTATACATCGCCCATCAGAGTTTGACCGTCTTCAGCCAGCAGCCCGAGCATTTTGGCGGTCTGTAGCTCGGCTCACCCCACGACCACTTCGCTGATCTGAATGACAGGGGAGAGGTCGGTGTAGTTCGCTATGTCCGCCATGATCTCCTTCGCGTGAGGTCCGAAGCCCGCTTGAAACCTCTCCACCGAATCGCAGAAGATGTGGCACATGCCCACGTACGGCGCAGGTGTGCCCGGCGCGCCCGCGCCCAGCCCCTTGTCCACCGTGTAGTACTTGCAGTGGTCGCCCATGCGAGCTTTCACCAACGGCATGTGCTTGTCGCGGTAATACTCATGGTCGAAACGAGCGCCTGGTGTGTTCGGGTACATCACAGTGACCTTAATCATGTCTCGTCCGCTGGGTTAGGCTTTTGGCCGGTGGGAACCCATCCTGCACGTACACAAGGCCTAACGCAAGCGGTCGAAGGCGAAGCGATCGCCAGCTCGTCGTACTCACGGTACGGGGATTGCGCGCTACACTGCCCGTTCTCACACGCTTCGATCAAGGATCTGCGCCCGGTGCGGGTGGCCGACGAGCCACGACCAGGCTTCGCGCGCTCAATGGAGTCAAGACGATGCAACGCTACGAGCAGTATCGGACGCTCAAGCTGACGCGCCCCGAACCAGGCATCCTCGAGATCGCGATGGGTGAGGAGGGCAAACTTGCGGTGGCCGACGACGCCGGTCATCGGGAGCTGGCCGAAATCTGGCGCGATGTGGACACGGATCCCGAAACCTCGGTCGCGATCATCCGAGGGCTGGGCAAGGGATTCTCCGGCGGCGGCAGCCTCGATCTGGTGGAGGCGATGGCGAACGACTTCGAAACCCGTGCCCGGGTGTGGCGCGAGGCACGCGACATCGTCTACAACGTGGTCAACTGCTCGAAGATCGTCGTCTCCGCGATGCACGGCCCCGCGGTCGGCGCGGGGCTCGTCGTCGGCCTGCTGGCGGATATCTCCATCGCGGCGAAGAACGCGCGCATCATTGACGGCCACACGCGCCTCGGCGTGGCGGCGGGCGACCATGCCGCGATCGTCTGGCCGCTGCTGTGCGGAATGGCCAAGGCCAAGTACTACCTGCTGCTTTGCGACGAAGTGCGTGGCGAGGAGGCAGAACGGATCGGCCTCGTCTCGCTGTGTGTCGAGGAGGGAGAGCTCGTGGACAAGGCACGTGAAATCGCCCGCAAGCTGGCGAAGGGCTCGCAAACGGCGCTACGCTGGACCAAGTACAGCCTCAACAACTGGCTGCGCATGGCGGGGCCGAGCTTCGACGCGTCGCTCGCGCTGGAGATGCTTGGCTTCTCGGGTCCCGATGTGCATGAGGGCGTAGCGTCGCTGCGGGAAAGGCGTCTCCCCGACTTCAAGCCCGGCAGCGCATTCTGAACGGTCTCTCGCGCAGCCCGGCAGGCCAGCGACGTCGCGTGTCGATCAAAGGCTTGGTCGACGGTCGTTGCAGATTCGTCAGTTCACCGAAGATCCTTGCGTCACCAATGATTGGCTGCTAGCAAAAGGGGCGAGACCCTGTAGGTCGTGATCGCCTCCGGCGGATGCCGCTGCAGGCTAGCGCGGCTAGTGTTGCCGCCGCACAGTTTCGAAGAAGCACGGCGAGCTCGAGGGCAAGCAGGAGCGTTGTTGAAACCGGGCGCTGGCTAACGTCGCTGATCGGCCGACTCCGCCGTACGACGAAGTCGCGGAGAGCGGTCGTTCAACCGCGCCGGCACGGTGACGCAGCTGTTGGGGCCGGGCCGAAGGCGTTTCGATTTGACCGCGGCAAGAGCGGCATCACGCGTTGAATCGATTCGGCGCAGTCTGCGACGAAGCGTTGACTCCGTTGGTCATCGCTCAGGCGCATTTCTCACATGATCGGCTTCTTAGTGGGTCCCCGCGCGCTCCGCCAATTCAGCGAGCCATGCACCAGCCTCTCGAAACGGCTTGCTCGAACGGTCGGCACGACCTCGAATATATGCGCCCTCGATTGCCGTCAGTAACAAGCCCGCGAAGGATTTCGCCCGCCGTCGGTTCTGGAAAGAGAAGTGAGCCTCAATCGCTTTCACATATTGGTCGAACGCGGTGGCTACCACGAATCGCAGTCCCTCGAGTTCTAAATCCAGGTCGAGGCAAACGGTACCGACAGGACAACTGTGACGGAACTCGCCCAGCTCGATTCGTTCTGCAAACGCATTGAACAGGGCTTTGACCTTTTCGCCAGGTTTGCGCTCGCTCGACAGGGTTGAATCGATAAACGCAACGACACGCTCCGAATACTGCGCGAGCCCTTCCTTGACGATTTGCTGCTTACCCTTGGGGAAAAAGTAGTAGACCGAACCCTTGGGCGCGCCACTCTCGCGGACGATTTCGTTGATTCCAGCGCCGGACAGTCCAGACCGCCGCATCAGCGTAATGGCGGCTTCGATCAACTTTTCGCGGGTGCCGGTGGCGGCTACATCAGCATTACTCATCCTTGACTACATATCTAGACCAGTCTATATATGATAGCTCATTCTTGGTCGCAAGGGCAAGACCCTATGAGCGGCAGCAGAGCAGCCGGCGCGCGCACTTCGTCATTGACGGTCAAAGGCATACAGGCGCGACCGGTGGTGCTGAAACTGAAACGACCCGTTGTGGCGCGCTGCATCGGTTTCCGGTAAATCCATTCGAGGGGGCTTATGGAACACTCATCAGGTCGTCGGCGATTTCTCAAATCGGTTACCGCACTGAGCGCGGCCGGTGTGCCGGCAGCAGGCGTTGCGGCTGATGAGCATTCGCAGCACTCCGCGCAGGTTGCGAAGGGGGCGGCCGGCGCAAGGCCTGCGACTCTGATGGGGGCCTACAGCTATCTCACGGGGCCGGAAGTGGCTTTCGTCGAGGCGGCGGTGAGCCGCCTCATCCCTGCAGACGAGCTGGGACCCGGTGCAAAAGAGGCCGGGGTTGCTTACTTTATTGACCAGCAGCTGTCCGGTGCGTGGGGTGCACACGCGCGCAACTATCGCCAAGGGCCCTGGCCGGAGGGATCGCCGACACAGGGGTATCAATCGCCGCTGACGCCGCGGGAGGTGTACCGCACCGCGATCGCCGAGACCAACCGTTATTGCAGCGAAAAGTATGGCAAGCCCTTCGACGCGCTGGCGGCCGTGCAGCAGGAAGAGGTACTGACAGATCTCCAGAGCGGCAAGATCGTGCTGGAACTGGTGCCGGCGCGGCTCTTCTTCAACATGCTGTGGGGCAACACGCAGGAGGGGTTTTTCGCCGATCCAATGTACGGCGGCAACCGCGGCAAGATCGGCTGGAAGCTCGTCGGATTTCCCGGCGTAGCAGCCGTGTACACCGAATTCCTCGAGAAACACAACCTGCCGTATCGCGCCGTGCCAGTTTCGATCGCCGACGTTCAGCAGCGCATCGCGCGCGTAGACGAGCACGGACATCCGGTGCACATCTTACTCAGCCAACAGGATTGAGGTGCGATCATGGCCGCGACCAAACTTAATCCGGTGGATGTTGTTACTGTCGGCGTCGGCCTTACCGGGGCGATCCTCGCCAAGGAACTCACCGACGCAGGACTGAAAGTCGTTGGACTGGAGCGTGGTGGCTATCGCGATACGCACCCCGATTTCGAGGTACCGAACGCGCACGACGAGCTCAAGTATGCCCAGCGCGACGAGCTCATGCAGAACCTCGCACGCGAGACACTTACCTTCCGCAATTCCACAGGTGAAACCGCGTTGCCGATGCGGCAGCTCGGTTCATTCCTGCCCGGCGAGGGGGTCGGCGGCGCTGCGGTGCACTGGAACGGCCAGACCTGGCGCTTTCTGCCTTGGGATTTCGAGACGACAAGCCGCACCATTGCACGCTACGGGAAGGATGCGCTTCCCGCTGATTGCACAAGCCAGGATTGGGGGGTGACGTACGAGGAGCTCGAGCCGCACTTCGATCGATTTGAGCAGATCTACGGCATTTGCGGTAAAGCCGGTAACTTGCAGGGCAAGATCCAGCCCAGCGGCAATCCGTTCGAAGGACCGCGCTCGCGTGAGTACCCCAACCCTCCGTCCAAGGAGAGCTACGCAGGCTGGCTGTTTACACAGGCCGCGCAGTCGCTTGGTTACCATCCTTTCCCGCTGCCAACCGCGAACCTGACTCGCCCGTATACCAATCCGTACGGGGTGACTATGGGAGCATGCGTCTATTGCGGCTACTGCGAGCGCTTCGGTTGCGAGATGGGCGCCAAAGCAAGTCCGCAAACCACCGTGCTGCCGGCGTTGCTCGCCAACAAGAATTATGAGTTGCGCACGCTTGCCAACGTGGTCCGCGTGAACCTTGACTCCGAGAAGAAGCGCGCGGTGAGCGTGAACTACATCGATTCGCGCGGGCGCGAGGTCGAGCAGCCGGCAGAGCTCGTGCTACTTACTTCCTACGTATTCAACAACGTGCGGCTAATGCTGCTCTCCGGCATAGGCAAACCTTACGATCCGGCGAGCAATCAGGGGGTCGTAGGGAGAAACTATGCTTACCAATGCGTGAGCGGCGTGAACCTTTTTTTCGAGGACAAGGTGTTCAATCAGTTCATGGGAGCCGGTGCACTCGGGCGCACCATCGACGACTTCAACGGCGACAACTTCGACCACTCAGGGCTGGGATTCATTGGCGGGGGCTACATCAGCTGCGATTCGACCGGCGCGCGCCCAATCGAATATCACCCAGTGCCCGCGGGCACGCCACCCTGGGGCTCAGGCTGGAAAAGGGCCGTTGCGCGCTACTACAACCGTTCGATCAACATTCGCTCCCACGGAGCGGTGCAAAGCTATCGCGGCAATTACCTCGACCTCGATCCGACCTACCGCGACGCGTATGGTCTGCCATTGCTACGGATGACCTTCGACTTCCGCGATAACGAGTACAGGATGTCAGACTACCTCACCGGCAAATGCGAGCAGATTGCCAAGGCCGTCGGGCCAGCGAAGATGAATGTGAACCGCCGCACCGGCAAGTACAGCATAGTGCCTTACCAAACCACTCACAACACCGGTGGCGCGATTATGGGCGTGGACCCTACAACCAGCGCAGTCAACAGATATCTCCAGAGCTGGGACGTGCCCAATGTCTTCGTGATCGGCGCGAGCGCATTCCCGCAAAACGGGGGATACAACCCGACCGGAACCGTCGGCGCGCTGACGTACTGGGCTCTCGACGCGATCAAGAACCGCTACCTCAGGCAACCTGGGCCTTTGGTCGCTTGATCATCGGGTCAGGGTTACGCGAGCTTGCTCGGTCAGCCCGTCTGTGCGCGGTGGGGCGCCCTGCATGCGACCACGTCTTTGCTAGCCCAAGCCAATTGACCACCCGGCGGGCAAAGGTGATTTAGAGCGCGCTGCACGGCGGGCCGTTAGGGCGGCAAGCCGCCACGCTATACTCTTGTCCGAGCCAGGGGCACGATGTGGTCGTGCCGCGGCGATGACAAATCCCTGGAGGATCCTATGAAGCCGTTACTCGTGGGTGTTCTGGCGTTGCTGTGCTCGACGACGTTCGCGCAGCAGGTCCCTGTGATCGCTTTCGATGCCGACATCGACTTCCTGAAGCTGCCCAAGGACTTGTATCTTGGTGAAGTCACAGGCGTCGCAGTGAACTCGAAGAAGCACATTTTCGTTTTCTCGCGCGGTAACACGACGGGTCCCGCCTACGCCGCATCAGCAGCACAACTCCTGGAGTTCGGGCCCGACGGGCAGTTTATCCGCGAGATCGGCAAGAATCTCTATGCCTGGTCGTTCGCGCACTATGTCCGCGTGGACAAGGACGACAACATCTGGGCCGTCGACAAGGGCTCGGACATGGTGATCAAGTTCAACCCGGAAGGGCGCGTCGTAATGGTCTTCGGGCGGAAACAGGAAGCCTCCGATGAGGAGACGGGACCGCTCAAGCATCCGAAGCCCCCGCTGGCCGCCGAAGACGGGCGGTTTCGTCAGCCGACGGACGTGACCTGGGATCCGGCCGGCAATAGCTACATCAGCGATGGCTACATCAATTCGCGCGTTGCCAAGATTGATCGAAACGGTAACTGGCTCAAGTCCTGGGGTGATCGGGGCGATCAGCCCGGCTATTTCAACACGCCGCACAGCATAGCAGCCGACGCGCAAGGCAACATCTATGTCGCCGACCGCTTCAATCGCCGCATTCAGGTCTTCGACGGCGAAGGCAAGTTGCTGCGCGTAATCACCATTGACGTGCCGTTCGACCGGAATGCGCGGCCCGCGATCGGCAACCGTCCCGATCCGGACGCCAGGTTCGGTACGTTCTCTGCGGGCGCGCCATGGGCGTTATGCATCACGCCGGGCCCGAACCAGGTCCTGTTCAGCGCCGATGCCTTTCCGGGGCGCATCTACAAGCTCACTCTCGACGGAAAAGTCCTCGGCGTGCTCGGCGAATCGGGCAAGCAGGCCAAGCAGTTCGGCTGGGTGCACGAGATCGCGTGTCCGAGCGAGAAGGAGCTCTACGTGGCGGAGCTACTCAACTGGCGAATGCAAAAGCTAATGCTTCACTAGCACGCTCAAGTGTCGATCGACGGTGCGTGCTTCCAACGGACAGAGCCACCCCTGGCGACGTAAGTTGGTTTGCACGGGAGCGACGCGTGCTAGGAACGCGCTTTTGGATGGCTGCTTTCGGCAAGGCAGACGTCCGCAACGGATCGATAGCGATCCATCATCGTTGCAGTCCAACGCCATCTGGGGTCGGACATCTACGACGACCTAGCTTGGAGGGGAAGTCGGGTCTTTGCTCGCGCGCCGCTCGCGCAGCCACTGGATCAGCGGCGGCGTCAGCGACACCACGACGATGCCGAGAACGATGAAGGCCAGGTTGTCCTTGACCCATGGGATGTTGCCGAAGAGATAGCCCGCGTACACAAGCGACGCCACCCACGCCGCGCCGCCGATGACGTTGAAGCTGATGAACTTCTTGTAGGTCATGGCGCCGACGCCGGCAAGAAACGGCGCGAATGTGCGCACGATCGGCACGAAGCGGCCGATGATGATGGTGAAGCCGCCGTACCTCTCGTAGAAGCGGTGCGTCTTTTCCAGGTATTGGGGCTTGAGCCAGCGGCCAAGCACCGTGTCTTGCGGCCGGTGGAACGCCTTGGGTCCGATGTAACGCCCGACGCCGTAGTTGACGGAATCGCCCAGCACCGCGGCCGCGAACAGGGTAAGCACCAGCAGGTGCACATCGATACCGCTCGCCGCGACCACGGTTCCCGCGAGAAACAGCAGCGAGTCGCCCGGCAGCAACGGGAATATGACCAGTCCTGTCTCCGCAAAAATGACGATGAACAGCGCTGAAAACAGAAGCGCGGCGTGCTGCGCGGCCAGTGCCGACAGCGTCTGGTCGAGCGCGAAAAGCGAATAGAGAAGCGTCGTGATCATCGGGCGACGCGCCAAGGTGCGGCTGGCGTCCCGCTCCGACGCGAAGGCCGGCCGACGCAGACCGACCGCGAGTCGGTCGCCTCCACGTCAGGGAAGGATCTTCTCGATGCCTGCACCGGCCCGCTTTTCGGGCTTGACGAGATCCTCACGCGAAACGCCCAGCCACATCACCAGCGCGGCCATCACCAGCGCCGAGGAGTAGATGCCGAAGCAGATGCCGATCGCCAGCGCCAGCGCGAAGTAGTGCAGCGTCTCGCCCCCGAAGAACAGGATCGACAGCACCATCATCAGCGTACAGCCATGGGTGATGATCGTTCGCGACAAGGTGCTGGTGATCGCGCCATTGATGACTTCGGGAACCGTGGCCTTGCGCATCTTGCGGAAGTTCTCGCGGATCCGGTCGGCGATGACCACCGACTCGTTGACCGAGTAGCCGAGGACGGCGAGCACCGCCGCGAGCACGGGAAGCGAGAACTCCCACTGGAACAGCGCGAAGAAGCCGAGGATGATGACCACGTCGTGGAGGTTGGCGGCGATGGCCGATACCGCGAAGCGCCATTCGAATCGGAGCGCCAGGTAGGCGACGATGCCAATGCTCACCAGCAGCAGCGCCAGCGCACCGTTCTCGTAGAGCTCCTTGCCGACCTGCGGGCCGACGAACTCCACCCGCTGCTGCGTCACACCCTGGTCGTCCGCTCTCAACGCCGTCATCACCTGTTCGGAGAGTTGCGCGCTCGACAGGCCTTCCTTCAAAGGCAGCCGGATCAGCGCGCTGTTGGCGCTGCCGAAGCTCTGCACCGCGAACTCGCCCAGGCTCATCTTGTCGATCGATGTGCGGATGCGGCCGAGGTCCGCCGCGTGGGGATAAGCGATTTCGATGACCGTCCCGCCCTTGAAATCTACGCCGAAGTTCAGGCCGCGCACGGCGAGGAACACGACGGCCAGGGCGAAGGTGATCAACGAGATGATGTTGAACACCAGCGCGTGCTTCATGAAGGGGATGACGCGGGTGATCCTGAAGAATTCCATTTTCGTCATTCCCGCGAAAGCGGGAATCCAGTGTCGCTTTTTCCGATTAGGTGATCGTTGTTTTCAAAGTCGCTGGGTCCCCGCTTGCGCGGGGACGACTGCGGGCACGGCTAGGCCGTGCCCGCAGTCGGCTTCCACACCTGCCCGATCGAAATTTTCTCGAGCTTCTTCCTTCCGCCATAGACGATCGCCACCAGGCCGCGCGAGACGAACACCGCGCTGAACATCGACGTGAGAATGCCGAGACAGTGAACGACGGCGAAGCCGCGCACCGGACCGGTGCCGAAGATGAGCAGCGCGATTCCGGCGATCAGCGTGGTGACGTTCGAGTCGAGAATCGTGTTCCATGCGCGCTCGTAGCCGGCCTGGATCGCCGCGTGCGGCGTGTCGCCCCAGCGCAATTCCTCGCGGATTCGCTCGTTGATGAGCACGTTGGCGTCGATCGCCATGCCCAGCGTGAGCGCGATGGCCGCGATGCCGGGCAAGGTCAGCGTCGCCTGCAGCATCGACAGGATCGCGACCAGCAGCAGCAGGTTGATCGCCAGCGAGATCGTGGAGATCACTCCCATCAGCGCGTAGTAGGCGCAGATGAACACTGCCAGCACGATGAAGCCGTACATGACCGAGTCGAAGCCCTTGTCGATGTTCTCCTTGCCAAGCGACGGACCCACCGTGCGTTCCTCGACGATTTCCATCGGAGCAGCGAGCGCGCCGGCACGCATTAGCAGCGCGATGTCGTTGGCCTCGCGCGTGTTCATCCGCCCGCTGATCTGGACCCGTCCGCCGCCGATCTCCTCGCGGATCACCGGCGCGGTGATCACCTCCGCCTTGCCTTTCTCGACGAGCACGATCGCCATCCGCTTTCCGACGTTCTCGCGGGTGAGCTCCTTGAATATGCGTCCACCGGTTCCGTCCAGATTGATATGCACGGCGGGCTCGTTGGTGCGGCTGTCGAAGCCGGGCTGGGCGTCGTTGATGCGATCGCCGGTCAGCACCACCTGCCGCTTGACCAGCACGGGCGCGCCGCTGCGCTCGATGAACAGATCGCTGCCGAGCGGCACCTGTCCGGCAAGCGCCTGCTCGAGCGCGCCTGGCTCCTCGTTGACCATGCGAATCTCGAGCGACGCGGTGCGGCCGAGGATGTCCTTGGCACGCGCCGTGTCCTGCACGCCGGGAAGCTGAACGACGACGCGATCGCCTCCCTGCTGCTGGACGATCGGCTCGGCGACGCCGAGCTCGTTGACGCGATTGCGCAGAATGGTGATGTTCTGCTGCACCGCCCCGTCCTGGATGCGCTTCTGCGCCTCGGGCTTCAGGCTCGCGACCAGCTTGGACTCGTCGCCTGAGCCAGCCTCGCTGACCAGCAGATCGGGAAACGAGTCGGCGATCTCCTTCCTTGCCCGGTCGCGCTCGCTGCCGTCGCGGAAGCGCACGGCGACGCTCTGGCCTTCCTTGGCGATGCCGGCGTACTGGACCTTCTTCTCGCGCAACAGCGACCGGATATCGGTGAGATAACGGTCGGCAGCCTTGTCGAGCGCGGCCTTCATGTCGACCTGGAGCAGGAAATACACGCCTCCGCGCAAGTCCAGGCCCAGGTACATGGGCAGCGCGCCGATCGAGGCAAGCCAACGCGGCGAGCTGGAGAGCAGGTTCAGCGCAACGATGTAGTTGTCCCCCAGCTTCTGCTGCAGCACGTCCTTGGCCTTGAGCTGGGTGTCGGGATCAGCGAAGCGAACCTTGACTCCGGTGGCGTCGAGCGTCTCGCCGCGGTAGCTGACGTTCGCCGCTTTGAGCGCGTCCTCAACCGTGGACAAGGTCGATGCATCGATCTTGACACCCGACTTGCTGGTCGACACCTGTACTGCCGGCACTTCGGGGAAGAAGTTGGGAAGCGTATAGAAGATGCCCACCACCATGGCGATGGCGATGAGCACGTATTTCCAGATGGGATAGCGATTCATCTCGAAGCGAACCCCTCTCCCTCGGGGAGAGGGGCAGGGGTGAGGGCGCGTGAAGTCGACTGCTTCACAGCGTCTTGATCGTGCCTTTGGGCAGCATCAGCGCGATCGCGCTGCGCTGTACGGTCATCTCGACGTTGGCTGCGACCTCGACCGTGGCGTACGCGTCGGTCAGCTTGGTGATCTTGCCGACGACGCCGCCGGCAGTAACGATCTCGTCACCCTTTTGCAGTGCGGAGAGCATCGCCTTGGTCTCCTTGGAGCGCTTTTGCTGCGGACGGATGAGCAGGAAGTAGAAGACGACGAAAATGGCGACCATGGGCAGGAACGCCATGAGATCGCCACCGGGCGATGAGCCGGCGGCCTGCGCATATGCGGGGCTGATCAACACGGGTGAATCCTCCTTACGGGGGAGCTGCGGAGAGCGCGCCTGGCGGCTCGACGCTTATGTGGCAACAGCGGGCAACAGCCGCAACCAACCTATAATTCTATCATGACTGCCCGGGCGGATTCGAAGCGTTGCACATAATCCGGCAGCTTGCCCGCGGCAATCGCATCCCTTAGTTCGGCGAGCAGGATCAAGTAGTAATGCAGGTTGTGAATGGTGTTGAGCCGCGCCCCGAGCATTTCGTTGACGCGCTGCAGGTGGTGCAGGTAGGCGCGGCTGAAGCTGCGGCAGGTGGGGCAGGCGCAGGACTCGTCGAGCGGTCGCGGGTCCGTGCGATAGCGGGCATTGCGGATCTTGATGTCGCCCTGGCGAGTGAACAACCAGCCGTTGCGTGCGTTGCGCGTAGGCAGCACGCAATCGAACATGTCGACACCGGCGGCGACCGCAGAGACGATGTCCTCCGGGGTGCCTACCCCCATGAGGTAGCGGGGCCGCTCCGCAGGCAGCCGCGGAACGACGTACGCCTGAATGCGCCGCATGTCCTCTTTGGGCTCGCCTACCGAGAGGCCGCCGATCGCGTAGCCGTCAAAGCCGATGGCCGTGAGCGCTGAGAGCGACTCGTCGCGCAACTCCTCGAACATCCCGCCCTGCACGATGCCGAACAGGGCATTGCGGTTGCCCTCGTGCGCCGCCTTGGATCGCGCCGCCCAGCGCAGGCTCAACTGCATCGATGCCGCGGCCTGGTCGCGCGTTGCAGGCCATGGAGTGCACTCGTCGAACACCATGCAGATGTCGGCGTCCAGGGTGCGCTGGATCTGAAGCGACACTTCGGGGGTGAGCAGCAGGCGATCGCCGTTGACCGGCGACGCGAAGTTCACGCCCTCCTCGCGCACGTGGCGCAGCGGCCCCAGGCTGAACACCTGGTAGCCGCCGGAGTCGGTGAGGATCGGCTTCTGCCAGCCGATGAAGCGGTGCAGTCCAGCGTGCGCCGCGACGACGTCGAGCCCTGGGCGCAACCACAGGTGGAACGCATTGCCGAGCACGATCTGCGCGCCGAGTTGGGCCAGTTCGTCGGGCGCGATCCCCTTGACCGCGCCGTAGGTGCCCACGGGCATGAATACCGGCGTCTCGACCACGCCGTGCTCGAGCGTGAGGCGGCCGCGGCGTGCGGCGCCACATTGCGCGACAACCGAGAATTCCATCGCGCGGATTGTAGCAGCGGCTAGTTGTCGGTCCCGCCCTCGAGCAGCATCGCATCTCCATAGCTGAAGAAGCGATAGCGTTGGCGAATCGCGTGCGCATACGCGGCGCGGATCGCATCGTAGCCGGCGAACGCCGATACCAGCATGAGCAGCGTCGAACGCGGCAGGTGGAAGTTGGTGAGGAGCCGGTCGACCACGCGGAAGCGGTAGCCGGGCGTGATGAACAGCGCGGTCTCGGCGTCTGTCGCCGCGATGCTGCCGTCAGCGCGAACCGCGGACTCGAGCGCGCGAACCGCCGTCGTCCCTACCGCCACGATGCTGCGTTGTGTTGCGCGCGCTGCCTCGATCGCATCGGCTGTCGCCACGGGAACGGTGAAGCGCTCGCTGTGCATTCGATGCTGTGACAGGTCTTGCGTTTCCACAGGCTGGAAGGTGCCCGCTCCGACGTGGAGCGTCACGTAAGCGAGCGTGACTCCACTCGCGCGAAGCCGTGCGAGCAGCGGCTCGTCGAAGTGCAGCCCCGCGGTCGGCGCCGCGACCGCGCCGGGCGCGCGCGCGTAGACCGTCTGATAGCGCTCGGCGTCGGCGGCATCCGCGGGGCGCGCGATATACGGCGGCAGCGGAACTTCAGCGAAACGCTCCAGATAATCGGCGAGCGGCATGCCCGCGTCGATCCGCAGCCGGAAGAAACGGCTGTCGCGCTCGAGCACGGTCGCGATCGCCCCCGCAGGCAGCTCGACTCGGCCGCCGATGCGTGGTGGATGGCTCGCGCCGAGCTGCATCCATGCCTCGTTGTCGGTCACGATGCGCTCGAGCAGCAACTCCACCCGCCCGCCGCTGGGCTTGCGCCCGACGAGGCGCGAGCGGATGACGCGAGTGTCGTTCAGCACCAGCAGGTCGCCGGGATGGAGCAACCCAGGGAGCGCGCCGAATTCCAGGTCCTCGAGCACGCTACCCGCTACGTGGAGCAGGCGACTCGCGGAACGCGTCGATGCGGGCCGCTGCGCGATGAGCTCGGAGGGCAGCTCGTAATCGAAATCGGAAAGACGATAGATGCGCTCGGCCATCGGAATATCGATGATGCCTCCATCGTTGCACCCGGGCAACGCGTTGCAACCCAGCCGCCTGGCGACGGGCATGCGCAGCACAACAGGTCGACGCGTTCATTCGCGCCTCGACAGTCCTTCCCTGACAACGGTATACAATACAAGCGCAAACGCGCGTCGGCCCGGGTGGCGAAATTGGTAGACGCAGGGGACTCAAAATCCCCCGCCGCGAGGTGTGCCGGTTCGAGTCCGGCCCCGGGCACCAACCTTGGATGCCGAGCCCCGGCCGGTCAGGCGTTCGCCGGCCGATGGAGGAGACGACGATGGAAGCAGACGTCGAATTGAGCTCCGCGCAGCTCGGAGAGGTTCTCAAGCTCGTTCGGTCCAAGGTTGCGCCCGACCAGCGCGCCGTGGTGGAGGACTTTGTCGTCCGCTACTACGGCCAGGTCGATCCCGAGGACCTCGCCGACCGGCGGCCAACCGACCTGTACGGCGCCGCGCTGTCGCACTGGAACTTTGCCCGGAAGCGCGACGCCGGAATTGCTCGCGTGCGGGTGTTGAATCCCACGCTCGAGGATCACGGCTGGCAGTCGACTCACACGGTTGTCGAGATCGTCAACGACGACATGCCCTTCCTGGTCGATTCAGTGACGATGGAGGTCAATCGGCGCGGACTGACGCTTCACTTGATCGTTCATCCCATCCTGGCAGTGAAGCGCAGTGCGAGTGGCGTGCTCTCCGGGCTCGCTCCTCAAGACGCCAAAGATGCTCGCCGTGAATCGTTTATCCATGTCGAGATCGACCGGATCAGCGAGGCCCTGCGGATGGACGAGCTGGCGGCGGACATCACGCGAGTGCTCGGCGATGTGCGCGCCGCGGTCGAAGACTGGCAGAAGATGCGCGCACAAGTGGCGGCGATTCTCGCCGAGGTCGACAAGCGTCCGCCGCCGCTGCCGGCCGACGAGCTCGCCGAGGGCAAGGCGTTTCTCTCGTGGCTTGCGGCGGATCACTTCACGTTCCTCGGCTACCGCCGCCACGAGCTCGCGAGCGTCAAGGGAGAAGACGCGCTCAAGATCGTCCCCGGATCGAGCCTGGGCATTCTGCGCGAGGGCCAGGATAAGGAAGTCGCATCGAGCTTCGCGGCGCTGCCACCCGAGGTCAAGGCGTATGCGCGGCGTCCGGAGCTGCTGGTGGTGACCAAGGCGACTTCGCGCTCCACGGTGCATCGGCCAGGCTACCTCGACTACATCGCGGTGAAGCGCTTCGACGCCAAGGGCGAAGTCTGCGGCGAAGACCGCTTCCTCGGCCTTTTCACCTCGGCTGCCTACAGCGCGAATCCCGCCGATATCCCGCTGCTGCGGCACAAGATCGCGCACGTGCTGGAGCGCGCGAAGCTTGCGCCGGGCAGCCACGCCGCCAAGGCGCTGGTCAACATCCTGGAGAACTACCCGCGGGACGAGCTGTTCCAGACCGCAGAAGACGATCTCCTGCGCACCGCGTTCGGCATCCTGCATCTCGGCGACCGCCAGCGCTTCCGGCTGTTCGTCCGCCGCGATCCCTTCGAGCGCTTTCTCTGCTGTCTGATCTACGCGCCGCGCGAGAACTACACGACCGAGCTGCGGCAGAAATGGCAGGCGATACTCGCCGAAGCATTCAACGCGACGAGCTCGGAGTTCTATGTGCAGCTCTCCGAATCCATGCTCGCCCGCATAACGATCATCGTTCGCACGACGCCGGGGAAAATCCCGACCTTCGAGCTGCGCGAGCTGGAAGCGCGCCTTGCTGCGGCCGCGCGCCGCTGGGAGGATGATCTCAAGCAGGCCCTCATCGACGCCGCGGGGGAAGCCCGGGGCAACGAGCTCTTCCGGCGGTTTGGGGGATCGTTCCCGGCCGGCTATCGCGAGGACTTCGCGGCACGGACGGCAGTCCCCGACATCGATTTGATGGCGAAGCTCTCGCCGGCCCAGCCGCTGGGCATGTGCCTGTACCGGCCGCTCGAGGCGGCACCCGGGACCTTGCGCTTCAAGTTGCTCCGCCTCGGCCGTCCGGTCACTCTGTCCGACAGCCTGCCCATGCTCGAGCACATGGGGCTCAAGGTGCTGGACGAACGTCCGTATCACGTTGTGCCGGAAGGCTCGCCTCCGGTCTGGATGCACGACCTGGGGATGCTCTCGCCAGGAGCCGACGCCGAAATCGACATCGATTCGCTGCGCCAGGTGTTCGAGTCCGCCTTCGAGCAGGTCTTCCGCGGCGACGTCGAGAACGACGATTTCAACCGGCTGGTCGTGGCGGCGCGCCTGCCTGCCGAAGAAATCGTGATACTGCGCGCCTACGCCAAGTATCTCCGGCAGATCGGGTTCCCGCTCTCGCAAACGTTCATCGAGGCGACGCTGGCGGCGCACGCAGACATCGCGCGCATGCTGACCGAGCTGTTCAAGCTGCGCTTCGATCCCTTGCTGCCAGATACGGCCAAATCGCAAGCGCTGGCAAAGATCCAGCAGATCGACGATGCACTGGACCGCGTCGAGAACCTGTCCGAGGACCGCGTGCTGCGCCAGTATCTCGTCGTGATTCTGGCGACCACGCGGACGAATTTCTGGCGTCGCGACGCGCAGGGGCGGCGGCGAACCTTCCTTTCGTTCAAGTTCGATCCGGCGAAAGTGCCAGGCCTGCCCGAGCCCAAGCCGATGTTCGAGATCTTCGTCTATTCCACGCGCTTCGAAGGGGTGCATCTGCGCGGAGGCAAGGTTGCGCGCGGCGGCCTGCGCTGGTCGGACCGGCCGGAGGATTTCCGCACGGAGATTCTCGGCCTAGCCAAGGCGCAGATGGTCAAGAACGTGGTGATCGTCCCTGTGGGCTCGAAGGGCGGTTTCGTGCTCAAGCGCGCGCCTGCGGCGACCGATCGCGAAGCGTTGATGAAGGAGGGCGTGGCCTGCTATCAGGATTACCTGCGGGGCTTGCTCGACCTGACCGACAATCGCGTGGGCGAGGCGATCGTGCCGCCGCCTCAGGTGAAACGCCACGACCCCGACGACCCGTATCTGGTGGTCGCCGCGGACAAGGGAACTGCGACATTCTCGGATTACGCCAACGCGGTGAGCGAGGAATACGGCTTTTGGCTGGGCGACGCGTTCGCGTCCGGCGGGTCCGCCGGCTACGACCACAAGGCGATGGGGATCACCGCGCGCGGCGCCTGGGAGTCGGTCAAGCGCCACTTCCGCGAGATGGGCGTCGATACGCAGACGACGGACTTCACGGTGGCGGGCGTCGGCGACATGTCGGGCGACGTCTTCGGCAACGGCATGCTGCTCTCACGCCACATCAAGCTCGTCGCCGCGTTCGATCACCGCCACATCTTTCTCGACCCGTCGCCGGATCCGGAGGCGAGCTTCAGGGAGCGCGAGCGCATCTCCAGGCTTACGCGCTCGTCGTGGGCGGACTACGACTCGACCCTGATCTCGACGGGCGGAGGCGTGCATCCGCGCAGCGCCAAGTCGGTCGCGATCACGCCGCAGGTCAAGAAGGTCCTCGGCATCGCCGCCGACGCGCTCACGCCGACCGAGCTGGTGAACGCGATTCTCAAGGCGCCGGTCGATCTGATCTACAACGGCGGGATCGGTACCTACGTCAAGGCGGCGACCGAGTCGCACGCCGAGGTGGGCGACCGGGCCAACGATGCGCTTCGCGTCAACGGCCGGGAATTGCGCTGCAAGGTCTTCGCCGAGGGAGGCAACCTCGGCTGCACGCAGCTCGGGCGAGTCGAATACGCCCTCGCGGGCGGGCGCATCAATACCGATGCCATCGACAACTCCGCCGGCGTCGATACCTCCGACCACGAGGTCAACATCAAGATCCTCCTTGGGCTGCCGATCACGGAGGGGGAGCTCACCGTCAAGCAGCGTAATGCTCTGCTCGCGGAAATGACCAACGACGTCGCCGCGCTGGTGCTGCGAGACAACACCTTCCAGACCCAGTCGCTGTCCGTGACAGGCCATATCGCACCGCAGCTCGTCGACGTGCACCAGCGCTTCATCCATTTTCTGGAGAAGACCGGAAGGCTCAATCGGGCGATCGAGTTCCTGCCGTCGGACGAGCAACTCGCCGAGCGGCGCGCCAAGGGCATCGGGCTCACCAGCCCCGAGCGCTCGGTGTTGCTCGCGTACAGCAAGATCTGGCTGTACGACGAATTGCTGGCCTCCCCGCTGCCAGACGATCCCTGGATCGCCACGACGCTGACGCGTTACTTTCCGACGGCGCTGCGCGAGCGCTACGCGAGTTACATGCGGCGGCACCCGCTCAAGCGCGAGATCATTGCTACCTACGTAACGAACAGCACGATCAACCGTGTCGGGAGCACCTTTGTGCACCGGTTGCTGGAAGCGACGGGCGCCAAGCCGCACGAGATCGTGCGCGCCTACCTGCTCAACCGGGAAACCTTCGGGTTCGTCGACCTGTGGAAGGCGATCGAGGCGCTCGACAACGTCGTGACCGAAGCCGTCCAGTCGTCGATGCTGACCGACACGCATGGGCTTATCGTGCGCGGCACGACCTGGTTCCTGCGCTCGCGCCGGCTGACCGATGACATGGCGGCCACCATCAAGCATTTCGCACCGAAGGTCGAGGCACTGGCGAAGCGGCTGCCGCAACTTCTCGACCAGGCCGAGCGTGCGCGCATCGACGCCTGCGTCGAGCGATACGCGGCGGAGGGTGTACCCCACGAGCTGGCGACCCGCGTCGTGAGCTTCGACACGCTGTATGCCGGGCTCGACATCATCGAGGTCGCTGACGTCAGCAAGCGCTCGCCGGAGACGGTCGCCCAGGTGTTCTTCGACCTGTCGACCAAACTCGGCTTGCCGTGGCTGCGCGAGAAATTGGTGGCGTTGCCAGGAGAGGCTCACTGGCAAATGCTGGCCAAGGGGGCGATGCTGGACGATCTCTCCGGATTGCAGCGGACGGTCGCCGCCGAAGTGTTGGCCGGCGGTGCCGACATCGCCGCACCGGGAGGGCTCATCGTGGCATGGCAGGAGCGCAACCGCCGCGGCATCGAGCGTGCGGCTCAGTTGCTGGGCGAGCTTCGCACAGTGAGTACGCCGGACGCGGCGATGATCTCGGTCGCGCTGCGCGAGCTGCGGAATCTGGCGTAGCCCGGGTAGAGCGCGAAGCGCGAAACGCGAAACCCGGGGTCCCGCGCGAGTCTTTTTCGTGTCGGGTCTCGCAAGCTCGACCCGGGCTATGGGGTCGCGTATGCGCCCATAGCGTTGACAGGCCCTAGTACGTTCCCACCGGAGCGGTCGGCCGGGCGGGAGGCAGCGTGCGGATGATGCAGTCGATCGACCTCTCGCTTTCCTTGCCGGCACCGTAAGAAGCCGACGACCGCCTGCCGGTAGCCTTCGGGTGTCAGCTGACGGTAATAGAGCCTCGAGGTGACATCGATAAAGTGTGGATAGTTTGGCGCGCCGGTGTTGTTCATCTGAATGTCGTCGCCGACGTCCTGACTGCCGATGATAAGCGGTCGGCATGCGGTTGGCAGCTGCCGGAAATAGCCGTTGAAGCCTGTCGCCTGATTGCTGCGAATGGCGTCGGGTGCGCAAGCCGTCGCCGCAACCGCAACGCTAATGACCAGCGCGAGGCGCGCCGGCGGCGAACCAGCGCAATCCCGGCGCGTTACTTCTTGTCCCCTCCCTTGTCATGGTTCTTCTTCTGCTGACCTTGGAGAACCAGCGTTTCGGCTCCCGCGCCGGCTTCGTGCCGCTTCTCCAGATCCGAGAGCAGCCCTTCGTCAGACAGATCCAGGGGATGCGAGTGCTCCCAGTCGTGCTCCGCGATCTTCTGGAGTCGGTTCACCACGTGCTTGTCGTGCACCTTGATCGCGAGCTCGCGGCGCGAGTCGAAGCTACCTGGCGCCAGGTTGATCGAGCCGACGATGGCGGCCTCGCCGTCGGCGAGCAGCATCTTGGCGTGCAGCTTGAGGTGCTTCAGCGTGTGCACCTTGATGCCTACGTCGTGCATCATGCGTAGCCCGCTCACCCCCTCGAGCAGCTTGTCCTTCTTCAGCGTGTGCGGCGGCCGCGCCATGACGTGGATCTTGACCCCGCGCTCGTGCGCCCGGATCAGGCGCTCGATGATGACCGGGTCCTGGTAGCGCTCGTTCTGCACGAAGATGGTGTCCTTGGCCTTGTCGATGAAGTGCGCAATGCGCTCGCGGCCGTTCTTGTTGCACCAGATCAGGTGCGCCCCCTCCCCCGGGTCGAAGGGCTTGCGGTGCCAGTCGGCGTCGAAGCAGGTGGCGACCTCGGCGACCTCGTCCGGATCATCGGTGACCACCGCGTAGTCGCGGGTCTCGGTCAGGTTCTTGGGGTCCCAGTTGAGCGACTTGACGAACGCGGTCTCGCCGTCGACCACCATCGACTTCTCATGCGTCAAGTCGAATTCCGGATTGCTATCCTTGACCTCGACCCCCGCTTGAGAGAGCCTCTTGCGCGATTCCGCGTTCTCTTCCTCGCCGCTGCGGCGCGCCGGGTTGAGCATGACCTGGACCTTGACTCCTCGCTTGTGCGCCGCGATCACGGCATCGATCAGCGAAGGATCGCTGAAGACGAACATCTTGACGCGCAGCGATTTTTTGGCCGAGGCGATCGCGTCGAGGATCGGCTTGGCGGAATCGTCGGGAAGGACAATGACGGAGCGGGCCATGGTGTCGTCGATTCAGTGGGAAGCGGGGGCGCCCGCTGCGGCGGCAGGCGCCTGTTCGTACTGGATGCGGTGCAGTTCGGCGTAAACGCCGTTCTTTGCGAGGAGCTCCTCGTGGGTGCCTTCCTCGGCCACTACGCCGTCCTTGAGCACGATGATCTTGTTGGCGTCGCGGATGGTGGAGAGCCGGTGGGCGATGGTGATGACGGTGCGGCCCTTCATCAGGCGCTCCAGGCCCTCGATCACCAGGCGCTCCGACTCGGTGTCGAGCGCCGCGGTCGGCTCGTCGAGGATTAGGATCGGCGCGTTGCGGATGATGGCGCGGGCGATGCCGATGCGCTGCCGCTGGCCTCCGGAGAGCGTCAGCCCGCGCTCGCCGACCAGTGTGCCGTAACCCCCGGGCATGGCG
>Ga0187778_10000614_pt1 | contig 25154 bp, 21 predicted proteins | sample 1015_Q2_SP5_20_M_FD_132418 | JGI IMG/M metagenome (GOLD analysis project Ga0187778, IMG submission 132418) | Tropical peat soil microbial communities from peatlands in Department of Meta, Colombia - 1015_Q2_SP5_20_MG | ecosystem: Environmental > Terrestrial > Soil > Wetlands > Peat | place... | reverse complement strand
ATCATCATCCGCCTCGGGAAGTATCACGGGATGGCGCCCTCGGGCCTCACGTTCATCATGCCGTTCGTCGACGATATCGTCCGCGTGGACATGCGCGAGCAGGTGATTAGCGTGCCGCCGCAAAAACTGATTACCAAGGATAACGTAACCGTGGAAGTGGACGCGGTTGTCTACTACAAGGTCATCGATCCAGTGAAGTCGCAGTTTGAAGTACAGGATTTCGGCTATGCATGCACCACGCTGGCGCAGACGAATTTGCGTAACTTGATCGGAGACCGCACGCTGGACGAAACGCTGGTGGCGCGCGACATGATCAACAATAATCTTCGCCACGTGCTGGATGAAGCCACCAACAATTGGGGCGTGAAAGTGACGCGCGTGGAAGTGCAGAAAATCGATCCGCCGCGCGACATCACCGAAGCGATGTCGCGCCAGATGAAAGCGGAACGCGACAAGCGCGCCGCAATCCTCGAAGCTGAAGGCATCAAGCAGAGCCAGATTCTGCAAGCGGAGGGCAAGAAGCAGTCGGAGATTTTGAAGGCGGAAGGCGATGCGCAGGCTCGCATCACCCGCGCGAACGCCGAAGCGGAAGCGATCAAGCTCGTTTCGAATGCCGCCGAATCGTATTTCAAGGAGCGCGCGGAAATGATGCGCCGCCTGGAAGTCCTGAACAACACGCTGGCGCAAAACACAAAATATATCGTGCCCTCGAGCTCGAGTTTGATCAACGTGCTCGGTCTCGATGGTGCCGTCCATTCTTTGCCCAAAACCACTCCCGATGCGCCCGCGACGCCAACGCCACCGTCTGGGCGCTCGATGTAAGGGTTGGCAAGGTTTCTTGGATGAGGAAGTATCAACTGCCTGCGTTCTTAGACGGAGTTATCACGCAAGACCGGTACGACTGCTGGTTACAAAGGAAATCACAGGCGCACGTCAGGCGCGACAGAAAAAGAGGAAATAAGGCGGCGACAATAGAAGAGTACAAGATCGCAATCCATGATGCGGTTATCTGCTCGAGAGGATTAGATTCGTATACGGGAGAGAGATTAGATTGGAAGTTGCTGAGCAAGTGGAATAACAAAGAAGCGAAGGATAGAGGTCGGCTTCACAAGCGAGAATTCCATTTGTTGCCATCCGTGGATCATATCGGCGATGGCCGAGGAAAACCAGAATTCAAGATCTGCGCCATGCTCACAAACGACGTGAAAAGCGACTTGACGCATCAAGAACTTTTGCAATTGTGTGAGAAATTGTTGAGAGCAGCGGGCCGATGGCCAGGCGGAACGGATATGCTAAAATAAAAGTTGCTGCAACGCCACAGGGGAGCTGCCGCCGCATGAAATTTGGAGTTGTCGTTTTTCCCGGGTCCAATTGTGACCACGACGCGTACTACGCCCTCGGAAACGTCCTCAAAAAGCCCGTCGAATTCATCTGGCACCAATCGCAAGACCTCGCAAACTGCGACGCCATTATCCTGCCCGGCGGATTTTCCTACGGCGACTATCTGCGCACCGGCGCAATCGCACGCTTTTCGCCGGTGATGAAATCCGTTGAGAGATTCGCGAACGGCGGGGGCCTGGTTCTCGGAGTTTGCAACGGCTTTCAGATTCTTTGCGAAGCCGGGCTGCTTCCTGGCGCGATGATGCGCAACAGCGGTCTGCGCTTCATCTGCCGCCACGTTTACATTCGCGTCGAGCAAACCGACACACCCTTCACCAACGCGGCTGAAAAGGGTCAGATTCTGAAGATTCCCATCGCGCACAGCGACGGCAACTGGACCGTCGACGACGCCACGCTCGCGGAGCTCGAGAAAAATCGGCAGGTAATTTTCCGCTACACCACGCCCGATGGTTCTGACGATGCTGCAGGCAATCCGAATGGCGCGATGCACAACATTGCCGGCATCTGCAATCGCGAGCGCAACGTCGCTGGCCTAATGCCGCATCCGGAGCGCGCGGTTGAATCGGCACTCGGCTCAGCCGACGGGCTGGTGATTTTCCGTTCGATGGTCGAAGCGCTCGTCGGCGCTGCGAAGGCAACCGCGTAAACGAAATGGCCACCGCGCTTACCGAAATCAAAGTGACGCCGGAGATCGCCGCCGAGCACGGCCTCAGCGCGGAAGAATACGCGCGCGTGAAACAAATCCTTGGGCGCGAGCCGAACATCACCGAGTTGGGCATTTTCAGTGTGATGTGGAGCGAGCACTGCTCCTACAAATCGAGCAAAGTACATCTGAAGCGCCTGCCGACGCGCGGCAAGCTCGTCGTACAGGGCCCCGGCGAAAATGCCGGAGTCGTCGACATCGGCGACGGGCTCGTTGCCGCGTTCAAAATCGAGTCGCACAATCATCCGAGTTACGTCGAGCCGTTTCAGGGAGCGACCACCGGCGTCGGCGGAATTTTGCGCGACATTTTCACCATGGGCGCGCGGCCGATCGCGGTGATGGATTCGTTGCGGTTTGGGGAGATCAGAAGTGGCGAGTGGCGAGTGGCGAGTAGCGAGAAAAAACAGGAAACAACTTCAGAAGAAGCGGCGAAGAATCGGCGAATTCTTGATGGAGTGATCCGCGGCGTCGGCGGCTATGGAAATTGTTTTGGCGTGCCGACGGTCGGCGGGGAAGTGGCCTTCGAGCCGTGCTACTCGCAAAACCCATTGGTTAACGCGCTCGCGCTCGGCATCGCCCGCAAAGAAGATTTGTTCTTCGCGAAAGCCAAGGGCGCGGGCAATCCGGTGATTTACGTTGGCGCAAAAACGGGCCGCGACGGAATTCACGGCGCGTCGTTGCTGGCTTCGGCCGAATTCACCGAAGAATCGCAGCAGAAGCGCCCCAACGTGCAGGTCGGCGACCCCTTTATGGAGAAGTTGCTGCTCGAAGCGTGCCTCGAAGCGATGCAAACCGGCGCGGTGGTGGCGATTCAAGACATGGGCGCGGCGGGGCTGACGTGCTCGACAGTGGAAATGGCGTCGCGCGGCGGAACGGGAATCGAGATTGACCTGGCGAAAGTTCCTCAGCGCGAAACGGGTATGACGCCGTACGAAATCATGCTCAGCGAATCGCAAGAGCGCATGCTGCTGGTCGCGGAAAAAGGCCGCGAGCAGGAAGTTCTCGGAGTTTTCAAGAAGTGGGGGCTCGATGCCGTCGTGGTCGGCCAGGTCACCGAAGGCGGACTCGCGCGCATCAAGAATCACGGTAGCGTTGCCGCAGAAATTCCCGCGCACCCGCTGGCCGAAGAAGGGCCGGTTTATCGCCGCCCGATTGCAGCGCCCGCGCCGCGCGTCGAATCGCCAAAAGATTGGTTTGCGTTTGCGCCGGAAGGCAGGAACCTCACACAGAATCTTCTGAAGCTGCTGGCTTCGCCCGCGATTGCTTCGAAGCGCTGGATCACGGAGCAATACGACACGTCCGTGCGCACGAACACTCTCGCGGGTCCGGGCGCGAGCGATGCCGCGGTCGTGCGCATCAAGGATCCGAAGACGAATGAGGTGAAGCGCGCGCTTGCGCTTTCGACCGACGGCAACGGCCGCTGGTGCCAGTTGAATCCGCGCGTCGGCGCGATGCATGCCGTCGCGGAATCCGCGCGGAATGTGGCAGCAAGCGGCGCGCGCCCCATTGCGGCAACCAACTGTTTGAACTTTGGCAGCCCGGAAAAACCGGAAGTGATGTGGCAGTTCAGCGAAGCCATCGACGGCATCGCGGAAGCTTGCAACGCGCTCGGCACGCCCATCACCGGAGGAAATGTCAGCTTCTACAACGAAACGCTCGGCAAGTCCATTTATCCCACGCCGGTTATCGGCATGCTCGGCGTCCTCGATGACGTTTCCCGCGTGTTGAAAATTGCGTTTCGCAATGCTGGCGACGTGATTGTTCTCCTTGACGGTGCATCCCAGACAGAAACAGGCCGTCATTTCGAGCGAAGCGAGAAATCCCTCTTTGCCCGCGAATTGTCGTCGTCGGAATATTCGAAAACGGTGGGAGGCCTCGTCGCCGGCGAGCCGCCCGCAATCGACCTCGCTGCTGAGAAAAGGCTCATCGATTGCCTTGCCGCGCTTGCCGCGGAAGGTGCCGTTGAATCCGCCCACGACGTTTCGGATGGCGGACTCGCCGTCACTATTGCGGAATCCCTTTTCGGCTCTGTAGGGGCGGGGCTTGCCCCGCCCGCCGTCGGCGCAAATGTTTGTATCGACGACAGCTCCCCCGCCGAGCTTGCACTCTTTGGCGAACGCGGCGCACGCGCCAATGTGTCTGTCGCGCCCACAAAGCTTGCCGCTGTTCTTGCAACTGCGAGACAATACAATGTGACGGCGAGCGAAATCGGCAAGGTCACCCGCGACGGTTCGTTCCGCATCGAACATAAGGGGCGCGCGGTGATCGACTCACCGGTCGATTCGCTTCGCGACGCCTGGGCCAATTCGCTCGAATGGACATTGACCGGAAAATGAAACTCAGTTGGAGCATCGGCTATTGGTTTCTAATTGCCGCGCTTTTCATCGAAGCGATGTCGCTCGGTCATTTGACCTCTGCGGAGTATTCTCTTGGGATAGTATTTGGGTTTAAGAGAGCATACCCTGAAACCTTTTGGTTCCATGTCTTGAGCGGTCTGTTCGTATGTTTGCTGGGCTTTTTTACCACGGCAACGGTCTTGCTCCATCGCCCGTGGTCAAAGCGAATGGTCGCTGTGTTCTGCTGTGTGACTATTCTTTATATCTCAGTTAGAGCGCTCTCGACCCAAGGTCTGAATTGGTCGCAAGCGTTGGAGTTTTGTTTCCTGCCGATCGCCGCGCTGGGCTATTTGGCGTTGACTTGGTCGAAGATGGATTTGTCTGAGGTAAGTCACTCGTCGTGAATTCACTGGCACACATCGACGACCACTTTCACGACCACTGTGGAGTGTTTGGCGTTTTCGGCCATCCCGAAGCGGCGAATCTTGCGTATCTCGGTCTCTATGCATTGCAGCATCGCGGGCAAGAATCCGCTGGGATTGTTTCCACCGACGGCAACGAACTTCATCTCCATCGCGCGATGGGTGAGGTCGATGAAATTTTCCAGCAGCCCGGCGTCCTTGCGAAACTTCCCGGCTCGCTCGCTATCGGCCACACGCGCTACTCGACGGCTGGCGACAAAGCGCTGCTTAACGCCCAGCCCATCCTGATTGACTGCAACAAGGGCAAGGTCGCGTTGGGGCACAACGGCAATCTCACCAACGCAGCGGAATGGCGCCGCAAGCTCGAACATCGCGGGTCGATTTTCCAAACCAACAGCGACACCGAAGTGATCGTGCATTTGCTGGCGCGCTCGCAGGCACGCAATCTTTCTGGCGCGCTCGGCGACGCGCTCAATCAAGTCGAAGGCGCGTACTCGCTGCTCGTTCTCACGCAAGACGAACTTTATGCCGTGCGCGATCCCCGCGGCTTCCGCCCGCTGGTTCTTGGCAAACTCGCCACTCCGGGCGGCTTCGCGGCGTGGCTGGTCGCATCGGAAACGTGCGCGTTCGATCTGCTCAACGCGCAGTACGTCCGCGAAATCGAGCCCGGCGAAATGCTGCGCATCTCGAAATCCGGCATCGAGTCCATCCGCTTCGCACCCGAGAAGCAGCACCAGCAATGCATTTTCGAGCACGTCTATTTTTCGCGGCCGGACAGCATCATTTTTGGGCGCTCGGTCAACGAGAGCCGCGAGATGCTCGGGCGCTTGCTGGCGCGCGAGCACCCCGTCGAAGCCGACATCGTCGTTCCCGTTCCTGACTCCGGCGTTCCTGCGGCGGTGGGGTACGCGCTCGAATCGAAAATCCCGTTTCGCATGGGCTTGATTCGCAATCACTACATCGGGCGAACGTTCATCGAGCCTTCGCAAGCGATCCGCAATTTTGGCGTCAAGCTCAAGCTGAACCCTATTCGCGGCCTCATCGAAGGTCAGCGCGTCATTCTTGTCGACGATTCCATCGTGCGCGGCACCACCAGCCGCAAGATCGTGCGCATGGTGCGCGATGCGGGCGCCAAAGAAGTCCACGTGCGCATCAGTTGTCCGCCGACGATTTCGCCCTGCTACTACGGCGTGGACACCCCTACACGCGAAGAGTTGATCGCTTCGTTCAATACACCGGAAGAAATCTGCAAATTCCTCGGCGCCGATTCGCTGGGATATCTCTCTCTTCCCGCGCTGAAACAGGCTGTCGCTGATACCGAAGGCCGTTTTTGTACGTCTTGTTATACAGGCGTCTATCCGACGGACCTCGTGCAACTGGAAGTACGCGGGTCCGCTTCCAATGGGAAGGCGGGGGGAGCTTCGGTTACAATAGAAAATGAACCCGCGGCCGCGGAACGGCCGGTGGCGGTGGAACGTGAAAGCTGAAAAACAGAAAAAGCAGGAAGAAAACGTCCCGGTAAAAACAAAGATTCAGCGCGAGATCATCGCGTGGTTTTGGGTGGGCCTTGCCTTTCTGCTCATCAACGGCACGATCGGGCAGGCGCGCGTGATTCCTTCCGGCTCGATGGAAAAAACGTTGCTCATCGGCGACCATCTGATCATGAGCCGCATCGGCTACGACGCCGGCGTGCCTTTCACCAACTGGCACGTGCCCCTCTGGCGAAATCCCAAGCGCCAGCAAGTCATTATCTTCAAGCCGCCTTTCGCTCCGGACACGCCCGATTACGTGAAGCGCGTCATCGGACTCCCCGGCGACACCATCGACATTCACGACGGCTCGGTGTGGGTGAATGGCCAGCGCCAAATCGAGAAATACACCACTGGCCCGAGCGAGCCTGCGCCGCCCGGCACCGCTCCTTTTGGCCATGCCGACCTGAAATATCCCTACCACGTGCCGTCGGATTGCTACTTTGCGATGGGCGACAATCGCGAGAATTCTTATGACAGCCGATTCTGGGGCTGCGTTCCACGCAACGACATTATCGGCACGCCGGTGATGATTTACATGTCGCTCGACGTCAATCCGGACGCTTGGGAACCGGGCCACATTCAAGAGCGCTTCTTTGCTTACGCGAACGCCATCTTGCATCCCGGCATCGTGCGCTGGCGGCGGATTTTCCGCACGTTTTAAGTCTTTTAGGTTGTCACCGCAGTTTGCAGCAAGCGCCGCGACCCGCCGCGGCGCGGTAAAATTCCTCGGTAAGAACACTGGACGCGAAAGTGCGTCCTCATGAACGGAAGCAACCAGACTCGATGAAATACGCCGATGCCGGGGTGAATATCGCCGTCGCTGATGACGCCAAGCAGCGCATCCGCCATCATGCCAGCCACACGTTTACTCCGGGCGTTCTCGGCGGGATCGGCGGTTTCGGCGCGCTCTTTGCCCTCGACCAAAAAAAATGGAAAGAGCCGGTGCTGGTTTCCAGCGCCGACGGGGTGGGCACAAAGCTTAAAGTCGCGATGGCCATGGGCGTCCATTCGACCGTCGGCGGCGACCTGGTCAATCATTGCATCAACGATATTCTCGTGCAGGGCGCCGAACCACTTTTTTTCCTCGATTACCTGGCGATGGGCAAGCTCGATCCGAATGTGGTCGAGCAGCTCGTCGAGGGCATGAGCCGCTCCTGCCGGAAAGCGGGCTGCGCGCTCATTGGCGGTGAGACTGCCGAGATGCCGGGATTTTATGCACCTGGCGAATACGATCTCGCCGGATTCATTGTTGGTGTAGTTGAACGCAAGAGACTGCTCAACGGGAAAAACGCCCAGGCTGGCGACACTCTGATCGCGCTGCCCTCCGCGGGCTTGCACACCAACGGCTATTCGCTGGCGCGCAAACTGATTTTCGAAGTTGCGAAATTAAAGCCGGAAACGTACGTAGCGGAAGTCGGCAACAAAATCGGCGCCGAACTTCTCAAGCCGCATCTGTGCTACGCGCCCGCCTTGAAAGATATTGTCGCGCGCGGCTGGGTTTCCGCTCTGGCGCACATCACGGGTGGGGGCATTCCAGGGAATTTGCCTCGCGTCATGCCCAATGGCCTCAAAGCCGAAATCGACTTGGCATCGTGGCCCGTGCCTTCCATTTTCAAATATCTTGCCAAGCTCGGAAAAATCGACACCGACGAACTGCTGCAATCCTTCAATATGGGTGTCGGCATGATTTTAGTGGTGCCACCGAAAAACGTGAAGCCGGTGGAAGCCGCGCTGAAGAAGCGCCGCGAAAAGTTTTTTCTCATCGGCCGCATCGAACGCTCCGAATCCGGCAAAGCCCGCGTCTCCTTCTCCGGCTCCCTTAACCTCTAGGTGGGACGCTCACGCGTCCTCTCCCTTTGCGTCCAATCGATCAAGGATTCCCATCCGTTTCAACCTCGGGAGGTTCGCTATGAATTTGAATTGTTCCGAAAACGATCTTCAGGCTTTGGCGGCGCGCGTCGAGAGGGTCGAAGCTTCCACACGCCGCTGGAAAGTGGCGTGCAGTGTGCTTCTTCTCTCCGGTATTTCGCTCCTTTTCATGGGCGCTAAGGCCGCCGATCGTGTCGATCCAGACGTCCTTCATGCCCGCTCGGTCGAAGCTCGGGATTTCGTTCTCAAAGATGCCGACGGGCATGTTTATGCCCGCCTCAGCCTTTCCCCTCGAGTCAGCGTCAAAAAGAACGGCGGCATGTACCTGCTCCCGGATGACGGGACTTTGCCGGGCCAGGCGGCTCTGCAATTCTACGATGACAAGGGCGACGTTCTTTGGACAGCTCCGTCCGCGGCGCAGCTACTGCCAGCGAGATAGGGTAAGAGACCGGACGATCTTAAGCTTTGCTCGAACGCCTGTCGCATTCTGAGCGTTCACGATGTTACGCGTAGCTCCGGCGCTGCGCCGGGAAATGCCCGCCGGAAATTCACTTGGGGAGGCCCTGGGCGAACACCGATTGCGGAAAAAGGGCATTGGCTCTTCGCGCTAACGAGCGCTCCAGTTGCCGCGTCCATCGGATCTCTGTTTTCAGCTGAGCTATCATCAAGGCGACCATCCAAACCGCCTCGTGAAACTTGTGACCAACCTCTGCATAGATCGCTCGCGACGTTTCCCTCTCTCGCTTTAGCTCTTTCAGCAGGAATCTCCGTCTGCGCTTCAATTGCTTCCGGAAAACTCCCGGTCGGGCCTGCCAGGAAAGTGCCAGCCAGGTCAAAAACGCGGGCCGGTCGCGTTGCGTGGTCCACTCGACACGCTCCAGCGCGTCGGCAAGAGAGGCTTTGCCTTTTTCCGTTGTTTCGTAAGTGCTACGCTCCGGCCCGGCCGCCGGCTCTTTCGTTTCCGAACTTCGCAGCAATCCCGCGCGCGCCAGCTTATCGAGCGAGTAGTACACCAGCGGCCGGGAAACTGCCGCCCAGTCCCGGATACAGCGCCGCTCCAGTTCCAGATTCGCTTGGTAGCCGCACATGGGCTGTTCCGCCACCAAGCTGAGCAGCACCAAATCCGGTGTCGTCAGCACAGGCTCTCTCTTTACGCGAACTCTTTTCTTCAGGTTGGTTCTGACTGCTGTGTGAGCCACGTGCGCTACTTTCACGCGACCCTCTCTTTCCCTTTTCCCCGCCGATCATTAGTCTGGGCCGCCAGCTTCCTCTTTTTGCTCCAATACCACCATTGGCATTTCTCGGCAGCCAGCCGCGGATTCTTCGCCTGCGCCACGGCCGCACAGAAGGTATCGAGCACGCAGGGATCTTGCCGCTGCCCCATCGCGCGGCCGAGCCGCTCGTACATTTTCTTCGGATTCTGCCGCGCCAGCTGGACTACGCTGCGGATTCCGAGCAACTCGAAGTCGCGCAGCATGGCCGGCCCAATGGAAATCAAGTCGGCCAGTTTGCGATCGGTTGTCGGCATAAGAGTCTCCTTGATTTGAAAAATGGCTTGTCCTGCTCACTAGTCTAATTTAGACTAGTCTAAATTAGACTAGTGGTTTGGTCAAGGAGAAAATGGACCATGCGCCCTCTCGCTGTCGCCATTCTTGCCCTGCTTCTCGAGTTTTCATTTCGCACGCCAATTCCAATCAGGAGAAATCGCCTATGAACGTCAAAAAAATCACTCCGGTCTTGCTGGTGAAGGAAATCGAGCCGCTCATTCCCTTCTGGGTCGGCAAGCTCGGCTTCACGAAAACCGTCGAAGTTCCCGACGGCAACAAGCTGGGTTTTGTGATTTTTCAAAAAGGATCAGTCGAGGTGATGTACCAAACCTATACGAGCGTGGAAAAGGATGCGCCCAAGGAAGTTGCCGCTACTGCGGGCAAGGGACCAACGTATCTGTACCTGGAAGTCGACGATATCGATGCGATTCTCGCAGCGATGAAGGATGCGAAGCTCGTAATGCCGATGCGCATAGCGTTTTACGGAATGAAGGAATTCTCCGTTCAGGATCCCGGCGGTCATTTCATTACCTTCGCGCAGCCGGCAGCGGCAGCACAGCACTGACAGTCAGTTGCAGGGGTGGATGGAGGGCACAGTAGTGCTCGGAGGCATTCCGCCTGAAAGCAAAGCTATGCGATTGCCGTGAACGAGATCTAACTCCCTTCGCTTAGTTGAGATTAGTTTTGCTCACGGCCTGCTCAACCAATCCTGAATAAACGAAGTTTAGATATGCTCTCAACTTCGCTGTTCGTTGGGGATCCGTCTCTCTGGCAATCATGGTTTGCAAAATCGGTTCGAGGAACCGTCCGTACTTTTCCAGCGTGGCCCTGTCTTTCGTCGCAAACGCGGCTTCCACTGCTTTCTTCGTAGCTGGTGTGACCAGTTCCATCCTGCCCACGAAGACTCGCGCTGTCTCCGCTGGAGCAGGGTGGATCGCAAGCGGCAAAATCCCGTCCACGAAGGTTCGCGGCACGATGTAAATCAGCCGGCTGCCTTCTTCGAACCACGAATCGCGCCAGGTTGCGACCATGGCCTGGGCCTCGTCCAAATAAAGCCCCTGAGACACGAGAATTCCCTCCAGCTCTCTTGCTAAATCCTCGACCGAACTGTTCAGTTCCGGGCTTGCCAGTGCAGTTTCTTTCTCCAGAGGTCCGCCGTTCCGGTAACCAAGCTGTTCGCCGCGCCGCTCGAATAAAATCACTTCTGGAATCTCCGCGCTCGAGCGATTTTCGATTTGCACGCCGCCATCCGCCCTCACCGTCGCCGAAATGGGCGCTTGAAACGACGACACGCCGCGGTAGAAAAGGAATTTTTCTTGTTGCTCCCCAGACGAAGTTTTCACCGATAGCGGCGTCGCGGAAGTCATGCGGGCGGCGTAGTAGTGGCTGGGTTTCGCATCCTGAGGAAATTCGAATCGGAGGCCCGGCGCCACCGTTACTGCGTCCCAGCCGATGCCGCCATCCTTTGACCCGTGAAAAATGCTCCACTCCTCCGGATTTGCAGATGGCTCGACGCGACTCGCGCGCGGGTACCACTCCGTGATCAGGCCCTTCGCAAAACTGACGTGAACCGAAACCTGCTCTTGCTGCGGACTGTAAAAATACAGCACTGGCGTTTCCATCCGCACGGTTCCACGCAACCCCAGCTTAAATGTGGGCGTGCGGAAGTGTTCCACGAAGCTGGGTAAATCTGTCGGGCTCGACAGCGGCGACCACTTGGCCGCCTCGCCGTCTTTTCCTGCAATTGAAGTAAACGTGCCCCATTCATGGACGGTTAATCCGGCAAATCCAGGGCCCTTCTCTCGCCCCGGCAAAGAAGTGGAAACGACAAAGCAGCAGCCAAGCAGCGCAAAGAGAAACAATCTTGGCAGTTTTGGCAGCATGGCGGGTCCTCCTGTGAGCCTGAGCATGTGGTTTTCACCCAATGCTCATCCAGACGCCCGGAACGGACCCGGTGTTAACAGCCTGCGCTCAATTTTTGGGGGGAGTGGGACCCGGCGGAGGGCGGCGCTCCATTTCGGTGGGCACGGCAATGGAGCGGGCGCCGTTCTTGCCCACGGAGCGTACCGCAAAGAAGTAATTGTCAGTGGAAACATCTTTTAGCACGGTTTCGCCGGACCCTGTTGCGAAATCGAAGACTTTCCAGCGCGGGTCGGTCGTCTCGCGCCACAAAATTTCAAATCCCGCGCGCTCGGCATCGTCGTCTGCCGCCCAGGAGACTTTGGCATTCGGCGTGACCGCGCCGGTGAGCTTCACATTGTTTGGCGGGGCCGGTGCCATGGCCAATTGCCGCAGAGCTTCCGCGTTGTCGCGCGCCACGTCACCCATGAACGTGAAGTTCAGATATTTCTCGAAGTCGCCGTACTCAATTCCATTTTCCGTGCGCGGCGTTTGATGCTGGTGGTTGTAATCCTCCAGCGGTTCGGTGAAGCGCACCCCCGGCAGGCCTGCTTTGTAGAACGGGTAGTGGTCGCCACCGCGGCCGTAGCGGTCCTGACGGAAAACCATGCGAATCGCGCTGCGCCCGTCGATTTCTTCGATAGCGCGCGCCAGCTCGCGTGACGGAGAATCCGCATCGTCAATCTCGCCGTTGCCGGAAAACAGCCGCACGCGATGTGGCGCGCCCGGCGCCGGGTCGGCACCGACGATATCGTCGTCCAGCATTCCACCAACGGTATAGCCTTGTTGCTTCACCCAATCTACGAGGTGGGTGCTGCCGAGCAGGCCCTGTTCTTCGCCGGAGACGACGACAAACAGCAATGTCGCGCGATATTTTCCGAATTTTCCGTGGCCGTTCGCCTCCGGTCTGCTCAGCAACCTCGCGCACTCCACGCTCACTGCCACTCCCGAAGCGTCATCGTCCGCTCCCGGCGCGTCGAGCGCAGGATTCACGGGGTCGGACGCGCGCGAATCCATGTGGCCGGAAACGATGAACACTGTCTTCGTCAGTTTTTCGTCGGTTCCAGGGAGAATCGCGTACGCATTCTCCATGTGCGCCGGCTTGTCTCCGGTTCGCGCCGACGTCATCTCAAACTTGTCTACGACCACTTGCAGCTTTCCGCCGCTTTCTTTCGCGATTTCGTTAAGGCGGACCACCACCACGTCCCGCCCGCAGCCAATTCCGCGCTTTGGATCGTCCCACGATGAGACCGTCAGCCGCGTCCCGCAGTTCACGAGGTCGTGAATGAGCGCGCGCATCGACTTTTCATCGATGCTCTGCCGCGCCACCGCGCCCAAAGGCCTGGGCAAGATCTTGGGCTGTGGTTTGCTTTGCGACGGCTCCGCGGGATCGCGCGGCTTTGCCTGTTGCGCGACCGCAGGCAGCGCTGCAAATGCCAGTGCTGCCAGCCCCGCCGCGGTGAGCGCCCGGGCAAACGAGCAAGTCGTGCTCATCGGATTCTTCATTTGTTGTTCTCCCGCTACCGGTTTGGCGTCAGAAGGAAACACGCATTCTAGCGCGAACCCAGCCGATGTTATAACCTCTTCAAGTCTTATTGTTGGTATCTGATGAGCTATTGATGCCAGAAAAATGCAAGCACACTTGGGCAGAACGAAACGCCCTCTTACGTACCCTGATGGCGAAGTCTATTTAGATTTGTCCTTCATTGCCTTGAGACTTCCTTTCACCAGTTTCTTCACCAATGCCATTGGTATCGGCTTACCCACTGGAAAGCTGACGATGGCTTTCGTTGCGGGATAACCTGCGAGTTCCTTCCTATGTTCGTGTATTACTGGAGGGCGTACATGTAGACGTATGTGTGATTTCTTGAAGCTGAACCAGGCAAACATTCCGTCATAATCAAATCCCGGATAGGAATATCCTGGCATTTGGAAATAATCGGTGCGTTCAGTGGCACCAGGCGCTGCCGCCCGTATCGCGGCTCTCATCTTCGCCAAATCGCCTTGCGCCTCTCTTGGACATTTTGCTATGTATTCGTCTACTTCACTGGCTTTGCGTTTTGTCACGGTTGCATTCTCCCGTTGTTGTGTTTTTTCATCGCGATCGACATTGTAACTTCAACGACAACTCTCGGCAGAACCTATTTAGCCCGCTTGGTTAACATGAGATGACTTCTGACACGTCCGCACCCAAATGCTTGTGAATCTCCGCAAATCCTTTACAATCACGGCCTGCAGAGGAGGGGGATATGAAACGCAACATCTACGTGGGAGCTGCTTTTCTCGGGCTGATCGGTGCACTCGCTGCCGGCTCCGTTGTGCTGGACAGAAAAGCTTCGGTCGCCGCAGCTGGAATCGAAGCGCCGCGCTTTGAGGTGGATCCCCTCTGGCCCAAGCCCCTGCCTAATCATTGGATCCTTGGCATGAGCGTTGGAGTCTCTGTCGATTCCCAAGACCACATCTGGATTGTTCACCGCACCAATACCTACGAGCCGATGGAAATCTACGCCACCGCGAACCCGCCGGCCGCCGACTGTTGCGTTCCCGCTCCACCAGTTCTCGAGTTTGACGAAGCGGGCAACCTCATCGGCCACTGGGGAGGCCCCGGCGAAGGCTACGACTGGCCCGATTCGAATCACGGCATCACCGTGGATTACAAAGGCAACGTCTGGATTGGCGGCAACAGCCGCGGAAAAGACAAGGGCTTTTTTCACGACAATCAAATTTTGAAATTCACGCAAGATGGCAAGTTTTTGATGCAAATCGGCCATCCCAACAAGAGTCAGGGCAGCAACGATATCGACAATCTCAAAGGGCCGGCAAAAATGTTCGTCGACAAAGCTACTAACGAGCTATACGTCGCCGACGGCTACGGCAACCACCGCGTCATCGTGTACGACGCCGAAACCGGAAAGTACAAGCGCCACTGGGGCGCCTATGGCAACAAACCTGACGACACAGACCTCGGCCCGTACAATCCCGACGCGCCGCCCGCGCAGCAGTTTCGCAATCCGGTGCATTGCGCGGAACTCGCCAACGATGGCCTGCTTTACGTTTGCGACCGCCCCAACGACCGCATCCAGGTGTTCAAGAAAGACGGCACCTTCGTGAAGGAGGCTTTTATCGCGAAACGAACGCTCGGTGACGGGTCAGCCTGGGACATCGCGTTTTCCAAGGATCCTCAGCAGAAATATATTTTTCTGGCCGACGGTTCAAACGAAAAAATCTACGTGATGTTGCGCGACAGCCTAGAAGTCCTGACCAGCTTCGGCGATGGCGGCCGCCAGCCCGGCCAATTCTACGCCGTGCATAGCATCGCAGCCGATTCGAAAGGCAACCTGTTCACTACGGAGACCTACCGCGGCCAGCGCGTCCAGAAATTCGTCTACAAGGGCTTGGCGGCGGTCACGAAAAAGGAGCAAGGCGTGGTCTGGCCTACGTCCAGTAAGTAATTCCGCGTGAGCAAATCGTTTCCGGAGGAGTTGTTATGCAGAAAATTCTTCTAAGCCTTGTCGCCGCACTTCTTGCGCTATCGCTTCCGGGGAAATTTCCGGAGCAAACGCAAAACGCGCAGCCCGTCTCGCCCCATTTGCCGCGAGGAACCGCCACGGATATCAGCAACGCCGAGATTCAAGCCCTCGTGCAAAAAACCGCTTCCGACCGGATCAGCGATCAAGCCATTCGCGTGGTGAGCATCAACGGCGAATACAACGTTGGCGTGGGAGTGGTCCATCGCGCGAAAACGTCCGGCGCACAGGCGGGCGGCGGCATCGAGCACAGCCAAATCACCGAGATTTATCACGTCATCAAAGGGAACGCGACGCTAGTCACGGGCGGCTCCATGGACAATCTCTCGGAGTTTCCCGCCGACCATCCGGTTGTCACGATTCTCAATGGCCCCAGCACGCGCGGCGGCCCCATCCAGAATGGAGTGAGCCGAAAGATCGGCCCCGGCGACGTTGTCATCATTCCCCCGAACACGCCTCACTGGTTTAGCGAAATTTCCTCCGACCAAATCGTGTATCTGGTCGTGCGTGTTGATCCGCACAAGATTTTGCCGGCGGGCTACGTCCCCAAGTAAAGGAACGATCATGTTTCGAATCTATCGCTTGTTTCTTGCAGCCGTTATTTTTCTCGTGCCAGTTTGTGCTTTCGCTCACGACATTCCCAGCGATGTGACCGTGCAGATGTTCGTCAAGCCGGAAGGCCAGCAGCTTCATTTGCTAATTCGCGTGCCGCTCCGAGCAATGCGCGACATCAGCTTTCCCGAACGCGCAAACGGCTACCTCGATCTTGCCCGCGCCTCGGCTCTGCTGCCCGGCGCGGCCAAGCTGTGGATCGCCGGCTTCATCGAACTTTACGAGGGCGATACGCGCCTGCCCAATCCGGAGGTCATCTCCACGCGCATTTCCCTGCCTTCGGATTTCTCCTTCACCTCGTACGAAGCTGCCTATGACCATCTCACCGGCCCGCCGCTGCCGAATTCCACGGACATCGTTTGGGATCAGACGCTAATGGACGTGCTGTTCGACACTCCGATTCAGTCCGAGCAATCCCGTTTTTCGATTCAGCCGCGGCTGGCGCGCCTCGGTCTGCGGGTCGTAACCGTTCTTCGCTTCCTTCCTCCCGGCGGAGCGGTCCGCGCTTTCGAATTGGACGGCAACCCCGGCCTCGTTCGGCTTGATCCCCGCTGGTATCAGGCGGCGCTGAGTTTTGTCCGTTTGGGCTTTCTTCATATTCTCGACGGCACCGACCATCTGCTCTTTCTTTTCTGCCTGGTCATTCCGTTGCGGAGTCTTCGCGCGCTCATCCCTGTCGTCACTGCTTTTACAGTGGCGCACTCGATTACCTTGATCGCGTCCGCGTACAATCTCGCGCCGGATTTCTTGTGGTTTCCTCCGCTCATCGAGACGCTCATCGCCGCTTCCATCGTCTACATGGCGCTTGAAAACATTGTGGGAGCCAACTCGTTGCAGCGCCGCTGGATGATTGCCTTCGGCTTCGGCTTGGTGCACGGCTTCGGGTTCTCGTTCGCGCTGCGGCAATCTCTGCAATTCGCCGGGTCTCACATGCTTACGTCGCTGCTTTCGTTTAACGTGGGCGTCGAGCTTGGGCAGCTTCTTGTTCTCGTTTTACTCATTCCTGTGCTCCAGCTCTTTTTCAAATACGCGGTTGCCGAGCGCATGGGCACCATCATCCTTTCCGCGCTGGTGGCGCACACGGGTTGGCACTGGATGCTCGATCGCGGCGCGCGCCTCCAGCAGTTCCAATTCGAATGGCCGGCCTTCGACGCCGCGCTGCTAGCGATGGTCTTGCGCTGGCTGATTGTGTTCCTGATCCTGGGGGGATTGCTCTGGCTATTTCAGAGGGCAACCCGTTGGTGGGCTGCGCGCACCGTACCCGCCGCCCACGAATCCGCTGAAGCCGCAGCGCGCCTGATTCCCGCTCCGATCGAGTCAGCAACCTCGACAGAACCGGGCTACTCCTCAGATGGCCCCAACTGATCATGACGAGGGACGACATCCAACTGCTCTACGAATATGATCGCTGGGCGAACAACCGGGTTTTGCAAGCGGCCTCCATGCTCAGCGCCGAGCAATTCACGCGGGATTTGGGGGGCAGCTTTCGTTCCGTTCGCGACACACTGGTACACATCCTTGGCGGTGAGTGGGGTTGGCTGACCTATTGGAGAGAGGCCTCTCCGAATTCTGCCTTCTTGGCGGATTTGTGGGACCGGCATAATGCCCTGTTTAATCCGCAGGCATTTCCCGACTTCGCTGCGGTAAAGACAAAGTGGGCCGCAGTCGAGAAAGAACAGATCGAATTCATGAATGGCCTGACAGACGAGGCCTTGAGGAAAATGCTCCCGATTCGCGGAACGGAAGTGACCTTGATGCACCTGATGCTGCACCTCGCGAACCATTCCACGTACCATCGGGGTCAAGTCGCCTCGATGCTGCGGCAGCTGGGGGCTAAGCCTCTGCCGACCGATTTTCATCTGTTTCTTGTGGAAGGACGTCTGTGCTAAGTTTCTTGGTTCATGACCAAGACGCATAGCGCGCCTTGAGCGCTGCGCCTCCGGAAGTTCTACAGCAAAGCGGTCAATTAGTGGCTGATGACTCGGGACTGGTGAGTCGTAGAAACCCAGTCACGGCGTTTTGAGCCCTGCACCGCATGTGTTAACGTTTTTCGTTTATGAAGAAGCGGATTGGCGTGCTCTTGAGCGGGCGCGGCTCGAATTTTGAGGCGTTGGTGGAATCCGTCGCGGCGGGACGCATTCCCAACGCGGAAATCGCCATCGTCATCAGCAATCGCGAAGGCGCGCCGGGAATCGATCGTGCCAAAGCGCGCAGAATTGCTACCCGCGTGATTCCTTCGAAAGGCCTCGAACGCGAAGTTTACGATCGACAAGTCGCCACAGTTCTTGATGAATACAAAGTCGATCTCATCTGTCTCGCGGGCTATATGCGTTTGCTGTCTCCGTATTTCGTCGCCAAGTTTCCGAATCGCATCCTGAATATCCACCCGTCATTGTTGCCATCGTTTCCCGGGCTAGAAGCACAGCGCCAGGCACTGGAATACGGCGTGAAGTTTGCGGGTTGCACGGTGCATTTTGTGGATGAGACTCTCGATGCCGGCCCGATTATTGTTCAGGCCGTCGTTCCGGTGAAGGACGACGACACGGAAGCGGCGCTTGCCGAGAGAATCTTGAAGGAAGAACATCGCATTTATTCCGAAGCCGTTCGACTTGTTCTGGAAGGAAAGTACAAAATCGAGCGCCGCCGCGTGAAGCTGACCTCGCACGCGGAGGAGGCTCTGTAGTGGCCGGTCTTCAGACCGTCGGTTCTCGATTTTGGTGACTATGGCACAAACGAATTTCAAACCGGTGGAAGAGCAACTCGCCTACATCAAAAAAGGCGTCGCGGAAATCATTCCCGTGGAAGAGCTGGCGGCGAAGCTCGAGCAGTCGCGCAAAACGAGCAAGCCGCTGCGCGTTTATCTCGGCGTGGACCCGACGGCTCCCGATCTTCATCTCGGTCACACGGTGGTTTTGCGCAAACTGAAACACTTTCAGGATCTGGGCCACACCGCCGTTTTTCTAATTGGCGATTTTTCCGCAATGATCGGTGACCCCACGGGCGTTTCGGAAACGCGTCCGCCGCTGACGCGGGAGCAAGTCGACGCCAACGCCAAAACCTACCTCGAGCAGGTTTTCAAAATCCTTGACCGCGAAAGAACCGAAGTTCGATACAACAGCGAATGGCTGAGCAAAATGAACGCCGAAGACGTCGTTCGCTTGTGTTCGCACTACCGGCTGGCGCGCATGCTTGAGCGCGAAGATTTTCGTTCGCGGCTGGACAACCAGCAGCCCATTTCCGTTCATGAACTGCTCTATCCCCTTCTGACCGCTCGCGATGCCGTGGAACTCAAATCTGACATCGAGCTCGGGGCCACGGAGCAAAAATTTAATTTGCTGGTCCACCGCGAAATTCAGCGCGAGTACGGTCTGCCCGGCCAGGCGATTCTCACAATGCCGATTCTCGTTGGGCTTGATGGCCAGCGCAAAATGTCTAAGAGCCTCGGAAATTACGTCGGCATCACCGAAGCGCCCGGCGAAATGTTCGGCAAGTTGATGTCGATTCCTGACGAGCTGATGTGGTCCTACTACGAACTAGTGACGGATCGCACGCCGCAACAAATTGCGGAATTGAGGAAAGAGGTGGTGAGCGGCAAGCTGCATCCCATGGACGCGAAAATGAGGCTTGCCGAGGAAGTGATTTCTGACTTCCATGGCAAGGAGGCTGCGCGCAAAGCTGCCGAGAATTTCCAGCGCGTCTTCCGCAACCGCCAAGCCCCGAAAGAGATGCAAGAGATACGACTGAGACGACGTCCAGATGGTTTTTTGGAAACTCAAACGGACGAGGCAGCTCTTCAAGTGATATCTGCGTCTCCAAAGTGGCCACAGCTATTGAAATACCTTTCCCAGGCGGAGTCCATTTCCGAGGCGGCACGCGTAATCGAGCAAGGCGGTCTTGAAATCAACGGCAAGATTCTTAGGGACCCGATAGCCAAGCTTGATACAAGCGTGGATGCTGCTTACGAAGTGCGCCTCGGGAAACGGAAATTCGTTCGCATCATCGTTGAATAGCGGCGCACGGGACACGGACCACGGGACACTACGCAAACACTTCATTCACCATTTGCGCGACATGATTGGCAATCGCCGGAGCGGCGGTGAGGCCGGGGGACTCGATACCGACCAGATGAATGGCTTGCGGCACATTCGGGTCGCGGGTGATCACAAAATCGACGATGCCGCCTTTGTGGCTGGGGGGAGCGAGTTTCGGCCGTAGGCCTGTATAGCCGAGCTGCAAATCGCGTTCTTCGATTTCGGGTAGAAGCGTCTTCGCGCTTTCCGCAAAAGCAGAAATGGGTAAACGGTTCTTTTCGTAGTTGTCTTTGCCCTCGACGTAGGTTGCCGTTGGCCCGAGGAGAAATGTTCCCCAGAGAGTTTTCGTGAAGTGCACGCCGAGGCTGATGCCGTCGGCGTGGGGCAATGGATACACAAGATTATTGATGAGCGAAGCGCGCGGGCCGCGTACTTCGCAGTATTCGCCACGCACGGGATAAATCTTCCAGGAGTGATTGCCCAGCAGCGCGGCAACTTCATCGGCATAAAGACCCGCGGCATTAATGACGCAGCGGGCTTCAATCGTTTCTTCCTGCGAGTCTTCTTCGTCACCAATGCGTAGGCCCACGCGAATCGTGTTGCCGGTGGGTTCGAGCGAAACCATTCGTGCGTGCGTAACGATGTTTGCGCCTTGATTGGCGGCGAGACGGGCGAACGCGTGAACCAGTTCTTCGGCGGAAACAATACCTGTCGACGGCACATCAAGCGCAGCGACGCCTTTGATGTGCGGCTCGCGCTTGCATATATCGTCCGCGCCGATCAAACGCAAGCCCTCGACACCGTTATCTTCCCCGCGTTTTTTCAGCGCATGTAATTCTGTTTCTTCATGAGCTTCCGCGGCGACAACAAGCTTGCCGCAGTGCCGGAATGGAACATTGTGCCTGGCACAGAATTCATAGAGGAGCCGGTTGCCCTTGACGCAAAGACGCGCCTTCAGCGAATTCTTCGGATAATAAATCCCGGAGTGGTTCACCCCGCTGTTGCGCGTGCTGGTGGCCATGCCGACCTTAGGATTTTGCTCGACGAGAAAAACGTCCTGCCATTGTGAAGAAACGGCGTGAGCGATAGCGCAGCCGACGACGCCACCGCCGATGATTAGGATATTGGCTTGGTCCATAGAGAATTAAGAATGACGCATTCCAGTCGACAGTCAACAGTTGACAGCCGACAGTGAAGAAAAAGAACTAACGCAGAGGCCGCAGAGAACACAGAGTCTACAGAGACGAAAGACAGCCCCAAACGGAGACAGTTATTGGTCGCCGCCGGCTTCGTCGAAATAGGGTTTGCAGGGAACGAGGCGCACTTCGGCGCCGTCATGCACGGCATAGGAAGCCTGCTTGTTCGCCTCGTAGCCGTTGCGCCAAAGCGAAGCGGAGCCGTGCACGCCGTCTTTGTTAATGGCATAAAAGTAGAGATGGAACGTATTGAGCTTTTTCTTGTCGTTTTTGTAGTTGTGGGCGACACGCGCCATGGCCTCGAGGCACGCGGCTTCCGGCGATTTGCCCTGGCGCATCATTTCAATGATGGTATGGCCGCCGGAAATTTTGATATTTTCTTCGCCTTTGCCGGTGGAACCGGCGGCGCCAACTTCATTGTCCACGCAGCAGCCCGCCCCGATGATGGGAGAATCACCGACGCGTCCGGGAATTTTCCAAGATAGGCCGGAAGTCGTAGTGGTGGCGGAAATATCGCCGTTAGCATCGACGGCCATGCAGGGAATCGTGCCCGTCGGTGGATGAGCGATGACGCGTTCGGCATAGGCGATTTTTTCCTGGTCACCATCGAAGAGCGCAGCCATATGCTCTTTCCACTCTGGCGAGTCGATGCCCGGCCGCCAATTGAGGGAAGAACTGGCTTTCCAAGCAAGCCAGAGTTTTCGCGAATGCTCGGTCAGCAGATTCATCTCCTCGAAGCCTTCCGCAACGGCGAACCGCCGCGCGCCATCGCCGACGATCATGACATGATTGGTTTTTTCCATGACGGTTTTGGCGAGCCGCGAAACGTTTTTGATTTTGCGCACCGCCGCCACCGAACCGGCGCGATGCGTCGGCCCGTGCATGACGCTGGCGTCGAGTTCGACTTCGCCCTCTTCGTTGGGAAGCCCGCCGTAACCAACGGAATCGTCGTTCGGATCGTCTTCAACAACCGTAACCGCAGCAACGACGGCGTCGAGCGTGTCGCCGCCTTTTTTGAGGATGTCCATTCCTTTGTCTAAGGCGTGGAGGCCATTCGCGCTGGAGATGATGAGCGAGCGCTTGCCCTGCGCGGGTGAAGCCAGATTCCCCAGCGAAAACGTCTCGTCTCCATTCGCAGGAGTGCGGCCGAAGAGTTTGTTTGTGCCGGCAAGTGCGCTCCCGGCCAGCGAAGTCAGAAAAAACTTGCGGCGTGACCAAAGTTCCATGTTAGTGCCTCCTCGATGCGTGGACGGCAATATACAACAGTGAGAGCGGATGCGCCGCAACACAGCCGCCATGGGCGGCCAGTTCCGTCATCACGGAACAATTCGAGGAGGAGAAGCGTTTACTGATCAGAAGCCATTGACGGGGTGGAGAGACGGGGGGAGAATCGCCACCATTGCCATGATTCATCTGGAAAACGTGACGAAGGAATATGACCTTCCCACGGGGAAGGCCGGTCAGCTTGTTGCGGCAGACCGTCTGACGCTGGAAGTGCCTGCGGGAGAGGTGTTTGGGCTGGTAGGGCCGAACGGAGCGGGAAAGACGACGACGCTAAAAATGATTTGTGGGCTGCTTTTACCAACGGCTGGTCGGATCACCGTAAATGAGATTGATGTTGAACGGCAACCCGAAGAGGCGCAGCAATACATCGGGTACCTGGCCGATTTCTTTTCGGTGTACGACGACCTGAAAGCCTGGGAATACGTTGAGCACTTTGCGCTGGCGTACAAGCTGGAGCCGGCAAAGGTGCAGGAGCGGGTCAAAGAAGTCATCGCGCTGATGGGGTTGGAGTCCAAATACGACGCGATGGTCGGCGGGCTGTCGCGTGGGATGAAACAGCGATTGGGAATCGCAAGAGCGATTGTGCACGATCCGCCGGTGCTGGTGCTGGACGAGCCGGCGTCGGGGCTGGATCCCAAGGCGCGGCTGGAGCTGAAGGAGCTTATCCGGAAGCTGAATCGCGAAGGGAAAACGGTGTTCATCACGTCGCATGTACTTTCGGACCTGGAAGAGATTTGCACGTCGCTGGCGATCATGGAAAAAGGAAAGCTGTTGCGTGTGGGGAAAATTGCCGACGTGATGCGCGGGGCAGGAATGACCAAGCGCGTGCGAATCAAGCTGGCGGCGGAGGGATTCGCGTTGGGAGCGTGGCTGGCGGCTCGCCCCGGTGTGAGCGAAGTCAAAGAAGCGGGTCTGGAAGCAGAGATGGTGTTTCCGGGAACGGACGGGGAATTAGCGGCGTTGGTGCGCGACGCTGTGAACGCTGGCGCGCCGATTTGCGGAGTGGAAGAGAAAGTGGAAACGTTGGAAGCGTTGTTCTCGAGGCTGTCGAGCGGGGAAGTGATGTGACGGCGATTTGGGACAACCCGGAATTCATCCGCAATGTACGGGCGCAGCTGCGGCCGGGGAAAGTTGCGGCAACCACGTGCATTTGCGTGGCGATTTCCCTGGTGATCGGCTTCGCAATCTCGAACCAGAATAGGTATCAAGCGCCGACTGGGCCCTATGGGTGGGGCATTCAAATTCTCCAGACGGCGTTCTGGCTGCAGGCGCTGATGCTGGCGGCGGGCGGCGGGATTGCATGCATCAACAGCATTCACCGCGAAAAGGAACAAAACACATTTGACTACCAGCGGGTGACGCGAATGACGCCGCTGGAGCTGGCCGTGGGGAAATTGTTTGGCGCGCCGGTGTTCACGTATTTTGTGTTTCTGTGCCTGATGCCGCTGGCGTTGTACGGGATGATCATGGGACGAAGGCCGCTTTTGACGGTCGCGGCGGCTTATGCGGTGTTGCTGGTGGCTTCGATTGCCGTGCACGCTCTGGCGCTTCTCATATCTCTTTTGAGTGTACGGGGCTCGCACACCGCTGGCATTCTGGTGCTTCTGGTCCTGTTGGGCGCCAGCGTCACTGGCGGCGAGGGGACGCCTTATTTTCAGGTGCATCCGTTTGGGCCGTTTTATGCGCCGCAAATTGCACAGTGGGGCGGGTGGCAACAGGTGGGGGCGGCGTTTCGATCCGGTCAGTTGGAGACGCCCTGGGCGATCGACGTGTTCTTCGGGCAACGGGTGCACCACGTGCCGCTTCTGCTGGCAATCGATCTGCTGTTCGCGGGATGGTTCTTGCTGGCCGTGGTGAGAAACATCAAACGCGACCCAAACTATTACGAAATTTATTCGCCGCTACAGGCTCTGGGATTCGCGATGTTCATCAACTTGTTGTTTGTAGCGTTCTTTCGGTGGAGCGCGGCGACGCCGATGGATGGTCAATCCTTCTTGCTGACGCTGAACATTGTGGTTTTCTTCGCTTTGGGAATTGGGGCGATCCGAAACCGGGAGCGGATGCGGCGGATTTTGCGGAGCCGCGAACCGTCTCCAGCAAGTTGGCTGGACCTGACTTGGCCGGCGCCCCTGATGATTGCCGGAACAGCAGCGGCGGGACTGCTCGTGGTTCTGGGAGTGACGGAAGGGCGCAATCCGCTGGTCGAATGGAATGTGAAATTTTCCGTGGTGCGCGTGCTGTTCTTCGTCTTGTGGATCACGCGGGACCTGCAATTCCTGCAATGGATGAGCTTGCGGCGCGGCAAACACCCGCTGGTGATGGGCGTATTGTTCCTGGTGATTTTTTACGTGTGCGCGCTGATTCTGATGGCTCCGCTAGGGATCTACACAAATCCAGAACGGGCGGGGTTCTCGGCATTCTTTTATCCCTCGGCTGTATATCTGCTGGATCACTCGGCATGGTTCTTGCGGCCAGCGATTTGGGGAGCGGCACTAGTGGCGCAGGGTGTTTTGATCGTCCTGTTCCTTGGGTTGCAAAGGCAGGCGATCAATGAGTTGAATTCCTCTCCCACAACGCCAGCAGAAATTCCAGTGGCTGTGCACACCTAGGCTGTTTCAGTTTTTCCAACAAAGAGCGAATTTGCGAATAGTGCCGGATATGGGACTTTGCCAGAGGGCGGAGCTTTTCATGAGGACACACGCCTTGCCGACCACGTCTTCTGGCTGGAAGGCGAGGTAACCCCGGGTGCGCGGGGGGCCGGCAATCCAAGGAAAGATTGGCGCAGTCTATGGCTT
>Ga0187778_10000613_pt1 | contig 25188 bp, 27 predicted proteins | sample 1015_Q2_SP5_20_M_FD_132418 | JGI IMG/M metagenome (GOLD analysis project Ga0187778, IMG submission 132418) | Tropical peat soil microbial communities from peatlands in Department of Meta, Colombia - 1015_Q2_SP5_20_MG | ecosystem: Environmental > Terrestrial > Soil > Wetlands > Peat | place... | reverse complement strand
CAGGATCTGCTCGAGCGAGCACGTGACGTTGCGCACGCGCTGCCGGACGAGGGCCTGCTCGCGGGCGCAGTCGAGAGGCTCGTCGGCGAGTCAGAGCACCTCGGCGAGTCGTAGGCGCAGCTACGCCAGCGCGTCGAGGATCGCTGCCAGCTCGCGCGGGTGGGTCAGCATCGGCGAGTGGCCGCTTGCGAGCTCGATCGGCTCCACGCCGAGCTCCTCGCGCGCCATCCGGCGCTGGTAGTCCGGCGGGATCGCGTAGTCCTCCGTCGTGACGACGAACGACACCGGCACGTCCGGCAACGTCGTGAGCGGGCTGGGGTCGACGCTGGGCCGGCGGCCCTGCGGACGCAGGCGTACCGTCAGCTCCGCCGCCTCGGGCGGGTACTGGAGGTCTTGCGCTGCCGCTACGAGGTCGGGCCAGTACGAGCGCTGCAGCTCGTCCCGACGCGCCGACTTCGCGAACCCCGGCCCCCGGGCCGCCTCGTCGCGGTCGGTGAGCGCTCGGCCCGGCTGCGGCACGTACGCACAGAGGTAGACGTGTCGCGAGGCCGGCACGAGCGGGATCGTGACCCCGGCGAGCGAGTGCCCGACGACAATCGCGTCTTCGACCTCGGCGAGCGCGTCGCCGACGACGGCGGCGTACTCGACGACCCCGGCTTCCGGGTTGTCGCAGGGCAGATCCGGCGCGACCACCGAGTGGCCCCGCACCTCGAGCTGCTCCGCGAGCCGGTCCCAGGCCCAGCCGCCGTGCCAGGCGCCGTGGACGAGGCAGAACGTCGCCACGGCGGGATCCTAGAGCGGCTTCCGGTAGCAGCGGCTCGTATCGGGGGAGCGCAGGTACTCGCCCCACAAGGGAGTCGGCTCGAAGCCGGCCTTCTCGTAGAGGCCGATCGCCGCGAGCTGACGCACCCCCGTCTCGAGCACGAGCTCCGACACGCCGAGGCCGCGCGCCTCCGCCTCCAGCCGGTCGAGCACCGCCGCGCCGATCTTCAGGCCGCGCATCGAAGGGGCGACGAACATGCGCTTGATCTCGGCGCGCGCGTCGTCGAGCACGCGGACCGCGCCGCAGCCGACGTCTGCGCCACCGAGCTCGGCTCGCACCATGATCCCCTTGGGCGGTAGCACCGACTTCGGGTCGAGCGTGAAGTGGTTCGCGCCGGGCTCCGGGTACATCGCCACGAGCTCGTCGTTCAGTCGGAGCACGAGATCGACCGTGCGCGGGTCGGCGAGCGTCGTCCGCCGCACGATCAGCGGCTCCGGCACGCGGCCGAAGCGGAACGCGTACGGCGACGGCCCGTACCGCTCGAGGAAGTCGAGTCGCTCCTTGCCGTCGTCGACGCTCGGCGTCTCGCCCGGAGCGATTCGCCAGATCGCGTAGCGCGACGAGCCCTCGGCGAACCACTCGCGGCGCCGCGCGACGAAGTCGCGGTGTCGGGAGCGGTAGGCGTAGTCCTGCAGCGCCTCGACGGACTCCCAGACGCTCATGTTGACGAGGGTCAGCGGGTCGGGGAACGCCTGGATCGCGGTCGCGTTCCCCTCGTCGGTCTGCAGGCGCCACACGAACCCGGGCGCGTCGTCGGCGAGGGCGTTGATCGCGTCCAGGCTGTCGACGAAGTCGGCGATCGACGGGTCGTCGAGCGGCGCGCGGAGCGTCGCGATGTTGATCTGTGCGACGTGGGGCACGGTCGGGCGATCGTAGCCGTACGCTCCGCGGATGCGGATCGTCGCCGGCTCCCGGAAGGGGCATCGGATCGTCGCGCCCAGGGGGCTCGGGACGCGGCCGACCGGTGACCGCGTGCGCGAGGCGGCGTTCAACCTGATCGGCCCGGTCGACGACGCCGTCGTCCTCGACCTCTTCGCGGGCTCGGGCGCGGTGGGGCTGGAGGCGCTCTCGCGGGGAGCGTCGCGGTGCGTCTTCGTCGAGACGGACGGAGCTGCGGAGCGCTCGATCCGGACGAACCTCGAGAAGCTCCACCTGACCGGCGCGGTCGTGCTCCGGCGGGACGCGCTCGACGTCCTTCGCGAGGAGGCCGCGGGCGGACGCCGCTACGACCTCGTGCTCGCCGATCCGCCGTACGAGGAGTGGGCGAAGCTCGAGCCTCGGCTTGCCGAGCGGCTGCCGCCCGTGCTCGAGCCGGACGGCCTCGTGGTGGTCGAGACGGCGGCGAAGGTGGAGCCGGCGCTTCCGCTCGACCTCGTCGTGAGCCGCCGGTACGGTTCCGCCCGGATCACCCTCTTCCGCCCATGATCACCGCCATCTGCCCCGGCTCGTACGACCCCGTCACGAACGGGCACGTCGACGTGATCGGCCGGGCCGCCGCGATCTTCGACCGCGTCGTCGTCGGCGTCGTCCGCGACCCGACGCACAAGTCGACGACGTTCACGATCGAGGAGCGAGTCGCCTTCCTCGAGGAGGCGGTCGCGCATCTCGACAACGTCGTCGTCGACGTGTTCTCGGAGCTCGTCGTCGACTTCGCCCGCAAGCACGATGCACGGACGATGGTGAAAGGGCTGCGCGTCCTCGCGGACTTCGAGTGGGAAGCGCAGATGAACCAGCTGAACCGACTGCTCGCCCCGGAGATCGAGACGATGTACGTCATGTCCAGCCCGGCGTTCAGCTTCGTCTCGTCGAGCGGCGTCAAGGAGATCGCGTCGTTCGGCGGACGGGTCGACGAGCTCGTGCCCGAAGCCGTTGCGCGCCGCTTCCGCGAGCTGCATCCCGACGGTCGTCCCGGCGCCCCCGTGAGCCCGCAAGAGTAAGATGCCGAAGGCCTGATGGACGTCCTCGTTCTCATCGACAAGCTCGACGATCTCGTGCACAACGCGAAGGCCGTTCCGCTCACCGACCAGGTTCGGATCGACCGCGAGGAGATCTACGACATCCTCGACCAGATGCGGGCCACGATTCCCGAGGAGATCAAGCAGGCGCGCTGGATCGTGAAGGAACGGCAGGAGATGCTCGCGGAGGCGAAGCGCGAGTGCGACCGGCTGATCGGCGAGGCCCGCGAGCAGGCCGTCCGCGAGGCGTCGCAGACCGAGATCGTCAAGATCGCGGAGCGCCAGTCGCAGGACATCGTCGACGAGGCGCGCCGGCAGGCCCGCGAGACGCGGCTCGAGATGGAGGACTGGGCGGACGGGATCCTCTCGACGCTCGAGGTGAACCTCGACAAGTTCCTCGGCGCCGTGAAGCGCGGCCGGGAGCGGCTCCACGAACGCTCGCAGGAGACGGTGGTCGCGGGGATCGGCCCCGACCGCGACCTCGACGACGACTCGTACCTCTAGCCCGACCTCGTCTTCGCGCGCGCCCAGGCCGCCGGAGGCGCAGGCGGCGACGTGTCGGCACGCCGCCTGCGCCTCGGCTCCGCTCGCACGATCAGCTCTTCGCGGTCCTCACCTGGACGAGCCGCCGCGCGGACACGCCGGCGAGGGGATCGTCACCGCCCTTCCGCGCGCGGACGAAGAACTGCACCGCGTAGCCGTTCTTCAACGGGAAGTCCGCCCTCGGCAGCACCTGGAACTCGACGGCGCCGTTCTGTGCCGTCAGCGCCTCCGGCGGCGTCGAGGTGAGGATCGGCACCGAGCGGACGAAAACGAGCGCGTCGCGCACCCAGTAGCCGCGCGTGTCGACCACGTGGATGCGGATCGTGATCGGGTCGCTCCGTGAGCGGACCGGGTTCGGCGTGAACCGGACGCTGTCGATGATCAACCGCTGATCCTCGGGCACGCTCGTCACCGGGATCGAGATCTTCCCGTTCGCAAGCGTGATCGCTCCCGCCGGCAGGTTCCCCGAGGGCGGCGGCGTGGTGCCGCTGGCCGTGACGATCGAGGTCGGTGCCGAATCGGCCGTGGTCGTGCCGACGCTGTTCTTCGCGGTGATCCTGACCTTGAGCCGGGAGCCGACGTCGCCGCTGTCGACGACGCGCGTCGGACCTGTCTCGCCGGGGATCGCCACGCAGTTGTTGCCGTTCGCGTCGCAGCGGTACCACTGGTCGGTGAAGGTGATCGGCGTCTTTCCCGCCCATGTCCCGGTCGTCGCGGTCAGCGTCTGACCCTGGACCGCGGAGCCGGTGACCGCCGGCGGCGACGAGTTGCTCGGCGCGCCGGAGCCGCCGCTGCCGCCTCCGCTCGCAGTGACGACCGCCGTCACGGCCGAGGTCGCGTTGTTCGACCCTGCGGTGTTCGTTGCGGTCACCTGCACGCGCAGCGTCGAGCCCACGTCGCCGGCGTCGACGAGCCGGTCGATCCCGGTCTCGCCGGGGATGGCCGAGCAGTTCGCGCCGCTCGCGTCGCAGCGCTGCCACTGGTATGTGAACGTGATCGGCGTGGTGCCGGTCCACGTGCCAGGGGATGCCGTGAGCTTCTGACCCTGGACGGGCGAGCCGGAGACGGACGGGGCCGTCGAGTTGGCCGGGACGCCCGAGCCGCCGCCGCCTCCCCCGCCGCTCGCTGCGACGACCGACGTCGCGTTCGAGTCCGCGCTCGTCGAGCCGCTGGAGTTCGTCGCGGTCACGCGCACGCGGAGGGTCGAGCCGACGTCGCCGTTGTCGACCAGGCGGTGGACCCCCGTCTCGCCCGTGATCGGGTTGCAGCTCGAGCCGCCGGCGTTGCAGCGCAGCCACTGATAGCTGAACGAGATCGGCGTGTCGCCCGACCACGAGCCGGGCGAGGCGGTCAGCGTCTGACCCGCGACCGCGGAGCCCGACACCGTCGGTAGGGACGTGTTGCTCGGCGCCGCCTGCGTCTGCGCGGGGGCCGAGCCGCTCGCGAACAGGACTGCGAGCACGAAGGCGACCACCGTCACCACGGAGCCCGCCAGCATGGACGTGAGGCGCGAGCGGGATCTCGCGCGCGGTCGATTCGTCATCGTCGCTCCTTCCGGCTTCGTGTTCCTGGGTCTCTTGTAACGACCGGGCCGGAGGTCGCCTGTCTCAGCCGTGCGTCGCGACCTGGACGAGCCTGCGCGCCGAGACGCCTGCGAGGAGGTTGTCACCGTCCTTTCTGGCCCTGATGAAGAACTGGACGTTGTAGCCCGTGCGCACCGGGAAATCGGCCTGGGGCTGGAACTGCAGCGTGAGCCAGCCGTCCTGACCCGTCCGCTGCTCGGCCGGGGTCGTCGTCAGGAGCGGCACCGAACGCGCGAACACGAGCGCGTCGCGGACGACGTAGCCGCGCGTGTCGGAGACATGCACCCGCATCGCGATCGGGCCCTGTCGCGAAGTGACCGGGTTCGGCGAGAACTGGACGCCGTCGACGATCAGCTGCGCCGGCAGCGAGACGCTGGTCACCGGGATCGAGATCTTCCCGTTCGGCAGGGTGATCGCGCCCGACGGGAGAACCGGCGCCGCGGCGACGCTCGACGTCGGGTTCGAGGCGGCGGTCGACGAGCCCGCGCTGTTCGTCGCCGTCACGCGCACGCGCATCCGCTTGCCGACGTCGGCGCTCTGGAGGACGTACGACGCGCCGTTCGCGCCGCTGAGGAAGGTGCAGTTCGAGCCGTCCGACTTGCCGCCGTTCGAGCCGCAGCGGACCCACTGGTAGGCGAACGTCATCGGCGTCGTGCCCGACCACGTGCCCGTGGACGCGCTGAGCGTCGAGCCCGTCACGGCCTGGCCCGAGATCGTCGGCTCCTGCTGGTTCTTCGGCACGCTCGTACCGTTTGCTGCCACGGTCGCCGTCGGGTTGGAGGCGACGGTCTGGGAGCCGGCGCTGTTCGACCCCTTGACGCGGAACCGCATGCGCTTGCCGACGTCGTCCGACGTGAGCGTGTAGGTCGAGCCGGTGGCGCCCGAGATGAACGTGCAGTTCCCGCCGTCCGCCGCGCCGCCGTTCGACGGGCACCGGACCCACTGGAGCGTGAACGAGATCGGCGAGGTCCCCGTCCAGCTGCCGTTCGATCCGGTCAGCGCCTGCCCCTGGACCGCCGAGCCGGAGATCGTGGGCTCGGCGGTGTTCTTCGGGGCGGACGCGGTCGTGACCGTGGAGGTGGCGTTGGACTCGGCGCTCTCCTGGCCGGCGCCGTTCGTCGCCGTCACGCGCACGCGCAGGCGGGATCCGACGTCCGAGCTCCCGACCGCGTACGTGGCGGAGGTCGCACCGCTCACCGAGACGCAGTTGGAGCCGCTGGAGTCGCAGCGAAGCCACTGGTAGGCGAACGAGATCGGCGTCGTACCCGACCAGGAGCCCGGGGAGGCGTCGAGCGTCTGCCCGACCGCGGCGGTGCCGGAGATCGTCGGCAACGACGTGTTGTTCGGCGGCGTGGCGGCGGACTGCGCTCTCGCGGCGGTGGTGGCGCCGCCGGAGAGCGCGACGACCGAGACCACGGCAACGAGCGCGACGAGCCCTGCGCCGAGGAGCAGCCCGGCACGTCGGCCGTCCGGGCGCTGCCGCCCCTTCTGAGTGTGCCTGCCGGACATGGTCACTCCTTCCTGGAACTGGCGGGAACTGGCCCTGGTGACTGTCTTGTATCGCGCCTGCGAACCGGACGATGCTCGCCTAACAGGTTCCTTGCGACTCCTTACAGCGCGGTCATCGAGGCCTCACGGCACCCTCACATTCCGACGCTCGCCGGGTACCCTCCGGGCATGAAGTCGGGTGGGACGACCTTTCCACTGCGTCAGCTCAAGCTCCGGCCGGGCGAGGAGCTGCGTGACGAGCTCGTGGTGCAGCTCGAGCCGTTCGCGCTCGGCGGTCAGCGCTATCTGCCGGTGCCCGAGCACGCCTCGGGCGAGCTGACGATCGGTCGCGCGACGGGCGGTGACCTCTTCCGACTGCGTTTCGGCACGCGCCTGCACGGGCCGTGCATGCGCTGCCTCGAGGACGCCGTCGTCGAGATCGCGGTCGACGCGCAGGAGTACCACGCCGCGGACCCGTCTGCGGGCGAGGATCTGCGGAGCGAGTACGTGGTGGACGACCAGCTCCTCGCGTCGACCTGGGCACGGGACGCGATCGCCCTGCAGCTGCCGGAGCAGATCCTCTGCCGTCCCGACTGCGCCGGCCTCTGCCCCGAGTGCGGCCGCAACCTCAACCACGAGCCGCACGCGCACGAGGATGAGACCGTCGACCCGCGGTGGGCGGCACTCGGCGATCTGCGCGAGCGGCTCTGACGCACGCTCGGGCGTTCGTGAGCGCACGCATCGGGCTGGCGTCGTACACGGTCCGCGACGAGATCGCACGCGACCTCGAAGGGACGTTGAGCGCGCTCGCCGGCATGGGCTACGAGGGCGTCGAGCTGTTCGACCTCCAGGGCCACGCGCCCGAGCGCGTCCGCGCCGCGAGCGACGCGGCCGGGCTCGTCGTCTGCGGTCGTCATGTCTCTCTCGCCCAGCTGGCCAGCGAGCTGCCGGCGGTCGCCCGCGACGCCGAGATCCTCGGGACGAATCGCGTCGTGCTCGGCTGGATCGAGTCGCCGTCGTCCGAGCGGGACGCGCGAGCGGCCGTGGCGCGGCTCGCCGAGGCGGCCGACGAGGCAGCGGGGCTCGGCCTCGAGCTCGGGTTTCACAATCACGACGGCGAGCTGCGAACCCTCGACGGCGGGATCCGGCTCGTCGACCTCGTGCTCGCGGAGCCGAAGCTCTTCCTCGAGCTCGACCTCGGCTGGGCGTGGTGGGCCGGAGCCGATCCGATCGAGGTGCTCGAAGCGGCCCGCGACCGCGTGCCGCTCGTGCACGTCAAGGACTTCCGCACTCGCGGCGAGCGCTCCTTCTGCCCGGTGGGAGAAGGCGGTGTCGGCTACGAGTACGTCGCGCCGGCGGCCGTCGCTGCCGGGGCCGAGTGGCTGCTCGTGGAGCAGGACGAGATCGACGGCTCGGCCCTGGAGGCCGTGAGCCGGTCGTACGTCGCGCTCCGGGCGCTGCTCCCGGTGTGAGTCGAGGCCCGCCCAGCTATACTCCGCAGCCGCTCATGGCCGTCCCGAAGAGGAAGACGTCGAAGTCACGCCGCGACAAGCGCCGCGCTCAGCACGGCATCGCGCTGCTGCACGTGAACGTCTGCCCGACGTGCGGCCAGCCGAAGCGCCCGCACCGTGTCTGCCCGACCTGCAAGACGTATCGCGGCCGGGACGTCGACCCCCTTCGCGGGCCCGCCTAGACCGGACCGGGTAGGTCGTCGTCGGCGTGATCCGGGTCGCGGTCGACGCGCTCGGCGGAGACCACGCTCCGGAGGAGATCGTCGCGGGCGCACTCGCGGCTGCGACGGCGACGGTTCGCCCGGTCCTCTATGGGCCGCCCGGGCTCGCCACGGGTGGCCTGGAGCTCGTCGAGACGGACGGCGAGGTGGAGATGCACGAGAAGCCGGGCGAGGTCGTCCGCGCCAAGCCCGACTCGTCGCTCGTGCAGGCGGTGCGAGCGGTGGGCGAGGGGGAGGCCGATGCCGTCGTCTCCTCCGGGAACACCGGCGCGATGCTCGCGGCGTCGCTGCTCCACATCAGGCGGCTTCCCGGCGTCTCCCGGCCGGGAATCGCCGTGATGATCCCGGCGCGACGCGGTCCGACGGTCCTCATCGACGCGGGCGCGAACGCCGACGCACGCGCCGAGCATCTCCTCCAGTTCGCGCACATGGGCGTCGTCTTCGCACGGGAGTTGCTCGACATCCCCGACCCGGAGGTGCGGCTGCTCTCGATCGGCGAAGAGCCCGAGAAGGGCAACCAGCTCACGCTCGAGGCGGCCGAGCTCCTCGCCGAGAGCGACCTCCGGTTCCAAGGCAACCAGGAGGGCCGCATGCTCTTGGAAGGCCAGGCGGACGTCGTCGTCTGCGACGGGTTCACGGGCAACGTCGCGCTGAAGACTCTCGAGGGGACGATCCTCAGCGTCGTCAACGCGTTGCGGCGCGAGATCGCCGCGACGAGGCGCGGCAAGCTCGGTGGTCTCCTCATCCGCCCTGCTGCGAGCAGGCTGCGGCAGCGCCTCGACCCGGACACGTACGGGGGCGCGTACCTCCTCGGGCTGCGCGGCCTGGTCGTGATCGCGCACGGCTCGAGCTCGCGGCGCGCGGTCGCGAACGCGATCGGTCTCGCGGCCCGAGGCGTCGAGCACGGGATCGTCGACCGCCTTGCCGAGCGATTGCCGGATCGCGTGGTAGAGTCGGCGCGCTCAAACGACCCCTGACGACGAGAGAGGTTTCAGTGGCAGCATCGCGGGAAGAGATCAGCGAGCGCGTGAAGGCCGTGCTCAGCGAGCAGCTCGGCGTGGACGAGAGCGAGATCACGAACGACGCCTCGTTCCAGGACGACCTCGATGCCGACTCGCTCGACCTCGTCGAGCTGATCATGGAGTTGGAGGACCAGTTCGGGATCAAGATCTCGGACGAAGACGCGCAGAAGATCACGACTGTCGGCCAGGCCGTCGACTACGTCGCAGCGCACCAGTAGGACGGATCGCCCCGCCGGCAGCGCGGCGCTCGGGCGCCTGATCGACGCGCTGCCGGCGGCGCGACTCGACCAGGTCTTCACGCATACATCGTGGGCCGCCGATCGCGGCGCCTCCTACGAGCGGCTCGAGTTCCTCGGCGACAGCGTCCTCGAGCTCGCGATCGCGCGCGCTCTCTACGACCGGTTCCCCGAAGCCTCGGAGGGACGCCTCGCGAAAATCCGCGCCCACGTCGTCTCGCGCCAGAGCTGCGCCGGCGTGGCCAAGGAGCTCGATCTCGGGCGGCGCCTCGTCGCGCGGGCGCACGACGTTCCGGAGGCCGAGCTGCAGCGCCTCTCGCGGAGCAAGAACGTGCTCGCCGCCGTGCTCGAGGCGGCGATCGCCGCGACGTATCTCGAGCACGGCTTCGAGGAGGTCGAAAGCGCCGTTGTCAGCGCCTTCGGCGAGCGCATCGACTTCGCGCGCACGAGCCACGTCGACAACAAGACGGAGCTCCAGGAGGCGCTCGCGCGGAGCGGCAAGCAGGTGCAGTACCACGTCCTCACCGTCGAGGGGCCGCCGCACGACCGTCGTTTCGTCTGCGCGGCGATGATCGACGGCCAGCAGCTCGGCATCGGTCGCGGCTCGACGAAGAAGGCGGCGGAGCAGGAGGCTGCACATCAGGTGCTCGCCGCGATGGGGATCGAGCCGGAGGGCTTCTAGCCGACGGCGGAGCGGCTCGGCTGCCGGCGTCTCGGACGCGGCACGAAGACGGAGACCTCGCGCTGGTAGCGGGCGTGGTCGGCGCCGCGGCTACGGAGCGCCTGCGCCTCGTCTCGGAGGCGTGACGCGGAAGAGCAGCACGAGCAGGAAGACCGGCGCCGCGACCCCGACCCGGCTGCTCCTGTGTCGAGTGCGATCAGGATCCAGGGCGACGAGATCACGTCGCGATCGTGTTCGCCGCGACGGTGCGGGCCGGATCGGCGGGTCGTCCGCGGCGCCCGCGATACTGCCGCCCGTGCATCTGCGCTCGCTCCGCCTGCGCGGCTTCAAGTCGTTCCCTGAACCGCTCGAGCTGAAGCTCGAGCCGGGCGTCGCGGTCGTCGTCGGCCCGAACGGATCCGGCAAGTCGAACATCGCCGACGCCATCGTCTGGGCGGCAGGGAGCCTCACGCCGTCCGAGCTCCGCGCGGAGAAGCCCGACGACGTCCTCTTCGCCGGCGGGGGGACGAGAGCCGCAGCGGACCACTGCGAGGTCGAGCTCGTCTTCGACAACGAGGACGGCATGCTCGCCGAGCTCGCCTACAGCGAGGTCTCGATCGCGAGGCGCCTCGTGCGCGGCGGCGAGGGCCAGTACCTCGTCAACAAGACCGTGCTGCGCCGGACGGACATCGTCGAGCTGCTCGCCGACGTCGGCCTCGGCGGCTCGATGCACTCGATCGTCTCCCAGGGCAAGGTGGACGCCGTCCTCGCGTCGCGGCCCGAGGATCGCCGAGCCCTCGTCGAGGAGGCGGCGGGTCTCGGCAAGTTCAAGCGCCGGAAGCACCGCGCCGAGCTCAAGCTCGCCCGCGTCGCGGCCCAGGTCGACCGCGCGCGCGACGTCGAGGACGAGGTGCGCAAGCGGCTCAGGCCGCTCGCCCTGCAGGCCACCGCGGCCGAGCGGGCCGAGAGGCTCGCCGGGGAGATCGCCGGGCTCCGCGCGCGGATCGCGCAGCTCGACCTCGAGGCGATCGCGGAGAAACGAGCGGGGGCCGAGGAGAGACGGGATGCGGCCGGACTTGCGCGACGGTCGACACAGGAACGGCTGAGAGCGCTCCTCGCCGAGCGCCAGCGAGCCGAGGACGAGCTCTCCGACGTCGCCGGCAGGCGTGAAGCCGCGGTGTCCGGGCTCTATCGGCTCCAGGGCGCCTCCGAGCGCCTCGGGCTCCGTCGCGAAGCGGCCTCGACGCTCGAGACACGACTTGCCGACGAGCTCGCCGAGCACGAGCGGGCTGCGGCGTTCGAGAGCGATGCGTCGCTCCGTGCGCTCGACGAGCACGCTGCCGTCGCGGCGGCCGAGGCCCGCGACGCCGCCCAGGCGAGCGGCTCGGCTGCGGAGCGCGCGCGGGTCGCTCAGGCACGCCTGGCCGCCTTCGAGAGGCTCGCCGCCGCGAGGTGCGAAGCCGCGCTCGAGTCGCTTCGCGGCGATCGCGAGCGCGTCGAGGCGGAGCTCCGCGAAGCGACCGGGGGCGGCGACGGCGCCGCCCGCCTGCTCCTCGCGGTCGGATCGGCCCGGGAGCGCGTCACGGCGAGGCAGGAGACGGCCGGTTCGCTCGCGCGCGAGCTGCGGGCCGAGCTCGAGCTCGCACGGTCGGCTGCGAGGCGCGGCGGCGCGACCCCGGCCGAGCTCGAGGCGGTCGCGAACGAGCTCGGCTCGCGCGCGCGAGCTGCGGCGATCGAGCGCGACGAGCTCGAGGAGCGTGCGCGGTCGGCGCGTGAGCGGCTCCTCGCGCTCGAGCGGACGCTCGGCGAGCGCGAGGGGATCGCGCCGGCCGCACGGCAGCTCGCCGAAGAGGGCGAGATGCTCCTGCTCGGCCGGCTCGACGTCGCTCCGGGCTCCGAGCGGGCGGTTGCGGCGGCGCTCGGCTGGCGTGCGTCGGCGGTGCTCGCAGCGGACGCGCCTTCCGGGCTCGAGCTCGTGCGGCGGGCATGCGAGCGCGGGCTCGGCAGCCTGACCGTCCTCGTCGGCGGCCGGGATCCACGTGCACTCGTCGACGAGTTACCGGTCGTGCCCCTCGACCGCCTGCTCGAGGCCGCGCGGCCGGCGGTCACTGCCGAGGGCTTCGGCTACGACCCCGTCCACGGGGAGCTGTGGTTCGCCGGCGAGACCGGCGAGGCCCTGCTGCTCGAGATGGAAGGTCGCCGGAAGACGCTCGCCGAGGAGGCGGACGAGCTGAACGCCCGCGCCGAGGCCGCTGCGCGCGCGGCGGCCGATTCGGCGGCGGACGCGGACGCCGCCGAAGCAGCGTTCGCGGAGGTCGCGCACCTCCGAGGACGGGCGAGCGACCCGGAGCTCCTCGGCCGTCTCGCCGACCTCGCGGACCGGCTCGCGGGCATCCTCGACCAGGTCGCGGGCCACGCGGCGACGGTCGAGGCGACTCTCGCGGCGCGCTCGACCGCGGCGGCCGACCGTTCGACCGAGCTGGGCGCCCGACTTCGAGCGCTCGCGGAGCGGGAGTCCACCGCACGGCGCGAGGCGGCGGCAGCGACGACGCGTGCTCAGTCTGCCGAGCTCGCGCTCGCACGACTCGGTGGAACCGCAGGCGTCGATCCCGGCGACGCCGACCAGGCGGCCCTCGTCGCGGAGGCCGCGGACTCGCTCGCTGCGGCGGACGTCGCGGGCGAGGCCGCGCGGGCTGCCGCCGACCGCGCCCAGGTCGCGGCTGCAGCGCTCGCCGCTCGCGCACCTCGTCGCCCGGCGGGAGATCCGGATCTGCTCGGACGCCTCCGTCGGCTCGCCGCCTCCCTCTGCGACGAGCTCGTTCGCGCCCAGGCTCTCGCCGAGCGTCTTCAGTCACCCGTTCGCGCGCGAGCCGATGCCGGCGCGCAGCGCTCGTCCGACCTCGGTGCCGAGCTGCGCCGCCTCGGTGCGAGCGAGGTCGAGCTGCGACAGGCTGCCGAGATCGCGTCCGAGCGCGCGACGGAGGTCGAGGTCGAGCTGGCGCGCCTCGCAGCCGAGGCGGACGCCGCGACCCGGCGGCTCGAGCTCGCCGGCGACGTCGAGCCAGCCGAGGGCGACGATGCAGCGGAGCTGGGCGCGCGGGCGGAGCGGCTCGAGGTGAGACGCGAGTCGCTCGGCCTGGTCAACCCGCTCGCGCAGGAGGAGTACGAAGCCGAGAAGGAGCGGCTCGACGACCTGGCGAGCCAGCGCGCCGACCTCGAGCAGAGCCTGGCCGAGATGGCCCGGCTGCGGGACGAGCTCGCCGACACGGTGCAGCGTCGCTTCTCGGAGACGTTCGACGCCGCGGCGCGGAACTTCGAGGAGGTGGCAGCCACGCTCTTCCCCGGCGGCGAGGGGCGGCTCCGCCTCGTCGAGGCGCGGGAAGAAGACGGTGCCGAGGCCGGCGAGGGTGGGATCGAGGTCGAGCTGCGACCCGCCGGCAAGCGGATCACCCGCCTCTCGCTCCTCTCGGGCGGCGAGAAGGCGCTCGGCGCGATCTCGTTCCTCTTCGCACTGTTCCTTGCGAAGCCGTGCCCCTTCTACCTCCTCGACGAGGTCGAGGCGGCGCTCGACGACGCGAACATCACGCGCTTCGTCGAGCTCCTGCGCCGCTATGCCGACCGGGCGCAGTTCGTCGTGATCACGCATCAGAAGCGGACGATGGAGGCGGCGGACGTGCTCTACGGAGTGACGATGGGCGCCGACGGGGTCTCGGAGGTCGTCTCGCGGCGGCTGCCGCGGCACGAGCACCAGCAGGCAGCCGTGATCGCGTAGCGTCCCGGCATGTCGCGAACGTGGGCCGAGCTGCTCGGCGACCCTGCCGAGGGCGCCGCCGACGACGACGAGCGCGCAGGCTTCTTCGGGCGACTCCGCGAATCGCTCTCCAAGAGCCGCCGGGCCCTGACCGAGCAGCTCGCCGCGGCTACCTTCGACGCGAGTGACGACGATGCCTGGGAGCGCCTCGAGGTCGCGCTCCTGCGCGCGGACGTGGGTGTCCCGGCCACCGCCGAGCTCGTGCGGCGGCTGGAGGCCCGGGGTGCCATCGGCAACCTCGCAGATGCCCTCGCGGACGAGGTGGAGGCTCTCTTCGGCGACCCGCCGACGCTCGCCGTGGTGGGTCCGGCACCGAGGGTGATCCTCGTCGTGGGCGTGAACGGCACGGGAAAGACGACGACGATCGGGAAGCTCGCGCAGAAGCTGAGGGAGCACGGGCGGACCGTGCTCCTCGGCGCTGCCGACACGTTCCGGGCCGCCGCCGAGGAACAGCTCGAGATCTGGGCGCAGCGTGCCGGCGCGGAGTTCGTGGGCGCGCCGAGCGGTGGCGATCCGGCCGCCGTGGCCTTCGACGCGGTCGAGGCGGGGCGTGCCCGCGGCGTCGACGTCGTGATCGTCGACACGGCCGGCCGACTGCACACCCAGTCCAACCTGATGGCCGAGCTCGCCAAGGTGCGTCGGGTGATCGCGACGAGGATCGGCGGCGCGCCGCACGAGACGCTCCTCGTCGTCGACGCCACGACCGGCCAGAACGGCCTCCAGCAGGCGCGTCTGTTCACCGAGTCGGCCGAGGTCACCGGGGTCGCGCTGACGAAGCTCGACGGCTCGGCGAAGGGCGGCGTCGCGATCGCGATCGCGTACGAGCTCGGCCTCCCCGTGAAGCTCGTGGGCGTGGGGGAGAGTCTCGACGACCTTCGCCCGTTCGACGCCCGCGACTTCGCGCGCGCGCTCGTCGCCGACTAGAACGACGGCGCGTTCGGCGCTACCGTGGGTGCTCGGCGATCGCGAGCAGGGAGGACGGCGATGGAGCTCGATCAGCGGTACGTCTGGATCACGACGCGGCGGTTGAAGCCGGGGACGCGCGACCAGTTCAGCCGTGCCTGGCGCCCGAGCACGTTCCCCGACGGGATGCTGGAGGCGTACGAGTGCTACGCGGAGGACCGGGACGAGGTCGTCGGCATCTCGGTCTGGGACTCGGCGGAATCGCGCGAGCGCTACCGGCTGTCCGACGTCGAGGCGGAGAGACAGCGCGCGATGGCGCCGTACGTGGTCTCGGAGAGCTCAGGCTTCTACTCGGGCCGCGAGCTCCGGATTCCGCGCTGACGCCCTCCGCCGGCGAGCGGCGGGGCCTGAGCGGGCCTCTACACTTCCCCGGCTGTGTTCGAGACGCTTTCAGATCGTCTCCAGGCTGCGCTCGGCGGTCTGAGCCGGAAGAGCCGCCTCGACGAGGAGACGGTCTCGAAGGCGATGCGCGAGGTCAGGCTCGCCCTGCTCGAGGCCGACGTCGACTTCGAGGTCGTCAAGGAGTTCGTCGCCGGCGTGAAGGCGCGGGCGCTCGGGGCCGAGGTGCTCAAGGGGCTCGACCCCGGGCAGCACGTCGTCAAGATCGTCCACGAGCAGCTGACCGAGTTGATGGGCTCGAGCGACTCGAAGCTCGCCTTCGGACGTCCACCGACCGTGATCCTGATGACCGGCTTGCAGGGCTCCGGCAAGACGACTGCGAGCGCGAAGCTCGCGCTCCTGCTGCGAAAGGACCGCAAGCACCCGGCTCTCGTCGCAGCCGATCTCCAGCGTCCGGCGGCGATCGACCAGCTCGAGCAGCTCGGCCGCCAGATCCAGGTCCCGGTCTACTGCGGGTCGAGCACCGATCCGGTCGCGGTCGCCGCGGCAGGCGTCGAGTGGGCGAGGGCGGAGGGACACGACGTGGTGATCGTCGACACGGCCGGACGCCTGCACGTCGACGAGGAGCTGATGGAGGAACTCGTCCGCGTGCGCGACACAACCAAGCCGCTGAACGTGCTGCTCGTGCTCGACGCGATGACCGGTCAGGAGGCCGTCAACGTCGCGAAGGCGTTCCAGGAGCGCGTCGCGTTCGACGGTGTCGTGCTGACGAAGCTCGACGGCGATGCTCGCGGAGGTGCTGCGCTCTCGGTCCGGGCGGTCACCGGCAGCCCGATCAAGCTCGCCTCGACAGGGGAGAAGCTCGATCAGCTCGACTGGTTCCACCCCGACCGGATGGCGTCCCGGATCCTCGGCATGGGAGACGTGCTGACGCTGATCGAGAAGGCCGAGGCTGCGGTCGCGGAGGACGAGCAGGCGGAGATGGAGCGCCGCCTCCGCGCCGGCGAGTTCACGTTCGACGACTTCCTCGCGAGCTACCGGATGCTGCGCCGCATGGGCCCGCTCCAGGGCGTGCTGAAGATGATGCCCGGGATCGGCAAGCAGCTCGACGGCCTCGACATCGACGAGCGGCAGATGGCGCGCGTCGAGGCGATCGTCCTCTCGATGACGCCGCAGGAGCGCCGGCTGCCGCACGTGATCAACGGGCCGCGCCGCCGGCGGATCGCTGCGGGGAGCGGCACGACGATCGACGAGGTGAACAAGCTCCTGCAGGCGCGAAAGCAGATGGCGAGGATGGTGAAGCAGATGGGGAAGGGGAAGCTCCCCGGCTTGCCGCCCGAGCTGACCCGCGCGCCGCGGCGCTGAAACCGGCACACTGTCTCTCCACGCAGGCCCGTGCCAACCAACGAAACGAGGACGAGGACGCAATGGCAGTACGCATGAGGCTGACGCGAATCGGCTCGAAGAAGAACCCGATCTACCGCGTCGTCGTCGCCGACTCGCGCTCGCCGCGAGACGGCAGGTTCATCGAGATCGTGGGGCGCTACAACCCGCAGACCGACCCGTCGACGATCGAGCTCGACGAGGCGAAGGTGAAGGCCTGGCTGGCCAAGGGCGCGCAGCCGAGCGACCCCGTCGCGCGCCTGATCAAGGCAGCCGGCATCTCCTGAGACGGTGATGGCCGACCTGCTCGTCTGGATCACCCGTCAGCTGGTCGACGACCCGAACGCCGTACGGGTCGAGACCGTCGAGCTGGACGATGCCACCGTCTTCCGGCTGCACGTCGCGCCGGACGACGTCGGAAAGGTGATCGGCCGGCAGGGGCGGCTGGCACGTGCGCTGCGGACGCTCGTCCGAGCGGGTGGCGCGCGCTCGCACGGCAGGATGCTGCTCGAGATCGCCGAGTAGCCTCGTGGCAGGAGATCCGCCCCGCTCGGGGATGGAGGTCACGCCCGACCTCGTCGCGCTGGGGAGGGTCGGTCGGCCGCACGGCGTCGACGGCGCGTTCGTCGTCGAGCGCGGCAGCGACGAGGACGCGCGGTACGCCGTCGGGTCGACCCTCTACGTCGACGGCGTCCCGGCAGAGGTCGTCCTGTTCAGGCTGGTGGGGCGCGGGCAGAGGGCGATCCTGCTCGATCGGAAGGTTGAGCGCGGTCAGGTGCTCGCCGTGCCTCGTTCGGCACTGCCGCAGCCAGGACCGGACGCCTACTACGTCTTCCAGCTCGTCGGACTCGACGTCGAGACCGGTGGAATTGTCGTCGGTCGCGTGCGAGGTGTGCTGCCCGGGACCGCCAACGACAACCTCGAGCTGGAGGACGGTCGGCTCGTCCCGCTCGTGGAGGACGCGATCGGCAAGGTTGACCTGGAGTCGGGTCGAATCGTTCTGAACTCGGGCTTCATCGACTGACGGCTACCCTGGACGACCCGGAATGCGCCTCGATGTCTTCACCCAGGTCCCGCACGCGTTCGGCTGGCTCACCGAGCAGAAGCCGGTCGCAACCGTGCTCGGAGGGGAGCTCGAGCTGAGGCTCTTCAACTACCGTGACACGACGCCGCTCCGCGCGGGTCAGGTCGACGACGACCCGTACGGCGGCGGGGCGGGCATGGTGCTCCGGATCGACGTGGTCGCAGCGGCGCTGGACGCGGTCTACGGGGCCGAGCCGCCCGCACGGATCGTCGCGTTGACGCCGCAGGGCAGACAGCTCGACCAGAGCCTCGTCGAGGAGCTCGCCGCCGAGTCTGCGATCGCGGTTCTCTCCTCGCGCTTCGAAGGCTTCGACGACCGGATCGTCGAGCACCTCAGCACGGACGCCGTCTCGATCGGGCCCTACGTCCTCTCCGGCGGCGAGCTGCCCGCGATGGTGCTCGTGGACGCGATCGCCCGCAGGCTTCCGGGCGCGCTGACGGAGGGCTCCGGCGAGAGCGAGAGCTTCTCCGCGGAGCTCGACGGAGGCCTCGAGTACCCGCAGTTCACGCGGCCGGCCGAGTTCCGCGGCTGGGCGGTTCCGGACGTTCTCCTGTCGGGCGATCATGCACGGATCGACGCCTGGCGGCGGGACGAGAGCCGCCGGCGCAGCTCCCGATCGGCGAGCGGCGCGTGAGCGACCATTCCGTGACCGACGGCCCCGACGGCCCCGACGGGGCCGAGCGGCGATCGAGCTCGTACGGCGATTGGGGGGTTCCCGAAGCAGCGTCCGGCCCGCCTGCCGGGTCCGCGCCGGCGGCACCGGCGACGACGGGAACGCCTCCGGACTCGGAGCGGAGCAGCTACCTCGTGGCGATTCTCGTCGGCGTCGCAGCGGCGCTCGCAGGAGCGATCGGCTGGGGGCTGGCGGCGAAGTGGACCGGGCACGAGTACGGGTTCATCGCCTGGGCAGTGGGGGTCGTGGTCGGGGTCTTCGTCCAGGCCGTCGGCCGGGGCAGGACCATCGTGCTGCAGGGGATCGCCGTCCTTGCAGCCGCGCTCGGCGTCCTCGTGGGCAAGTACCTCGCCTTCGCCTTCATCGCCCACGACTCGTTCGCGAACGGCGTGATCAGCGGCTCGGACGGTGCGACGATCTACCTCGGCTCGTCGGCGCCGGGCGTCCTGTCGTCGGCGATGTTCCACCTCTTCCGCCACGACCTCGCGAGCATCTTCAGCCGGCTGGACATCCTCTGGTTCGCGACCGCGATCGTCTCGGCGGCCCTGATCGCGAAGCCTGCTCCGCCGGCGGACGAGGTCGCGGTCGAACGGTCGGCGACGGCGGAGACGCCCCCGGCCGACCCGTGGTCGACCGGCTACGCCGAGGAGGGCGTTGCTTCGCTCGCGCCCTCGCCGGCCCAGCCCCTGCCGCACTCGCGAAATCCGATCGACCGCATGGCGCGCAGGCTCCCGCAGCCGTGGCGCACGATCGTCGACTGGTTCGTGACCATCGCGGGCGCGGTCGCGATCGTGCTCCTGATCAAGGCGTACGTCGTGAACCCGTACCGGATCCCGTCGTCGTCGATGGAGCCGACGCTGCACTGCGCGCGGCCGGCAGCCGACTGTGAGGCGCGCTTCTCCGACCGCGTGCTCGCGAACCGCTTCATCTACCACTTCCGCAACCCGCGGCGCGGCGAGATCGTCGTCTTCAAGACGCCGCCGCTCGCGAAGGTCAAGTGCGGCGCGGGCGGGACCTTCGTCAAGCGGATCATCGGGCTTCCCGGCGATCGCGTCGCAGTGCGCGTGATCCACGGCGACGGCTACGTCTTCATCAACGGGCGGGAGCTCAACGAGCCGTACATCCAGGAGTCGAGACGGTCGCCGGCGACCCCGTTCGGCCCGGTCACGGTCCCGAAGGACAACTACTTCATGATGGGCGACAACCGGTCGCAGTCCTGCGATTCCCGCTACTGGGGCACGGTGCCGCGGAAGAACATCATCGGCAAGGTCTTCATGACCTACTGGCCGCCGAACCGTATTTCGTTCCATTAGCCCGTCCCGGGCTAATGGAACTGTTCGCTCCGCACCGCTCCGCTTTCCTGCTCGCTCACGCTCTCGGGCAGCGGTGGTGGGCCGCGCCCGCCCGTGCCGGGCGCGGCCGCGCGTAGGTGCGCCCCGGGGTAGCGGCGGTTCGCTACCATGCCGGCTCGGTTTCCGACCGCCTTTTTCCATGAGCTCGATCATCCAGAGCATCGAGCAGCGTCAGCTGCGCGGCGACGTCCCTCGCTTCAAGGCCGGGGACACGGTCGCCGTCCACTTCAAGGTGATCGAGGGCAGCCGCCAGCGGATCCAGGTCTTCGAGGGGATCGTGATCAAGCGGCAGGGCGCCGGCGCGCGCGAGACGTTCACGGTGCGCAAGCAGTCGTCGGGTGTCGGCGTCGAGCGGACGTTCCCGCTCCACTCGCCGAAGATCGAGAAGATCGACGTCAAGGCGATCGGCGACGTCAACCGGGCGAAGCTCTACTACCTCCGCGACCGCGTCGGCAAGAAAGCCCGCGTCCGCGAAGTCCGCCAGAGCTAGCGCCTCCGCGGACATGCGCTCCGCGCGAGCGCTCGTCGTCGGAGTGGCAGCCGCGCTGCTTCTCGCGGGCCGCGAGGACGTGCAGCAGCAGAGCGCGCTGGAGGCGCTGCAGCCGTATCTCCGCTCGCTGCCCGCCGACGCCGGCTACGTGTCGGCGCGACCCAGTGCATGTCGAGCCCGCGCCTCGGGTTCGTGAACGTCCTGCCCAACTCGACGTTCTCTGCGCGGGCCACCGCCGGGACGGGCTCTGCGACCAGTTCGTCGTCACGTTGCGCAAGCACGGGCCGGCCACGGTCGCCCTGCGCCGCCGCGACTCCGGGTGCGTCCTGCCTCCCGGCTGAACCGGCTTCCGGCACGCACTCGACACACGGTCGCGACGAAGGCGGCCGAGCGCAGAGCTATCCTCGCCCGATGGCCGGAACGGGTCAGCGGCTCCTCCGGTTCGACCGCAGGCTCGGCGTCCGCTACGTCGCGGGAGCCGACGAAGCAGGTCGCGGCTCGCTCGCGGGCCCGCTCGTCGTCGCCGGCGTCCTCCTCGACTACGGCGCGCTCCGCGGGCACAAGGTGCGGCCGCTCGCGGAGCTCAACGACTCCAAGCAGGTCTCGCCAGACGATCGAGAGAAGCTGTTCCAGGCGGTGCTGGCGGCGGCGACGCGCGTCTCGGTGCGCGTGATCCCGTCCGGCGACATCGACCGGAACGGTCTGCACCGCTCGAACCTCGCGGGACTCCGCGGCGTCCTCGCCGACCTCCGTCCGCCTGCGGAGGTCTGTCTCGTGGACGGCTTTCGGCTCGGTCCGGCCGCTCCGCCGCATCTGGCCGTCATCGACGGCGACACGAAGAGCGCCGCCGTCGCCGCCGCGTCGATCGTCGCGAAGGTCGTGCGCGACAGGACGATGCGCCGCCTCGACGCGCTCTACCCCCGCTACGGCTTCTCCTCCCACGTCGGCTACATCACCCCGGGTCACTCGCGCGCCGTGCGGATCCACGGGCCGTGCGAGCAGCATCGCCGGTCGTTCAACGCGAAGGCGTACGCGGCCGACCTCGAGCTCGCAGCGGCGTCGTAGAGCTCGTGAACTCGGGCGAGCAACACGCCGCTCGTCACTACCTGCTTCGTGGCTGGCGCGTGCTCGACGCGAACGCGCGCGTCGGCGGCCGGTACGAGCTCGACCTCGTCGTGCGCCGCGGTCGCAGGCTTCTCTTCGTCGAGGTGAAGGAGAAGCGCGGCGACGGCTACGGGAGCCCGCTCGAGATGGTCGACGCCGAGAAGCTCCGCCGTATCCGCCGCGCCGCTCAGGGCTGGCTCGCCGTGCACCCGGAGGCCGCGGGCCTGGACGTCGGCTTCGAGGTCGTCGGCGTCTCCCCGGGTCGTCTGGAGCGGGTCGCGGTCGAGCCGGGAGACGACACCTAGCGCTATCGTGGCTGCGTGCCCAGTTCGAGCAGGAGGCCCCCTCGGCGCTCTCTCTGGAAGCGGCTCGGCCGGCTCCTCGGGATCGGGTCAGAGCCTCCGCCGGCTCCGGATCCGCCCGACGAGGAGCCGGCTCTCGTCCCCGTCGGGCCGCCGCGAGCGCCGCGACCGGCCGGCGCCGTCGCGCTCGACCTGCCGGAGGAGCCGGACGACGTGGACGCGCGCGCATCCAGCTAGAGCACACCGAGCCGAGGACCCCGGCCGCCGCCGTCGAACGGAGCGGGGATGGCGGCCACACAGGAAGCCCTCTACGTCGAGCTCGGGCGCAGCGAGCTCGGTCTGGCGCTCTCCTGGTCCGAGCGGGAGCTGCCCGAGCGCGAGCGGACGAAGCACGTCCACCGCCTGCACCCGTATCTCGGCAAGTTCGTGCCGCAGCTCGCGGAGGCGCTCCTGACCCGCTACGTGCCGGCCGGCGGCCGGGTGCTCGACCCGTTCGCCGGGTCGGGCACGACCCTCGTGCAGGCGCTCGAGTCCGGCTACGACGCCGCCGGCGCCGACGTCGCGGGCTTCAACGCGCTGCTGATGCGGACGAAGCTCCGTCGCTACAACCTCGACGCCCTCCGGCGCGACCTCCGGTGGGCGCACGAGCAGGTCGAGGCCTTCACTCCCACGGGGCGCCAGCCGGCCGAGGCGACCGAGTACGTGCGTGCGTGGTTCGCGCCGGCCGCCGCCGAGGAGCTTCTCCACTTCCGGTCGCTCGTCGACCAGGTCGGGCATGCCGACGTGCTCCGGGTCGTGCTCGCCCGCGCAGCTCGCTCGGCCCGCCGGACGACGCACTTCGACCTCGACTTCCCGCGCGAGCCGCAGACGGAGGAGTACTGGTGCTTCAAGCATCGCCGGACGTGTCGTCCGGTGGACGTGGCACGCCGCTTCCTGCTCCGCTACACGACCGACACGCTCGACCGGATCGAGGCGTTCGCAGCCGTTCGCGACGAGGGGCGAGTCGCCGAGGTGCTCCACGGCGACGCGCGTCAGCTCGAGCTGCGCGGGCCGTACGACGGCGTCGTCACGTCTCCGCCGTACCCGGGTCTGATCGACTACCACGAGCAGCACCGCTACGCGTACGAGCTCCTCGGGCTCGAGGACCACCACGACGTGGAGCTCGGCCGTCCGGAGCGCGGGACGGGTCGCGCCGCGATCGTCGACTACGTGGACGGCATCGTCGACGTCCTGCGCAACGTCGGGTCGACGCTGAAGCTCGGCGCTCCCATGTGCATCGTCGTCAACGATCGGCGCAACCTCTACCCGGAGATCCTCGTGCGGGCAGGCTTCCGCCTCGTGGAGCGCCACGAGCGCCACGTGAACCGCCGCACGGGCCGCCGCGCCGGTGAGTACTTCGAGTCGATCCTGGTCGCCGTCGCGAACTGAGACGGTTCCGGCACAAACGCGTCTGAGTTCTCCGCGTAGCGTCGGTGCGTGGTCGCTCGCGCACTCACGCATGCGCTCGTCGGGCTCGACGCGCGCAGGGTGGAGGTCGAGGCCCACCTGCAGGCGGGGATTCCCGGCTTCGCGATCGTCGGCCTCGCGGATCGCGCCTGCCAGGAGGCGAAGCACCGTGTCCGCAGCGGGATCACGTCGGCCTCGCTCGAGTGGCCGAACAAGCGGATAACCGTCAACCTCGCGCCGGCTGCGCTCCGCAAGGAGGGCTCGGGTTTCGACCTCTCGATCGCATTGGCCGTGCTCGCGGCGTCCGGGCAGGTTCCGGCCGTCAGGCTCTGGGAGCACGCGGTCGTCGGCGAGCTCGCCCTCGACGGGCGCGTGCGACCGGTCAGCGGGACGATCGCGCTCGCTGAGGGAGCCCGGCGAAACGGCTTCGAGAGGGTGTTGTGCGCAGCCGAGTCGGCACCGGAGGCCGGACTGGCGGGCGTGGAGGCCGTTCCCGTGCGGCACCTCGCAGAGGCGGTCGCGTACCTGCGTGGGGAGGAGGCGATCGATCCGGCCCAACCGCCCGAGCTCGAGGAGTCCGCGCTCGAGACGCCCGACCTTGCAGACGTTCGAGGTCAGGAGCGCGGCAGGCGCGCACTGGAGCTCGCCGCCGCCGGCAGTCACAACCTGCTCCTCGTCGGCCCGCCGGGCACCGGCAAGACGATGCTCGCGCGGCGGCTTCCCGGGATCCTTCCTCCGCTGACGCGCGACGAGGCCCTCGAGGTGACGCGGATCCATTCCGTCGCGGGCGTTCTGCCGGCGAGCCGGCCACTCGTCACGAACCCGCCGTTTCGCGCCCCTCACCACGGCGTCTCGGCCGCGGCCGTCGTCGGCGGTGGAACCGTGCCGCGCCCGGGCGAGGCGTCGCTCGCGCATCGAGGAGTGCTACTGCTCGACGAGATGCCGGAGTTTCCGCGAAACGTCCTCGAAGCGCTCCGGCAGCCGCTCGAGGAGGGCTTCGTCGCTGTCTCGCGCGTCGGCGGTGCCGCGATCTTCCCGGCCCGCTTCGCCCTGATCGGGACGATGAACATGTGCCCGTGCGGCGGTCGCGGTGATCCTGCCGTCGAGTGCAGGTGCTCGGCGCAGCGGATCGTGGCGTACCGGGAGCGGCTCTCCCGCGCGCTGCTCGACCGCTTCGATCTCGTCGTCGCCATGCCGCGTCCGCGCGCGACCGAGCTCGCGGCGGCGCCGGGCGAGCCTTCGAGAGCCGTCCGCGAGCGCGTCGTCGCGGCCCGTCGGCGCCTGAACGAGCAGCCCGCGGGACGGACGGCAGCGGCCTCCGAGCTGCTCGACCGGGCGGTCGAGCGGCTTCCGCTGTCGGGCCGGGGTCGCGCGCGGGTGGCGCGAGTCGCCCGGACGGTCGCCGCCCTGGCGGGTTCAGACGCCGTCGAGTCGGAGCATCTGGCGGAAGCTCTGAGCTACCGCTCGCCGCGCGACTTGCCGGAAGCATGATCCGGCGCCTCCACCGCGGCGAACCGAGCTATCCGCCGTTCCTCGCCTCGATCCACGATCCACCCGAGTCGCTGTGGATTCGGGGGCCGGCGGAGCTCGAGCTGCTGTCGCGCCCGGCGGTCGCCGTCGTCGGCGCACGGGCCTGCTCGTCGTACGGCCGCTCGGTCGCGCGCTCGCTCTCGCGCGAGCTCGCCCTCGCCGGCGTGGTGGTCGTGAGCGGGATGGCGCGCGGGGTGGACGGCGAGGCGCATCGGGGCTCTCTCGAGGCCGGCGGCCTCACCGTCGCCGTGCTCGGTTGCGGCATCGACCGCGACTATCCGGCGGCGCACGGCGAGCTCGCGCGACGCATCTGCGAGCACGGCCTGATCGTCTCGGAGTACGAGCCGGGGGTCGAGCCCGCGCCGTGGCGGTTCCCGGCCCGGAACCGAATCATCGCCGGGCTCTCCAGAGCCGTGGTCGTCGTCGAGGCGCGCGAGCGAAGCGGCGCGCTGATCACCGTCGACTTCGCCCTCGAGCAAGGGCGGGACGTGCTCGTCGTCCCCGGTGAGATCACGTCGGCGCTGTCGGCGGGCTCGAACGCCCTACTGCGCCTCGGCGCGGCGCCCGCGCTCACCGTGGACGACGTCCTCGTGGCGATCGGCATCGTCGTCGAGCGTCGGGCGCCCCCCGAGCCGGAGGGTGACGGGGCGCGCCTCCTGGCTGCGCTG
>Ga0187778_10000612_pt1 | contig 25207 bp, 27 predicted proteins | sample 1015_Q2_SP5_20_M_FD_132418 | JGI IMG/M metagenome (GOLD analysis project Ga0187778, IMG submission 132418) | Tropical peat soil microbial communities from peatlands in Department of Meta, Colombia - 1015_Q2_SP5_20_MG | ecosystem: Environmental > Terrestrial > Soil > Wetlands > Peat | place... | reverse complement strand
CTAACCACTCCCCCGTGGGTGAAACCATTGCTTTGCGCGGAGGATCAGCACGTCAAACTGGCTCAAAGATGCCGGTTTAAGACATCTGATTTCCCTTCCTTGCTCGATAACACCGTTCAGCAGAACGGGAGAAACAGACAGGGAATTGGGGAAGAGGGACATTGGAGAAGTAGTGCTTCCTTTCACGTTAACATCCCACATTTCCCTTTCCAGCTTTTAAGGTTACGTACAAAGGGCTCGCCTTGGCACGATCTTGCCGGTCGAAAGCCCTATTACGTGTTCATTCGATCTCCGGCATCCTCAAGACCTCGGAACGTGATGAAAGCTCGAGTGATCGCAGGGTATTGATGAATGGCTGCAGGTCCTCCAGCATCCGTGCAAAGGCGCCGGTGCCCTCTTCTTCCTCGGCAACCTGTTTGAGTTCCGAAGCCAGCTTCAGAAGCGTTTTCCTTACAGGATAGACCTTCAGCTGGAGCGGGGCGTTGTCGGGCAGCTTGGCAGCAGTGCGCACCAGCCGCAATGCTGCTGGAAATCCACCCAACTCATCAATGAGGCCCAGCTTCTTTCCGTCCTCTCCGGTCCAGATCCTCCCTCTCGCGATTTTCTCCACTGTTTCAATCGGAAGTTTCCTTCCCTGGCTGGCCTTAGAAGTAAAATCGGCGTACACGTGGTCGAGCCATGTCTCCATGCGCGTCCACTGCGCGGGGGTCAGGTCCTTGGCCTGAGTCCAGACATCGGCGTTTTTGCTTGTGTGCACATCGTCCCAGGTCACGCCAAGCTTGTTCCAAAATCCGGCGGTCACCATCTTTCCGCCAAACACGCCTATGGAGCCAGTTATCGTCGCGGGCTGAGCCACGATCTTGTCCGCAGCCATGGCTACGAAGTAACCACCCGAGCCCGCAACGCTACCCATGGACGCGACGACCGGTTTACCTGCCTTTTTGGCCTTGACAATCTCTCTCCAGATCGTGTCCGACGCAACGTAGGAACCGCCAGGGCTGTCAATCCGGAACAGGATGGCCTTGACGCTCGTATCCTCCACGGCTTGTCGGATTGCTTCCGCGACCGTGTCGGAGCCCATCATAAGCTCGCCCGTGGCAGGATTATATCCGCTCTTGCCGCGTCCGATGCCGCCTACTCCGTAGATAAGTGCGATAGTCGTTCCCTTTTCATTCGGGCCTCCGGCACGCTTCAGATAGTCCGCAAGAGAGAGAAATTCTGCTTTCATCCCCGTCTTTTCCTTGATCTTGTCGTAGACCTCGTCCCGATATGCGAGGGCATCAACAAGCTTCCCCTCGATCGCTTCCTGACCGATAAACGGCCCTCTGTTAATAAGAACGCGGACTGCGTCGTCAGAAAGTTTCCGTGCTTCTGCGATCCCTCTTACAATCTGATTGAACTGGGAATCCATCACACGTGTAATTTCCTCGCGGTGAGGCGCGACATACCTCCGCTCCGTGAACATGTAGCGAAAACTCTTGTATTCTTTGCGGCCGTCGAGACGCGGGACAATGCCGAGCTTGTCGAGCGTGCCCCGGACAAATGGCTGTTCGTAGATGAGCCCGGTCAGCCCTATGTCACCCGAGGGTTGCAGATAGATTTCATCGAAAGCCGTCGCAAGATAGTATGAAGCGTTTCCAGGCCCGAACTCGCCGAAGGTCTCAGCATATGCAATCGCCGGTTTACCCGATGTCCGGAACGCGATGATAGCGTCCCGAATTTCCTGCACCTGCGCCAGTTTCATCTTCGATTGGCCTACCCTGGCCACAAGCCCTTTGACCCGGTTGTCTGAAGCCGCCTTCTGCAGCGCTTCCACGACGTCGCGAAGTGTGAGACTCTTCGCCAGGAGTAGGTGGCCGAGGGGATCGTCGGGAATGATCTCGACAACACTTTGCTCAAAGTCAACTTCCAGGACAACGCGCTTCGGCACGCGATTGGCAAAGAACCAGTAATACAGGCCGATCGCAATGCCAGTGATAACAAGAATGGAAAAAATTGCCGTGCAAACACCTCTAATGTGCCTTCGTTCATCACGCATCATAGATTGCTCCTTTCCCTGCGAAGCAGTAAATCGGCTCCCCTGCCCCGATTTTCAATAAATCCCATCGGAATTTCTGTCAGGCCTCCTTGTCCAGTTGGACCAACTAATAATAAGTTCAAGATAGTATAAGAATTGCTAAATGACAAGTTTAAAAGCTGGTTCTTTGCCCGCACCATGCGGAACGATTCACATGATGCTCCGTTAACCGTCCTCATGTCCACGGACCTCTCTTGGTCAGTATCAAATCGTGCGCATCAAGCACGACCGTTACGAAGTTTTCGCGCGTTTCACCGTTTTCCCATGCAATGGTTGGATCGCTGAACACCTTCCCGGCAGGGAACACGGTCAGCACATCCTGACGAGATTAGGAGAGAGGGAATTAGTCGGCTGAGGTCGCACAGGCCCTGACGAGACGGTGGCATCGGCAAAATCGTCAAGTCATGATAAATCGATTCATAACGTTTCGTAATGCAGCGGCGCCGAAACGCTCCTTGTATCGCGTCGCAGCCCATCGAAAGTCGTCCCGTACCTTCACGGCTTTTATGTCAGTGTTTTCATAGCGATACCATTGAATCGTTCCGATCAAAATGGCTCATCAGAGAGCATCGCTTAAGTCTGGAGAGGACTGCTAAGCATCTGGTACCTGATGTGGTAGGGAAGATCGTACTCATATAAAATAGACTGTGCCGTCGGACATGCAAACTAGGAAGCCCTCACAGGCTGTGACAAAAACTTCCTTGTCTATCGTCATTACACGGGAGCCCTCGACCGTGGTCATCATGCTCACGCTAAAATCCCGTCGTCGGCCTGCCATAGAGAATCAAGGCATTTCTCATTTCCTTGCCGCTCAACGATGTGAACGTTTACCCGCGTGCCCAGAGCGGCAGATTCAGTACTCTCCGCCCCAAGAGAAGCCACAGACCGGCTTTTGAATAATCAACCTCCCAGCCTGCGGTTCCGGCCACGGAATCTTTCATGTCATTGTTGACAGGTGCACAAAGCCAGAACAGCGACGAAAATTCATGCCAGGGGAGAGGGACTTACCAAGTCGGTCCTGCAGACAGTTCTGAGCCGCCTTATCCGACGATCGTGACGATCAGGCCAGTTGCCAGGGTCGCGATCCTTTGGCTAACCGTCCCAAGCGTGTTTTTCGGCGAGTGGTGATACCTGCCAACCACGATGGTCTCATAGCCACCGTCTCTGGCCTCCTCGATGATGCTGTCCGCCACGTCTGTGGAATCGGAGATGTATTTTGTCTGGACTCGACTCGAGGGAATGCCCTTTGCGGTCAACGCAGCAACGGCCTTTTTGAGCAATGGCTCCATTTTCTCCCTCTCGGCATCCAGCCATTTATCCACAACCTTTTTCCGATCACGCTTCTCGTCGTCAGAGAGAATATGCCCTTCGTCCCAGAAAATGGCAGGAAGGTTCGGCAGGACGTTCACAATGCCGATCTGTACGCTGTCGGCCGCGAACTGCTCCGCAACGTACTCAACTGCCTTCATTGCGGTCGAAGAATCGTTAATTGCTATAAGCATTTTTTTCATATTCCTATCCTCCAAAAAAGTTAGCTTGCAGCCGCAAGCGACGGTGCCCGCAATAGCTTCGCGAGAATGAATCACTAGACATCAAAGGTGCAAATCCGACGAAAAGCTCCTTTTTCTTCTCTCCGGCCTGCCCAACTCCGTTACTGCATTGTCTTGATGAAGACCGGTGACGGCTCTTCCAGGAATTTCCTCCAGCCCTGAAGCAAGACTTCACAGGTACGGGACAGCTCAGCCATTCGAACAAAAATATCCTAAGGAAAGATAATCTATATTATTTGAAAAGACAAGGCTGCAAAGAAATAAATGGCAGCCCCTTTTTCACTCGATGCCGCTTCCCTGGATCGACCGTACGAACTGTTCGGCTATGCGGCCGTTCCTGCCCCCGGCGCCAAGTGCCCACTGTATCGCCAAACGGTCAAGCTTGTCCTTCATCATGCTTATGCCGTATTTCGCCGCATAGGACGCAACAATTTCCAGGTAGGTGTCTTGCGAGAAATGATAAAAGCCGAGCCGCAGGCCGAACCGGTCTACGAGCGAGACTTTCTCCTCAACCGTGTCCGAGGGACGGATCTCGTCACTCTCGCTGTCTGAAAACTTGGTCGGAATCAGGTGCTTCCGATTCGATGTGGCATAAAATAGAATATTTTCAGGGATTTCTTGAAGCCCGCCATCCATGATCGTTTTCATTTCTTTGTAATCGGTCTGGCTCTCTTCGAATGACAGGTCATCGATAAACAGGATGAACCGATAAGGCCGGCTCCGCCAGAGGAGGTCGTACAGATCCTGGATCGTGAGGATATCATGTTTGTATATCTGGATCATCCGAAGCGTCGTGCCGTCGAAGACCGTGAGAAGGGCCTTCATGAGCGACGACTTGCCCGTACCCCGCTCGCCCCAGAGCAGGACGTTATTCGCTTTTCGCCCATCGATAAAATTCTTTGTGTTATCCACCACTTCTTTTTTGATGGCATCAATGCCGATTAGGTCGCCCTGCTCGACCCGAACCGGTCTCTCAACGGCCTTCATTGCCTTACGCTTCCCGTCCCACAGAAAGGCATGGTATTGCGGGAATTGAGGCACTTCCGTCCCATTGTCCACATAGCGGTCCAGAAGTTTCTCGAGCTTGACTAACAGTTGTCCGATCTTCGGTTTTTCCATAGCAATTCAAGAAGGAGCAGGAGAACGATAGGCGATATCCTCGCACACCGGATTCTCCTCATCATGGTCAGGCATTTTGCGTTATTCCGTCTATGGATTTCTACGCCCGTATAGAAAAAGGGGATGACGTGAAATCATCCCCTGAGCAAGCGAACTTCGCCCACCTTCTACTTCTTCGCCATCACCGGCTCATAGGTGCAGAACGGTTCAGCCGCAAGGTAATCGCCGGAGATGGCAAAGGCCCTCGCGCGACAGCCGCCGCAGACCCGGCGGTACTCGCAGATGCCGCACTTGCCGTGATAGTGATCGAGGTCACGCATTTGCAAAAACAGCTGCGAGGTGTTCCATATTTTTGAAAATGGCTCTTTCTTGATATCTCCAGCCTCTTCTTCAAGAAAGCCGCAGATCTGCACCTTGCCGACGTGCGACACGAAGGCAAAACTCTGGCCGCCCATACAGCCTTTGGTCATTGCATCGAATCCGTGGGATTCCGGCGTCACGATCTTTCCCTTTTCCTTCTCGCCCTGGCGGAAAATGCGGTAGTAGTGTGGCGCGCAGGTGGGCTTGAACTGGATCGGCACCTTGTCTCGCATTTCGTAGAACCACTTGAGCGTGCTCTCGTATTCCGCGGGCGGTATTTCTTGGTCCGCCAGTTCCTTGCCACGACCCGTCGGCACAAGCAGGAAAGGATGGTAGGCCACGGCCCCGAGGTTGATCACCATTTCGAGAAGCTTCGGCAGGTCCTTTACATTGTGCTTGGTGATAGTGGTGTTCACCTGAAACTCCATGCCGACCTTCTTGAAGTTCTCGATGGCCTTCATTACGCCCTCAAATGCCCCTTCTACGCGGCGGAACGCATTATGGCTTTTTGCATCCAGGCCATAAATCGAGAGCGACACGCGCATGATGCCCGAATTCTTGATCTTCTGCGCAAGCTCCTCGGTCACGAGCAGGCCGCAGGGCGCCATGACCATGCGGAGCCCGAGCTTGGTGCCATACTGTGCGATGTCGTAAATGTCAGGCCGCATCATGGGCTCGCCGCCGGTCAGGATGATGATGGGATCGCTAAAGGACTTGACATCGTCGAGGAAGCGGCAACACTCCTCGGTATTGAGTTCACCCGCATAGGGGCCGTACTTTGCGGCTGCCCGGCAGTGGACACAGTTCAGGACGCAGCTTCTCGTCACTTCCCAGGCTATCAGCCGTGGTAAATATTTTTTTGCGTTGCCTTCTTCCGCGGGGTGGCCGTGCCCGTGGGGTGCTGCGGTTGTGTGAGTATGGGACATGGAAACTCCTTTATGTGAAGCATTCACCACTAAGCAGGAACGTGCAACCGGGCTGAGGTCGTAAGGTGTTCCCGGTGACTTCGCGCCTTCCTGGTTCGCTTCTCGACGATATTGATAACGTATATATTAACCAATCGGGCATGAATAGTAAAGACAATTTCAGACAAAGAGTGGATCGCGAGGGCCCGGTGCAACGTTCACCCTGCCCGCAGAGACGAAGGAAAGAAAACATGCACAAACGATTTCTTCCTTTTCCGCAGGTCGGTTGAGATCCTCGCCGGTGCCTGATACAATCTTTATCACATTGCCCAGCGCCGGTTGCCACATGCCCGTACTGACACTGACGGTTGCCTTGAGGAAACCGCAAGGATACTCGAACACAGCCTTCTCGCTCGTAACCGGAAACGATCGCACATACCGCTCATTTTCCTCCTCCCTGATGGCAACAATTTGAGCGACATCCTTTACTGCGTATCTGGCAAACAAAGCGCTGTCCCTGATTACTGTTCTCGTAGGGTTTCGACACCAGCGATGACCGCGTCTAAAGTCTAACGCGCCATAAAGTTCAGAGTGCAAAAATGCAACGGTTCACGATGTTAGCATTTCACCAGTCTCATGACGAAGGATCTGCTCTCTTCCAATTATCTCTAACACGGTCCGGCTTGCTATCCTCTCATGTCCTCTGAAGCCTCTGCGAGAAAAGGGACTCATCGTTTCCTTGGCACGAACATTCTTTCCAACTGCACAAGGTCATGGATGACATAATCCGGCCCGGCCTTCCTCAGCTCGCTTTCTGAGCGGAACCCGTAAGTCACAGAACAGGTCATAATACCTGCGGCCTTGCCGGCACAGATATCTGTCGTTCCATCACCCACGATCAGCGTCTCGTCCTTTGACACTTTGAACTCTTCCACAATCCGCTGCACCGCATCCGGCGCCGGTTTCAGCGGCAAGCCGAAATCCGCACCGATGATCATGGAAAAATACTGACTGATGCCAAGTTCGTCGAGCAGGGGCCGGACGAACTCCATGGTCTTGTTGCTGATAACAGCCATGGGTATCGACGAAAAATATTCCAGTGTTTCGCGGACTGCGGGATAGAGTGAAGAATGGACTGCAAGATTCTGTCTGTGGTGATCACGGTAGATCGTTACCGCATCGGCAACCCGCACCGCCGCCCCGCCTAGGGAACGCGTCATCAGCATCTCGATTCCGTCCCCGACGTATTGGCGCACAGTGTCAGTCGGGAGTGGCGGTCTGCCCAGGCGACCGAGCGTGTAATTGACCGATGCCGTGATGTCGTCAAGCGTGTTCACGAGCGTGCCGTCAAGGTCGAATATGAGCAAACTAATGGGTATCATATGGAGGACAGGATTTCGTGGACCTCGGTTTCATTGGGATACTCAAATGAACCGCGCGAGGAACGCCCGGCTCTCGCCCATATTAGTATCTGCGTGTCTCACGTGCCGGACCGGTTTTTTTTACAAGACAGAGTCTACGGCCTGCTCCAGTCAATTTCTGAAGGAGATATGTTCACTAGGCCACCACCATCCCCAGATACCGCATAGGGTTGTCCGAAGCAAACTGGACCACCCGTTCGGACGGCACTCCCATCGCAACCAAGTTCCTGATTGCATCCATGAGGGTAATGCCGCTACCTAAGAGTGTGCCGCCCGCTCCCCGTATGGGGCCATTCCCCCAGCCCGGCCCCATGACGGAGTCCGAGACCAAAATAATCTTGTCGGGAGACTTCATTTCAAAGATCATTTTGAGACTCTGCGGATGAAGGTGCGCAAGATCGCCAATGACCTCAATATAAATTTCTTCATCCATGAGCCCGAACCCCGCGAGTCCCGGTTCTCGGTGATGAAATCCGCGCATAGCGTTAAACAGGTGTGTGATGCCCGTGGCACCGGCCCGTTTGCCTTCTTCTGCCTGCTCGATCGATGCGTCACTGTGGCCCATCTGCACGAGAAACCCCTTTTCCCGGGAGAGCTCAATGACCTTAAGGGCGCCCGGTAGCTCGGGAGCGATGGTAATGATCTTGATGATGTCCTCGAAGTCCTCGACGAGTTTTTTGAATGTCCCCGCTGAGGGGTCGGAAAAGCTTCTCCCATCGAGCGATCCAGCACGTTCAGGATTAAGGAAGGGCCCTTCCAGGTGCAAACCGAGGATGGTTGCGCCTTGCCGTTGGGCTGTCATGGCCCTGCGGACAGCGCCCATGTGTTCACGCATGATCTCTATAGAGCCAGGATAGATCGTGGGAAGGAGAGCGGATGTTCCGTGCTGGCCGTGGATGAGAGCCACCTGCATGATGTCGTCCTGCCGCCGAGTGCGCGTGTCGTATTTCTCTGCACCGTGAACGTGGATATCAACGAGATACTGTTTTGTTCCTACCGAGTAAGCCATGGTTCACTCCCGATGTTGCAATGCACGCTCTGAAGCTACGAAGGGGGACTGAGAGCGATGACGGCGTCTACTCTTCTCCGGTGCCCCCTCTGACAGGGTCGTCTCTCTACTACGTAATCTTCCCTCTTCGCGAAAAGAATTCGCTTAGCGCAAGTCGCACGACGGCACCACGGTCCCAAGGCTGCTTGAGGTCCCTGGTGATTTCGGCCGCAACCTCGTCAAGCGCATCGAGATGCTCGTCTTCAAGCAGCAGTGTCACCTCTACCAGCCCGTGGTGCTCATGCCCCTGGTGCTCATGGCCATGATGGCCCTTCTGGTGGTGCTTATGCGTATGACCGTGTTCGTCTCTCATAATCCGCCTCTCATGAACTCTGAAGAAGGGTATAGTACCCGTGTGGCAGTCTTGCCCGCTGCTAAAATACTACCCTCATCATCAGCGGCATTGTGAAAAACAATGCGGCCGTGGAAAAAGCAATGCAGGCCGCGGCAAGGGGAACGTCGAGTTCCAGCTCGTCGGCAATTACCAGGGAAACGACCATCACCGGCATCGCTCCTTCAATGGACACTGCCTTCAGTATGTCGCCCGTCAATCCCATCCATGAACCAAGCCGCCAGACGAGGATTGGCGAGAGCAGCAGCTTGATGGCCAGCGCCGGCGCCGCGAGCAGCAGCCGTTTCACGTCGCGAAAGTCGAGCGCCAGGCCCACCGTAAACGTCATAATCGGAATAACCGCCTTGCCCATGAGGGCAGCAGTTTCCAGCAGTACCCGCGGGACTGCAATACCTCCCATATTGACCGCGATGCCAGCAACGACCCCCCAGAGTGGTGGAAGTGAGACCACCCGCTTGAGAGATGCTGACGCAGAAGGCATTTTCCCGCTTCCATACCGTGCCGAGATGAACGTTCCGAGCGTCAGCAAGAGCGGGGTGTTCGCCAACTGATCATAGAGAATCGCCACATACGCATGCTGGGTACCAAGCACCTCGGTAATGACAGGAAGCCCCAAATACGTAACATTACCATAGGTCGCTGCAAGCACCATCACACCAAACGCAGAACGCGGAACGTTCGTAAACCACGGCACCAATCGGTAAATTGCAAAGCCGGTCGCAGTGCACAGAACCGCTGCAAGTATGGCGACAAGCGGAACGAGGAAAAAGCTTCGGTCGATTCTGGTCGTTGCCAGAAGATCGAAAGCAAGCGCAGGCATGAAAAAGTAGAGCACCGTGATGCTCAGCGTGTGCCGGACCCGGCTACGGTCGAGACCTCCAGGGTTGAAAAACCGCCACGCGTACCCTGCAACCATGACCATTCCGAATGAATAGAGGACCTTATTGATTCATTCCACCTTCTTTTTGTGTTTTATTATATCAGCTATTCCACAGGTCCTAGCCCATCTCCTCTTTATTTTATTGTATACGATTTTTTCCACAGATACCAACAAATGTTTCAGCCTTTTTTTTTGTGAGTGCCTTTACGCATGAAGGAGCCAGGCAGGAGCAAAAGCCCATGAATCGGGGACGTGGCAAACATCTCTGCCGCATCCGAAACCAGGATCAGCAGTGGCCCTCGGGAGGAGGGCATGATTCGGGAATCTTTGGCCCGGAGGCCGGTGAGGATGTCACGTGGTTATCCTCTATTGAGAAAAGAGCGCGCGTCAAGGCTCACACTTTTGTATGCCTCAGTTTTCTTCACGAAGCACTCCTCGACGATTATGAGAGCCGTCTTCTTGATGTCAATAAGCCGTTTTAAGACGAAATTATTTGCGTAGCTCCTTTTTCCATGTTATAGTATTATTGCGTTATTCGGGAGATCCTTGTATGCCTTCGAATAAAAAGAAAATCAAGCTCTATACCCTCAGCACCTGCTCGCACTGCAACAGGACCAAGCGTTTTTTTAGGGATCATGACATCGAAATGGACTTTATTGATGTAGATCTGCTTTCTGGAGCCGAGCGCGAACGCACCATGGAGGAAGTGAGAAAAATAAACCCTGATTGCAGCTTCCCCACCATTTGTATCAACGAGGTCATCATTGTTGGTTTTAACGAAGATAAGCTGCGCGATGCATTGGATCTCAAATGACCCCGGACAAGCTCTTCGATATCCTGACAAAGTATGCAGAATCGCAGGGTATCCGTCTGAACAAGGACAAAGTTTTTGTCATGGATATCCTGCAGGGTCTGCTAACGAACGAAGTGCGCTACGGCTACCGCTCTTGTCCCTGCCGCCTTGCCTGGGGTGTAAAAGATAAGGATGCCGACATCGTGTGTCCTTGCGTTTATCGCAACCCCGACATTGCGGAGTTTGGGAGCTGTTTCTGCGGCCTGTACGTTTCCGTGGCATGGAACGAAGGAGAGATCGAGCACAAACAGGTTCCGGAGCGAAGACCGAAAGAAAAACGAGTGTTGTAAATAACTTGCCGGGCGGACTGGATACGCTGCGGAGATTCCTGATGCGATAAGCTCTGTTGCGGGGCAGTTGTTCACTGATGATACCGATAAATTCGAGGGACAGCATATGAGAGGGAAAGAAAAGAATCCAAAAAAAATTGACATGCCAGAATTTGACTTCAAGGAGTTTACTGCAGAAGAAGGTAGAATTTATGAGGAAGCAGTGAGCAAATACCGTGATGCTGTCGCGGCTGGTAAAACTCTGCGTCAAGCTTACGAAAGCTATAAAATTGAAAATAGTGAACTCGAAAAACTGATTCAAGTAGATTTTCTAAAGATTCTTATCGCTGAAAGGTATTTTGGCCAGCATCAAGCCATGGATGATATCGCCAAGGCACTCGACGTTTCCATAAGCCTCATCAAGGAAACCCACGCACGCATGCTCCAGGAAGTGGGTGTCACAGCGGCAAGCCAGTTTGGCGAGCAGTTCAGCGAAATCCTCCCAAAAACGAGCGACTAATAAAATTTTTTTGGCCGCGAGGCCACAGGGAAAACAGAGAACATTAGAAAATTAATTTGTTCCCAGTTCCACTTCTACATCAGGTCCTCCGCGAAGTTAAGGTTCTTCTTTTTCGAACCTCTGTTTCAACAGCGCCCTCTGAGGTCAAGTAATCTTTTTTAGCAGAAATTTCTCATGAGCTTTGTTATCGGTTTTCTTGCCGGTTTTTTCGGAGGCCTCGTCGGCCTCGGCGGCGGGGTCATCATGATCCCGCTCATGGTCGGCATTATCAGGTTAGACCAGCACAGTGCCCACGGCACAAGTCTCGTTGCTCTGGTCTTTACCGGGATATCCGGCGCCATTGCTTACAGTGTGAAAGGATCCGTAGATGTTCCCGCTGCTGTCCTGGTCGCGGCTCCGGCCATCGTAACGGCACGCGCCGGGGCTCATTTTGCTCATGCTCTCGCCGCCTGGAAACTCAAGCGGGCTTTCGGTGGTTTTCTCGTCTTTGCCTCACTATTGATATTGAGCAAATCCTATCTCCCGCACATTGCTGCCGTCGATAATGGTTGGCCGAGGATTGCATTACTCCTCGCAACGGGAGTTTCCGCAGGATTCCTCTCTGGAATGATGGGTGTGGGCGGCGGGACGATCATGGTCCCGGCGATGGTCCTCCTCCTGGGATTCGGCCAGCATACGGCTCAGGGAACGTCATTGCTCGCCATGGTCCCCGCAGGCGCCAGCGGCGCCTACACCCACGGGAAGCTCGGCAACATCGCAAAAAATCTGCTACCAGGGTTGATCCCAGGCATCTTGATAGGGACGTATCTAGGCGGCACCTTGGCACATGTTCTGGCAGCCAACGTCCTGCGGTTTATTTTTGCGTCGATACTGGCCTGGATCGGCATGCGGTATCTGATGACGAAAAGGCCAGCCTCGTCACCACCCCGAAACCTTTAAGAAAAACCATCATTCAAAATCGCTCCCCATATCATTCTTTGCTGTTCGCAGCGAGCAGGATCAATGTATTCCATGAGTGATGCCCTTCGATCCTCTTGAAAAATGCTATTCTCCGCAGTATCATACGTTGAGAATAAAACGTCAATTTACAAGGAGCACGTATGAACGAGGCCCTGCGAGAAGAAGAAAGAAAACTTCGGATGCTGAAGTTCGTTGTCGACCTCAACATGGCGGTCCTCATGCAGCAAAGTGACCTTACCCTGCGTGAAGCTTTCGATATAATGAAAAATACGAAGCAGGCCGCGATGAATCTATTCCCAGACAAGGAGCAAGTATTCGAGCTCATCTATTCTCCAAGGTTTCGACGCATTATCAGGGACAGATTTGTCATTCGAGGGGGTCTGCAAAATAGTCGCTCTTAGAATGTCCAGGAAGCGAAAATCATTTCGATCTGCCCGAGTACACGGACACGAAGTTTACGCGCAATACAATACTGCATTGTTTCCATCGTATTTTCGCTCACGCTTGTCACTTCCGTTTTAGAGGGATCGATCCCTCCCTCCGCATAAAAAATTTCGACCTCACCATTTCTGCTGCCTGCCCTGCACGAGGCTACCTCTTCATTTGCTTGATCCTGCTTTATTTCATCAATCTTATACGCCGTATAGTCAATCACTGATGCCCCTGCATTGACGATTATGCGCTTGAGCGCCGTTGCGGTCATCTACAGACATGGGACGTCCCCCACAATGAATCCCGTCGCGCCGCCGATTACGATGGGCGCTGTCAAGATCGGCAGTCCGACGAACGCATCATCCCTCGAAATGGGATGATGAGCATAGAATTGAAATCTGCCCGCTCCTGTCTTCATTGAAATTCCCTGCCTGTCCCCTCGGATACGTCCAGCATAGCTTTGTTCAGACCAACCTTCTGCTGTTCAGCTATTGCGATATCGCAGGAGCGGACCGGCTGAGCATCAACAGTATGCATAATCGGAAGCGATACCTGTGCCTGCCGGGACGCCTGCTCAAGACGTGCGCAAACGGGAGGCGGCCATGATTATGGCATTCTATCTTATTCACCAAATAGCTCGTCTGCTTCTGTACGGAAGGATACTCTGTTGGGCCTGGATGCGCTCGGTCATGCATCCGCGTGGAATCAGCAGGAGTGAACAAATGACTGGTACCAGCTATTTCATGAGCGGTTGGCCCCTCGGCTGAAGGAAGAGATTATATCGCGGTCTTCCGCTTGAGTTCAATAACCGTAATTTCCGGCGGAGAGAGAAAACGAATTGGCGGGCCCCACGTACCCGTGCCCCGGCTGACATGCAGGAGGGACGCACCGCCGAGATCGTAGTTGCCCGCATTCAGCGGGAAAAAGATCATTGAAAGCAGCGTGAAGGGAAATATCTGTCCCTTGTGCGTGTGTCCAGAGAGCTGCAGATCGAAGAGCCCGATCGTCGTACGGTCGATACTGGGCTGATGTTTCAGAAAGAGCGTGAACCGGTCCCGCGGCAGCGCTGCAAGGAGCTTTTTCTCCGATATCGGCTTCTCCAGGTTCATCAAGACTGCAGTCCGGTCATCGACCCCCGCGAGGGTGATAGGCCCAACAGGAATTGCTTCGTTTTGAAGAACAGTAAAGCCCGCTTCTCTCGTGAAAGCGAGCGCCGTATCGATCCCGGCGAAGTACTCGTGATTTCCCGTGATCGCGAAGTTCCCGTATTTCGTTTTTATCCCCCGGAGAAGATCGGCAAGACCCACGAGGTGGTTAATCTGCGCATCGACCAAATCACCGGTTGACAGGAAAATATCGGGCTTGGATGCCTTGACAAGCTCGAGCATTTTTTTGAGACGATCATTCCGGATAATCAGGCCGAGGTGAACGTCGGAAATCTGGACGATGGTGAGACGCTCAATTCCGGCGGGCAGTTTCGTGGTCTCGATCGTCAGCCGTTCTATCCCGATCGTACGAGCTTCGAAATATCCATACACGCAAATGCAGATAGACAGAACGACGCTCGCGAGGAACGACGTTCGTACCGTGATGAGGCATGCAGAAACATTGGAACGCGTTATCCATCCTGAGGCACGCGTCACAAGACCGGCAATGTCGAAGATAAGTGAACTGCAGAAAAAGAGGAACAGCGCGGCCATCCAAAGATAGGCAACATAAGCGAGCACCCTCGCCATGAGGTCATATTCATAGTGCTCGAGCGTGCGGATCAGAAACACTGCGAAGACCATTAACGCCATGAATACAGCAAGCGCGATCCCCGTTGCAGGACCGAATGACAGAGCGCTTCGTGCACGCAGGAACGTGTAGACGTGCGCGCCGCCGTAGGCCACAAAGACAAAAAGAATGAAAAGTCTCATCTGCCGAAACTCACCCCCATGCCTTCTGCGATCTTGACCAGTTCGCCGTTCGGCTCAACTAGTTTGAGGCTGCTTATCGCACTTTCAAGTGGTACCGAGGTAATGAGCGGAGGCTGATACGAGACCATCTCGCCGAATTTCTTCTGCGCTATGAGTTCCACTGCTGCAGCTCCGTACCGCGTTGCCAGCAGCCGGTCATAAGGACAGGGGCTGCCTCCCCGTTGCACGTGACCGAGTACGGTCACGCGCGTCTCAAAGCTCGTGCGTTTGCTGATTTCATTTGCGACGATCTCCCCCATGCCGCCAAGTCTCAGCACATATCCGTCTGAAGCTTTCTCGCGTACTGCCATCTCGCCTCCAGCTGGTTTGGCGCCCTCGGCAACGACGATGATGCTCGATTTGCTCCCTGCCTTTTTCCGTTCTAGCAATTTTTCCGTCACTTTGTCGATACTGAAGGGAATCTCCGGGACCAGGATGACGTCTGCGCTGCCTGCCATGCCGGCTTCAAGCGCGATCCACCCCGCGTATCGGCCCATTACCTCGAGAACGATCACGCGCTGGTGGCTCTCTGCCGTGGTGTGTAGCTTGTCGAGCGCCTCAGTCGCCGTATCCACGGCTGTCTGAAAACCGAAGGTCACATGGGTTGCCATAAGATCATTGTCAATTGTTTTGGGCACGCCGATCACCGGTATACCCATCTCCTGGAGTCTCTGTCCGATTTTGAGAGAGCCGTCGCCGCCGATCACGACGAGGACATCGAGGCCGAGCTCCCTGATATTCTTTTCGACCTCGGAAGACATGTCCTCCACGATCTCCTTTCCGTTGACAAACGTCTTGTGCGCGAAAGGGTTCCCGCGGTTCGTGGTCCCCAGGATTGTCCCGCCTATGGAGAGGATTCCCCGGGTGTTCCATGAAGTGAGCGGTCGGGTTTTAGGCGGTGTAAGCAGTCCCTCGAAACCGTCAATGATCCCGGTCACTTCCCAGCCGTGCTTGAAGATTGCGGTCTTCGCGACTGCCCGGATGACCGCATTAAGCCCTGGGGCATCGCCTCCGCCGGATAAAACGCCGATTCGCATCATAGCCTCCCGGAAAAATATTATGTCTCTGGTCAAGCAGCACGGGGCAAAGAAGACAGGCGACTGCTCGCCAGTCCTTGCTATTTGCCTCCTGACCCTTTGCTTTCTATTTCTAAAAGCCTCGCCCCGCTATCACAGGCGATCTTCATCACGTCCTCGTGCGTCAACCCTGCCTTGAGGAAATATGCCAGCTCAGCATCGTACGCCTCCTGGTAGTGGGGATCAGGCAAAACGCAGTCAGTCCCGATCGTCAGTCCGACGCCCATGTTTTGTGCGTACTGTAACATCGCGAGATGCGTATCGATGAGACTGTTGACATAGTCCTTCATCTCGGTCTGCATCCCGGCGGCATTCGCTGCCCGTGCAAGCGCTCCCACTGTCGGCGTCCAGAACGTTCCATGCCGTGCCAAGGCGTCAAGCGCCTTTTTTGTCATGAAAAATCCGTGTTCAATCGAACGGACGCCTGATTCGGCAGCTGCAATGATCGCCTGCTCTCCATTGGCATGGGCCATGACCTTGAGATCTTCACTGCGGGCTGCCTGCACGAGCACAAGCAAGTCCTGCCTGGTAAATCCGCCCGGAGTGATGGCCCCCCGTGTCTTGAGGCTGACCATACCTGAAGCGACAATTTTTATTAGATCGGCCCCGGCAGTCTTGAGCTTGCGAATTTCTGTAAGCATCTCATCCCTGCCTTCCACCGGGACCCCGAGTGAAGAGCCATAACCACCTTTTTTATAAAGCGCCCATCCTGCAGATCGTATCGCAGGCATACCCTGCTGTCCACCTCGCCTGCCGAGGGCCAGGCTTGCCGCTTTTTTCGTGCCTGCGTCGCGCACGGCACCAACCCCTGCGGCGATAACGGCTTCGAGGCCGTTGTTCTCCCTGATGTGCACATGGGTGTCCACAAATCGGGCGCTATGGACCGTATCGTGGTCATACATATATCATACTCGCTTAACCGGTCATCTACCCGCAATTTAAAAGTTGACGATCACGCGAAACCCAACCTGGTTGTAATTATACCCCGTTGTCGTTCCGGCATAATTTCCTCCCTCGCCGCTGATTTCGCATGCAACCCTCTTCGTTACCTTCATTCCCACAGATGCTGAATAACCGGGAAAAAAGTTGCTGGTGTTTACTCCATACCGTTTATAAGACTGATACCCGGCATACGGCTCAAGATAGGCGTAGAGCTTCTCGTGTTCACCATAGACGGAAGCAAAAATCGTATGCGAAATGAAATCTTCCGGATCGAAGTATCCGCTCCCGCTCTGGCGCCTAAAGTTCCAATATCTGAACCGATAGCCGACAGCCATTTTGACAGGAGCGAGTGGGATTATATATCGAACTCCCGCCCGCAAATCTTCTGCGTCATTGGAATCGGAGTAACTGGATTGAGCATAACTTTCGGAAAACGTCAGGCGGGAGGATGCTGTTTCGGCGAAGCTTATAGTCTCAGTCGTATGCTTGATCCAGTTTTGCACAAGCTGGGCCGTGTCAGTAAGGACCTCCCGTGCAACGCTCGCGCCGACTGTCCACCAACCCATGTTCATCTCAGCAGTGGCCAGGCCGATGAAGTCATTCCGGGTTCCGCCGGCAGTACTGCTGATGCCCGCTCCCACAGCGGTGCCAAGATTATCCATATGCCTGTGGGTCGTGACCCAGATGTCTTCTGCCCATTCGTGCCTTACGGGATCCTCGGCATCGGTCAACCGGAAGGCCAGCTCTGTTTCCCAGTTGCCGGCCCAAAATCCGTATGAAAGCAGGGAACGCTTCACCGTGTTCGAGTCGGAATCCCGATAATAGCTTTCCTGAAGACTAATGTGAGACATCGACGCCGCGCTGAGCGTATCCGAGAATTTTACCAGCTCCTTCTGCTGTGCTGCAGTAGTCGGCACCAAGGTTTTCCCGATTTCCTGCGCCCTGTCCTTTTTTCCGGCATCCAGATACGCATAGGCAAGACCGACCCGTGCGTCAAAGTTCTCCCCTTCCGCCAGAACGCGTTCATAGAACGGGATCGAAGCGGCGGCTTCCCCCCTCCACCGAAGAACATTTGCTTTGACGAGCAGCGCATCAGGGTCATCGGGATTCCTCTTCAGAACAAGGTCAGCTTCCGCCTGAGCCTCATTCAGTTTGTCCGACCAGGACAAAACTTTCGCCAATTGCGCACGGGCTTCGTCGTTCTGCGGATCCTCCGCCAGAATCTCCCGAAGGATGCGCGATGCCTCCTCAAGGCGGTCCGCCCAGGATATCACGACTGCCATACTGAGGCGCTCCTCTACGGTAAAGGCCGCTGCGTCCAAAGACAACGCCTTTACATATTCATCGGCAGCACGTTTGTTATCCTCCCGTGATGCGTATTCGTCTCCACGCTTCTTGCGCTGCAGGGCCTCCTCGGTCTTGCTTGTTGCCTCATTGATGGCTATCGGTGAAGATCCGGTCATCCCTGAGCGGAACTCCTTCTGCGGAGCAGCAAAGGCGTGGGCCGAGCAGACGAACGCCAGCGTGACGGTTATCGGTCCTATTACCGCTCTCATGTCCTCGTCTCGACCTGTTCCCGGAATCGCTGAAGATCAGTGGTTCGGCTGACCAGAAGCCGGGGTATGTCGTACTGGTCTCCTCCCATCGCAAAATATTTGTTTTCAGAGTTCAGAATGAAGGAAAACCCCGCCTGCTTTGCGATCTTGATGCTATTCTGATTATGCATTCCGTAAGGCCACGCGAGCGTCTTTGCAGGTCGCCCCAACTCCCTGGTTATAACTTCCTGGAACATGTCGAGGTCGTCTTTCAATTTTTCGTTAAATTGACGGACGGCCAGCGACCGCGCTTTATTACCGTACCAGTAATGAAGGCCGTAGGTATGGCAGCCAATCTCTACAATTCCGCTCTTGATAAGAAAACGGCATTCGTCCCAGCTCAATCTCGGATCGTCGCCCGCCACAAAACCGCCCATACAACTCCCGATGACATTAATCGTTGATTTAAATCCATAGTTCTGAAAGAGGGGGTAGGCATAATCCATGAATGATGCGTACCCGTCATCAAACGTGATGATAACGGCCCGGTGCGCGCGCTCTGCATCGAGCGTGTCTATTTCCCCAAAAAAGATTGTTTGATACCCTGCGTCGTAGAGCCATTCCATCTGGGCGGCAAAGCGGGGGGGCAATACGGTCTCCATCTCGTTCGTCAAGTGTGAGACGTCATGGTACATTAGCACGGGGATGTTGACTGTGCCGGCAGAACAGTTTTCAGCGAACGAAATCGAGACGATTGCGGCTCCGCCCAGCTTGATGAATTCCCTTCGCGTTAGGTTCATGTCGCCTCCGGGATCGTATGAAGAATTTGCTGGTAGCGATAATAGCTTTCCTTCAGGTAGGTATGATAGATTGGAATGTTCCACTCTTCCCATGAATACGTTTTCATATGCTCCGGAGCGAGTACGTCAGGAAGGCTGTCGGCATGGTTGCTTGTGCTTCCGGTTTTGCTGGAAACAAACTTCCCCGCCTCAGGCCGGTACGAAATCGCTAAAATTCCGATGCCGGCGGTCTTGCGTATCTCGTTTCCCTTCTCCATCCAGAGAACCATCCTCGTGCTGGGGTCCGTGACATTGAGGAGCCCCCAGGGAATGCGAAGTTCAATCTTGTTATCTTGAAAAAAGAAGTCCGACAGGGAATGATAATCGCGGCTCTTAACGTCAAGGCTGCCGAAGCGGAGCCTGCTCATGTTGAAGATATGCGCAGGGTAATAATGCTTTCTGTCCTTGCTGATCCTGCGGATATTCGTCTCGTTCTGCATCATCACCCATGCTCCCTGGTTCGACGCTTCGGGCCGGATCAGGTCCGTTTTATCATTGAGATATTTATCATATGCTGCGGACACGAGGATCCTGCTGTTTTCCTTTCCGGCAAGATGAACAACAAAAGTAAGTCCCACCGGGCTCGTAAGGTTCAAGCCAAAGGGGAACAGCCGCTCTCCGACGTCTGCTGAGCAGGTATCAAGCCCAATCAGGAAGTTCGCGTGCGAAAAATCAATCGGTCCGGCGGTTTCGAGCAGCAAATAGAGAAACCCCTCGTCATGTTGGGCAGAGACTCGCCTGAGTTTCCGTGTCTCGTCAAATCCATCACGGAACCGGAAGGCCATCATGTCGTCCTTCTTTTCATAGAGTGTGGTCGCTCCCAGCCAGTCCTGGGCCGCAGCGATAAGCTTCACCTTCTTTTCCGGGTACGACGGATATGTGGCCAGAAGACCGTAATTCTCTTCCGGGTCCTGAAAATTATACCAGAACGGCTTTCTGTCTTCAGGGAGCTCTGCCGGCATGAACAGGCCGTTCCTCTTGAACCATTCATCAAACCAGCTGAACAGGATTCCCCCAGCCATCCCGGCCGCATGAATCGTTTTCATGAGTTTCCCGTTGATAACTCCCTGTTCATTGTCACTGTGCCCGCCATGGTGCCAGCCTCTTCGGTGCCAGTGGGCGGAATCCCTGCTGGAAGGGACGCCGAACTCTCCGATCAGGACCGGTTGGCGCCCGTGATGTTTCTTGAGTATCGAGAGATAGGTGAAGTAGGGATTCTCCTGATCGAGATAATCATTGTTCATGAAATCCGGGTAGTACGGGTACACATGATAGAGCGCGAAAAACCCATTCCCCCTTACTGCGGCGATTTTAGACAGATCGAGGGATTCCATATCTTCTATATGAACATCAATACACCTGCCTACATTCCGTTTCGGGTGCAAACCCTGCAGCCTGTATTCGTCTTCATACGTTGATTCTGATGGATGACTGATCGGATCAAGGGTCGGCCAATTGACGGCGGTAACCGGATGGGAGATGCCGTACTGCTCATGCTCATACCGCTGGAGAAAATCACAAGCTTCCGTTATCCAAACTTCAAAGGGCGTGCCATTCCGTATGCGCAAAAAGCTCCCTTCATAATTACTCATCGTGCGCCCACGGCTCTCATCAAACCCTCTGACGGCGCAGCTCTCCCACTCCCTCCCGATAATAAATCCCACGACATATGGTGAAACGTCGTAGGTAAAATTCCCCTGAGCACGACCCAACCGTTCCGGCAGCACAGTGCTCCCGAAGATCACATCCACGGCATCCTTGATTTCCTTGAAAAACCCTTCTTTATACTCGTGGGCATCGAAATCGTTGTTTGCTGGCAGCTCTGTCCAGATCTCCTGAAAGAGAAATAATCTCTTGCCTGATACATTGAACCGGTAAAGCGCCTCGTAGAAGTCTGGCGGGAGAATCGTGTAGACCCTCACCGTATTTGCGCCAAGCTCGGATATCAGTTTGAACCATTTGAGATAGGTCCCTTGTTTTACGGCAAACTCCCCGGGAAAATACCCTGGCAGGCCGAGGCCAATATTGACGCCTTTTACGAAAAACTTCTTCCAAGAGCCCTCGCGAGTCTCCAGGTAATCCTTCCCGGCCCTGAACCGAGATCGTCGGCCTGCGGGCTGTTTGCTGCTTCGCGTCTGATCGATAGTCCCAATGAATTCCTGCGCTTCCCTGTGTTCCGGTTTCAATTCAAGCGCCTGGTTAAAAGCCCAGCGGGCCGTAGGGAGGTCGCCGAGCTGCAGGTGCGCGACACCGAGGCCGAAGAAAGCGTCAGCCTCTTTCCCCCGATCGAGAGCCCGCTTGAAGATATTAATAGCCTCCTGATAATCTCCGTTCTTGACTGCCAAAAAACCGAGATCCACGACGTTCATCGGTGTTCGCCTTTCTCGTCACGCCTTCCTTTATGCTGGACATGTTCCCAGTGGGTTCGGCCAGTCAGAAAATTTACTATCGCCTGCAGCCGCCAGAATGAATTAATCTGGCGGTATCCAAAGTTCTCGAATACGCCATACAGCAGAAGCACGAACAGGTGCCGCCAGCGGGGATACCGCCGATAGGTGATTTCTTCCAGAAAAACCCCGGCAGTGGACAGGAAAACTCCGTACAAAATAGCCAGGATGAGAAAGAGTATAAGAAACTTGATACTGAGGATACCCACAGCATACGAAAGTGCCACGACGAAGTACCCCGTCACCTCTATAAGAGGACCAATGACTTCAAAAAATATATAATAGGGCATGACGACCATGCCGATGATCCCATACCGTGGTCTCAGCAGCATCTCGCTGTTCTCAAAAATGCTCTGAATCAACCCGAGGTGCCACCGACGCCGCTGACGAGCCAGCATTTTAAAGTTTATCGGTACCTCTGTCCAGCATATGGGGTCCGAGATGAACCGTATGCGGTACGGCTTTCCCTGACGTCGTTTGTGCCGGTGAAGCCGGACAATCAGCTCCATGTCCTCTGATACGTTCCCAACGCTGAATCCTCCGGAGTCGATAACTGTCTGCTTGTGAAACATTGAAAATGTGCCGGAGAGAATGAGCAGGGAATTCAATGCGTCCCATCCCACGCGCCCGAACAAAAACCCCCGAAGGTACTCAACAATCTGGAACAGGACGAGCCTGTTCTTCGGGAGTTCGATTTCTTGTATCGTTACGTCGTCCCGGACGATAACTCCGTTCAAGACTCGAACAACGCCGCCGCACGCAACCACTGGCACATGGCTGTCCAACACGGGGGCCATGATCCTTATCAGTGCATCTATTTCGAGCAGGGAGTCTGCATCCACGGAGCAGAAATACGGACTGCGTGACGCGTTTATCCCGCAGTTTAATGCATCGGACTTTCCACCCTGGACCTTGTCGATCACAAGCAGGTTCGGTGTCTCCTCTCCTGCGTAGAAACCTTTCACCGTTTCGGTCTCGAGGAACTCCCGGTATACCCGGTCGATTTTCTTGAGCCGGAACTTTTCTATCACGGTCTTTAGTGTATCATCCTGAGAACCGTCATTGATCACAATCACTTCGAACAGGGGATAATCGCACGCAAGTGCCGCACGTACGCTTTTGCACACGACGTTTACTTCATTGTGAACAGGGATCAAGATAGAGACGGGAGGGGTCTGCAAGGACGCATGAAAATCCCCAATCGGTGCGTATTTGATTCTTTGAATGTGTCGCAGGATGGCGAATAGGGACATCACAAGGAGGCATGCGTAGATAGTGTTCATGACGCCGAAGTAGGCCCCAATGAAGTAGTTGAAACCCAGGATGAACGTGATGACGGCTTCTCTCATCGGTCAGCACCTGAAGCGAGGAGATGACGCACTGCCTGCTTGACCCGCTCGTCTTCGCCGGTCTGCATGTACGCAGTGAGCGGAATGGAAAACCCGAGTACGTGCATGAGCCGCAGTATTTCATAGCATTTTGCCCGCAGTGTCTTGTCGTCGTCGGAAAGGTGCATTATCAGCCAATCGGAAAAAAGCGTTTTCTCAATCTCTTCGCAGATGCTCTCCTTAGCGTAGACGTCTTTTGTCTTGAGTGCGTTATAGAACACGTCAACCGCAAAGCTGCCGATGCGCGTCAGGGCAAGCGCTGCTTCGCTCCTCACTCGCCAGTTTTCGTCAAAGAGGAGCTTTTCAAGGACCTTTGCTGTGGATTCGCGAGTCAGTTCGCGAACCGATTTGACCGCTTGAAGTCGCACAAACCAGACTGGATCATTGAGGAGCGGCAAGGTGAGGTCGGCTGCTTGCGACGGAATGGCATACCCATCACTCCCGATCACTTTGAGCGCCTTGCTCCGCACTTCGGGGTGGGCACTTCCCAAATATTTGATGGCCAAGGACAGGGATCGGGGATCAGGTGGCAGGAGCGAGAGGATTTCGAGAATGCACGAGAGTATCCAGGGATCGCTCTGGTCCTCTCGATAATCGGTAAGATAAGGGATGGCCTCCCCTCCAAAATTGAGAAGCGCTGTTTCCATTGCCTTACGCGTTACGAGTGACTTCCCGAGGAGGTTCGGCAGGCGTACGATGATGGCAACGAGTCCTTCCTTCGAACGGAGCCTGCTCAGCGCACGAACGGTGACGGACAGAATCTCGGGGTTATTTGTATCGAGTAATGGAACCAAGCGCGACGTAGATAACAAGCATCCCATTTTCCCAAGCTTGTCTATGGCGGACGCCCTGGCCAACACGTTTCTATGACCAAGACGGTTCTCGTAATAGTCTACATACCCGAGTCTGTGAAACAGTGCTTTTACTTCGCCGGTTTGCCTTTTCGCTGCCATCAGTTCCTGCAACACCTCTTCAACAGCCTGCCATGCGCGCGAACCCGGCTTGAAGCGAAACTTTTTTTCGTTATTTGCAATATCTCCCGATGCGATTGCCGTCCGCACACCGTCCCGATACGTTTTCCGAAGGTCGTCAAGCTGGCGGTGCATTCGGCCACGCCATCCACGCCTCACAATGCTCGCCAGCAGGAGTGCAGCGGTCAACAGCGTGATCGTCACAATTGCAATTGTGATAAATATGATCATCACGTTGTCGTGCATGGATGGGTAACGGGTACTCCACATAACAGTTTAGGAGGGACCCTGCAACAACCCTTTCTCCTTGAAACGCAAATGTCCTCCGTCGCCGATACGGTAATCGATGACCAGAATACCGGCCACTTTCCCTGCTTGGACTTGCCGTTTGGTGAGTATGATGCCCTCCTTGCTCGGATAATTATCCCTGCCCGGATGATCATGGATGAAGATGTCCGTAACAGCAGAATCTCGGATAGTGGCCTTGCAGGTATCGCGAGGATGCGCATTTGCAGCTATAAGGCTGCTGGTTGGAGCGTATTTCGCTCGAAGATTCCTATTCTTCGTTTCGAGCAGGGCGCGCCCGGATATCGCTTTTTTATCGATTTTCATTAAGTGGACGGCGCTGTTCGACCCTGTCGGGAGTGGAACAGAACGACGCTCCGGCAAGGCTCTGTTTGTTCGTGTGAAATCCCAGTCAATTGCCGCTTAGAGCGCCGCGGCCTCCGCTGGTCCGAACCTTGCGACGCCGGATATTTCCGTTACGCTCGCCGGTTTGACACCGGCCAGGCTCCCGTTCCGTTCCGGGACTTCCCTTCCATGATCCGCGATCGTTCGCTCGGCCTTCCCCTATTGGACAAGGACAGTGAGAATCCGTACTTCTGAGAGCATCGACGGACTGCGTGCAATGAATCGTTACAGGGCCGTGCGCCTTTACGCCGGTCTTCGACGCTCTTGTCCCCGGTTAAGCCCCCGTCGCTCCATGCTGATAGAGAAAAGCCGCCCGCGGTCAATAAATTATAGATTGGACTTCATACGCTGTCAAACAAAAAAGGCGGCTGATTGTTCAGCCGCCCGTTCCCCACTTTCTGCCGTCATCATCACATTTCGACAAACGCGTCCTTGGGTGCATTGCACACCGGGCACATCCAGTCATCGGGAAGGTCTTGAAACTTTTTCCCTTCTTTTGCTTCGTCATATAGGTACCCGCATACGGTGCATCTCCACATCATCGCCTCCTTAAGCCAATAATTACTTCAAGCCGCGGTCTCGTCTACGCCCGGCACTCGCCTGATAAATTGCCGT
>Ga0187778_10000611_pt1 | contig 25209 bp, 16 predicted proteins | sample 1015_Q2_SP5_20_M_FD_132418 | JGI IMG/M metagenome (GOLD analysis project Ga0187778, IMG submission 132418) | Tropical peat soil microbial communities from peatlands in Department of Meta, Colombia - 1015_Q2_SP5_20_MG | ecosystem: Environmental > Terrestrial > Soil > Wetlands > Peat | place... | reverse complement strand
CGATCGTGCCAAGGAGTTGGGCGGTGACTCCGCGCACGATGGTCTGATCCGCACACCCGCGGGGCTAAAGAACTTGCGTGGGATTCCGTTTTTACTGGGATCGGAGGGCATAGAGGAGAAATGCTGGGTAGTTTTGAGCACGCGTTCGAGCTCGTGGACAACCCGCAGCATCGAAGTTCCGCTTCGGTCAAGGGCTCACTACATTTGTTTGGCCTCGTTTTGCGATTGGGACGAGAACGAGATCCTGCCGGCTGTTGGGGACTTAGTTGAGAAGGTGGGACAGCGTTTGGCCGATGCCATTCTGGTTTGGGAAGATGGCTCTGAATACACTATTCCTATTCGTCGCCGGTTTGAGGTGAACTCTCCTTCGTATTTCTGGGGGCACTTCAGTTTCGCCTCTTTACCCCATCGCCAGAATGCTCCAAGAAAGCTTACAGACTCGTTGGACAATGGCACGGGTTGGGGACAACTACAAACCGCCGTATGGGACAATGGGTACACACGGGGCCCTCTGGCTACTCTGTGGGTGTCTGCGTTAGCCAATCCCGACCCCAGCCGCGCGCTGAAGGCCTTGCGCTTGCAAGCCTCAGGTGAGGACCCGCTAGTCGTCAACGGCCTCACACTTTTTCACGACCCTGCAAATCCGCTGCGTTACGAGCGCCTGAATCTTTATCGCATCACCTTGCCTGAGGCTTCTGCAGACGACACAAACCGCTGGAAGCTGGAGGTGGATCTTGGGGTTATCGCACGCACTTATGTACTCAGCGAATTCGAGCCCGAAGCCTGGCTCTCTTCTCCTAGCCGGGGTCTTGGCGAGCGGGCCAAGCCTGTACAAGGCGCACGTTATGTGTATCTTGAGGTGACAGCGAGTTCCGGTGCCACTCTCACCTTGCGCGACTTCAAGACTGGCAAGCAGCACGAATTTGATCTCGATCGGATCGTGCAAGGGCAGGAGCTGGAAGGGCGGCCAGGCAGCGCACGTGTTGAAGTTCTAGAGCGGGAGAAGGTGTGGATACATGGACAAGTGTTGGATCCGGCCACTCGCCGACCCACGCCGGTGCGCTTAGCGTTTCGCTCTAAAGATGGTCGCTATATTCCTCCTTATGGACACCGCGCTGAGATCAATGAAGCTTGGTTTCAGGATTACGGCGCGGATATCAAGAGAATGGACACCTCGTTCGCGTATGTGGATGGCACCTTTCAGGTGGAGCTGCCTGTCGGCGAAGTGTACTTAGAGATGACGAAGGGGTTCGAGTACGAAGCCGTCCGTCGCAAGCTAACAATCGAGCCCGAGCAGCGGGAGCTTATGCTTGAGATTCCTCGGTTTGTTGATTTGCGCTCAAAGGGTTGGGTGGCGGCGGATACACATGTTCACTTTCTTTCGCCTTCCACGGCAATCTTGGAGGGGCAAGCCGAAGGGTTGAATCTGATTAATCTGCTAGCCGCGCAGTGGGGCGACCTTTTCACAAACATCGGCGACTTTTCGCACGGGCCGCTCACGTCTCAAGATGGAGAAATGGTGGTGCGGGTGGGAACGGAAAATCGCCAGCACATTCTTGGCCACCTCGGTCTGCTCGGGGGTCATGGCGACCCGGTCTACCCGCTATCAGCGAGCGGACCGAGTGAGAGCTACTTGGGCGACCCCGTCTGGGCAAGCCTCGCGCACTGGGCAGATGCCTGCCATCAACGTGATGGGCTAGTGGTGGCGCCACACTTCCCGTACCCCACTGGTGAAGTCGCCGCCGACATCGTTCTTGGCAAGATCGACGCAGTCGAGCTCTACCCTTACCGGGAATACCCACTAGGTTTTCCTGATTGGTACCGGTACTTGAACTGTGGCTATCGTCTGCCCGCCGTGGGTGGCACGGACAAGATGGGAGCTTACATGCCAGCTGGCGCAAACCGGACCTATGCCAACCTCGGTCAGGAGGAATTTAACTTTGAGAATTGGGCCCGAGCCGTTCGTCGGGGAAACACGTTCATGACCACAGGGCCATTGCTAGTCTTCCACGTCGATGGTCACGTCCCTGGCGATGAGATCACGCTGGGTGTGGGTGGAGGTACGCTGGAGGTCCGGGCGGAAGCGAAAAGCTTTGTCCCGCTCCATCAATTGGAAGTTGTTCTGAACGGACGAGTGGTAGCTTCGCGCGAAGAAACTGCGGGATCTAGAGAAATGATACTGAGTGAAAAGGTGCACGTTCCTGGACCTGCTTGGCTGGCGGCGCGGTGTGCTTCGCGGCTGGGGCCCACGACGGCGTGGCAATTCGAAATCAAGGCGCATACTTCCCCTGTCTACGTTCGCGTCCCATCACAAGAACTCTTCTCGGCGACGGCGGCCGCTTACTTCCTTACCCTCATTGAAGGTGCCGAGACCTGGGTTGAGAACCTGGCCACTCGGCCCAATCCTCAACGTTTCGAGCGAGTTCGTCAGACCTTTGAAGACGCGCGCACACGGCTTCATCGACGCCTGCATGAACATGGCATAAAACACTGAGGGTTCATGACTACGGGATAGAACTTGGAAGTGTTCCTTCTTAGACCGATCAGGATGCGGCGCGGCATCCGGTCAGTCACAGCTTTGACTTGAGCCGATCGTTGGATCGTTAGGCTACCCTGCTGATGAACGCAGAACACTTAGAACGGAGGACGCCCAAATCTGAGACTCGGCACATATTGGTCGGCTTTTATTTAACACCTCATATATACACTAACTGCTTACCCATTGAATTGCGTGCTGGGCGATTCCTAAAGGATGACGGCTATTTTTTTCAGCTTTCGAGCCTGTATCGAACTGCAACTCTCGGTCGGGTTTGTTTCCGTGAGCGACGAGGAGGTTGTACCGTGAAGCCCGTGCTGTTTGAAGAGTGCGACGTAAAAGTGGTTTCGGTGAGACTCTCTGTGACGTTGTGTGTCTTGATTCATGCTTTCCTCTGGGCTCAAACGACCCCCAGAAACGGGTTACCAGGGGGGGAAGAGATTTGGCGAGTGCCCCGTAGCCAGAATCGAATGCCACACTTCGAGGAATCGGGGGAGCGAACACTCTTGTACGTTGATGGTCTACCATTCACGGTGCTTACCGTCGAGATTCCGTGGTGGGATCTCATCTACGGCAGATATAGGGAAACGACAAACGCGTACGATTATCTTTATCCGGCTGCTGAGAAAATGGGAGTCAATACTCTGAAAGTCCCCATTAAGTGGTCTATGGTAGAACCCAAACAAGGTGTCTACGACTTTTCTTACGTTGACCACGTTAAAGACTTGGCGCAGAAACATCACCTCAAGCTTGTGCTGGATTGGTTCGGACACTATGCAAGCGGGGATGGGACTATTTACCGCAACCTCACCGGCGAAATATTCGCGCCTATGTACGTAGTCGATAACGAGAAGACGTATCCTCGTGCAATAGACGCTGACGGTATAGCTCACCACAATGTCGTCTCATACGACTACAATGCGGTAATCGATCGGGAAACTGCTGCGTTTCGCGCGTTCATGGAGCACATTAAGAAGATCGATTCGCAGACTCACACAATTCTCATGATTCAGGTTGAGAATGAGATTGCCGTCTTTGGCGTGGATCGGCATAACTCGAAGCTTTGGCGCGACCACTCGCGAGTGTCGGACAACCTTTTTAAGGAGCAGGGTTTCACGGACGACCTGAAGTACAGCGCGTGGAGATTGAGTTCGAACTGGATCCGGCGCCTTACCAATGCTGGCGTTGAAGCCTACCCTTTGCCATTATTCCTTAATTTTGTAGGTGACAAACTGGTTGATTGGATGGTGGGTGGTGCTCCAAGCGAGGATCTAGAGACTTATCTAACAAATTGTCCGAGTTTATCGTTCGTCGGGGTGAACCTCTATGTGTGTTCGGAATGGCTGCCTGACGGTGCTTGTGGGCAAGAGCCTGAGGGAACTGTAGACGAGTTCAGGGTGGCTCTTGCTCGTTTCCGCCTGGGTCGCAACATCTCAGCGATTACGGAAACGAACAGCGGAATAGACTCCGTAGCTCAACGTCTGGCCTACATTGCGGTGGGGGAATTCGGCGCTCCCCTTTTCTCACCCTGGGCCTTAACTGTTACACACCCAAAGTCATATTCACCGTATGTTCTCAAGAATGGCCAACTCGCGAACGGAGCGTTTGCGCTTCACGACACCTACTCATCTCTGTCCAAAGCGCTTCCACAAGTCTCATATTACGCCGCAACCGACAAACTCAAGGTATTTATGTCACAGCTAGCCGGCCACTGGTTCTCGGAAACGGAAGATGTAAATGGCTATGCCATAACGGTGACTGGCGGGGACAACGGCCAGGCAATCGTGATTCACGTTTCAGATCATGCATTCCTGATTATCGGTTTTCGCTCTAGCGTTTCATTCCGAGATCCTGCGTTTAGGTGGCCCGACTTGAAAAATGTTCGTGTGGAGAGAGGTTACTGGGTTGGTGAACGCTGGAACAAGGATGGGGAGCCTACGTACCGCTTCAATCAAGAAGACCACACTCTCAGCATAGAGCTCGATGCGCCACAAGCCATCCGCGTTACATGGTGAAGCAGACCCAAATGCGCACAGCTGGTAAGCCTTCTGGGACAAACGGGGGGCGATGGAGGCCCATCCGGTGACAGAGGTAAGCAATTCCTCGACGAAGAATGCCCCCGCCAAGGTGCTCAAAAGACATGTCCCCAAGCAGACATAATCGCAGAGTCTTACTTTTTGCGTTCATACTCTTCAGTGCAGCGGCGTCTTCCGGCCAGAATAAGCCGAGCTTCGCGCCCGACAAGATGGATACGGTCCTATACGGGGCCGCCTATTACACCGAGTACATGCCCTACGAGCGTCTGGAGCAAGACGTCACCCTCATGCAGCAGGCTGGCATCAACGTGGTGCGCATGGGGGAATCGAGCTGGGGATTGTGGGAGCCCGAGGATGGCCATTTTGAATACGCCTGGATGGACCGGGTCATCGAGCGCATGCAGAAGGCAGGGATCAAAGTCATTCTCGGAACGCCGACGTATTCGGTGCCGGCGTGGATGTACAAGGAGCACCCCGAGATCTTCATTACGCGCTTCGGCGGGCAAACCATCACTCTGGGTTACCGTCAGAACACAGATCTGATGAATCCAACGTATCGCTTCTACTGCGAGCGCGTCATTCGCAAGCTGCTTGAACACTACAAAAACAATCCTGCAGTGATCGGCTGGCAGATTGACAATGAGACCTCATCGGGAGCCTCGGCAAATCATGACGTACAGGTTGGCTTCGTCAGCTACCTGCAGAAGAAATTCAAGACCGTCGACGAGCTGAATAAGGTATGGCTTCTGAACTACTGGGGACAACGCCTGAACGACTGGACCGAAATTCCCCCGGAGGAGGGAATCATCAACCCGGGATGGAAGCTGGAGTGGCAACGCTATCAGCAGTGGATGACCACCGATTTTCTCGCCTGGCAGGCCTCGATCGTCAACGAGTACAAGCGGCCAGACCAGTTCATTACCCACGATCTCGCCGGACCGCCCCGACGCGAAGTGAACGAACACGACATTGCGCAGTCCATGGACATCATGGCCGTTAATCCCTATCACGGCACCCAGGACAATTTTGACGGCCTCGATTCCAGCCTTCGCGGCGACTACACACGCTCACTCAGGGGTACGAACTATCTCGTAACCGAAACCAACGCGCAGACGATCGGCTGGGACTCCAAGGAGCAGTTCCCGCCCTATGACGGTCAACTGCGGCTGGATGTCTATACGCATCTTTCATCTGGCGCAAACATGGTCGAGTACTGGCACTGGCATTCGATCCACAACGGCCAGGAAATGTATTGGAAGGGTGTGCTGTCGCACGACCTCGAGCCAAACCGTGCGTACGCAGAAGTCGGCCGCACAGCACACGAGCTGCAACGCATTGGAGGTGAACTTGTCGACCTGAAACGGGTCAACAAAGTCGCCATTCTCTATAGCAGCGACTCCGACTACGGTCTTGAGTTCATGAAGTTCAGCGACAAAGTCACTTACCACACCCTTTTGAACCAGATGTACGGTACGCTCTACCGTCTCAACGTTGGCGTCGACTTCGTTTTTCCCGACAGTACAAATCTCTCCGACTATAGAGTGATTGTCGTCCCGCCGCTCTACGTCGCAAGTGACGAAGTACTGAACCGGTTGGTGAAGTACGTCCGAAATGGTGGTCATCTGGTTCTGACATTCAAGAGCGGTTTCACGAATGAATACGATACTGTCCGTTGGGACATGGCGCCGGGGCCACTTCGCAAAGCTGCCGGGTTTCGTTATCAGGAGTTCTCTACTCTGGGGAGCCCGCTTCCGCTCAAAGGTGATCCCTTTAAGGCGGACACGGAGAACAGAGTCTCAGATTGGGTAGAGATGCTGATCCTGGAAGGTGCCGAGGCACTCGCCTATTACGATCACCCGTTTTTCGGAAAATATCCTGCGATTACACGCAATCGTTTCGGAACGGGGACTCTGACATACGAAGGCACAGTCCTCTCCGATGCTCTGCAGTCGAAAGTCTTGTTCGAAGTGCTGCGTACTGCCGGACTCACCGGCCCGGACCAGGCCCTGCCGCCCTCTGTACGGGTTAAGCACGGGACGAATCACAACGGGGAAACCGTTCACTATTATCTGAATTACTCGAACGAGAGCCAGACGATTGTGTATGCATACAAGACGGGACACGACCTGCTGAGTAACGAGTCCGTCGCCCCCCAGCAGTCGGTCACACTCAAACCATGGGATCTCGTCGTTGTCGAAGAGAGATAGCCTCGAGTCCACGCCAGACGCAGACCCTAGTACAGGTTTGGAAGCAGCTGTGGAAATGGCGGTGATCTCGAGAATCCACTTTGGTACCATTGGACCGTCCGCAACCCAAGTCAAGCCTCATGCGGGAAGTGAGGTTAGTTTGTGAAGCGAATTTCTCACTGTATCGCAATCCTCGCGCACGCCTGCATCGCACTCGCGTGGCGTGGGCGTTTGATAAGTCGCGCGCAATGGTCCAACCGGAACCAGTGACTGTGGGCGGTTCGGCTCCCTTTTTGAAGAATGGCGCCTCGGCCGATTTTCAGATTGTGCCGGCGAATCCAGGTTTCTTCCAGATGTTCTACCTGGCCGATCGCTGCGGGGCTATCTTTAAGAAGCTCAGCGCTGAACAACAAATTGAAATAAGGAAAGATGCGGGCGCGTTCTATCTAAACATCTGGATCCCGGAAGACACGACCGACTGGCGCGCGAGGCCGCGCTTAAGTGCGAACAGTATGTTTTCGAGGGCCTCGTTTGCGACGAGCAAGGTACCACTGTTTGTGACGAGCAAGGCGACACTCTTGTGCCTGAGCCGCACGGGGACTGACCGCCCTTTGCGGCTTTCTGTCTTTAGGAGTAATTCATAAATGGCGAGAGTTTGCGGATTTGTCGTGCCTGCGCGGACAATCGCGGGTATAGCGGGTTCGTGTCACTCCAGGGATGCGGCCCGCTGAATTCAAATCTTTGCCTAGAGAATTCATCCTGGAGAAAATCAGTGTTACACAAGAATGACTTTGCAGTTCTACGCGCGGCAAAAGCTAAACCCGAACTCGTTCTGTGGGATCGGTACGGCTATCTTCATGGACAATGATTCACCTGCTCACCGTAGGTTCATTCTTTCAGGTAAATTGTTTCTCTGGGCGTCCTTAATCTCTCATGCCAGAACAGTCAGATCATCCACTGAAGAGGATGTCTCAAACTCTGAAAGACTTTTGGCGGCGTTTCGGGGGACGTGCAAATCAAGGTGCCAATTTTGACTCGCAAAAGAAGAAATTGAATGCTTTAAGAGCGCTTGTCACCGTAAAGATCTCTTACAAGAGTTCCGAGTCAAAGTCATCACTCAGGTCCAAATTCGAGCTCTATAAAGAAGCAAAGCGGAATCCCCGGCACTCCCTTAGGAGTCATCCAAAATGCTTTATCTGCCAAAGTCGAGCGCGCGAAAGGCATCACATCATCCCTCTCAAGAACGGTGGTAAGAATTGGAAGAAGAATCTCGTCTCACTGTGCAAGGACTGTCACGACCAAGTTGAAGGCAGGAAGTAGGGCGTCGATGCCAGAATGCGAGCGTGCATCCGGTGCCGTTAATTTGTCTCTGCCGAACGTAGAAAGTTGCTGGCGACATGGCTGATGCCAGCGAACAGGCGTGCCGAATTGGACGGCAACTAGCGCGAAGTCACTGTTTGTCGAAATGCATTGGGAACCTCGTGTCCTTGCAAGGTTTTGCGGGCGCGCTATCTGAAGGCGCAGTACCGATGCCGACTTTGCCCAGGTTGTAGTAAAACCGTGTCCGCAATCTCAAATACTGCCCCTTGAACTCATCGGGTAGTGGCGGCAATGGATTGGAAGCAACGAGTGCGCCCCACGCTGCGCGGTCGAGACTCAAGTCGCAGGCACTCGACGTTAGCGACATGCTTCTTATTTCTCCGTTCTTCAAAATTGAGAACTGAATCGCGAGCTTGCCTTTCTTAAATTGTGCATCTGCCGGAATGAGCTTGACCCAATTCTGTCGAATGGTCTGCCAAATGCCCTTCAAGTACCCATCAAAATTGACGCCCTGGGTATCACTCAGAATCTCGGGTGAATCATTCGAAGACCGCTCGTTTGGTCCGGAAGGAGTAGAGGCACTTTGGCCGAGTCCCAAAGTGGTAACAAGGAGCAACGCTGCCAGCTTCATACAAGACTCCTCAGACACTTTGCCGAAACATTCAATCCCCTTTCTTCTGCTTGGCCTTCCACGCGGCCCATCTCTTCTTCTGGGCCGCTGCAATCCTCTTCCGAGCTGATGCCGATAGCACTCTCTTGACCGTCTTCCTTGACCCGCCGTTCAACGCAGCAAGGGCCGAGTCTAAGCGTTCCAGTTCCCGCGCCACTCGTGCCCGTTCACGTCTCAACTGCGTAACCAACGTTCCTAGGTTCATTGGGGTCCCCGCGGGAATTGTATCAGGCAGTGAACGAGAAAAATGTCGACTCACCGTCCCATGCGCTCAGAAGCAGGAGCCATAACGCCGGAGCCACACCGAAGCCGACAGCGATGCACAATCCAACTTGGACCCAGCGCACCGAATGATGAGCTTGTAACGATCGCAACATCTAGTCATAAGAAAAGATAATCGCAATTATCTTCCAGCCCTCTTTATCTTGGATCGCGTGAAGACCTAGTTTTCCGCGCCTTGTTACTCCTTCCTCACTGAAGATGAAATCGGCGTTGATGCGACTGATACGATTGCCGGTGCAGGTCGAAACATTTTCTAAACGCTCGCTGATCCTGCGACCGCTTGCAAATCGTTTCTCTTGGGCGTTGTAAAACTCAGCCAAGCTACGAATCGTGATCGACCCATCTTTGTTGGGGTTGGCTACAGTCAGCGACGGATGAAAGAGCTTCTTCCACTCCGTTAATGTTGGTTTTGCGTACAGCCCAACGTAGTTGGCGACCAGTTGTTGGACATCAGGGTCATGTGAGGCTGCAGTCTCCTGACTAAACGAACTGACCGCTACGCAAACAATCGCGAGTATAAGAGTTAGGGAGCTGTCTACATTTGTCATTGGACCTCCAGTACATGGTGACATCTAATCGAGCGGTTTTGAAGTCCTTCAATCAGGTACGTCGGCGAAGGTCTTGGGCGAAGATTACGCTTCGTTGGCAGTCCGCTCGTTTGACGATGTTTGTATCTCGTCCATGGCCAAGGCCGCTCAGTTTGGGGTCCTTTGTGAAACGGGTGTCATTATATCCATTCGTGAGAGATGCGCGTGCGATGCAGTCCGGAGGACTTGCGGATCACAACAACTGGAACTCATACGGGCGAGCATCTTGCGCTTGCAGCTGACAACTGCAGTCTGATTTGCTAACGTATTGTCGCAATGCAAGGCCATCGTCTTGCCGTGTCCCTCTTCGCCGCTGCGGTATTGGTTTCATGCCATGTTGTTGCGCAAAATTCCTCACTTCAGGATCTGGCACAGCAGTTTACCGTCGAGCAAAATGTTCCGGTTCCCTTGCGTGATGGCGTTATTCTCCGCGCGGATGTCATCCGTCCGAGCCAGCCCGGCCCATATCCAACACTGGTCTACCGCACTCCTTACGGGAAACGTAACGCCCTTCGGGAATTCTCAATTTTCCGCAAGAGCGTTCAGCGCGGATATGCAGTTGTCCTCCAAGATGTTCGTGGGCGCTATGATTCTGAAGGAGATTTCTTTGCCTATTTCCACGAAGGCAAGGATGGGTACGACACGATAGAGTGGGCGGCACGCCAGCCTTGGTCTGACGGGAATGTCGGCACATTCGGTTTGTCTTACCCTGGCGCTGTCCAGTGGCTGGCTGCGGTTGAAACCCCGCCGCACTTGAAGGCGATGGCACCCTTCATGACGTTCTCAAGTCCACGAAACTTTTTTTACTCCGGAGGCGTTTTTGATGGATCCTGGCTCGAGTGGATTTGGGCCAATATTGCTCCCGACATCCGTGCCAGAAAGAATCTGCCCGGCCCCCGATCTCGTGAAGATGCTCTCGCGACGTGGAATCGCGATCACAGCCGGATGCAGAGCTTTCTTCCGCTCTCTCAGCTTCCTGACCTCAGAGAAATTGCACCGTTCTACTACGAATGGCTAAGACATCCTGCCTGGGATTCCTGGTGGGACTGGGCAGAACTGCGAGGCAAGTATCGCCGGGTGAGTGCTGCTGTGCTGAACTTATCCGGCTGGTATGACGAGGCCTACGGCCCTGATGGTGCGACAACCAATTTCAATGGGCTGCAGGCTGCGCGCGAAGGCCATGCTGATATCGCGACTCGCACCATCATTGGTCCTTGGGTACATGGAGTTGAGAACACCGAAACGCCAAAGGCCGGTGATCGGCAGTTTCCGCCGAATGCCATCATTGATTACGACGATACGGTTCTACGCTGGATGGATCATTATGTTCGCGGAATTGACAACGGCGTAGACCGCGAACAGCCCGTTCGCTTGTTCATAATGGGCAGGAACGTATGGCGGGATGAGGATGGCTGGCCACTGCTTCGCGCACGCAAAGTCGAATACTTTCTGGGCACCGGGAATGTACCGAATCTGCCCCGCCACGGGTTAGTTAGTACGAACAAGCCACATGTGCAGGAACTCCCTAGCGAATTTGTGTCCGATCCTGACAGTCCGCTGACCGACCCCTACGAAGTCCTCGGGAGTCATGACTATGGCAAGCTGGAGCAACGGTCGGATGTGCTTCTTTTTGACTCAGAGCCTCTCACCCAGGACACCGAAGTTACTGGTCCGATCACCGCTGATATTTTCGTGTCCGTCGATGCTCCCGACATGGACTTGTGGGTTCGCCTGCTCGATGTGGCTCCTGATGGCAGCGCCTGGAACCTCATGAGTCCGGGACTCGACCTTCAGCGTTTGGGGTATCGCAATCATACGACGACACCAGACTTGCTAACGCCCGGCAAGATTTATGAAATCAGGCTCGACGAGCTACGGACTGCAAACGTCTTTTTGAAAGGCCATCGTATCCGCATTCAAATTTCCGCGGCATTCTTTCCTCACTTCTCGCGCAACTTGCAAACTGGCTTATCGGAAATGTCTTCGGCGAAGACACGCAAAGCAAAGATATCGATCTATCACGATGCTGAGCACCCGTCGCGTGTGCTCTTGCCTGTCATTTCGAACGAGAAATAGTTGACGTGCGGAGGCCCGGCTCTTTCGGAGCGATTCTCAACGCACCCGCGCAAGGCGAGAAGCGAGATGCTTTTTCAGTCGAGATGGAGCAGATCGCGAACGCCACAATTCCGAATAATTGTTCAAGAGATGTCGAAATGCTAGACTCTCGCCGATGAAGTCAGTTTTCCTCCTTTCCACATTCTGCCTCGCGGCCATTGCAGGGCTACAGGCTGAATCAGGGAATAGAACCTCTCCTCACATTGTTCTGATCACGGTTGACACGCTGCGTGCCGACCACGTGCATTGCTACGGCTATCGAAAACCAACGCCAGCGCTTGACGCGCTCGCGGCAGACGGCATTCGGTTCACTGAGACGTTTACCCCAAGTCCCATTACGAACACCTCGCACGCCACGATCCTGACAGGCCTCCTGCCGAATCTGCATGGAGTCACCGATTTTGCCAAACCACTCTCGACAGCGCATCAGACCATGGCCGAGCTCCTCAGGGCCGATGGCTACCAGACGGCTGCTTTCATCGGTGCAATCATCCTGGACAGCCGAACGCTGGCTCCGGGATTCGACCGTGGATTCGATTTCTACGACAATTTTCCCGACCACCCGTCGGAGAAGACGCGTTGGAACCGCCTAGAACGCCGAGCTGGGACAGTTGTGCGACACGCCCAAGCATGGCTGGACGCTCATCCGTCGCCTGCGACCTTCCTTTGGCTACACCTTTATGATCCGCATGATCCATATGAGCCGCCGGCGCCATTTCCACAAAGCTACGATGGCGAAGTAGCGTACGCTGATTCGGCAATAAGCAACTTTCTCGCCCACCTTAAGAACAAGGGTCTTTATGAGAACGCGATCGTAATCGTCGTGGGAGACCACGGGGAGGGGTTGGGGGAGCACCACGAAGATACTCACGGCATATTCTTGTACGATGCGACGACGCACGTTCCATTGATCGTCAAACTGCCCCACCAACTCTACGGCAAGAGGGTGGTCGATGAACAAGTACGAACTACCGACATCCTGCCCACTGTACTCGATGCTGCCGGAATTTCAGTCCCGCGTTCGGTGAGCGGCCACACTCTAATGCCATTGATTGCGGGAACGGATTCGATTGAGCGAACGGCAGTTGCAGAGACGGACTATCCTGTGCGCTTCGGGTGGGCTCCCTTGAGATCGGTACGATCTGGAGGATTTAAGTTCATCGAAGCACCGCGACCCGAGTTCTACGACTTACATTCCGACCCAGCCGAGCTCAAGAACAAGTACGAACCCTGGAGTCCAGGGGTGCAACGCTTACGAGCCTTGCTGACACAAGCTGGAATCACCCCGATTGCTGAAGCCTCACCCGGAACTGTCAGTGAGAATACCTTGGAGGAACTGAAAGCGCTGGGTTACTTGGGATCTGCCGACCGGGGAAGCAACACCAACGTATCTGAGCCGTCTCTGCTGCCCGATCCTAAGGATCATATTGAAGAGCAGAATCTTATGCACCTGGCAATGATGGCAGAGGAGGACTCGCGTTTCTCCGACGCACGGCTCGCATTGAAAAAAGCGCTGCGCATCAACCCCGAGTCGTACGGAGCACTGCAGCAGCTGTCTGCGATCGAATTGCAGACCCATGAGTACAGGGAGGCAGAAGTTCATCTCAAACACATGCGGTTGATCCGCCCGGACGACGCGGCTGCCGCTTTCAGCGAGGCGTTGGTCCAGGACAAATTAGGGAATTTGCAGGCTGCCCGTCGGGCAGTTGATGCAAGTCTGCGACTTGCTCCCAATCAGGTGTCGGCTCGCCTTCTTCTCGGCGACATCTGCATGAGCTCAAAAGACACACAGGCTGCAAAGAGTCAGTTCGAGGCTGTGTTGCAACTACAGCCGGGAAATGTGGCGGCACAACTTGGAATCGCGAGGGTGTCTGTGGCTGAAGGGAAGATTACGGCTGCGTTGTCTATGCTCATCGAACTTTCCACCAAGAACGCCAGCAGCCCAGAGGTGTTCGACTTGCTTGCGCAGACTTATCGTCGTTCAGGCAGGAGCGGTCTGGCGGCGCAAGCGGAGAAACATGCATCTCTGCTGCGAAGACACAAGTCAACATCACCGGCGGAACCCCGCCTTTGAGCCAACGGAAGCAGCGTTCTCATCTCCCTAGTTCTTGGCTACGGGATCACTGGAAGTCGTGAAGATCTCTTCCAGGACACGACCGTGCATTCGCGGTGGCACCGTGATGCCGTAGATGTGCAAAATGGTCGGAGTGATGTCGTATACCGAGGCGTCAAGCCCCATAAGACGTAAATTGTGCTTGATGCTCGGCCCGACCGCGATGAAAGAACCCGGGACATCATCTCCGTCAGCGAAATCGTGTTTCGCAATTACGGGCGTTGTCTTCTCGTGATCCATGTGGGCATGCGGGTCTGTGTCCTCGAATTCACGAAGCGGTTTGATGCCGTGGTCGGAGATGATGAACAAATAAGTTTCCTCGTTCACGTGCTTGAGTATCGTTCCGAGGACCTTGTCAAAAGCCACGTATTGGCTGGGAAATGCGTCCTGGCGAACTGAGACGATCTTTGGATTGTAGCCTGCGTTGTAGGGCGCAATGGGGTAAAGCCAATGCCCGGTACGGTCCTCGCAGGACTGAACCATCCACGTAAAGTCGGTCGGGTGCGCCGTCAACAGATAGTCGAACAGACGCTCCTGCTGGTCACGAATCTGCTGCACCTTGCTGAGCCATGCCTCGATCACTTGAGCTTCGCGTCCGTTCAGTTCTTCCGCGCTTGGCATGCGCTCGCAATCGATGTAGAAATCCCCCACATGTTTTAGGAGTTCGGGCTTTAGCGAAGCTGGATAAACGGCGTCTCCACCTTCTACTTCGGTTAGTTTGGGAGCGCAAAGCACGCCGTCTTCACAGTTCTTACCCCGAGTCAACATCCCTGTAACCATGTATCCATTCACTGCCATGGCAGGAAAAGTCGCGGGCACATTTGCTAGACCTACAGTGACGTTGTTTCTCGAAAGGATCGACCAGATAGGTTCTTCCTTGAGCATATTCGAGCTCGCAGTGATTCCGCCAACGATGAACCCCGTGACTCCATGTTCGTCAGGCCTGGTGCTTGTTGAGATGGTCGAGTACACGCGCGGACAGTTTGGCGCCGACACGGTGCGTAGTTTTCCATAGGCGCCTCGCTTGATGAGGCCTGCAAGATTTGGAAGTTTGCCTTCGAGCAAAAGCGGCCGCAGGATGTCCCACTCCATGCCGTTGACACCAATAATGATCACCTTGGGTTTGGTGGCAGGCTTGTCCTGCGGTTGAGCCGACGACCCGAGACAGACCAAAACAGCAGTAGTGAAAAACCCAACGAGTCCCTTCCGGTAAAACATAATCGCCCTCTTCTTCTAAAAACTCTAAGCAGCCAGTTTCAGACTCGACCGTTTTACAGTCCTACTTCTGCAAGTCAACGTACACCCGACGAGCACTCTGAAGCGTGTTCAGTACGTGTTCCCTTTCAGCCGGATTGTTCCATCCTTGATCTGCATTGGCCGCCGCGATCAGACGGTCGATCCAGGCCATGAAATATCCAGCGTCTTCTCTTGAGCGTAATGGAGCCCCCGCGACTGTAATAAAGATAGGGCTTGTCGTTGCATAGGGATACAGGTCCAGAATCGGGTGCTCGGCTCTGTCAGCCCATGCTCGCAACAAGCACCAAGCGCTGTGCGATATGGGAAGGATAGTGCTGATATCCGCGCTCTCGCGATCGCCCTGCAGCTTTACGTCATGAACTACCTGTCCATTGCACACAATTTCGAGGTGATCAAGGGGAACGATCGAGCGCATCCATGCCGCAACGCGCAATTGATGATTTCCGGCAGGGAGGTCAATTTGGTCACCCGCTATTCGGTCGTCGAGAGCGAATCCTAACTGCGGGCCGTTAGTCACAAAAGTGTGACCGTTCTTAATCGAGTCGAGCCAGTTGCGAGCATCAACTCTGCCGTTCGAGCTCAAGGCATAGACGCGGTTCAGTCCTACCGGCCCGTGGAGGGACGCGAAATTCGACATCGCATCGGTTCCGGCCGCTGCCGGCAAATGGAATCCAAGGTTGAGCAGCCGATACCACACGCTGGCAGTGGATCTATGATCGCTGAACCCAGTGACTTCAATGTAGTCGACCTTGGACAGAGCGACATCGGCGGGAAGTTCGGAGGTCAGCAAAGCATCCGTGGTCGGGTCGGGGACTTTAGCAAACGGGTGGACGTATCCGACGAGCGCACCTTGCGCGTGGCCTATATCGGCTACGTCGGCATTCATCGGCACCAGGCTTGCGGCGGCTGTGTTTGGGTAAGCAGCGTAGCCGGGTATGACAAGGTTCCGCGTAAGCCCAAGCAAGCCGAGATGTCCCCAGTAACTGGTGTGAAATTCCTGCCCGTACAACAGCAGATTCGATGCCGTCGATGTCGGATCGAGATCGGTTCTAAAGTATGAGATGTCGGGGATTCGTTGTTCCTTGTTAACGACGAGATCTTCTACGATGTCCAGGTCCTCGGCAGCCGCCTGCTGCAGCATATGACCGGGTGTGTTGCGATACAAGCCTGCGTAATTCATGTGGACGTGAGCATCGCCGCTTACCCAGCGCCCGCGCGGATCGCGGGGAACAGAGACGGGCTTCAATTGTACTGTCAAGCTCGTCTCGTGCTCGGTGGTCACAGTGACAGTTTCTTTCGCGACGTGATAGGCAAAGCCTTTCATCACTTCAATACTCGTTTGGCCGGTTGGGAGCGAAAGTTCAGCGGTTCCAGGCATGTGGAAATAGTGAGCCTCGCTACTCCGTTCCGAACGGGTGAAGCTGTCGTCAGCGTTCATCCAGGCATCATCAGGGGCATAGGCACGGCCATCGGAGCCAGCGATGAAAACGCGCGCCGGAGTGGGGTGACCCATGCTATCGAGCACCGTTAGTGCGAGCTTGCCGACGGGCTTCAGGTAGCGACGCTCCGAGACCACTACTTCGCGCCGTGCCCCGTTTTGGGCCTGCTGGATCCAAAGCGAAGTATTTCCGTCGCGGTTCGAGATGAATGCGATCTGCTTTCCATCCTTTGACCAACGCGGATTTGTGTCGTCAAAATCTCCGTACGAAATTGGCAGTGGGTCACCGCCCTGTGCAGGCATGATCCAAAGCTGGTGCCAGTTCCTGCCGAGATACGACCCGTAAACCAAGCGAGTGCCGTCCGGCGACATGTCAGGCCGCGCTCTCCAAGTGGTCTCCTCGTAATGGATCTCACGCATCGGGGAACCTGGTACTGCCTTCATTCGCCAGAACCCACCCGTGCCGTAGATATGGCCGCGATTCGATACAAATAGAATCTCACTTCCGTCGGGAGTCCATACCGGACTTATTTCGTGATCGAATGCACTGTAGTAGTAACGCGGAAGAGGGCTGCGATTTTCGCTCGTAAGCTGCTCAACGTTGCTCAGTGTGCCATTCGCAAAATCAGCGACGAAGATGTGAAAGCGTCCGTTGAACGAAGTGGAAACGAAAGCCAGGCGTTTACCGTCTGGGGAGAAACGCGGTTCGAGGTTGACCGCACCGCCGCTCGTCAACTGATGTGCTTGATGGTTGACTGTGTCTAGCGCCCACAATTCAATCGCATCCTGGAAATACGAAGCATAGACAATCCAGCGACCATCGGAAGAACAGTCGGGTTGGTAGTTGTATCCGGGACCGGAGGTAAGTTGCGCGGCAACTTGGGATGTCGTCTGCTGCTGCCAGAGCGAGCCGCCCATGGAATAGACAAGTGACTGCGAGTCGGGAGACCACGTTACGGCGCTTGGGCCCGTGGTTAGCTGTGGGATGTACATTTCGCGATAGTAGTATGAATGAGGTTCATTGATCTGCTTGAGGACAGGCTCTCGCTGTCCGAAAAGCGAAGATGCAGCGAGGATCGGCAGCAGAAACAGTCGGGATGGACAGGACCGATTCAGCATAACGCCTCCTTTATCGCCAGGGCTGTGGGTGCTGCAGAACTGCTCGCCTGCCATGTTGCGGAAAGAGCCAGCTTGACAGGTGAATTACGGCATCCCTAGAATCGGTTACGCATGTCGAACATATGTTCGGAATACGAACAGAAAGATAGCACAAGCGCCAATAAGATCCGCAAGATTTTTCTGCTCCCAGTTCTCCTGGGATTCGGTGTCTTGACCGCGATCCAGCTTGCGGCGCACCCGGCAGCCGATACCCCAGACTCGTCCGAACACGACAGCCAAGTACATTCTTCCGCCGCGGAGCGCTGGTATCGCTACAACATCTCAGCGGAGAAAGACGTGCCAGCGAAGATGCGAGATGGCGTCAGCTTGTATGCCGATATTTACCGTCCCGCTGATCCTGGGCGATATCCAGCCCTGTTGGTGCGCACTCCCTACAACAAGACCGATGCGGTGAGTGGCTTTGTGATCGATGCAGTTAAGCACGGATATGTTGTTGCCATCCAGGATGTGCGTGGGCAGTACCGTTCGGAAGGCGAGTTTAGTCCGTATCTGCAGGAAATCAACGACGGATACGACAGCATCGAGTGGCTGGCGTCACAGGCCTATGTCAACGGAAAGGTTGGGACGTTTGGCCTCTCCTATCCGGGCGCTGACCAGTGGATGACAGCGGTTACGCAGCCTCCTCACCTGGCGGCGATGGTCCCAGCTATGACTTTCGCGAACTCTCGTCATTTCATCTATCACGGAGGGATTTTCGAAGCACCGATTGTGGCTTGGTACTTGCAGCGGCAGGCAAAGGCGAGAGGACAACGCGGGTTGTCGTACAGCACGATCGAGGAAGCGCGTGCCGCTATCTCGAAGCATTTTGATGAATGGGTTTCCTACGTGCCTCTTGATCAGTTGCCGCTGATGAAGGATTTTCCCATCTGGAAAGACTGGATCGACCACCCTGACGATGGTCCTTACTGGGCACCCTATGACATTGAATCTCAACACTTCAAGGTGCGAGTTCCGTGCTTGAACGTGACGGCGTGGAACGATGACGACTATGGACAGCCAGGTGCGATCCGCAACTTCACCGGAATGAAGCAACATGCGGGAACTGAGAACGCCCGTCGAGGGCAGCGCCTGCTGATTGGGCCCTGGACCCATGGTGTACCGAGTCTGGAGCGCACCACCTTCGGAGGTGTAGATTTTGGCCCCAATGCAGGCATCAACTACACGGAGACTCTGTTGCGTTTTTTTGATTACTGGCTCAAAGGAATTGACGATGGATACACGCAGGAGCCGCCGGTCCGATATTTCGTGATGGGCGACAATGTATGGCGGGAAGCGCAAGACTGGCCACCGGCGGGAACGAAAGAGACCACCTGGATGCTTGCCGCGGGAGGACATCTGGGACTGGCCGCGAGCGAAGATTCGATCGCCCAGTTTGTCTATGATCCTCGAAATCCTCTACGCGTGCCTGGGGACGGTGTTTACTCCGTCGGCGGACCAGGCTCGCCCGACTGGCGTATGGTTACCGCCCGCCGCGATGTCTTGCTGTTTACCTCTGAGCCCCTAAAGCGGGACACGGAGATTACCGGACACATCGTTGCTCACCTGTGGTTCACCTCATCAGCGCCGGACACGGATGTCTCTATGCGACTGCTCGATGTTGCGCCAGACGGCAAGTCCGTGAATCTCACCGCTGCGCCCGGTATGTTGCGCACTCGGTACCGCAGCACCGAGCACGATGCTACCCCGACGCCGCTGCAACCCAATCAACCGGTAGAGCTGGAGATAAGCTTGGGATACACCAGCTACGTAGTCCGCAGTGGCCATCGATTGCAGGTGTACGTCGGCGGCAGCGTCTATCCCTATGTCAATCCAAATACCTGGGAACCGTTCCGATCCTGGTCGCAAGCTGTTGCCGCTACGCAGACGGTGTACCTTGGATCTCGATACCCATCCCGAATCACAGTCCCGACAATGCCTCGCGACTAAATGGAAAAACTCACGGACCTCAAGACCGCGATCAGCACATATGTGCACGATGGATCGACCATCGTCATGGAGGGGTTTACTCATCTCATACCGTTTGCTGCCGCACATGAGATCATCCGACAAAAGAAAGTTGGGCTAACCCTTGTCAGGCTCACTCCGGATCTCATTTACGACCAACTGATCGCCGCCGGGTGTTGTCGTAAGCTCGTGTTCAGTTGGGCAGGAAATCCCGGTGTTGGATCGCTGCATGCATTCAGACGTGCGGTAGAACTAGGCCTAATTGAGATTGAAGAGTATTCACATTTCGGTTTAGCCATGCGGCTATTCGCGGGCGCATCCAACCTCCCCTTCATGCCCATTCGTAGTTACTTCGGGTCAGATCTTCCTCGGGTGAACCCCGGGATTAAGACGATCGTCTGTCCGTTTGACGGCCAGACTCTGTATGCCGTTCCGAGTATCACCCCCGACGTGGCAATACTGCACGCCCAGCGCGCAGACCGATATGGCAACGTTCAGGCATGGGGGCTCGCCGGCGTGCAAAAGGAAGCAGCGTTCGCGTCACGGCATGTCATCGTGACGGTGGAGGAGATTGTCTCATCAGATGTAATTCGGTCGGATCCGAATCGCACGCTTCTGCCCGGACTCAAAGTCTCAGCGATCTGCCCAGTACCCTTCGGTGCGCATCCGTCTTATGTGCAAGGTTATTACGATCGGGATACCGATTTTTATCTGAAGTGGGATGAAATCTCGCGGGACCCGGAGAAGCTGCAGCAGTGGCTACGCGAATGGGTGATTGAAGTCCGATCCCGCGAGCACTACGCGCAGAAGCTGGGAACATCCAGACTGGAAGAGCTGCGTCCGATTCCACACTATTCGGGACAGGTCAACTATGGCGTCTATCGTTGAAGAACCCGTGTCTTCTACTCGCTCGGAGTTAATGGTAATTGCTGCCTCGCGTGCCTTACGCGACGAGGACGTTGTATTCGTTGGGATTGGGCTGCCGAATCTTGCGTGCAACCTCGCAAAACGGCTTCACGCTCCCCACCTCCAGATGGTCTACGAGTCCGGCATCTACGGCGCCGATCCCGACAGACAACCACTCTCGATCGGAGACCCGTGCTTGGCGTCGAGGGCTGCATGCGTGAGTCCGCTGAGCGAGATTTTTTTATTTTACCTCCAGAGAGGCCTGATCGATGTCGGTTTTCTCGGCGGAGCGCAGGTCGATCGCCACGGCAATCTCAACACAACAGCCATCGGCGACTATAGATCCCCCAAGGTGCGATTACCGGGCAGCGGCGGAGCGTGCGACATCGCGACACTAGCAAAGAGGATCTTCATCATCGGGAGTCAATCCCGGAAGTCCTTTGTTGAAAAAGTGGAGTTTGTAACGAGTGCTGGCAAGTTGCCAGGCGGTCTCAGGTCTGAAGGGGCTTTCGGCGCTGGGCCGCAACTAGTGGTGACCGACCTTGGGGTCTACGATTTCGATGATGATGGTGAGTTGCGAGTGGTCTCGCTGCATCCTGGTGTGACTGCAGAAGAAGTTCGAAGCAACACCGGATGGCCTATCGAAGTTCCTGACCCAGTAGCGACAACCGTGCCTCCGGCGACAGAGGAGCTGCGGATCTTGCGAGAACGATTGGATCCGCATCACTATTACTTGAAGCCAGTCCCCCCGTCATGAGTGTTCAGCAATCAAATGGCAGAGCGGTCGAAACGATCGAAATGGCTTACCCCTGGTTAGCACGCCATATAGAGTGCGTCTTCGTGGGGCTCCGTTGCCGTTCCGTGTGGGGCCGTGGTCCGCACATTTGGGAAATGGAGTGGTCAGGTGCGCGTGTCGCGTAGTCGGAGTTTGTTTGCAGCCGCAATCGTGGCGCTCCTGATGGGAGCAGTAGTTTACTTCCGAGTGCGCGGTCCACGCCAGCCCGCGATTGTGTTGATTACAATCGACACTCTTCGCGTGGATCGGGTTGGTGCGTACGGCTCCAGAACAGTACCCACTCCTGCAATTGACAGTCTTGCGGCCCATGGCATTCGGTTCAACGCCGCATACTCCGCGGTTCCGCTCACACTGCCCTCCCATCTGTCCATTCTTAGCGGACGATTGCCCATTGAGAATTCAGTTAGAAGCAATGACGGTTACCACGTTCCTGAAAGCGTCCCCTTGGTCGCTGCAAGTCTTGCACGCTCGGGTTATCGGACGGCCGCGTTTGTAGGTAGTTCCATTCTCCGATCGACGACTGGCATCTCGCGGGGTTTCCAACTATTTGACGACGACATGGGTCAGGCGGCCGAGCGCCCGGGGGGTGAGGTGATACGCCGCGCAAACCAATGGTTGGCGACCATCAATGGGGAGCCCTTCTTCATCTGGGTGCACCTCAACGATCCGCATTTGCCCTATAAGCCGCCGGACCCTTACAAGTCCGAATACAAGGACCACCCGTACGACGGGGAAGTAGCTTATGCTGATAGTTGCGTGGGTTCGTTTCTGACTGAGCTTAATCGTCTTGGCTTGTCCAAGAGGGCAACGATAATCTTTGCGGCTGACCACGGTGAAGGGCTCGGCGATCATGGCGAGTCAAGCCATGGCGTACTCCTCTACGACTCGACGATACATGTGCCATTGATTATTCGTGTGGCCGAACGAATGTCATCGCCTCAAACGGTAGATCGACCCGTCAGCATCGCACAAATCGAGCCCACAATACTCTCCATTGCGGGGCTCCCGAACGACAGCGCGATGCCGGGACTGCTGGATCGCGAAGCGAGCCCTGGGCCGCCTATCGCGGAAACACTTTATCTTGCTCAGCAGCTCGGGTGGTCCTCGATGTACGCGGCTCGTTCAGGATCTTTCAAGATTGTCGATGCGCCCAAACCGGAGCTATACAACATTGAAAACGACCCGGGCGAACTCCACGACCTTGCTGCGGAGATGCCGGAAAGGATGGAGCAGCTCCGAGGCCAACTGCGCAGTGACTTAAACGCTCTTGCCAAGGAGGCAGTCCAGCCAGCCCCCTTCAGGGTTGATGAAAGCGCTCGCCATCAGCTTGCAGCTCTTGGATATGTCGCAGACAGCGGACTCACTCCGACCGGTTTTGTCCCTGTCGCCGGCATTGATCCTAAACTTCGGATTTCAGAGTGGGAACAAGTCGAGCACGGTATCCAGGCGTCACTAGCTGGTGATGAAGGGGCAGCCGAATCGACCTTCGAATCGGTTTTGCAAGCAGATGCAGACAATGTTCTGGCACTTAAATTCCTCGGGGCCGATGCCTTGGAGCGCGGTGACCTCGCGCGAGCTATCGAATACAACCGGCGCGTAATTTCTATGGGTTTGCATCTTGCGGATGCGCTAAGTAATCTCTCCCTCGCCTACTACCGTAGTGGCCATTTAGACGCTGCTCTCACGAATGCCCGCGCGGCAATGCGCGCAAATCCCGCCCACCGTGCCGCCCGCGCAAACCTCGCGCTCATTCTTCAGGCGGTTGGCTCTGAGCAAATAAGAGCGGGCAATATCGAGCGGTCTCTTGCTGCGTTTCAAGAGGCCTCAAAACTCGATCCTTCCAACCTTGATATTGCTGAAAGGCTGGCGGCTGTCCTTCACCAAGCCGGACGGACAGATGAGGCCAAACAAATGTTTGAGTTCGTTGTGAAATCCGCGCCCGACCGTCCGGAACCTCAACTCAGTCTGGCGATGATTGATTTGGAAGAAGGTCGCTTACAAGACGCTGTTTCCCGTCTCCGAGGCATCCCTCGCGATTGGGATGGAGCATATCGAACCCAATACTTCCTCGGAGAAGCATACGAACGCTTGGGAGACCGTCCGCAGGCGCGAGCTGCTTATTCCGCATGCTTGGCTGAAGCGCCTCGTTCCGACCCGCTAGCATCCGCGGCCCGCGGGCACCTGGTCCAGTTACAATAAAACTGAGAACGCTTAATCTGCTGCGGTTGCAGGTTGGGGTTGACTTATGACATTATTTGTTCGCATTTCGAACATGACAAAGCGTGCCTAGATTTTTAACTCCAACGAATCCCCTGAAGCCTCCTGATCCTGTACGGCGGGAGTATGTGCAGTCGATCAGCCGCGGTTTTTCCGTGATCAAAGCCTTTTCAGGGCGGGCTGATGGGCTAACAATTTCGGACGTCGCGGAACGGACAGGATTGTCCCGAGCCGCCTCCCGTCGATTTTTGCTGACATTCAAAGAGCTTGGCTATGTTTCAGTTGAGGACGGATACTTCCAGCTCACGCCCCGGGTGCTCGATTTAGGATTCACGTTTCTTTCCACGATGGGTCTGCCAGATGTTGCACAGTCAACTATGGAAGAAGTCGTTGCCACCGTGCACGAGTCTTGCTCGATTACCGTACTGGACGGTATGGATATTGTTTACGTTGCTCGTGTTCCAGCGAAGCGAATCATGTCGATTGCTCTTGCAGTCGGCGCGCGTCTGCCAGCATATCCGACTTCGATGGGACGGGTGCTGTTGGCTGGTCTGGATCCAGCCCGTCTAGAGCGTTATTTGTCGGAGGTCGTTCTGACGCCACTGACAACGCGGACGGTTACCAGTAAACCGCAGCTTCGCCGAATCTTGAATCAAGTACGTGAGCAAGGGTGGACAATCATCGATCAGGAGGTGGAAGTCGGTGTGCGTTCAGTGGCCGCTCCCATCAGGGACCACTTCGGGCGTGCGACGGCAGCGATCAATATCTCCTCTCATGCCTCGAGAGTGACATTGAAAGCGTTGCGGACGACCTACCTTCCAGTTGTGCTTCGTGCAGCAGACCACATTTCGAGCCTACTCGGTGCACCTCCAAGAAAGAAGGACGCCGAATCAGAGTCACGCCTTCTCCTTCCTGCTAGGGATTCAGGAAAGGCGACGTCGCAGAAGACCCCAAAAGTCGGTATCCCGAGTCTCTAATGCCTGCCATCGTAAGCTGATGCATCTACCAAGGATCGTCATTTCCCCGTAGTCGCAAGCGGACCCAATAGCCCACGATTTTTTGGTGCTTGACAATCCTCCAAGAATGAACCTAAGATGCATTCCGCATGCCGAACATCCGTTCGCATATCGAACAATCGAAAGTCATCCGTTTAGTTCTCACCTGCTGCATGCTTGGGTCCGCAACGCTATTCGTCTCCGCCACAAATCCTCTGCGAGTGCAGGCTGATGTTGTCTTTATCGGCTCGATCGTGACCATGGATGAGAGCCGTCCGAGCGCAGGCGCGATCGCCGTCAGAGCTGGACGCATTGTGGCTATTGGAAGCGAATCTGAGGTGCTTGGCGATGTAGGAGATTCTGTGCGCCGCATACAATTTCCGGGAACCGCGTTGCCGGGGCTCGCCGACGCGCACATCCATGTCTTGGAGTTTGGTCACCAACTGGAAGAGCTTGACTTGCGGGGCTTGAAGAAGGAGGAGATCGTTCGCCGTATTGCGCAGCGGGCAGCCGAGGTTCCAAGCGGCTCATGGATCGAAGGTCGAGGCTGGGACCAGGGCTTCTGGACTCCTGCTGTTTTTCCGACCGCCTCCGATTTGGACGCCGCTTCGCCAGTTGACCCAGTCATTTTG
>Ga0187778_10000607_pt1 | contig 25279 bp, 27 predicted proteins | sample 1015_Q2_SP5_20_M_FD_132418 | JGI IMG/M metagenome (GOLD analysis project Ga0187778, IMG submission 132418) | Tropical peat soil microbial communities from peatlands in Department of Meta, Colombia - 1015_Q2_SP5_20_MG | ecosystem: Environmental > Terrestrial > Soil > Wetlands > Peat | place... | reverse complement strand
CCGAAGGTGGTGCCCGCGGGTCCCGACAATCCGCTCGGGGCGTTTGCCATGCGGCTCGGCATCACGAGCGGAAGCTACCTGATCCATGGGACCAACAACCCCGTGGCGGTCGGCATGCCTGTGACGCATGGCTGCATCCGCATGTACCCGGAGGACATCGCAGCACTTTTCCCGCTGGTGCCCGTGGGCACGGCCGTGCGCCTGATCAATGAGCCGGTGAAGGTCGCCTGGGTCGAGGGGCAGCTGCTCATCGAGGTGCATCCCCCGGTCGATGCCGAAGGACAGTCGGTTGAGCCGGACCTGCAGGTGCTCGAGCCGCTTCTCGATCAGGAGCTCGGCAACGACACCGCCGCCATTCACTGGGACCTCGCGCGCGAGACGCTGCAGGCCGCAACCGGCATGCCGACGCTGGTGGGTCTCGCCGCCGAGCCCGATCAGGAAGACGCCCCTGCAGCTGCACCGCGGGCGGCCGCACCCGAGACGGGCGTGATGCATTAAAACCGCTCCCGGATTCGAACTCCGCTCGATCCCGTTTCCAGAAAAGCGGGGGGACTTCCTATGGGCAGCAAACGCGTGTGGCGTCTGTTGGGTCTGCTGGCACTTGCCGGTGCGATGAACGTGCTGGCCCAGCAGGGCGCTGGCGACACCAATAAGACGATCATGGATCTGGAGAACCAGTGGCTGCAGGCCGACAGAACCAACAATCCGGACACGATGGCGGCATCGATCTCCGACAGATACGTCGCCACGACTTCGGAGGGCACGCTCGAAGACAAAACGAAAACGTTGGAAGAGATCAAATCCCGCAAGTACAACACCGCTGAATATGAAGACGTGCAGATCGCGGTGTTCGGCAATACGGCGATCGCGCGCGGTGGTTACAAGGGCAGTGGTACCGAGGCCTCTGGAAAGCCGTTTACCGAGCATCTGCGCTGGACAGATACCTGGGTGAAGGGGCCGGGCGGCCAATGGCAGGTCGTCGCAACGCAGTACACCCCCCTCAAGTGATAGGGACGGCCGAAGCGCCCCGGGCACGGCGGTGCATCGGGCGGCTCTCTCGGCCAGCATTCACCGACAGCGCCTGCCTGACCCGCGCTTCGTCTACCTGACGCTGGCGGGACTCAAGGAGAGTAAGCCGCTGGCGTCCGCGGTTCTGCGACTGGGTGGATTAACTGTCAGGCTAAAACGTCTATGGCCGGTTCGAGCCGGCCGGTGAGCCGCCGCGCTGCTGCGATTCTGCCGCGAAGTACCCGGGCAGCAGCAGCCTCTTCATCGCCTCGGACCAGCCCTTCGTGATCATCCGGTACGCGATCAGCTCGCTCTCCGTGATCTTCCGCGGCCGCAGAGGTATGACATTGCTCGCCATGGCGCCCCCTCGAATCGAACCTTTCCGGCAATGAGATAAGTCACGTACGCATCTCAGGTCGCCGGCACGGCGATCACCATGATGGGCGTCACATATCGGCGGCGCGTTAAAGCGCAGTCACGCCTTAGTGTGAAGTCCGTCGTGCCGGAGTCGGGCCGGAGGTTCTGCGCAGCCGCCCTGCACGGTTTGCCCTCCGCAGATCGCGGGCCGGGCAAGCACCGCGCGATGGAAGCGCGCGCCTTCTTCGAGCGCTTGTGGTGGCACGACCAGATCGTGTTTGATGCCGTGCGCTGAGAGCCACGATCTGCGCGCGTTGTCGGGGCCGACCTCGTCTCTCTAGAAGCGCACGCCAAAAAGAACCGGTATATAGGTGATCGTCTGATTCGACGTGTCGATCCACGTATAGCGAGACTCGAGGAAAAGCGTGACCCCCGAGGCTAGCTCAAAGCCGACGCCTAACCCGGCGTCCCAGCCGAACTTAGTGCTGGCATTGGAGGCGACGACAACGTCGCCGGTGCCGACGTAGCAGTAGTACCACCACGGGTTGCAGATATAGCCGGTCCCGACCTCCGTGAGCTGAACGGAGGTGTAGTAGGCGCCGATTCCGGCCGTCACGTAGCCGTACATCTGTGGGTTGAAGTGATAGCGGTACTCACCGCCCGCACTCACGGACCAGATGTCCGCCCAGCCGCCGGTGATGTTCGTTCTGGCGGCTCCGGAAGCCTCATAGAGCGCGTGAGCGCTTGCGTTGTTGGTCGACCAGTTGACATCCAGCCGCAGTCCGAACGGCGCCCCGGGCTGACGAAAGATGACTCCGAAGCCGAAGTTCCAGCCGGTATTGAGAAGATCGGCCGTACTGCTGGCGGGCACATTCAGGCCGCCGTCGACGTACCATTGCACCGGCTTCTCTTGCGCAGAGTTGTAGTACTGGGCGTAGGCGGACGGCGCGGCGGTCGCAAGCAGAACGCCGAGGGCCAAGAGCATTTTTCGTGACAACATGTGAACAGTCCTCTGTTTCTGTGCCCGGAACGAAAAATCCCCTTGCGGGAAGTCTGTACTCCGGACTGAATCGGAGCCACTGCCCGTAGGGGAAGGCGGCCCGCCACTAGCCTGTGCCTCCCGAGAGTGAGCGCTATTGGACCAAGGTCCTATTTCTAATTTGGAACGCCACGCAATAAGGTTGATCGTGCGGTTCGGTGCAGGTCATTGCGGCGGAAGGGGAGGCGGTGGCTCAACCTGCGCTGCCAGAGCGTCTTATGAAAACGTGGCCAGCATTCGCCGCCGTCACGATGAGATGCAGGCCGACGCGGTCCAGTCGCCAAGCAACGCGGCAAGTTCGAGCTCAACTGCCCGTCGGCGACAGCCTCGGTCCTCAGCAAGGAAATGATCCAATCGGAGATCGTGAACCCGCGCTGGGCACCGCCGCAGGGTGCCGAGTACGCGATAGGAGTCGCGGGCTGCAACAAGCGCGCGACGTATCTGGTTGTCTGTGCCGAAGGAGGCACAGGCTGTGTGGCTGCGGGCGCGCAGAACATAGTTCAGCAGTGAGCGAAGCGCGCGGGGAGGGTTCATCATGCTTGCAACCGACAGGCTGCTGCGGACGCGCGTTGGGCGGCAACGACGTGACGGGCAAGTCCGCAAGGTGCGCACGGCTGCCGGTATGGTCGGCGTCGGTCTCGCACTGCTTGCACCTTGCATCGTCGTCTACGCCGACCAGCCGACGCCTGTTCCGATGTGCGCGCTGCGTCTTTCGGTCGAAGTGACCCCTGACGTTCCCAACCCGAGCAGCGGGGGATTTTTGAGCTCGCTCCTGGGTGACAACGCCGGATACCAGCTGTTCCTGATCGAGACCGTCGACGACACGCACGTTAATTTGCAGCTCCAGGGGCCGGGGCCGCCAGAGCGTTGCCAGGCGGTAGTCGATAGCATGCGCAACGATGGACGCGTGGTGTCCATTGACGCAACGTGAGACGGACCGGGACTGCCGCGGCAACGCCGCGTCGACGCACATGCCGATGCAGGGGCGCAGGCGAGCGGACGGAGACGAGCATGAAATGGTCGGTCTTGGTGTGTGCGCTGGTCAGCGCAGGTTGCGCAGGCGGCCCGCAAATCGCCTACGAGTCGGCGCCGGATGCCGTGCAGGAGGGCAACGCCGCGGATCCGGGTGAAGCCCAAGCGCTCGAACAGGCAGAGGCCGACTGTGCGCGCCAGGGCAAGCACGCCGTGTCTAAGCGCATCGAGGGTGAGACCGTGTATGACTGCGCCGATTGATGCCTCGGCTCGAACTGAAGGGACGGATATGCCGAAGAGAAGTGCTCTGCAAGGCTAACTGACAGCCCTGGTCCTGGCCGTCACGCTCGGTAACGCGTGGGCACAAGCGACAGCAGCGCCCGCCGTCACGAGTCAGCTCACCACGCTGCAAGCGACTGTACTGGCAGTCTATCCTGACAAGCGTTCACTGACGCTCGTCGGGCAGAACGGGCAGCAACGGACGATCTTCGTCGGTCCCGACGTCAAGCTCGAGAAGCTGCATGCGGGCGATAAGGTGAACCTGAGTCTCTATCAGGGACTCGCGGCGCAGATCGCCAAGGGGGACAAAAAGGTGAGCGATCCCGCCGCCGCAACCTTTGCTTACAAGAACCCCGCCGGCAAGCCCAATGGTGGCGCCGGTGGTTCGGTGACCGTGACGGTCAAGATATTGGGCGTCGATCCGGGTACGAACACCGTCGCATTCCAGCAGGCCGACGGCTCGCAGCACGTCATCGCGGTCAAGTCACCGAACATGCAGCAGTTCATCCACACGCTGAAGGCGGGTGACACCGTGGACATGACATACACCGAGTCGATCGCAGTGAGTGTGATACCAGCCTCGTGAGTCACGGTTCCTCAGGCGCCGCACTGCAGGGACGCTCAGACCGTGCGGCTGGAGCGCGGTGCCGCGGCGGCGGTGAGGCTCTCGCGGCTTCGGCCACTACCGCCGCAACTCCTTGCGCCCGATCGCGCGTCAGTGCTTGGGCGAACGCCGTCCGGTGGCGCGTCCACGGCGGGCGACGGGCCGGATTTGCGACACGTCCGACATTGGCACGCGCGTCTCGTCAGCCGCAAGTGTCTGAGCGAGCAAAGCTCGCTCCTGGAGGCTGATGGGCCAGAGATCGTCACACATGGCACAGTAGCCCTCGATCAGGTGCCCGAGCGCAAGCGATCTGCGCAAGGCTCGACGGTCGAGGTCATCCTGGGATCGCTCGTGCCCGCATCGTGGGCACATTGACGTGAACGCAAACGGTCCATCCATGGCGCTCCTCCCCGATTTGACTGGCAGGGTCCAAACCGCAGGGTCCAATGTAACCCGGGGCGCGAGGAGGTGCCTATTGTCGCTTGGTACTGACAGTCTCGTCGCGTGGTCTGTGGGGAATTTCACGGTCAGCTCTCGGGGTGCGCCCTAGACTTATAGCTCGCCCTACACTGACATTGCTCAGAACCGCCGCTGGACAGGCCCATGAAGTGGATTGCCGCTTTGCTCGCGACAGTTGCGGTTGGATGCACACCCGCCGCCCGTATGAGCTCGCCTGCGCTCGAGCAGGCCGAGCTCGAGTGCGCCGGCAAGGGGATGGCGACCCTGGCCACTCCTGCGGGCAACACTACCACCTACAAGTGCATAGCCCCCGACGACGCTGCATATCGCGCGCCGGCGGCGTCCCGCAACTAATGCGCCGTGTACGAGAGAGTCGCCATGCATGAGACCGTGTGTTCCCGGAACCGGCCCGGGGGATTGGTCGCCGCCATCGTCAGCGCGGCATTCTTGCTATGGGCGTTTGCGGGCTGCGCAGGCGATCAGGTGAAGGATCTCGGGGGCGGCAAGCACAGCGTCAGTGCCTGCTCAGAGTCCGGACTGACCAATCCGCAGGTGAAGGCCGTTCGCGCGGCAGACAATTACTGCGGGAAGTTCGACCAGGTGTCCGTGGTCGAGCGCTTCGAGCCGGACACATGTCCGAAACCGGCTACGTCAGCGATGGCCGTCGTGTTTACCTGTCGATAGCTTCCCACACTCGGCACCAAGCCGCCGGCGTACCTCAACGCCAGCGCCCGAATCACGGTGCTGCTTACGCTGTCCGCATCCGGCGGCTACAGTTCGGTGGCGTCCGGTGATTCGCGTTTCTTCTCGGGCTTGGTGATCGCGGCGGGCGGGTTCATGCCCACGCAGCGTGCGCTCACCAGGTCACCCTCGCCGGCGTACGGCATGGCTATCTGCAGCGCCGCGGAGATCGCGCTTCGGCAGGCATCCTCATCCTTGAACAGGTAGGAGTCCACGTACGTGATTTCCAAGGTTTTTGGCGCGTAGTAATAAATGTGTAACACTGCCTTCTGCCCAAGCGTGCGCGGCTGCTTCGGAGTGTCTGGTGACGGCGATGGCGGCACGTCTGCTGCGAGCGCCGATGCGAACAGGACGGGCAGCAGGGCAAGGGCGACATATGTCTTCATCTGGGTCTCCCGTCAGGACAACAGACGTAGCCGCGTTCACACTACGGACGATCCGGTCCCGGCGACGTCGGAGCCTCTTGTCAATCGACGTACGGGGCGTCCCAAAGTTTCCCTTGTGGACCCACCGGGCGGCATCGTTCCCGCGACGACCTCACAAGGGGCGGGCGCCGGGCGGACAGAAACTCAGCCTCAGCGTGACTTCACGCCGCGACGCTGGCCGCCCCTCCGAAGAACATTTGTCGCATCTTCGCCGCTCCCAAGACCCGTGTGAGTTCGTGCAGCAGACAGTAGTTGAATATGAGAATCAGCAGCACGATCTGCACGGCCCAGAAGTGCGGCCAGACGATTTGGGCGAGGAGTTCCCGGTTGGCGGCCCCGAATCCCCCAGCCTCCTTCCAGAAGTCGATGAGTCGCTCGAGGTAGTGAATGAGCGTGGCGATGACGAAGTAGATGGCGCCCTTCCACACAATGTTGTAGGCGAGTGGCTCGTCTGGGTAGCGGTTGACGAACGGCAAGAGGTCGGAGATCAGCACTGCCTTGCCCAGAATGAGTGCGCCAACCACGATCTGTGCCGAGGTGCTGACAGAAAGGCCGGTGCCCTTCAACATCAGCCTGTGGACCTCGGCGACCAGGCTGAGCGCGATCAGAAAGTAGATCGTGGGTGGCAGCAGCGCCAGTAGCTCTTCCTTGATCTTCTCAAATACCTTGCGCATACGACCCCCATCGGATACCGGGCGCTGCGATTCCCTCTGACGGAGCGGGCGGCTCTCATCAGCTGAGAAATTCCACGCGCCCGCCCAGCAGATGGTACATGGATCCGGCGATGCGGATCTTCCCATCCTTCTCGAGCCCCGCGAGCACGCCGCTGCGCTGGCGGATGTCCTGCACGGTCCTCATGACGTTGGTGCGTGCCACGGCGTCGACAAAGTCGGCGTTCGTGCTGGTTCTCTCACCCGCGTATTCCGTCGCAGCGACTGCCGGCCTGATCTTGCCGAGCAGCGCGGTGAGATGCCCGAGCTCGACGCCGTCGATCGCGCCTTTGACGGCACCACAGGCGGTGTGGCCAATCACTAGCACGACCTTGGCCCCCGCTGCGGCGCAGGCGAACTCGAGGCTCCCGAGCAGATCATCGTTGACGATGTTGCCGGCGATACGCGCCACGAAGACATCGCCGATGCGCGCATCCAGTATGATTTCGGCCGGTGCCCGCGAGTCGACGCAACTGAGAATGGCCGCGGCGGGGTACTGACCGCCGGCGGTCGCGCGCTTCTGCGCCAGGTAGTCATGAGGCTGCGTCGTGCCGGTGCGAAATCGCTCGTTGCCCCGCTCGAGCAGCGCGAGGACTGCATCGGGCGTGAGCTTGTCGCGCTGCTCCCTGGTCAATGCTGCCGCACTCGCGGCCCGCGGTACGCCGATGCCAGCAGCGGCGGCCGCGACGGTCACGCCTGACAGAAGTTTGAGCATGCTGCGCCTGTCGCAAGCAGGCGACGGATCGTCGCGACGGGAGACCGGATGAGAGCTCATGACATCCCTGATTACGCGTGTTTTGGCCGGACCGATTATAGGTTTCCGGTGCACCGGCGGACACGTGCAAGCGTCAGCACGACCATGCCTGGACCCGTGCGCGTGCGCGGCTCGTTCACAGATGTGCGTATCGGTGGGTTACCATAGAGCGTATCTGATCTGCCGCAGCAGAGGGTTGCCCGGGAGGAGTCTTTCATGCTGTATCGCATTGCGTTGCTTGCCCTCGGCGCCTTGGTTGTCGCCGCGCCGGAGGCCTACGCGCAGGAAACCTCGCCGGTGCGCTGGCACATCATGGGAGGAGTGCTCGAGCCGGTCGGCAACACCGGTGATCTCCTGCAGACCGGCTGGGACTTCGGCTTCGGCGTGACGTTTCGCAATCCGGGACAGCCGCTCGGTATCCGCCTCGACTTCAACTACGGCTCGAACAATGCTACCCGTGCATTGCTCCAGCAGGGCAGCGAGTCGACCGGTCTCAACATCACCGGAGGCTGGGTGGACTCGTGGAATGCGACCGTAAACCTCGAGGCACAGCACTTCTTCTCGAACGCGGTGTACGGCTACCTGATCGGCGGAATCGGCGCGTACTACACCAGTGTCCAGCTGACCGAGTACGGTTACGGGTATGTGTGCAACCCGTGGTGGTACTACTGCTACGTCGGCAGCGGCGAGACCGTGGTCGCTTCCAATTCGAGCACCCGGTTCGGCTGGAACGCCGGCGCCGGCATCGGCTTTCGGCTCGCGGCGGGGCCGACGTTGTTCATCGAAGCGCGCTACACGCAGGTGCAAACCTCGGGACAGTCGCTGCAGATGCTGCCGATCCTGGTCGGGATGCGCTTCTGATCGCCACACCCGATTACATTACAGGTGCATGATCAGCGTGCCGGCAACGGTCAGAAGGATGCTGGCGAGCGCATAGGTTCCCGTGTAGCCGAGGGCTGGCACCGGGCTCTGCGCCTCCCGTGTAATGAGACCCAGTGCCGGACCCGAGGTCATCGCCCCAGTCAGCGCGCCGAGCAACAGCACCGGCTCGAGCCTCAGAACCTTCCTGCCGAATAGGTAGCCGAGACTCAGGGGAAGCACAACGACGAGCACGGCGGCGACTATCAGGCCGATTCCGGAATGCCGCAGCGTATGGAGGATGCCGCCGCCCGCGTTCAGGCCGACGCCGGCGATGAAGATCAGCAGCCCGAATTCCATGAGAACCCAGCGGGCCGCGTCGGGGAAGCGGCCGACCGTGGGCCGGGCGCTGTTGATCCAGCCGACCAGAATGCCCACCAGGAGTAGTCCACCCGCCATCCCGAGCGTCAGTGGAATCCCGCGCACCGTGATCGACAGCAACCCGAGCGCCGCGCCGAGGGCGACTCCGAACACGAAGGTCATCATGTCGGTTTCGACTGGATTCGGCTCGACCGGCCCGAGCATCTCTGGGAGCGTCTTGATGCCCCACATCGGGCCGACCACCGTCAACACGTCGCCCCGCTGCAGCACGAGATCGTGCGTGACCGGCAGCGCGTAGCCGTCGCGCCTGACGTTGTAGACCACGAGCCCGCACTGGCGGGCGAGATTCAACTCACGCAGCGTCTTGCCCACTGCCCCACGCCGCGCGACGACCACGTGACGCTGGGATGCCGAGAGCTCCGTTTCGGGCAGGATGGGGATCTCGGGACCGGACTGATCGATACCGCCCCGGAAGAACTTCGCGTACCCGTACGCGTAGAGCTCATCGCCGACGCGCAGGTGCTCCTGCGGGTGCTGCTCGAGCCACGTCGACGCCCGACGAATGCGCACGACGGCGAGACCGTCCCAGTACCGCGCGGCGAGCTGCGCCAGGGTGGCACGGCAGAATTCCTCGTTCTGCACGCGGTAAGCGCGTGCCTGGAGAGGTTCGAGGGCGTCCTGTTCGACCAGCTGCTCGAGGCGCCGCGCTTCATTCTCGAGATCGAGCCCGATGGCTCTTGGAAAGAGACTGACCAACGCCACGATGCCGAGGGTGCCAACGACATACGCGATCGCGTAGCTCGTGCCAATGGATGCGAGCGCTGAGTCGGTAGTCCAGCCCGCCGGCAGCGAGACAAGACCGGAACGCACAGCGTCCTGCGCGGCCGCAAGAGAGGGGCTCGAGGTGAGCGCCCCGGCCAGCAGTCCCGCATTGCCGCCGAGCGGCAGTCCCAGTAGCCGTCCCGCGAACCACGCCGTCACGAAGCCGATCCCAACCACGAACACGGCGAGCGTGAAATACCGCAGACCCTGCGCTCTGAGGACCTCGATGAATCGCGGGCCTGCCTGATAGCCGACCGCGAAGATGAAGAGCGCGAACCCGACGGTCTGGGCGCCCGGAGAGATGCGAAAGCCGAAGGAGCCCAGGGGGAGCGCGGCCAGCAGCACGCCAGCGACCGGTCCGAAGGCAAAGCCCGCCACCTTGATACGTCCGAGGACGTGGCCGATCCCGAGGAGCACAAAAAGTACGAGGACCGGTTGTCCACGCAGAAACTCTATGATCGCACTGGACCCTTGCATCGAGAAACCCCTACCCGATCGCGTTCCCCCGCGCAGCGCAGTCGCCACGGCGGGCGCATTCTGTCATGTGCTCGCGCCTTTGGCGTGGGCCACGCCGTGCGTTGCCACAGTGCCCCGTCATCCGCTCTGCCGCCCGTGCGTTTGTGCAATGAGGCTCGCTTGGATGACGGCTGCCCGGTCACAGGAGCAATGAAATGAGGCGGTTTTGCCGCATCCTGTTGCGCGGCCTCTGGATAGTGCTCGCCGCGCCTGCGGCGCTGCCACCTGCTGCGGCCGACGCGCTGTCGACGGTGCAGATGCTGCGCGCCGGCGGGTGCGGCGGAATCCTCCCGGCAGCCCCGCCGGTACGACGTAACGCGGTGCTCGACCGGGTCGCCGAGCAGTGGGCGGACGGGCGGGCGCTTGCGACAGCGGCCGAGGACAATGGCTACCGGCCCGAGCTCACGGGAGGCCTCCACTTCAGCGGCAGCGATGACTTGATCGTGCAGCAGCTGCGGCGCTCGGGCTGCCGCATCGTGGTGGACCGCGAGGTGCGCGGCATCGGTGTTTACCGGCGCGCCACCGATACCTGGCTCGTCGTGGTATCGCCGTTCCTGCCGAGCGCCCTCACGACTGCGGATCGCATGCCGTTTTCCCCCGCCGCGGGCTCGGCTGTGCCGCCGCAGCAACCCCGCGCGGCGACTCCGGCTGCCCCCGCGGCGCCGCTGTTGTCGACCCGCGCACTGCAACTCGTCAATGAGGTGCGTGCCCGCGGGGCGCGTTGCGGAACGCATGTCTTCGCGCCGGCGCCGCCGCTGAGATTTTCTGGGACACTAGCGGGTGTGGCACTCGGACACGCCGGCGACATGGCCGAGCACAACTACTTCGAGCATGAGGACCTCGCGGGGAAGTCGCCCGCGGATCGTGTGCGCGCGGCGGGGTATAGCGAGAAGCTCGTGGGTGAGAATCTCGCCTACGGCCCCGGCACCATCGAGGAGGTCGTCCAGGGATGGCTCGACAGTCCCGGTCACTGCGAGAACATTCTGGATCCGCGGTTCGTCGAGATGGGCATCGCCTACGCCGCGGGCCGCGCCTCGCGGCACGGCTTGTACTGGGTCCAGTTATTCGCCGAGCCGCGGGCGTGAGCCTCACGGCTTCTTCAGCAGCGCGGCGGCCGCCATGCAGGCCACCTCGTCCTGCGAGCCGGTACCGCCGGAGCAGCCGATCGCACCGATCAGCTTGCCACCCTCGAGGAGGGGGATTCCGCCCCGCGAGGCCACGACGCCGTCGAGCGTCATGACGTAGTTAGAGCCATTCACCTGGATGGCGTTCTCGAACGCTTTGGTTTCGCGTCGGAACGTTACCGCGGCGCGTGCCTTGTGCTCGGCGATCTGAATCGAGGCGAGCTGCGCGCCATCCATGCGCTCAAAGGCCACGAGATTCCCGCCGGAGTCCACGACCGCGACGTTCAACTTCCAGTCGCGCTTCTTCGCCTCGGCGATCGCCGCGCCGATGAGCGCGCTCGCGCGCTCGAGCGTAATGGGTCGCCCATAAGGGACGTCGAACGGCATCTTGTCCGGCACCACGTCGAGCGGATTCGTCGCAGGCGGCGACTGTTGTGCACGACTCGTCCATGCGGCCAGCACGGCGACTGCGAAGGTGGCGAGGGTCGGGATGAACCTGGTTGACATGCGGATGTTCCCTTTCTCGATCTGGTGGGTCAGTGCTTGCCGCCTGCGGTCATTTGCTCGCCGGGGCAGGCGGCTTGCGCAGGTATTCCCGGTCAAACAGCTCCTCGAGCTGCGGGTGCGTGCCACGCATGCGGTCGACCACGGCCTTGGCCCAGTCGAAGTATTCGCGCAACCGCTCGCGCGTCCAGTCGGCCGGCGGCCCACTGCTGAGGTCGCGCAAGTTGCAGATCTTGTCCGCCAGCTTGACCAGCCGGGCGGCGCGGCTCGCGTGGGCGGCACGCTCAACCTGGAGACGTTTACGCTCAGCCCTCGGGAGGGACTGGTCGTCGGTTACCTCCCGCACGATGTCCGCCACCTCCGCGCCAAAAAGCCGTTCGATCTCCCCGAGCGTGGTGGCTGTGTCTTCGACCGTGTCGTGCAGCAACGCCGCCACCAGTACCTTCGGGTCGTGTTCGTGGCATTCGTCGGCAAGCAGGCGGGCGAGGGCCAGCGGATGGTTGATGTACGGCGAGGCGTGTTTGCCCTTGCGCCGCTGATCGCGATGCCGTTCCGCGGCGAACGCAGCCGCACGCAGGATGCTCGGGATCGCATCTTTCGCGGTCGTCGAAGTCTCGGCGATCGTCACCACAATTTACACTATACCGTCTGCAGCGGACGACCCGTCCTTCGAGTCAACGCACCCCTGCACGGGGCGTTCAGAGCGAAGGGTCCTGTGGAGGCAGGAGAGGGCGGTGGCCGGTGCTTGATACAATTGCAACGCTATGTGGCGGGTGTTGTCTGACATTGTGCGGTCCTCTGGGCGCGTCGGAGGCAGTATGCGTTCCCTGAACGTAGTTCTTTCCCTGAGAATGGCCGGAGCAGGCCTGGCGGCCACGCTATTGTGGGCGCTCGCCTCGGCGCAGCAACCGGCAGGGGGTCAGCAACCGCTGCTGAGCCAGCAGTCGCCGAATTACCAGCCACCGCCCGGCTATCAGCCGCCGCCGAACTACCAGCAGCAGCCGCCGCCGAACTACCAGCAGGCTCCGCCAAATTACCCGCAGCCCGCACCGAATTATCAGGCGCCGCCCAACTACGCGCCGCCGGCGGGAGGTGAGCCCCCGGTCGCTGCGGTCTGGACCCCCAAGGAGTTGCGCTTTACGTTCATGGGTTTCACCGCGAAGTACTCATGCGACGGGCTGCAGGATCGAATCCGGGCGGTGCTCCTGAAACTCGGCGCACGTCCTGACCTACAGGTGACTCAGGGACCCTGTGCGGCCCCGCTGGGTGCGCCGACACCTTTTCCGGCCGTTACCATCAAGATGAACGTGCTTCAGCCCGCGAGCAGCGCGAAGCCGGTCAACGCTGGCGCACCCCCACAGGTTGTGCCGGCGCACTGGAAGAGGGTGGATCTCGCGGCATCGAACGACGCGGTCAAGGAGGCCGGAGACTGCGAGGTCATCGAACAGATCAAGCAGAGCATCCTGCCGCAATTCACCACGCGCAACGTCGAATACAAGTCGACGTGCATCCCCAATCAGCTCACGCTCGGGGGAACGCAGCTGCGCGCCGACGTGCTGGTCGCCGACGAGCAGGGCACGAAGGGCACGAACGCGTCCGCGACGCGCTGAAGACCCCACGCGGATGGTTCGCATGGGGTCTTGCGGTGGACGCCCGCTCTACCTCTCTACTTCTGGACGACTTGCAGCGAGACGCGCCGGTTCTTTTGCCGGCCTTCCTCGGTCGCGTTGTCGGCTATCGGATTGTCCTCGCCGAATCCCTTGGCGGTCACACGCGCGGGGTTCACACCGCGATTCTCAAGCTCCGCCATGACGTGGTCGGCGCGGTCCTGGGAGAGCTTGAGATTGCCCGCCGGGTCACCGGTGCTGTCGGTGTAGCCGGCGATGAGGATCTTTACGTCCGGGTAGGCCTTCATAATTGCCGCGATGTTGCCGAGCTCCTCACTCGAAGGCGGTTGCAGTGTGGCCGCATTCGTGTCAAACAACAGCCGGTCGAAGATGAACCAGGTGTCGCCACTTATGGGCGCAGACTGGTCATTGAGGTAGTTGACCAGCTTTCCCTCCACGCCGAATGAGGGCGCGTTGAGCGTCGTGCCATCGGGCAGCTGCACCCGGACCATCTCTCCGAGCGCTGCCCACGCAGCCGTGGCGGTGTTGCCCGCGGCAGTGGCGGCGTTGTTCACGGCGTTGACGGCGGCGTTACCCGCGTTCGTGGCGCTCTGCGCGACTTCCTTCGGCATATTGATCGAGCGGATCAGCAGCCATGCGAGCAGCAGCGCTCCGATAATGGCGAGCGGCACGATCCAGCGCGAGCTGCGCGTGGTTGCCGCGCCGACTCCCGCTTGCACCGCCGAAGCGGCGCGACCGGCGGTCGCGCTCACGGCGCTGGCTGCGCCGCTCAGCAGCCCGCTCGGCAGGTAGTTCTGCAGGCTGGGGGCCTCGGCCTTCAGCATGCTGCCGAGGGAACTCACGTTGAGCGAGCCGGCACTTTGCATCTTGGCGAGGTAGCCGAGCACCAGTGGTGCGGCCACTTTCAGGAGCCCGGTACCGGATGCACTGCTCAGTCCTGCCTGTCGCGAGATGGCACTCGCCACTTGTCCCTGCTGCGCGCCGAACACCATCGGCAGGAACTTGTCGACGAGGTCGTTGGTGGCGCCGCTCGGGCCGCCGGAGAGGATCGACGAGAGAGTGCCGAGTATGTTGCCGCCGGTGCCACCGCCCAACAGTCCGAGTATCTGCGAGAGAAACCCGCTGTCGCCCGCCTTGTTGGCGAGGCCTCCGAGCGTCGCCGCCGTGGCAGTGCCGAGTCCAGTCTGCACGTTTTGGGCGGATTCCCCGAGTCGCGACGCGAGTGCTTGCTTCATTTCGGGTGTAACCATCCCGAGTATCGAGTCGAGCATGGTGGCCATTTGTTGATCTCCGCTGCTTTCCCTAAAGGTGTTGACGCTCATCCGGCAAGCGATGAGATGGCGCATTCTTACCTCACATTCGCATCGCTCGCTATAAGCCCAAATGGCCGCCTGCACGCGCGGGACGCGCGGCGGTAGCGGCGTTGGACTGGCGAAGGAAAGGAGGCGTGATTCGGAGTTGGTACGGGATGCGGCGGCTTCGGATTACGCTCGACGGCGTCGAACTCGTGATGAGCGCGGTCTTGACACCTGCTACGCTCGCGTTCACGGCAGCATTGATCACGCAGTAGACCTGCGCGCAGGCCGAGCACCGGCTGTCGAAGTCAAGCGCTCGTACGCGATGCTGCGGTCGTCAGGTCGAGGGGGTGCGAGGTAGGGTTATGGCTGGTGTGACGCAAAGATCGGACTCGACCGCGGCCGAACAGCAGCCGGGTAATTGCAGATGCCCCGGCCGAGCGCCACCGTGATCGTGACCGCTCGTCCCCCCGCGCGGGTGCCACTGGCAATGGTGACGCTCCTGGGGGCTGCGCTTCTCATCAACTACGTCGACCGCGGCACGATCTCCACCGCCGCGCCGCTTCTTGAGCGAGAGTTGGGGCTTACGCCCAGCCAGCTCGGTTGGGTGCTGTCCGCGTTTTTCTGGGCGTACGTGCCGTCGCAGCCTCTCATGGGATGGCTCGCCGATCGGGTGGGCGCGGCGCGGGTCCTGGCCGGCGGCTTCGCGCTCTGGTCGCTCTCGACCGTGCTCGCCGGGCTGTCCTCAGGAGTGGTGGGACTCGTGGCGGCACGCTGGCTGATGGGCGTCGGGGAGTCGGTGACCTACCCGAGCGCGCTGGCGCTGCTGGCGCAGCGCGTCACCGATCGTCACCGCGCCCGGGCCACCAGCGTGCTGCAGCTCGGCGGGATGATCGGCCCGGCGCTCGGCACCTTTGTCGGCGGACTCATCATGATCCGCTTCGGCTGGCGCGCGATGTTCATCTCTCTCGGGCTTGCCTCGCTCCTCTGGCTCATCCCCTGGTCCCGGCAGCTGCGGCCGGCCCCGGCGCGCGCCGTACCTATGGGAGCCGCCGATCCCGGCCCCGTATTCACGGACATCCTTCGTCAGCGGGCGCTCTGGGGCACCATGCTCGGCAACTTCTGCTCGAACTACGCGTTTTATTTCGTGTTCACGTCGCTGCCGCTCTATCTGGTGCACGAGCGCGGGCTGTCGCTGCTGGCCATGACGCACCTGACGAGCGGGTTCTATCTGGTCGACGCGAGCAGCGTGCTGCTCTCCGGCTGGCTGCTCGACGCCGGGATGCTGCGCGGCGCGAGCGCCAGCCAGGCCTACAAGGGGGCGCTGATCGTGAGTGCGGCGGGGGTCGGCGCGTGTCTACTCGCCACGGGCGGCGCGAGTCTCGCCGGGGCAGCGCTGCTGCTGCTGGCGGCGGGTGCGATGGACGGACTGAATGCCCCGGCGGTCTGCTCGCTCGTACAGCACTTCGCCGGCCCGCGAGCCAGCGGCCGCTGGATGGGCGTGCAGAACGCGGTGTCGAACGTCGCCGGCGTCGTCGCGCCCATCGTGACGGGCTATCTGGTCGAATCGACGGGACACTACACGGCCGCCTTGTATCTCGCGGGCGTGGTCGCGCTCATAGGTCTCATCGGCTGGGTGTTCATCGTCCCGGCGGTGCGCCCGGTGCAATGGAGCGTCAGTACGGAAAGCCCCGCGCGCGCTCCTGGTCTTTGAGAATGTCGCGCGCCGCGAGGTACAGGTGCGCCGCGGCCCAGAAGCCCGTGGGCACGAGGCACAACATCGCGAGCCGCAGCGAGTCGGCATTGGAGATGTGATGCGGCGCGAAGTAATCGCTCAGGGCGCCGATGAGCGGTGGCGCAATGACCAGGTTTCCGAGATTCGCCAGGAACAGCACCATGGCGCAGAACATCGCCCGCATGCGGCACTGCGCGAGGTTGTTGAGGAGGCCAAAGCCCGGGCCGATGTAGAAGTAGATCGAAGGGATGAAGATCCAGAGCATCGCCCGGGCCAACGAGAGGTCGCGGGTGTAGTAGACGACTCCCGAGGCGATGGTTGCGAGGGCGATGCCGACTGCGAGCAGCCACACGATGCGGCGCGCATCGATCATGCTGCTGCGGGCCATGAGAAAGCCGGTCGCGAGCGTTGCGATACCGCCGCCCCACAGGTGCATGTTCTGTGTCACCGCGCCCGCCTCGCCGACGCTCATGTGATAGGTGCGCTGCAGAAAGGCCGGTGTCCAGAACATGAGTCCCCAGCCCCACAGCGCGCACACCGCCGTCCCCATCATCACGTGCACCGCGGAGCGCTGTTGCCACAGAAAGCGCATCGTCGTTTTGACCGAGGGCGCTTCGCCATCATCGCCGCTGTCGAGACAGCCGCGTCGTGGCTCGCGCACCGTGAGCCACACCGCAACTCCGGCGAGCACGCCCGGAACCCCGAGCGCGAAGAACACGGCACGCCAGCCGTAGTGATCGGCGATCGCGCCGGCGACGTTGTAGCCGACCCAGGCGCCGATCGGCGCGCCGAGTGAGAACACAGTGAGCGCCATGGCGCGGCGCGTGGCGGGGAAGTAATCGGACAGCAGCGAGTTCGCGCCGGGCGTGCCGCCGGCCTCGCCGATGGTCACCCCGACGCGGGCGAAAAAGAACTGCAACGAGGTGCGCGCGAGCCCGCAGACCGCGGTCATGAGCGACCACAGCACCAGGCAGGCGGCGACGATGGTGCGGCGGCTCCTGCGGTCGATGAGCCACGACAGCGGGAAGCCGAGCACCACGTAGAAGAGTCCGAACGCGGCACCGGTGAGCCAGGCGACGCCTGAGTCGGTGAGATGCAGCTCGAGCCGGATCGGATCGAGCACGGTCGAGACGACATAACGATCGGCAATGCTCAGCGTGTACACCAGGCACATCATGATGAGCACGTACCAGCGCACCAGCAGCGTCGCCGACTGCGCCGTGGGCGCACCCTGCAGGGCGCCGACGCTGGAGGCCACGCTGGATTGTAGTTCGCTCATGTCGTCTCGGTGGCTGGCAGCTGCGGGCAGGTTACCCCTGGGGGGCACGGCTGTCTTCCAGAATGAGGTCGGCCGCCTTTTCGGCGACCATCAGCGTCGGGGTGTTCGTGTTGCCGGAGGTCACGTTCGGAAATACCGAGGCGTCCACGACCCGCAGGCCCTGGACCCCATGAACGCGCAGCCGCGGATCGACCACCGCGGTGCGTGTCGCTGCGCCCATGGCGCACGTGCCGCTCGCGTGGAACACCGAGCCGGCACGTCGGCGAAAATCCGCGAGCACCTCGCTGTCGGACTTCACCGCAGCGCCCGGCTCGCGCTCGGCCTCGGTCACCTTGGCCAGCGGTGCGGCGGCGGCGATGCGGCGCAGGAGGCGGGCGCCGTCGACGACGTCCTGCACGTCCTCGGCGGTGGACAGCGAATTCGGCGAGATGGCGGGGGCGACGAGCGCATCCGCCGAGCGGATGTGGATCGTGCCGCGGCTCGTCGGCCGGCAGGTATTGAACGACATCAGGAACCCGGGGTAGGGGTCGGGATTGAGCAGGCGCCGCCGCGAGCCGAGGGTGGTGGTGCTGTAGCTGGCGGGGTTGAAGTAGATGTGCAGGTTGGGACGCGCGAGTCCGGGGCGACTGCGCACAAAGGCGCCGGCCTGATTGACGCTCATGGCGAGCGGACCGCGGCGGCCAAACGCATAGCGCAGCGCGGCCTTCACCTTGCCGTACCAGGGAGCAAGCTGGTTGTTGAGTGTCGGCACGCGCGAGCGATAGTAATAGTTCACCGCGAGATGGTCCTGCAGGCAACGCCCCACCGCGGGCGAGTCGGCGACGAGCGGGATGTTGAATCGCCGCAGCAGCTCGGGATCGCCGACGCCTGAGAGCTCGAGCAGCTGTGGCGAGTTGATCGCCCCGGCCGACAGCAGCACCTCGCGCCGCGCCTGCGCGAGATGTCGCTCGCCGTTGCGCAGGTATTCGACGCCGGTCGCGCGGCTGCCGGTGAACAGTACGCGCATCGCCTGCGAGCGCAGCTGCACCGTGAGGTTGGCACGGCGCATGGCGGGCCGCAGGTACGCGCTCGAGCTCGAGACGCGCACTCCGTCCTTGATCGTCACTTGCCACAGTCCCGCTCCCTCCGGGTGCGCGCCGTTGAAATCACCGGTGTGCGGAATGTCGAGGACGGTGCAGGCCTCGAGAAAGGTCGCGCACAGCGGATGGACGCTCGCCGATACGTCGCTCACGTACACCGGTCCCCCGGCGCCGTGATACTCGGAGGCACCCCAGGCGTGATCCTCGAGCTTGCGGAAGTAGGGCAGCACCTCCGCCCAGGACCACCCGGGGTTGCCCGCCGCATGCCAGTCATCGAAGTCCTGAGGCTGGCCGCGCACGTACACCATGGCGTTGATCGAGCTCGAGCCCCCGAGCACCTTGCCGCGTGGCCAGAAGGCGCGGCGGTTGTCGAGCGCGGGATCTGCTTCCGCTTCGTACATCCAGTTGTAACGCGGGTCGTTGAAAGTGCGCCCATAGCCGATCGGCACGCGGATGAGCAGCGAGCGGTCCGTGCCGCCAGCCTCGAGCAGCAGTACGCGGTGCGCCCCGCTCGCCGTCAGACGGTTGGCGAGCACGCAGCCGGCCGTGCCCGCACCGACGATGATGTAGTCATGATCGCTCATCTGCTATAACCAACATTGTCATGGAACTGACCGACATCCGCACCTTTGTCGCGGGCAACCCGCAGCCCGGCGTCGGCGGGCGCTACTTCGTTTTCGTCAAGCTCACCACCGACGGCAACGTTCATGGAGTGGGCGAGGCCTACTGCCTGCCGTTTCATCCGGAGGTCGTCGCACGGATGCTGGTCGACGTGTTCGGGCGGTACTTCGCCGGCGAGGATCCGCACGACATCGAGAGCATCTGGCGGCGCGTGTACTCCGCCGGCTACACCCAGCATCCCGACCTCTCGCTCATGGCGGTGCTCTCGGCGCTCGAGATGGCGTGCTGGGACATCATCGGCAAGGAGGCGGGTCAGCCGGTGTACAAGCTGCTCGGCGGGCGGGTGCACGAGCGGCTGCGCACGTATACCTACATCTATGCGCGCGAAGGAGACAAGACCGACGTGTACCAGGACCCGGACCTGGCCGCCGAGCGCGCCGCCGAGTACGTGGCACAGGGCTTCACGGCGCTGAAATTCGATCCGGCGGGACCCTATTCGGCATTCGATGGCCGGCAGTTGTCGCTTGCGGCGCTCGAGCTCTGCGAGCGCTTCATGCGGCAGCTGCGCGCGGCGGTGGGAACGCGCGCGGATTTGCTGTTCGGCACCCACGGGCAGATGACCGCCGCCGGCGCGATACGCCTGGCGCGGCGCCTCGAGCCCTACGACCCGTTGTGGTTCGAGGAGCCAGTGCCGCCCGATGCGCCCGAGGAGATGGCGCGCGTCGCGCGCGCCACCACCATCCCGATTGCCGCCGGCGAGCGGCTCGCCACCAAGTACGATTTCGCGCGGCTGCTGCGCGCGGGCGCTGCCGCCATCGTGCAGATGAATCTCGGGCGCGTCGGCGGAATCCTCGAGGCGAAAAAGATCGCAGCGCTCGCGGAGGTCGATCACGTGCAGCTTGCGCCGCACCTGTATTGCGGGCCGGTGGTGGGCGCGGCCAACATCCAGCTCGCCACCTGCAGCCCGAATTTCCTGATCCTCGAGGGCATCGAGCGCTGGCAGGGCTTTCATGCGGACGTGCTCGTGAAACCGATCCGCTGGGAGGCCGGGTACGTCATCCCGCCGAGCGAGCCGGGGCTCGGGGTCGACCTCAACGAGGCACTCATCGCCCGCCACCCCTACCACGGCGATCAGTTGCATTTGGAGATGGCCGGCAAGCCGATGGTTTAGGCGCTGAGGTTGGTCGCCGCACGCCGCGCGCTACAGGCTGAGTGGGCTGCATCCTGTTGCAGAATGCGCGAGCCGCGGTGGCGGCAGGTGTTGTGGAACGCGGCGATCGAGCCATCGTCGCGACGCAGGATGAAGATCAGCCAGGGACCGATCTGCAGCGTGCGGTAGTCGCCGCACTCGGGAATCTCGGGCTCGGACCGGTAGGCGGCGAGGAGGCCGCCGACGTGCCGTCGCAGGGCTTCGGGGACCGCAGGGCCGCGCGCTGCGGCGGGGCGGGCGCGCTCGAGGGCTGCCGTGCTCATGGGATCACGCTTCCATACTCGCCACGGGTTTCACAGGCGCGAAATTGAATAACCCCATCGAAAAGAGGCATCGGGGCGGTCACGACCCTGATTAGAATGTAACGCGCCTCGAGGGTGCACGCACCCGCTCCCACACCGACGGAGATCACCATGGCAGCCAGGGCCAGAGCCACGAGCAGAAAACGCGCCGTGAGCGGCGCCAAGAAGCCAGTCAGAGGGCGCGTGAGCACACGCCGCCCGACCGCGAAGGCCGACACCGGCGGGCGCGACTTGCTGGCACGGCTCAAGGACGGACCGGTGATCTGCGCCGAGGGCTACGTGTTCGAGCTCGAGCGGCGCGGCTACCTGCAGGCCGGGGCGTTCGTTCCCGAGGTGCTGTTCGATCACCCCGAGGTAGTCGAGCAGCTGCACATGGATCTGGTGCACGCGGGATCGGACGTAACGCAGGCGCTTACTTACTACGTGCATCGCGAGAAGCTGCGCGTCATCGGGCGCGAGAAGGACCTGGTGCCGATGAACCGGGCGGCGCTGGCGATCGCGAAGAAGGTCGCGCGCCGCACCGGCACGCTGTTCGCCGGCGATATCTGCAACACCAACATCTATGACCCGGCCGATAAGAGCTCGCTCCGCGAGGTCGAGCGCATCTATGCCGAACAGGTCGGCTGGGCGGTGGAGGCGGGTGTCGACTACTTCGTCGCCGAGACCATCGCCTGGGTGGGCGAGGCACTGATGGCACTCGAGGCGATCCGCAAGTACTCGAAGGTGCCGGCGGTCGTCACACTCGCCATCCACCGCGAGACGCTGACGCGGGATGGGTTGACGGCGGCGGAGGCCTGCCGTCGTCTGGAAGCTGCGGGCGCGGACGTCGTCGGTCTCAACTGCCACCGGGGGCCGAAGACCATGATGCCGCTGCTGAGGGAGATCCGCGCGGCGGTCAAGTGTGACGTCGCGGCGCTTCCGGTTCCCTATCGCACTACCGCGGAGCAGCCCTCGTTCATGTCGCTCACCGACCCGTGCTGCGGCAACGCGCGCGCCTTCCCCGTGGGCCTCGATCCTTTCCTCTGTACGCGCCAGGAAATCTTCGACTTCGGGCGCGAGGCGTTCGCGCACGGGATCCGCTACCTCGGAGTCTGCTGCGGCGCAGGTCCGCATCACATCCGCGCGCTCGCCGAGAGTCTCGGCCGGCATCCCCCGGCGAGCCGCTTCAGCGCCGACATGTCGCGGCACGCGTTCTTCGGTACCGACAGCAAGATCCGCAAGATCCAGACTGAGTATCGCGCGAAGCTCTAAAACGGTCCGTGAGGTACTCGGCGCTCGTCCTGGTGCGTGGGGCGCTCACGGGGCACCGTAACTGGGTGCCCGCATGGCGCTCGCCCGAGCCCAGGGCGGCCTACGCCGTAGTGATCGTGGGCGGGGGGGCATGGACGCCGGCGCCGCGCGGCACGACGGGTAGCGTGGCCCGATGGCGCGCGACGCGCGGCGCCTGCAGCTCGTGGATCTCAAACCTCGACGGCCGCACCCCGCTCCAGGTGGGGGCGCACATTGCGCCGCATGCACCGCCCGCGCCGATCGAGGGGCGCGTCACCTCGAGCTGCTTCAGCCGCGAGCTCGGCCACCCCGTCGCGCTCGCACTCCTCGCCGGCGGGTCGCGGCGCACGGGCGAGCGCGTCCAGGTGCACTACCTCGGGGTCACGATGGCGGCCGAGGTGATCAGGACGCCCTTCATCGACCCCGAAGGCGCCCGCGTGCATGGGTGAGCACACGCGCACAGCGGAGCACATCGCGCACGGCAGCCTCACCACGCACCTTGCGTGCACTGATGGCGGGTGCCTCGTGGAGCTGACCGGAGGATTGAAAGTGGTGCGCGTCACCGGCGAGCGGATCGGCGAACTCCTGTGTCGCCTCGGGGCACTGCTGCCGTGCCCTCAGCGGGCGATTCCCGGTGCGACCGGATGGCCGACGTGCCGATGCAGGCGCTCTCCATCAGGGTAGGCGAGGCGCAGCTGGTCGTCGATCGCACCCTGCTGCCCCACGTGCTCGGATGGATCCGCGAGACACTCGCAGATTTTGCTTCGCGGTGCCCGCGTAGGGCCGTTCGCACCGCCCGAGCCATCGCGCGCTCCTCAATCTGCCGCTGGGGCGCTGAAAAGGAGGGCGCGCTCGACGGCCTGCCGCCAGCCGGCGATGAGCGCCGCGCGACGTGCCGGGGTCATGGCCGGTGCGAAGATCGCAGCGGTGCGCCAGGTGTCGGCGACCGATGCCACAGTGTCCCACACCCCGGTTGCGAGTCCGGCGAGGAACGCCGCGCCGAGCGCGGTGGTCTCGAGCTCGACGGGTCGCTCGACGCGTGCATCGAGCACGTCGGCGATGAACTGACAGAGCCAGTCGTTGGCGGCCATGCCGCCATCGACGCGGATCGCCTCGGCGCGCTGGGCACCGTCACGCTGCATGGCCTCGGTGAGGTCGAGCGTCTGATAGGCGACCGACTCGAGCGCTGCACGTGTCAGATGCTCGCCGGTCGCGTCGAGCGTCAGTCCGCTGATCAGCCCGCGCGCATTCGGCTGCCAGTGCGGCGCGCCGAGGCCGACGAAGGCGGGCACCAGGTAGAGTCCGTGATTGTCGGGCACGCGCGCGGCGATGGCCGCGGTCTCCGTGGCGCTGGGGATGACCTTGAGTGCATCGCGCAGCCACTGGATCGCAGCGCCGGCGACGAAGATCGACCCCTCGAGCGCGTACGTGGTTCGTCCACCGATGCGATAAGCGCAGGTCGTGAGCATGCGGTTCGCAGACGGCACCGCGACCTCACCGGTGTTGAGCAGCAGGAAGCAGCCGGTGCCGTAAGTGGACTTCGCCATCCCGGATCTGAAGCACGCCTGACCGATGAGCGCCGCCTGTTGATCGCCGGCCATGCCGCCGATCGGCAGCGCGCGTCCGAAGAGCGCAGGCTCGGTGGCACCGTACAGCTCGCTGCTGTCGCGCACTTCGGGCAGCAGCGCTCGGGGCACGCGCAGGAGGCGCAGCAGCTCCTCGTCCCACTGCAAGCGGTGAATGTCGAAGAGGAGCGTGCGCGAGGCGTTGGTCACGTCGGTGGCATGGACGCGCCCAGCGGTGAGACGCCACAGCAGGAAGGTATCGATCGTGCCGAAGGCGAGCTCGCCGCGTTCCGCGCGTGCGCGGGCGCCCGCGATGTGATCGAGCAGCCACGCGATCTTCGTACCCGAGAAATAAGGGTCGAGCAGCAAGCCGGTTTTCTGCCGGACCACTGCCTCGGCGCCCGCAGCCCGCAGCGCGGCGCAGGCGTCCGCGGTACGCCGGTCCTGCCAGACGATCGCCCGATGAATCGGCGCACCGGTCGCACGTTCCCAGATGAGCACCGTCTCGCGCTGGTTGGTGATGCCGAGCGCCGCGATGTGCTCGGCGCCGCCGACCTCGCTGCGGGCGAGGACCTCCCGCACGGTCGCGAGCGTATCGCGCCAGATGTCTTCGGCGTTGTGCTCCACCCAGCCGGGGGCCGGGTAGTGCTGCTCGAGGTTGCGCCGCGCGATGGCGACGGCGCGTGCGTTCTCATCGAAGGCGATCGTACGCGTCGAGGTCGTACCTTGGTCGATGGCGAGTACGTGCGGCGCTCGGGTCATGCATGCATGAGCCTCGCCTACGCGCTCGACTCGATCAAGTGGTACTGGCGACGACGGGTGATGTGTCTACGCAACAGCAAAACGGAACGTCTCTACTCGCCTGCGCGAACCGCTCGACGGTAGATTTTCACAAAACTGTCTTAAAAGCTTCGTAAAGTAGGTAGGATCCAAAGTCGTCGCTCAATTCCTTTTTGAGATGGGAGTATTCATTTTCTAGGCTTTGAGCACTATCTCGGATATGGAAAACTAGAAACGACGCGTGAGGACCTCGCGAGTTCTGGTCATCGACAGATAGACGCATAGCGGAGACGCAATGCCCTGATGACGCGTTTATTCAAGCATGCTCGGGGCGAGTGGTATAAAAGTCATATAGGGAGCCGCCTGGGAAAGGCGCATGCGTTCGAGTGGGAACAGTTACAACGAAAGTCCGCGGGGGAGCAACGCGAATGAAGCCTAATCCGAAGATCTCCGCAGCCGTCGCGGCCATTCTGGGTGCGTCCGGCACCACGATTGTCCTGGCAGCGCCGGGCGATGCGGCGACGGCCACTGCGACGACCGGTGAGCTGGCGGAAGTGACCGTCACGGCCGAGCGCCGCACGGAAAACATCCAAGACGTGCCCATCACGGTGCAGGCGATCACCGGCGAGCAGCTGCAGCAGCTCAACGTCACCAACTTCAACGACCTGCTGAAGTACACGCCGAACGTAACCTACAGCGGCAACGGCCCGGGGACCGGCAACATCTTCATGCGCGGCATGGGCGGCATCGGCTCAGGTAACCAGTCGCAGTCGACCACGGCCGCATTCCCGAACGTCGCACTGTATCTCGATGACCAGTCGATGCAATTCCCGGCCCGTAACAACGATCCCTACGTGGTTGACCTCGAGCGTATCGAGGTTCTCGAGGGACCGCAGGGCACTTTGTTCGGCGGTGGCGCCGAGGCGGGCGCGATACGCTACATCACCAACAAGCCGAGGCTGG
>Ga0187778_10000603_pt1 | contig 25375 bp, 19 predicted proteins | sample 1015_Q2_SP5_20_M_FD_132418 | JGI IMG/M metagenome (GOLD analysis project Ga0187778, IMG submission 132418) | Tropical peat soil microbial communities from peatlands in Department of Meta, Colombia - 1015_Q2_SP5_20_MG | ecosystem: Environmental > Terrestrial > Soil > Wetlands > Peat | place... | reverse complement strand
TACTGCGTCCGGTGGCGCGACGGCGCCTTGGCGTTCGCCGCGTCGAAGGTGTAGGCGAAGCTCGTCCCCTCGATCGGCGCCTGCTTGATGCCGTCGACGTACTCGGGCGCGTGGATACCCGAGACCTCGAGCAATGTCGGCACGACATCGGCGACGTGGATGAACTGCTCGCGCAAGCCACCCTTGTCCTTGATGTGTCCCGGCCAGGATAAGACCATATTCTGGTTGGTGCCGCCCAGCCGCGACGCGTTCTGCTTGAACCAGTCGAAAGGCGTGTCGAAGGCCCACGACCAGCCGGCGGACATGTGGTTGTACGTGTACTGGGTGCCCCAGACATCGTAGAACTTCAATTGCACCTCGGGTGGCAGCTCGTTCAGGCCGTTGAAGAACGCCACCTCGTTCGGCGTGCCGAGTGGCCCCCCTTCCGCGCTCGTCCCGTTGTCGCCATTGATGTAGATGACGAGCGTGCTGTCGGGCCGCAACGCCTGGAACGCGTCGATCACGCGTCCGGTCTCGTAGTCGTTGTAAGCCGCATAGGCGGCGAAGACCTCGACCTGGCGGATGAACAGCTTCTTCGCGTCGTCGGTGAGCTGGTCCCACGGCTTGAGCATGTCATTGGGCCAGGGTGTGACCTTAGTGTTCTGCGGAATCGCACCGAGCTTCTTCTGGTTCGCGAGGATGCGATCGCGCAGCTTCTCGTAGCCATCGTCGAACAGATGCATCGCGTGGATCTTGTCGACCCATTCCGGCGTCGGATGGTGCGGCGCGTGCGTGGCTCCGGGCACATACATGAGGAACAGCGGCTTCGACGGATCGGTCTGGTGCATCCGCGTCATCCAGTCGATGGCGTCCTCCGCCATCGCGGTGATGAGATTCCACTTGCCCTCCTGGCCGCGGAACGGAAAGATCTGCGTCGTGTTGCGGAACAGGTTCGGCTCCCACTGGTTGGAGTCGCCGCCGACGAAGCCATAGAAGTACTCGAAGCCCATGCCCGTCGGCCACTGGTCGAACGGGCCGACCTGGCTGGCCGCGAACGCCGGCGTGTTGTGGTCCTTGCCGAACCACGATGTCCCATAGCCGTTTTCGAGCAGGATGCGCCCGATCGTCGTCTTGTCCTTGCCGATGATGCTGTTGTAGCCGGGGAACCCAGTCGACTGCTCGGAGATCACGCCGAAGCCGACCGAATGGTGGTTGCGCCCGGTGATCAGCGCGGCGCGCGTCGGCGAGCACAGCGCGGTGGAGAACACCCGGTTGTAACGCAGACCTTCCTGCGCGACGCGGTCCATCGTCGGCGTCGGGATCACGCCGCCGAACGTGCTAGGCACGCCGAAGCCGGCGTCGTCGGTCATGATCAGGAGCACGTTGGGCGCCTGCTTCGGCGGCACGACGCGCGGCGCCCACCACGGTTTCGACTGCAGCGCGTCGTTTTTGATGACGCCGCCGAATGGCGGCGCGGGAGGCGGCAGTTGCTTGCCCGTTATCGTCGTGGTCGCACTCGGCGAGCCGGGAACGCCGGTGATCTGCTGGGCGGCAGCCGACCCCGTTACCGCGATAGCGGCAAGGACGATTGCGGCACAAAGTGCATTCGAGTGTCGACTCATGGTGACTCCTTCAGGAAGAAGCCGAGGACAACGACGCAGGGGGCAGATTATGGCTGCTCCTCGTAAAGTAGGTCAATGACCGCTCCCGAGCCGCGGACACCTGGGGCTGAAGGGGGAGCCAGCCAGAGCGTCATGTAAGATGCGGTAACGGTGCCGTAACAATTCCGCAGCTTGCGCAGAGCTTGCAAGCTATCGGGCAGCGGCGCGCAGCGGCTTGTCCATGTTCTCATCCTCCCGCCGCGATTTGCCGAAAACACCCGCTCTGGGTGGGCGGACCCCGTCAGCACCCCGTTCCCGCGCATGGATCGACACCCTGTCGAAACCGTTTAGACGATCTTCTTCAGAGCGCGCAGTATCAGATCGAAGACTTTGCCGTACGGCGGGTGCAGCAGCGGCAGCGCATTGTGGCGCGACTGGATGAACACCGGCTTCTCCTTGGAGAGTGCCCGGAAGCCCCACTCGCCATGGCAGGCGCCCATGCCGCTCGCGCCGACGCCGCCGAAGGGCAGACTCTCCTGGCCGAAGTGCCAGATGCAGTCGTTGATGGTGACACCCCCCGAAATCGTCTGCTCGAGCACCCTGTCGCGGTTGCGGCGGTTCTTGCCCAACCAATACAGCGCGAGCGGACGGTCGCGGGCGTTGACGTAGCGGATCGCTTCGTCGAGGTCCCGGTAGCTTATGACAGGCAGCACCGGGCCGAAGATCTCTTCCTGCATCACGCGCATGTCGTCCTTCACCCCGAGGAGTAGCGTCGGCGCAAGCTTGCGACCGCCAGCGAAGCGTTCGCCCTCGGCCTTCAATTCGATCGCGCGCGCGCCCTTGGCGCGGGCGTCGGCGATCAAGCTGGACAAGCGGTCGAAATGGCGCTGGTTGACGATGCTCGTGTAATCGGGGTTGTCGGCGAGCGTCGGATAGAGCTTGGCCACCGCACGGCGCATCGCATCGACGAAGCGGGTTTCCATGCCCTCCGGCAGCAGCACGTAATCGGGCGCAATGCAGGTTTGCCCTGCGTTGAGGAGCTTACCCATTGCCAGCCGCGGCACGATGACCTCGAGGTCGCAGTCGGGATCGAAGATTGCCGGCGACTTGCCGCCAAGCTCGAGCGTCACGGGCGTCAGATTGCGCGCCGCCGATTCGGCCACCAGGCGGCCCACGGTGGTCGAGCCGGTGAACACGAGGTGATCAAACGGCAAGGCGCAGAATGCTTTGCCGACCTCGGCATCGCCAGTCACCACCACCATCTCGGTCTCGTCGAAGTGCTCGGCGACGATGCGTTTGAGCAATTTCGAGAAGCACGATGTGATCTCGCTCGGCTTGATCATCACGCGATTTCCCGCGGCGATGGCCGAGATGGTGGGTCCCATGGTGAGCTGGTAGGGATAGTTCCAGGGCGCCACAACGCCGACCACGCCCAGCGGCTGGCGAATCAGCCGGCTCGAGCCGGGCTGGAAATGGAGCGCGGTGCGCATGCGGCGGGACTTCATCCACTTCCTGAGCGAACGGCGCGCATGCTTGATCCCCCCGATGGTCAGCAGGATCTCGGCGAGCTTCGTCTCCTGCGCCGCACGATGGCCGAAGTCCGCCGAGATGGCGCCGGCGATCTCCTCGGTGTACGCCTCGGTCATTTTCAACAGGCGCGTCAGCCGGTCGCGACGCAATGCGAGCGAAGGGTTCATGTCAGACACGAAAGCGGCGCGCTGCCGCTCCAGCACCTCGCGCATGCCAACGAATACCTGATCTCTTGGGTCCATGGTCAACTCTGTCTGTTCTGTGTCAAGGGCGCCTTTGCGCTCGTCATGACTGCCGACCCTCGACACATGCTGCGCCGTCTGTCTGACGGGCACCCCACTCCGAAATGGCAGCCAAGGTCTCATTCTATTGCTTCGGCGAAAGAGCAGCCAAGATGGCCGACCCTTCAGGTGTCGCCGCTCTGACGGTGGCATCGACCTTGCGGCCTGCTGACTGATTCGCGCGGCATGTGCACTCTTCGGTGCCGGCGTGACTTGACGCGCGCGACCGCATGCCTTGTACTTGAGCACTTGGTGCGATCACGTCGCACCGGTCTGGACCGGCGGGGACCATTTGAGTGCACTCACGATCTCCGTAATCGTCTTCCTGGTCGTGCTCGGCGGCAGCTGGCTCGGCGCATTCCTGGGCCGCATATTGCCCAAGCACCACTTCAGCAGCGAGTCCAAGGATATGATCAAGGTCGGCATCGGCTTTCTGGCGACGCTTGCCGCGCTGGTGCTCGGCCTGCTCATCGCCTCCGCCAAGAGCTCGTACGACACCCGATCGGAGGAGATCCAGCAGGTTGCGTCAAAGATCATCCTGCTCGACCGGAATCTGCGGCAATATGGGCCCGCCGCCGATTCGGCCCGGGAAATGATGCGCCGGATGCTGACGGCCAAGGTCAACCTGACCTGGGTCAAGCGCGAGCTGGCGGCTGAGAGCTCAGGGGCCGGCGCTCCACCGGTCATAGGAATAGAGGAATTTCAGGAACGGATCAGGACGCTCGCGCCGACCAACGATGCGCAGAGCGTGCTCAAGACACGGCTCGTACAACTGAGCGAAGACATGGCCCAGACGCGCTGGCTGCTGGTTGAGCAGAGCGGCAACTCGATTCCGATGCCGTTTCTCGTCGTTCTGGTTCTGTGGCTGGCGGCGATCTCCGGTTGCCTCAGCCTGTTCGCCCCGCGCAATGGCACGGTTATCACCGTCAACGTCGTTTGCGCGCTATCCTTCGCCAGCGCGGTCTTCTTGATCCTCGAACTGGATACACCTTTCGAGGGCCTGCTCAAGATCTCGGATGCGCCTTTGCGTAACGCACTCGCGTACGTGAGCCGGTAAGACCTCAATTTCGACTACGACTGACAACCATGTCCCTTACACGTCCAACACTCTTGCTGTCGCTTGCGATGCTGCTCCTGCTCGCCGGCTGCGCCACGCGGCCCGTCAATCCACCGATCACCCAGGCCGACCCGACCACAGGCTACCGCTACACCACGCGCGAGCAGCACTTCGCCAACAAGAACTCGGACAACCTCGTTATTCTTGCCTTCTCCGGTGGAGGAACGCGCGCGGCCGCGTTTTCCTACGGGGTGCTGGAAGCGCTGCGGCGCATGGAGGTCGTCGGACCCAAGGGCATCAAGGCACGTCTGCTCGACGAAGTCGACATCATCACCGGCGTCTCCGGCGGCAGCTTCACGGCGCTGGCGTTCGGGCTTTACGGTGACAAGTTATTCGATGTCTACGAGACAGCGTTTCTCAAGCGCAACGTGCAGGGCGAGCTGATCGGCCGCGTTCTCAACCCGGGGAATTGGGGCGCCTTGTGGTCGCCCGGCTGGGGCCGGTCGGAGACGGCGGCGCAGCTCTACGACGAGATCCTGTTCCACGGCGCGACCTACGCCGATCTCAACCGCGGCAGTGGCCCCTTCGTCGTCGCGACAGCGACCGACATCGCGACCGGGACCCGGATAGGATTCAATCAGGGCGTATTCGACGTCATGTGCTCGAACCTCGACGCCGTGCCGCTGTCCCGCGCCGCCGCGGCGTCCTCGGCGGTGCCCTTCGCTCTCTCGCCCGTCACGATCAACAACTACGGCGGCACCTGTCATTTCGCCCTGCCGCCTTTTCTCAGTGTGTATTCCGATCCGGCAACGACGCCGAGGCCGGCAGCGCGCGTTGTGACGCAGCTCCACGACCTGCAGTCCTACGAACAGGGCAACAAGCCCTACATCCATCTCGTCGACGGAGGCCTGTCCGACAATCTCGGTTTGCGCGGCGTGCTGGAGGCGCTGGAGAACGTCGAGGCCCTTGACTTCCTGGGGCGGCCCACGCCCTTCGATAAAGTGCGGCGGATCGTCGTCTTCATCGTCAACTCGCTGTCGGAACCAGCCACCAACTGGGACGAATCGGAGCGCCCGCCCGGCGACGTCACGCTGCTCGTCAAGGCGACCGGCGTGCCGATCGACCACTATTCGTACGACGCCGTGGAGAGCTTGAGGGACATGATCGCCAACTGGCAGAAGATGCGGACGCTGCGGAACTCCGCGGCATTTCGCGAGAACAAGGACCCCGAGATTGCGGCGCTGCTGCGCACGCCCAACATCGACCTCTACGCCATCGAGGTCTCCTTCACAAAGGTCAAGGACCCGGCGGAGCGCGCCTATCTCAACGACCTGCCTACGTCGTTCGTCCTGCCTGCGGAGGCGGTCGACCGGTTGCGCGCGGCGGCGGGGAATGTCATCCTCGAATCGCCCGATTTTCAGCGGCTGCTCAAGGAAGCGGGCGCACGGATCGTGACTGAATCATCGGCCGGCCCGGCGTCGGCATCTTCCGCACACTAAAGCGGATGCCTTCGCCCTGCGTCTCTCAGGCACGGAGACGGCGCCGGATTTGTGGGACCCTCCCGAGAGGCGAGGCCGCTAGCCGCAGGCCCCGCCGAGCAATCCGCTCTTGATCTCCGCGTTCGGCGGATCGGCGCCTAGCCAGATCGACAGGAACGCTTTGGCGAAGTCGTCGCCCTTGATCGTTCCCTTCACGGAGCCGTTGACGTCGATCTGCACGCCGGCGCCGGGCTTGAAGACGAAGGTCATTCGCTGGCCCGTCTTCATGTCGGCCATCCAGCCGTTCAGCATGGCGATGCGATCCTTGAATGCCGGCAACTGGTCCTTGGCGGTCTTCTCAAAGCCTTCGTCCCACGCTTTTCTCATGTCGCCGGCGCCGACGTCGCGCACGAAGTGCAGGACCAGCTCGGCAGGAGTGTTCGCCCCGAGTATCGCGTTGGCATCGGCCGAGGTCTTGGCCACGTACAGCGCGGCAACGTAGACCTTGACCTTGAGCATCGTCGCCAGGCGCAGCCCGAGTCCGTTAAGCGTCAGGTTGCTGCCGTCGACCTGGACCTGGTCCGGAAAGTTGACCCCCTGGCATTCCTTGCCCTGCGCAACGCCGGCGGCGAGCGCCGCGATGATCCCTAGGCAAAGCATCGTCTTTCGCATATCGGTTCTCCGTTTGAGCTACCTCGCGACCTTACCTTAAAGCGCCCTCACGGACCAGCGGCAGCTTGCGCGCCCGCCTTGGCGAGCACCGTACGGCGAACGAGGGCGATGTGCTCGCGCAGCGTGTACGCTTCGCTGGCGAACTTGGTCGGCGTCCTGATCTCCTCGACCGCTTGCTCGATGCGATCGAGGTCGCCTAGCCACTGTTTGATGGGAAGCGTTCCGGTGCGGGTGGCGACGTCGCGTTCCATCAGCGCGAGCTCTCCGTACCAGCGGTAGATGCGAGAGCGCACCCGCCAGCGCAGGAACTGAGGCAGGTAGTTGAGCGCAGGAACGAGCACGACCAGCAGTGGCACCAAGACGATGATGGTCCGTTCCACGATGGCAGCCAGCCAGAAAGGCAGGTAGCGATACAGGAAGCTCGGCCCGAAGCGCTTGTGCTGATCGGCATACTCGGAAACCCGGATATCGACCTGGGCCGTGCCGGGGAATTCTCCAGGTGCCTCGAAATACCCCTGGCTTCCGTGGATGTCGCGCGCAGCGTCGATCAGAAGATTGATGAGCGCGGGGTGCAGGCCGTCTCGGGCGACGAGCATCGCCTTGGTGGCGATCAACTGAACTTCCTCGCTCGGAACGTTGTGTGCGAAGTCGATAGTTCCTGCCGGCAGAGTGAGCTTGCTGATGAAGGGGAAGCGCCGAGGATACGCATCCGCCCGGGTCAGGCTCATGAGCTTGATCGCCGGGTCGCCCAACGCGCTCTGGATCAGCGGCGCTTGCGCGCCCCCGACAAAGAATGCCGCGTCGATTTTGCCGGTCCTCAACGCATCGAGCGCTTCGTTGCCGCCAAGTAAGAGGATGTCGGTGTTGCCGCGGCCGACGCCATCAGCCACGGTCAGGCCATTAACCTCTAACACCTTGCTGACAAGCGCGTGCGTCCCGCTGCCAGGAACGCCGACCGCGATGCGCTTGCCCTGGAGCTGGTTGATCTGCGAGAGCGTTGCCGAGTCGCGATAAAAGATCCACAGTGGCTCGTAATAGAGGCTGGCGAGCATGACCACGTCGTCGGCTTCGGGCAACGACGCGATCCCTCCCTGCATGAAGGCGACGTCGACGCCCGATTTGGGGTCGAGCAGCAGGCGCAGATTCTCGGCTGCGCCGGCGGTCATGCGCTCCTCGACGGCGACACCCTCGCGATGAAGAAGCTCCGCGTAGCGCTGGGCGAAGTTGTGGTAGACGCCGAACTCCGGTCCAGAGGCTAGCACGATGCGCCGCGGCGGTGCCGCGTGAAGAAAGTGCAGCGAGACCCAGAGCGCCGCGGCGATCAATCCAACAAAAACAAACGCTACGCGCCAGCGGTCGCGCTTGGAGAGCAGTGCAAGATCGTCGGAATCCATTCGCGGGGCACGCCGTAGCCCGTCGGCGGGCCGGTCGATTATACCTTCGCGTCCCAGCGGGCAGGCGCGTAGCCCGGATTGAGCGGAGCGAAATCCGGGAACACCTTCCCGGGTTTCGCCCGGAGCTTGCCCTGAGCGAAGTCCAAGGGGGCTCTACCGGGCTACACAACCGCGTCGCCTGGGCAGCTCCTCTCCGGAGCCCCGCCCACCCCTCCTGGGTGGGGCGTAGGGGAATGCTCGCGCCTAATCTGCACGCCATCCACCCCGAGACGAGGACGGCCCATGATGAACTACCAGAACATCGACACCGGCTGCATCGACGACGAATCGATGCCGTGGATGCCGTTCGCGCCGTACAGCGACACCGTGATGGTCAAGTACTTCAAGGCCGACCCGGTGCGCGGCGAAGTGATCAGCCTGCTCAAGGCACCGCCCGGGACGACGCTGCCGAGGCACCACCACACAGGCACCGTCATCGTCTACACCATTCAGGGGCGCTGGAAATACATCGAGCATGACTGGGTCGCCGGCCCGAAGAGCGTGGTTTTCGAGACTGCCGCCACCGAGCACACGCCCCTGGCGATGCCCGACAGCAAGGAGGACATCGTTACGTTCAACATCACGGTGGGCGATCTGCTGTACTACGACGACAAGGGTCAGGTCTGCGCCATCGAGAATTGGCGCACATCGGTGGATCGCTATCTGGCGTTCTGCAAGTCCAGGGGCATCGCGCCGAAGGACATCACCAGCTTCGCGGGCTGAAGCCGCGGAGCAGCGACAGCATGAACGGCGCGAGAACCCACCGGGCCTGGCTGCGGCGGACGTTCGTTTGCGCCGCGCTCGCCGCAGTGGCGTGGTCGTGCCTCGCCCTAGTCGAGAATCGCCACCAGGCGTGGGCCCAGGAGATGCAGCAGAGCCCGGCCTTTTATCCGGCCGCGCACTCCGTTACCGTCGACAACTTTTTCTCGGGGCTGCGATAGAACGAGTAGCCTGGATTGAGCGGAGCGAAATCCGGGATCATCGTTCGCCGACTAGACGGTCGAGGGCCGGCTGCCCCGGGTTTCGCGCTTTGCGCTCTACCCGGGCTACCAGCTACGAGCGCGGCCGGTGCTCGGCCAGCTCGATCTTGGCGATCTGGTTGCGGTGAACCTCGTCCGGCCCGTCGGCGAAGCGCAGCGTGCGCGCCTGGGAATAGAAGAACGCCAGCGGAAAATCCTCGGCCACGCCGGCGCCGCCGTGAACCTGCATGGCCCAGTCGATCACCTGACAGGCCATTGTCGGCGCTGCGACCTTGATCATGGCGATCTCCTTCCTCGCCGCCTTGTTGCCGGCGGTGTCCATCTTCCACGCTGCGTGCAGCACCAGGAGCCGCGCCTGGTCGATCAGGATGCGCGCGTTGGCGATGCGCTCCTGGGTGACGGTCTGATCGGCGACCGCGCGACCAAAGGTCACTCGGCTCGCCGCGCGACGGCACATGGCTTCCAGCGAGCGCTCCGCGAGGCCGATCAGGCGCATGCAGTGGTGGATGCGCCCCGGACCGAGCCGGCCCTGGGCGATCTCGAAGCCGCGCCCCTCGCCAAGCAGGATGTTGGCGGCAGGCACGCGCACGTTGTCGAAATCGAACTCGGCGTGGCCGTGCGGCGCGTCGTCGTAGCCGAAGACCGACAGAGCGCGCACGAGCTTCACTCCGGGAGTGTCGACCGGTACCAGGATCATCGACTGCTGCCTGTGGCGATCCGGATTTGCGGGATCGGTCTTGCCCATGAAGATGAGAATCTTGCAGCGTGGGTCGGGACCGCCGGTCGTCCACCACTTGCGCCCGTTGATGACGTAGTCATCGCCATCGCGGACGATCGACGCCTCGATGTTGGTCGCATCCGATGAGGCGACGCCGGGCTCGGTCATCGCGAAGGCGGAGCGGATCTCGCCCTTGAGCAGCGGCTCGAGCCACTGCTTCTTCTGCTCCGTGCTGGCGTAGCGCACCAGCACTTCCATGTTGCCGGTGTCCGGCGCGTTGCAGTTGAACGCCTCGGGCGCGATCCACGAGCGCCCCATGATCTCGCACAGCGGCGCGTACTCGAGGTTGGCGAGCCCCGCGCCGTAATCGGACTCGGGCAGGAACAGATTCCACAGCCCGGCGGCGCGCGCCCTGCCTTTGAGCGTCTCCATGATCCGGGTCGGAACCCAGGCGTTGCCGCGCCTGCGGTTCTCCTCGACTTCCGCCGCGTAGACCGCCTCCGCCGGATAGACGTTCTCCTCCATGAAGCGCGCGAGCCGCGCCTGCAGTTCCCTGACCTTGCTCGAATGGGTGAAGTCCATCGCTGATTCCTTATTTGATCTGCTGCGCCATATCCCACGCGACGTCCGCAACCAGGCGCGCACGGCCTCCCTGCTCGAATGCGTTCTGGCTCGCGGCGTTGCCTTGGAGCGCCCGCGCGAGCACGCCGTGCAGGATCGCGGCGATGCGGAACATGTTGAAGATCAGATAGAACTCCCAGTGGTCGATGGCGCTTAGCCCGGTGCGCCTGCAATACGCCGCGACGTACTCCTCCTCGGTGGGAATCCCTAGCGCAGCGAGATCGAAACCCTTGAGGCCGCGAAACTGCCCCGGAGCGAGCCGCCACGCCATCACCTGGTAGGCGAAGTCGGAAACCGGATTGCCCAGCGTGGAGAGCTCCCAGTCGAGCACCGCCAGTATCCGCGGTTCGGTCATATGGAAGATCACGTTGTCGAGGCGATAGTCGCCATGGACGATGCTGGTTTCATCTTCCGAGGGCAGGTGTCGTGCCAGCCATTCGATCAGCCGGTCCATCGAGGGAACAAGCTCGGCGCCGTCGGTCTGGTACTGCTTGGACCAGCGCGAGATCTGCCGCTCGATGTAGTGCCCTGCGCGGCCGTAGTCGCTCAAGCCCAGCGCCGCGTAGTCAACGCTGTGCAGCGCTGCGATGACGCGATTCAATTCGGCGTAGTGAGCTGCGCGCTCTCCGCGCGTCATGCCGGGGAGCGTGGGGTCCCACAGGATTCGGCCCTCGACGTAGTCCATGACGTAGAAGGCGGTGCCGATCACCGAGTCGTCCTCGCACAGCGCGCAGGTCTTGGCAACCGGAACATCGGTGCCGTAGAGCGCGGACATCACGCGATACTCGCGGTCCACCGCGTGCGCGGACGGCAGGAGCTTGCCCGGCGGCTTGCGGCGCAGAACGTAGTGCTTGTCGCCAGCGGTGATGCGATACGTGGGATTCGATTGCCCGCCCTGATATTCCTCTACGGTGAGATCGCCGATTCGAGGATCGACGTGCTTGCGAAGGTAAGCTGCGAGCGCGGAGGCTTCGAACGAATGCAGCGGGGCGACGAGCTTCGCTCCGGGGTTTGCTGCAGCAAGGACGTTAGATTGCAACGGTGCCGCCGTCGACCGGGAGCGCGTGGCCGGTAATGTGGCGCGAGGCTTCTGATGCGAGAAAGACCACGCTGCCCTTCAAGTCCTCCTCGCTGCCGAGCCTGCCGAGTGGTGTGAGCTCCAATACCTGTCGCTCGATGCGCTCCAGCGTGACCTTGGTCATCTTCGACGGAAAGAAGCCGGGGCAGATTGCGTTGACGTTGATGTTGTACCTGCCCCATTCCGCGGCGAGGGCGCGCGTCATGTTGATCAGCGCACCCTTGCTGGTGTTATAGCCGATGGTCGTCATCCCCCATGCCGGGGGATTGCCGAACAGCCCCGCGATGGAGGCTATGTTGATGATCTTGCCGCTCCTTCGCGGGATCATCGCGCGCCTGCCGACTTCGCGGCACATGAGGAACTGCGCGTCGACGTTGAGCGACATCACCTTGCGCCAGCCGTCGTCGGGATAGTCCTCGGCGGGCGCCGCCCAGTTGGTGCCGGCGTTGTTGACCAGGATGTCGATCCGCCGCCAGCGCGCGAGCACCGCATCGATGATGGCCGGAACCGATGCGAAATCGGCGAGGTCGCGGGCAACGGTCAGGCACTCGACACCGAGGCCCGAGAGATGCTTTCGCGCCTTGTCGAGCTCATCTTGCTTGCGTGCGGTGATCGCGACCTTCGCGCCCATCTCGCCCAGCGCCTCGGCCATCTGCAGGCCAATGCCGCGCGAGCCGCCGGTGACGATCGCGACTTTGTCCTTGAGATCGAAAAGCTCCTTGACCCCCATGCCCCCTCCGTGCCAAGGGATCATCATAGGGGCGATTGGAACCCGGGTAAACGCCCGCCAGCATCCCTGCGCGGGATGCCAACCTCAACCTGCCTCGGGGCCCGAAGCGACGCTACCCTGCGGTACGGCGCCGTTCACGCGGGACGTAGTGGATGTTGCCAACCCACTGGCACTCGAACCGCGTGCAGCTGTAGCGGCGTACCGGGTACAGCAGGGAAATGAGATGGTCGACGAAACGTCTGTGGACACGTAACGCCGGCGCCTCGCACTGCGGGCAGGATCGGACCATGGAACGCAGCACCAGCCAAACGAACCGAAACCTTTGACTCCGCGCCGCGTGTCGAGGTTCCCGATACGCTCCAGATTGCCGGCCAGGCGCTCAGGCTGTGGGAAGCTTGTACGCCTTGAACTGCTCGCGCAGCTTGTTCTTGAGCATCTTGCCCGTCGGACCCATCGGTATCGCATCGACGAACGCGATGTCGTCGGGCGTCTGCCACTTGGCCACGCGGCCCTCGTAGAAGCCGAGCAGCTCGTCGCGCGTGACCTGCGCGCCGGGCTTCCGAACCACGACCAGCAGCGGGCGCTCGTCCCACTTGGGGTGGGAAATGCCGATGCACGCCGCCATGGCGACCGCGGGGTGCGCAACCGCGATGTTCTCGATGTCGATCGAGCTGATCCACTCGCCGCCGGACTTGATGACATCCTTGCTGCGGTCGGTGATCTGCATGTAGCCCTCGGGGTCGATGGTCGACACGTCGCCGGTGGGGAACCAGTCCAGACCTTCTTCATCCTTGATCAGAGGGTTCCCGCCTTCGCCGCGGAAGTACTCGCGCACGATCCAGGGGCCCCGCACGTACAGGTCGCCGAAGGCCTTGCCGTCCCACGGCAGCTCATTGCCGTCGTGATCGACGATTTTCATGTCGACGCCGAACACGGCTCGGCCCTGCTTGCTCTTGACCGCGTAGAGCTCTTCCCGACCGCGGTCGGCATGGCTCGCGCGCAGTGCACACACCGTACCCACCGGCGACATCTCGGTCATGCCCCAGGCGTGGAGCGCGGCGACGTTGTACTTCTCCTCAAAGGCCCGAAGCATCGCGGGCGGGAGAGCTGCACCGCCGACGATCGTTCGCCGCATGTGCGAGAACCCCAGACCATTCTGCTCCATGTAGCCCAGGAGCCCCTGCCACACCGTCGGCACGCCCGCGGACAGGGTGACCTTTTCCCCTTCAATCAGCTCGTAGACCGACTTGCCGTCGAGCGCCGGCCCCGGGAATACCAGCTTCGCCCCGACCATCGCGCCTGCATAGGGAATCCCCCAGGCGTTGACGTGGAACATCGGCACGACCGGAAGTACGACGTCTTTTCCGGAGATGTTGAGGGAATCAGGCAGCGCTGCAACCAGCGTATGCAGCAGGGTCGAACGATGGCTGTAGAGCACGCCCTTGGGGTTGCCTGTGGTGCCCGACGTGTAGCACATCGACGAGGCGAGGTTCTCGTCGAACACTGGCCACTCGTAGTCGGCGGACTCCTTCGCAAGCAGGTCTTCGTAACAGAGCAGATTCTTCACCGTCGTGCTCGCCGGCATGCGCGAGCGGTCGGTCATGGCAATGAAGTGCTTGATCGTCTTGCACTGGCCGGCGGCCTTTTCGATGATCGGCAGGAAAGTGAGGTCGAAGAACAGGCAGGTGTCCCCGGCGTGATTGGCGATCCAGGCGACCTGATCCGGGACGAGCCGCGGGTTGATGGTGTGAACGATCGCGCCCTTCCCGGCGACGGCGTAATAGAGCTCCATGTGGCGGTAGCCGTTCCACGCCAGCGTTCCTACGCGATCGCCCTGCTTCACGCCCAGCGCGTCGAGCGCGTTGGCGAGCTGCTTGGCGCGACCGTGCAGCTCGCTGTAGGTGTAGCGGTGGATGTCGCCCTCGACGCGGCGCGAGACGATCTCGACGCCGCCGTGGTGGCGATCCGCGTGCTTGATCAGCGAGGAGATCAGCAGCGGTACGTTTTGCATCAGGCCTTGCATGGTGATCCCTCCTCCATTGGGGCGGGAGCGCGAACGATGGCCCACGTCATGCCCGGAACATAGCAAGGGCATTCGAGGTCGACCCCCCCAGTGGAGGGGGGAGTGCCTGCCCTTCTGATACGCCAACGCAACAGCCGCGCATCCGAAGCCATTCTACCGCGCGATCGCGTGCGTCGGGCATCTGGGAACGCCGGGTGCAACCGGGAGGTTGTATGCTTCGGTGGAGGGGTGTCCCCGTCTTGGCGGGCTCGCGGTCGCGGGCCGCCATTGTTCGGTGGACGAGAATCATCGAGGGAGGAGTGCATGCTCAGCGATCCACGGGTGTTTTTCGCCGCCGAAAGAACGCTGCTGGCGTGGGTGCGCACGGGCCTGACCATCATGGGCTTCGGCTTCGTAGTGGCGAAATTCGGACTGTTCCTGCGCATGCTTGCCGCGTCGCAGGGCGCTGCCGACGCCGGGCCTCAACTGCACACCAGCCTGTCCTCGGTGGTGGGCATTGCGCTGGTGCTGATCGGGACGGCATGCATGATTCTCGGCGCGGTTCAACACCGCAGCTACACTTCTACGCTGCCGCCGGCCGACATACCTCGGTCGCACGACCCCCGCTATCCGATCCTGCTCTCGTCGTTCCTGGCCGCCCTTGGTCTGGGCCTCGCGGTATATCTTGCCGTGTGAGCAGAAACTTCGTAGCGCGCTTCGAATGAGGTTCACTTCCCGGTGCCCAAGGGAATGTTTAGCGTCGCGAAAATCGCGTAACCCTGGTAGCGGTTCTGCGCCCAGAACTCCCAGTAGGCGCGCAGGTTGGCGTACCACTGCTGGCCACCGACCGTGAACTGATAGCCGATCTCGGGTCCGACTGCAGCGGCGCGCGATTTGAACGGTCCCAACTTCGCCCCGCCGCCGCTGTCGCCGGTGAGCTGGTAATAGACGTATCCCGCGACGCCCAGCTCCCAGTTGGCGGATACAAAGCGCGAAGCCGCCCAGTCGAGGTGCGAATCGATGCCGTTCTTGTACTCGGTGTGCGTGTTCTCCCAGTTGTAGGTCAACCCCGCAGTCGCTGAGAATTCGGCTCCGCTCTTGGCGTCGTAGTAGGTGTAGGCACCGCCGCCGTCGATCGCGCCGTGGCCGATGCCGGTGTTGGCAAGCCGCGAGGCCTGATACGCCCCGGTCGGGATGTCGCCCGTGAGATAGGCCATCCAATTGTCGTTGCCGTAAGTCCAGCCGAGGCTTGCGAATGGATACAGATCGGTGCCTGCCCACAGCGTGTCGCTGCGGTTGACTTGCGTGGCGGCTCCGGAGATCGTCACCTCCGCCTGCACGCGATTGCCGCCCAGGCCGAACGACAGTCCGAGAAAGGGCTGCCCGCCGAACAGCGCCTGCGAAGGCGCGTAGCCGGGCTGGATGCTCAGCGACGGCGAGCGCTGATTCGCGCCGAGCGCGATCACCCGGCCGATTGGAAGTTCCTTCTCCCCGCCCGCGTTGCCGTCGTAGCCGTAGGCGGTGAGATTGACGGACCATCCGAGGCTCGGCGGCACCGCAGCGAGGCTCGCGAACTGTCCCGAGACCCAAAACGGTGTTCCCGACTGGTCGGCATTGGCGGTCGGGGCAACGCCCAACGACGCGGCGACTACAGCGAGTGCGATCGACCCGCCATGCCCAGCGGAGAGTGTCCCCGGTAGCATAATTCCTCGGCGTTCAGTGGCGCCAAGGAGCCCCCTCATGTTCGATCCACATTTGACGCTCATCGCTGGAACCTGCGCCGATCAACTCGGCCGAAGCGCGGGTGGAAATCCCGCGGCGGTCGGGACGGAAGCCGCCAGGCTTGAGTCGGTGGCGCACAATGTTGCGCACTTGCCGTTCATCCAGCACTTGACCGAAATTCTGCCGGCGGCCGACCTCTTCTTCGGGGCGGCAATGCTCATCATCGTCCTCCTCATCCACGCTGCCGGCGTACGGACGGCGACGAGCCACGTCTTGCATCGATCAAGCCTTATCCTCGCTCATCCGAGCGGCTGGCGCGCCGATGTGTTGATGAGCAGCACCGTGTTCATCCTGCTCAGCCTGCACTTGCTGGAACTAACCGTTTGGGCGGCCGCGCTAGTGTACTCCGGCCTTGTTGCCGACTGGCGCGCCGCAGGCTTCTTCGCCGGAAACACGTACACGACGATCGGCTACGGCAGCGACATTCTTCCTGAGGGCTGGAGGATGCTCGCGCCGATCATCGCGATCTCCGGGCTGTTCACTTTCGGGTGGTCGGGCAGCGTGCTCGTCGATCTCGTCGGGCGCTGCCAGAAGATCAGGGATGCCGCTGCCGTACGAGCGAAGACCGCGCGGCCGGCGCATCCGTAGTGCGTCCGTGGGGGTCGAGGATGTAGACTCGTGTTTGTCGCGTTCCACGCCCCGATCGATTGCGCCTTGGGTTGAGCGAAGCGGAAGCGACGCATCGCAACCGACCGACCGCGATATGAACCTCGAAGCCGACGCCACCCGTGCATCGCCGGGCGCGGCCGCATCCGGGGGTGCGCCGCCCGATGAGGTCGCCGGATTCCGGACGGCGATTCTCACCAAGCTCCGCTACATGGTCGCCAAGGAGCCTAGCCATGCCCGCGAGCACGACTGGTTCATGGCCACCGCGCTCGCGGTGCGCGACCGCATCATCGATCGATGGAGCGAGACTACGCGCAAGGCCTATCGCGACGGCCGCAAGCGTGTCTACTACTTCTCGCTCGAGTTCCTGATCGGGCGGCTGCTTTTCGACGCGCTTTCAAGTCTCGGCCTGGTCGACACCGCACGCGAGGCGCTCGCCGAGCTCGGCGTGAACCTCGACCGGCTGCGCAACCTCGAGCCGGATGCTGCGCTGGGAAACGGCGGCCTCGGCCGACTCGCCGCGTGCTTCATGGAAAGCATGGCCACGCTCGGGATCGCCGCCCACGGCTATGGGATCCGCTACGACCACGGCATCTTCCGCCAGGTGCTCAAAGACGGCTGGCAGCACGAGCTGCCCGAAGACTGGCTCTCCTTCGGCAATCCATGGGAGTTCGAACGCCCCGAAGTTACCTATACCGTTGGATTCGGCGGCACGGTGGAGCAAATCAACGCGACCGACCGCGAGATCCGCTACGTCTGGCGACCGGCGGAGACGGTGACCGCAGTGGCTTTCGACACGCCGATCATCGGCTGGCGTGGAAGCCACGTCAATGCGTTGCGCCTGTGGTCGGCACGCGCGGCCGATCCGCTTGACCTGCAGGATTTCAACCGTGGCGATCATGTCGGGGCGCTGGCCGACCGCGTGCGGCTGGAGGCGATCTCCCGCGTGCTCTACCCGAGCGACGAGACCCCCGCAGGACACGAGCTGCGGCTGCGGCAGGAGTTCTTCTTCGCATCCGCCTCACTGCAGGATCTCGTGCGGCGGCACAAGCAGCAGCATGGGGAGCTTTCCTCGCTCGCCGATCACGCGGCGATTCAGTTGAACGATACTCATCCCGCGATCGCCGTTCCCGAGCTGATGCGATTGCTCGTCGACGAGCACGGCATGCCGTGGGATCTCGCGTGGGATATCGGCACGTCGGTGTTCAATTACACGAACCACACCCTGCTGCCCGAGGCGCTCGAGACCTGGAGCGTGGGCCTGCTCGAGCACCTGCTGCCGAGGCACATCCAGATCATCAAGCAGATCAACGCGCTCCATCTCGACTCCAGGCGGCGCAACGATGCGGGCATCGGCGATGCAGCTCGAGTCTCGCTGATCGAGGAAGACGGCGATCGCCGCGTGCGGATGGGCTATCTCGCGTTCGTCGGCTCGCGCCGTGTGAATGGAGTCTCGGCGCTGCATTCCGACCTCATGCGGCGAACCGTCTTCGGCGATCTGCATGCGATGTATCCGGGCCGGATCGTCAACGTGACCAACGGCATTTCCTTCCGCCGCTGGCTCTACCAGGCGAACGCTGGACTCACCCGGTTGCTCGTCGATGCCGTCGGAGCGCAGGTCCTCGACGATCCGGCAGGGCTCGGCTCGCTCGCGGCCTTCGCCACCGATGCCGCGTTTAGGGAGCGCTTCAGCGCGGTGCGTCGCTTGACCAAGGTGGCCCTGGCGCGGCTGATCGCGGAACGTCTCGCGATAAGCGTCGATCCCGACGTCCTGTTCGACGTTCAGATCAAGCGCATCCACGAGTACAAGCGGCAGCTTCTCAACGTCCTGGATACGGTGGCTCTTTATCAGGCGATCCGCGCCGACCCGACGCGCGGCTGGGTGCCGCGGGTGAAGATCTTCGCCGGCAAGGCGGCGGCGGGCTACCAGCGTGCGAAGCTCATCATCAAGCTCATCAACGACGTCGCGACCACGATCAATCGGGATCCCGCGGTCCAGGGCCTGCTCAAAGTCGTCTTCGTGCCCAACTACAACGTGAGCGTCGCCGAGGCGATCATTCCAGCCGCGGACCTTTCCGAGCAGATCTCCACGGCGGGGATGGAAGCCTCTGGCACCGGGAACATGAAGCTGGCGCTCAACGGGGCGATCACCATCGGCACGCTCGATGGCGCCAACATCGAAATCCGCGAGCGCATCGGCGCCGGGAACATCTTCATCTTCGGGCTGACTGCCGAGGAGGTCGAGCAACGCCGGCGCCAAGGGCTCGGTGCCGGAGCAGCAATCGCGGCGTCGCCCGAGTTGGCCAGAGTGCTCGACGCCATCGGATCGGGCGAGTTTTCTCCGGACGACCGGACGCGCTATGCGGGGATCGTCGACGACTTGAGGCATCGCGATTATTTCATGGTGAGCGCCGACTTCGACGCGTACCGCGCGGCACAAGGCTCGACGGTTGCACTGTGGCGCGATCCGGCCGCGTGGTGGCACGCGGCGATCATGAACACCGCCAACGTCGGCTGGTTTTCATCGGACCGGGCGATCCGCGAATACGCCGGCGAAATCTGGCGCGTCCGCGACGGCGCATGAGGACTGGTGAGGCCGATGAACACCGTGAGCTATTCGACCCCCCTCGCCCGCTCGGCGATGGCGTTGGTGCTCGCCGGCGGGCGCGGCAGTCGCCTGATGGAGCTCACCGAGAACCGCGCCAAGCCGGCGGTGTATTTCGGCGGCAAGATGCGGATCATCGATTTCGCGCTGTCGAACGCGCTCAACTCCGGCATCCGGCGCATCGCGGTAGCGACGCAGTACAAAGCCCATAGCCTCATACGGCATTTGCAGCGCGGGTGGACCTTCTTGCAGCCGATGCGCAACGAGAGCTTCGACATCCTGCCCGCCAGCCAGCGCGTGAAGGAGAACCAGTGGTACGCCGGCACCACGGACGCCGTCTTCCAGAACATCGACATCATCGATTCCTACGAGCCGGAGTACATCGTCGTCCTCGCCGGTGACCACATCTACAAGATGGACTACGAGCGCATGCTCGTCCAGCACGTCAACACCGGAGCCGATGTGACCATCGCCTGCATCGAGGTGCCGGTTGCTGACGCGTCTGCGCTGGGCGTGATGCAGGTCGGCGACGACGATCGCATCGTGAGCTTCATCGAAAAGCCGCTGCATCCTCCCGAGTCGCCGAATCGGCCTGCTTGGGCGCTGGCGAGCATGGGCATTTACGTGTTCAAGCGAGAGTTTCTCAACGATCAGCTCCGCCGCGACGCCGCCGACCCCCATTCGAGCCGCGATTTCGGCCGCGACCTCATTCCTTACCTGGTCGCGAACGGCAAGGCGATTGCGCACCGCTTCTCGGAATCGTGCGTGCGCTCCCGTTCGGAAGCTTCCTTCTATTGGCGCGACGTCGGGACGCTCGACGCGTACTGGCAGGCGAACATCGACTTGACCGCCACCGTGCCGGAACTCGACCTCTACGACCGCGACTGGCCGATATGGACCTACGCCAAGATCACGCCGCCTGCGAAGTTCGTCCACGACCTGGACGGCCGCCGCGGTCTGGCGATTTCGTCGACGGTGTCGGGCGGGTGCATCATTTCCGGTTCCGAGCTGCACAACTCGCTGCTATCTGAAGATGTGCACATCCACTCTTACGGCAGGATCGACTACGCAGTGATCCTTCCCTTCGTCGACGTCGCGCGTCGCGTGCGTCTCACCAAAGTCATCATCGACGCCGGCGTCAAGATTCCGGCCGGGCTGGTCGTCGGCGAAGACCCGGAAATCGACGCGGCGCGCTTTCGGCAGACCGAGGGCGGGATCTGTCTCATCACGCAACGCATGATCGACCGCCTTGCCGCATAGCCTCAAGGTCCTCTCGGTCGCGTCGGAGGCCTATCCGCTGATCAAGACCGGCGGGCTCGGCGATGTCGTGGGCGCTCTGCCCGCGGTCCTCGCACACGAGGGGATCAGCGTGCGCACGCTGATCCCCGGCTATACCGCGGTGATGAACGCGCTCAGCGCGGCGGAAGCGGTTCACAGCTTCGGGCATCTCTTCGGCGGGCAGGCGCGCCTGCTCGCCGCGAGAGCGTCGGGACTCGAATTCTTCGTTCTCGACGCGCCACACCTCTACGCGCGTCCCGGCGGACCCTACGCGGGCCCGGACGGCAAGGACTGGCCGGACAATGGACTGCGCTTCGCCGCACTCGCGCAATGCGCGGCCGCCGTCGGCCGAGGGGTCGCCAGCGATTTTCTCCCGGACGTCGTCCACGCGCACGACTGGCAGGCGGGCCTTGCGCCCGCGTATCTGCACTACTCCGGCGAACCGCGTCCGCGCACCGTGATGACGGCGCACAACCTTGCGTTCCAGGGACAGTTTCCCCGCGCATTGCTCGAGCCCATCGGCCTGCCCCCGAGCGCGTTCTCGGTCGACGGCGTCGAGTATTACGGGACGATCGGCTATCTCAAGGCCGGGCTCGCGCTGGCTGACCGCATCACCACCGTTTCGCCCACCTACGCAGCCGAGATCCAGACGCCGGAGACAGGCATGGGGCTCGAGGGGCTGCTGCGCCATCGCGCGGGGGTGCTCACCGCGATCTTGAATGGCATCGACGAGGACGTGTGGAATCCCGCTACCGACCCGTGGCTTGCCTCCAGCTTCGACGCCAAGCACCTCGCCCGCCGCGCGCCGAACAAGCAGGCACTGCAGGCGCGCTTCGACCTCGATCAGGAGCCGCGGACTTGCGTCTTCGGCGTGGTGAGCCGGCTCACGCATCAGAAAGGGATGGATCTGCTGCTCGATGCGCTGCCCGCGATCGAGGCCGCAGGCGCACAACTCGCGCTGCTGGGATCGGGCGAGAAATCGCTCGAGAGCGGTTTCGCCGCCGCGGCTCGCAGCGCACCGGGACGCATCGCCGCAATCATCGGCTACGACGAGCCGCTCGCGCACCTGGTGCAGGGAGGAGCAGACTCGCTGCTCATCCCATCGCGCTTCGAGCCTTGCGGCCTGACGCAGCTCTGTGCATTGCGCTATGGCGCGGTTCCGGTCGTCTCGCGCGTCGGCGGTCTCGCCGACACGGTGGTCGACGCGAGCGACGCTGCGCTCGCGAGAGGCGCCGGGACCGGAGTACAGTTCACGCCGGTGACGCGCGCAATGCTCGAGCTTGCGATCGGCCGCACGCTTGCGCTGTGGCGCGATCACACGCTGTGGCGCCGCATCCAGTCCCACGCGATGGCAACCGAGGTCGGCTGGAAGCGGCCCGCAAAACGCTACGCTGCGTTGTTCAGGGAGCTCTTGTAGATTTTGTAGCCTGGGTTGAGCGTAGCGAAACCCGGGATGGGGCACGGCTCGGTCACGTATTCCCGGGTTTCGCCCTTCGGGCTCTACCCGGGCTACGCCTCGACGTTGCGCCCTTGTGTCGAGGCAAGGCTACCGTCGTGCACGGCGGCAAGAGCCTCGTGCAGCGTGCCGAAGATGCGCGAGCGTCCGATCACCGCCGTGATTCCGTGGCGGTCCATGTCGGAGCGAAGGTACGCGCTCACCCGCGCGAAGATCAGGACAACGCCGGATCGCGAGAGCTGATCGAGAAGCTCGCGCAACGTGCGTGCCGCCGAGTAGTCGAGCGCGGCGATCGCGCCGGCGTCGACCACCAGCCAGCGCACCGGCATCGGTGCGCGCGCCACCAGCGATCGGACCTCGTCGGCGAAGCGATTCTCGTTGGCGTAGAACAAGTCGGCGCCGAATCGATACACGAGCAACCCAGGCTCGGTCTCCACGCCGGGGGTTGCGGGCACCGGCATCCAGCGCCCGGTCGCGTCCGGAGCCAGCAGCGTCGTGTGCGGACGGTAGCTGTGACGAACGTGCCGCAGCAGCGACAGCGCGACCGCGAGGAGGATGCCCTGCTCGATTCCGACCAGCGCCACCGCCGCAGCGGTGACCATGGCGAGCACGAATTCGCCGGGGCTTTCGCGGCGCATGTCGCGCAGGCCGCTCACGTCGATCAGCCCGACCGCGATGGTGAACACGATCGCTGCCAGCACGCCATGGGGCAGATATTGCAGTGGCCTCGTGAAGAACAACAGGACGAGCACGACCACCACGGCGGTCGCGAGCTGCGCGACCTGGCTCCGCGCGCCGGCGCGCTCGCCCATGGCCGTCTGCGTCAGGCTGCCGTTGACCACGAACGCGCCGCTCACCGCGGCCGCTGCGTTCGCCGCCGCCAGCCCGAGGATGTCGGCGTCCTCGTCGACGCGCTCCTTGTGTCGCTCTGCGAACACACGCGCCGTGGCGGAACTCTGTGCGATGATGATGACGAAGCAGGACACTGCGATCGGCAGAGCTGCCAGCACGTCGTTCCACTGCAGCGTCGGGATCCGCAGCGACGGAAGGCCTCCAGCGACAGGCCCGATCGTGCTGATGCCGCGGCCGGCGAAATCGTAGGCGTAACTCATGGCAATTCCTGCGACGACGGCGAGCAGCGGCACGGGGAGCCGCGGCAGCAAGCGTCGGCAGGCGAAGATCGCGATCACGGAGGTGGCCGAGAGGACGAGCGTGGGAAGATGAACGCGAGACAGGTTCTGAAAGAGCTCCCACAACTGGGCGAGGGTGTGGCGCGCCTCGACGGCAATGCCGAGCAGGCTGCCGAGCATGGCGACGCCGACCTGAATGCCGACTCCGGCGAGAAAACCAACCAGCACTGTGCGCGACAGAAAATCCGCTAGGAATCCGAGCTTGAACACGCGCGCAGCCAGCAGCAGCGCTGCGGTGAGGACCGCCACCGTTGCCACAAGCGCCATGTAGCGCGCGCTGGCTGGCGACGCCATGCTCGATAGGCCGCTCGCAAAGACCGCGGCGGTCGCCGAGTCCGCGGCAACGACCATATGCCGCGAAGATCCGAAGATCGCGAAAGCGACCAAGGGCAGCAGCAGGGTGTACAGGCCCGAGACGATCGGCGTTCCCGCGATGCGAGCGTAGCCCAAGACCTGCGGCACGTTCATCGACGCGAGCGCCACGCCTGCAAGCGCGTCGCGCGAACCCTCGCGGAGCGTCATCTGCCGCGTGCCGCCGAACAATTTCAAGGGCACCGCTATCTCCCGCGACGTATTCGCTGCGCGCGCTTTGCCACGCGGTTTCTCCTCGGCTAGTATTGCCGGGCCATCATGACTGAAGCGCCTCCGGTCGTCCACATCGTCCATTGTTGGATTCCCACGCCCCGAAGATCGCGAGCTCCATGAAGGTACTGGTCATCGACGTCGGCGGCACTCACGTCAAGATACTCGCCACGGGACAACGCGAGCCGCGGGAGCTTGCCTCCGGACCGACGATGACTGCGCAGAAGATGATCGCCGGCGTCAAGGCGCTCGCCCGCGATTGGAAGTACGACGCGATCTCGATCGGCTACCCGGGCGCGGTCGTGCATGGCCGACCGGTCGCCGAGCCGCACAATCTCGGTCGCGGCTGGGTCGGCTTCGACTATGCGAGGGCATTCCGTCGCCCCGTCAGGATCGTCAACGACGCGGCGATGCAGGCGCTGGGAAGTTACGAGGGCGGGAAGATGCTCTTCCTGGGCCTTGGCACAGGTCTAGGAACGGCGATGATCGTGGAGGGAATCGTCGAGCCGATGGAGCTCGCCCACTTGCCCTACAAGAAAGCAACCTACGAGGACTACGTGGGCTTGCGCGGACTGCTCAAGCTGGGCAAGAAGAGGTGGCGCGCATACGTAGTAGACATCGTCACCAAGCTCGCCGCCGCGCTCGAGCCGGACGACATCGTGCTCGGCGGCGGCAACGCCAAGAAGCTCAAGAAGCTGCCCCCGGGTTGCCGGCTGGGCAGCAATGCGAACGCTTTCCTCGGCGGGTTTCGTCTGTGGCAGAGCGCGGGCACGCGTGCGCGGCAAGCCCGCGCTCGCGGCAGGACGCGCAGGCACTGAGCACGACGGGCGCACGGCAAATGCCGGCACGCGCACGATTGCTCGACGACACGTCGGCTCACCGGCTCGCGTCGGGCGATCTCGAGGCAATTTTCCTGCCGCGCCACGGCATGCTCGGCGCCTCGCTCCGGCATTGCGGCGCCGAGATGCTCCGGCAGATCGACGATCTCGATCAAGCCCGCGCCAGAGGCAGCACTGCGGGAATTCCCCTCCTGCACCCATGGGCCAACCGGCTCGCGGGCCTGCGCTACAGCGCCGCGGGACGCGAGGTCGCGCTGGATTCCAAGTCATCGCTTCTCCATCTGGACGCCAACGGCCTGCCCATCCACGGCGTGCCGTGGTCGATGCTCGCTTGGGAAGTGACGGCTGCGGCTCGGACACGTCTTGCCGCGCGGCTCGATTGGACGCGGGAGGATTTACTCGCGGTGTTTCCGTTTCCTCATCGGCTGGAAATGACGGTGAGTCTCGCCGCCGACGGGCTGACGGTCGAAACCACGCTCGTCGCCGATCGCGGCCACCCTGTGCCGGTGAGCTTCGGCTTCCATCCCTACTTCGGCCTGCCGGGAATCGCGCGCGATGATTGGCGACTGAGCTTACCTGCGATGCGCAGGCTGACCCTCGACGCGCGCCACATCCCGATGGGCGCCGAGGAAGTCTTCGACGGCTTCGACGCTGCGCTCGGCAAACACGATTTCGACGACGGTTTCGCGCTTCTCGATCGAAGCGCGTCGCTGTCGCTGTCGGGCGGCGGACACCGGATCGGCATGGAATTCATCGCTGGCTATCGCTTCGCGCAGATTTACGCCCCAAAGGGCAGCGACTTCGTCGCACTCGAGCCGATGACCGCCCCGACCAACGCGCTCAAGACAGGGCGTGGGCTGCGGCTGGTGGAACCGGG